>Ga0190330_1000088_pt1:15000-22534 | contig 22534 bp, 11 predicted proteins | sample 48720434_MG_FD_161654 | JGI IMG/M metagenome (GOLD analysis project Ga0190330, IMG submission 161654) | Hydrothermal vent sediment bacterial communities from Southern Trench, Guaymas Basin, Mexico - 4872-04-3-4_MG | ecosystem: Environmental > Aquatic > Marine > Hydrothermal vents >...
AGCTCGGTGAAATTGTAGTTCCGGTGAAGATGCCGGATACCCGCAACGGGACGGAAAGACCCCGTGAACCTTTACTACAGCTTAACATTGATTTTGGATAAGTGATGTGTAGGATAGGTCGGAGACTGTGAATCGGCTTCGTCAGGAGTCGTGGAGTCAACCTTGAAATACGACCCTTCATTTATCCGGGACCTAACCCCGATGATTCGGGGGACATTGTTTGGTGGGTAGTTTGACTGGGGTGGTCGCCTCCAAAAGCGTAACGGAGGCTTCTCAAGGTACCCTCAGCACGATTGGTAACCGTGCGCAGAGTGCAATGGCATAAGGGTGCTTGACTGCGAGACTAACAAGTCGACCAGGTAGGAAACTAGAGCATAGTGATCCGGTGGTTCCGAATGGAAGGGCCATCGCTCAAAGGATAAAAGGTACTCCGGGGATAACAGGCTGATCGCTCCCAAGAGCTCATATCGACGGAGCGGTTTGGCACCTCGATGTCGGCTCGTCACATCCTGGGGCTGGAGAAGGTCCCAAGGGTTGGGCTGTTCGCCCATTAAAGTGGCACGCGAGCTGGGTTCAGAACGTCGTGAGACAGTTCGGTCCCTATCTGTTGTGGGCGTTGGAGATTTGCGAGGAGCTGACACTAGTACGAGAGGACCGTGTTGGACAAACCTCTGGTGTACCTGTTGTGGCGCCAGCCGCACCGCAGGGTAGCTACGTTTGGAAGAGATAAGTACTGAAAGCATCTAAGTACGAAGCTCGCCTCAAGATGAGATCTCCTTTAAGGGACGTTAAAGACTATAACGTTGATAGGCTGCAGGTGTAAAGGCAGTAATGTCAAAGCCGAGCAGTACTAATTACCCGTAAGCTTTCTGCAAACAGGTATATTTTATTATTAATCTTGTTTTTCATCATGTTAAGATATAATCAGACGAACGGCAAACGAAGAACCCGGAACGTTGAGCACGAAATGTCTGAATAATCTTAAGGTGGTTACAGCGACGGGGTTCCACCTCTTCCCATTCCGAACAGAGAAGTTAAGCCCGTCAGCGCCGATGGTACTGCGAAAGCGGGAGAGTAGGTCGCCGCCGACTTTAAATAAAAAAGCTCAGGATAATTCCTGAGCTTTTTTTGTTGAGCCGTTTAAGGGCAGACAACATTGCGCAGAACAGTCCTGAATATTGGGATTTGGCTTGTGAGCTTTTTAGTAAAATTTATATCTCCTGTCAACAATATCGGAACCTTCTTTGAGTGCTTCATATACCTCGAAGCTTGCCCTGGCTTCAAAAGCGGAAATGAGCCTGTTGCGTATAAAATCAATATTCTGTCCCTCCTCATTGCTGTTAACATTGTTAACATAAACAATGAAAATACCGTTATTCCCTTTGACCGGACCTGACAGAAAGCCTTCCGGTGCACTTGAGGCCGTGGCTATAACTGCTGGCTCAACACCTGCGGCAGGAATGGAATAGGAATTAAAGCTTATGTTTGTAGCTTCATTGACCTTGAGGTTCAGTGCAGATCCAATATCTTCAATATTATCAAGCCCCTCTGTTTTATTGTTGAGTTCACCCATAATCTTTTCAGCTTTCTTTTCCCTGATAACCGCAAACCTGACATCGGTTTCAACATCAGTTAATTTTGCGTAACCCTCCTCTTTCAGATCAGTGCAGTAGGCAACAACAAATTTGTCGCCAATCTCAAATACTGCCTGCTCCCTGTTATCAAGGATTATATTATTTTCTTGCGTTTCAAAAAGGGCCATGATAAGTGCTCTTGGTGATTCAAGCCCGGGAAGAGTTTTTTGATCAGGGGCAATATCCGTTGCAAGCTTTTTGTTCAAACCCTCGTTTGCAATAGCATCATTAAATTTCTGGTAGCTGTTGTTATTGCCGGCAAACCTGCTTGCCTCAGCATATTTTTCCTGGTATGTAGCAGAACCTGGTTCAATGGCTCTCTCAACGATGCCAACATGATATTTCCTTGATTTACTGCTTTGATCCAGAATTTCAATAATATGATAGCCGAAGTCAGATTCAACCATTACGACATCACCCTTATCAGCTTCAAAGCAGGCATTATTGAAAGGAACAACCATCCGGCCTTCTTCGAACCAGCCAAGATCGCCGCCAAGCTGGGCCGACCCCTGGTCATCGGAAAATTCCATGGCAAGTGATTCGAAACTTTCCCCTGATATAATCAGTTGCATCAGGCTGTCAGCTTCGTTTTCTGCCATTTCCTTACTGCGATAGGCATTTGGTGAAATAAGAATATGCCTTGCATGGACCGAGTCAGGCCTGTTCTGAACATCAATAAGACGAGCTATCTTGTAAGTTTCATTTTCAAGGTAGGGGCCGTACACTTCCTCCGTGTTTTCCTGTAATACAAAGTCCCTTATCATTTCAGAAAGCTCGTCAACAGTCATGTAAACCTCATCGTGCCTGCTGTCTGACGAAAGGTTGATGAATTGAACGGGTGTTTCAGTTTCCCTGAATTCTTCTATAAGATCAATTATCCCCTGCTCGGTATTCATTACATCCATTTCACTGGGGACAACCTCGAATTCAATATACTCCATGCTTCTCCTTGCTTCCTGCCTGTACTCTTCCTTATGTTTGTTATAATATTTTTCAAGGTCAGCCCTGGTGACCGTTACGGATGAATCAGGTACTGTTGAATATTGTTTCATTACAAAGCTGAAGTCAACGGTGTTTGAGGTAAGCCTGTTTTCAAACTCTGCCTGTTTTGATGTTATATATAAACCCTTGGCTATCAAATTATTGAACTTGGTGCTGATTTTCTCGTTAACAATCTCATTTTCAAAAAACAACCAGTATGTTTTTGCCTGCGGGTCGAATTCAGTACTCTTCAGAAAATTTACAAGGAAGGACTTGTCGAGAACCCCGGTTTCCCTGTTGGCAAACAGCTGCTGAACAATTGGATGTGGTTCGTCACCAAGGACCATTGTTTCTACCTCTTCAGAACTTACACCCAGTCCAATATTGTCAAATTCCTCTCCAAGGATTTCTTCCATTATCATCTTATTCCAGATGTCTTCCCTCATCGATTCTGACATAGCTTCGGTTATATTTGAGGTACCTGATAATTTATATATCTCTACCAGGTTCTGTAACCTGTCGTCATATTCCTGGTAAGATATGGAACGCCCGCCTATCTTGGCAATCTCATAATAATCTTTCATCTTCCTTGTTTGTCCGCTTCCCCCTCCCAGGAAGTCGCCAAGTATAAAGAATAAGAGTGATACACCTATAACTACAGCCAGAAGCGCACCTGCTCTTTCCCGTAGTGTTTGTAGTATTGACATTTATAAAATTTTTTAGTTTGTGCCCTGATTTTTTCAGGCGACAAATATACCAAAAATGATTTTAAAAGCTTTAAATAAGTTTAATAAAGTTAGTAATCCATGATTCCCGCACTTAACCGGTAAAGGATTCCGCCTCCGTTTCGTTTACTCCCGGTCTGGAAGGAAAGTGCAGTAGACTGGCACCAGCCAGGATGCCTATAAGGAATTAATCCATATTTATCCTGCCTGGACCCCCAAAAAACAGGGGTTCGTCAAAAAAATTAATAAAATGTTGAAAACACCCCCTTCGTTAAGGGGGTTAAATATATATATAATGTACTTTTGCAGAAAAAAATAAGAAAATGGCAGAATTACGTTTCAGTGCATTAAGGGAAGTATTTTCCAGGCAGGCGGTCAGTCCTGATCTTCCCAAAGAGAAAATATCAGAATATTATGGTGTAAACGTTTTTGATCTTCCGAAGATGGAGCGCTACCTCCCACGGGGAACTTACCTGTCTGTTAAAGAAGCAATTGACAGTGGAACAACAATAAGCAGGGAGGTTGCTGACAAGGTAGCCACGGGAATGAAGGCCTGGGCTATTGAGAAGGGAGTAACTCATTATACACACTGGTTTCATCCCCTTACCGATGCTACTGCAGAAAAGCATGATGCTTTTATTGAGAGAAACGATTATGAGGGGCTGGTGGAGTCATTTTCAGGGGAATTGCTGGTTCAGCAGGAGCCTGATGCCTCAAGTTTTCCCAGCGGGGGCATACGCAATACGTTTGAGGCAAGGGGTTATACGGCATGGGATGTTTCATCGCCTGCTTTCATTGTTGGCACCACGCTTTGCATCCCGACAGTATTCGTGTCATATACAGGTGATGCACTGGATTATAAAACACCCCTGCTTAAGGCACTTTATGCACTTGACAGGGCAGCAGTGGATGTATGCCAGTATTTTGACAAAAATGTTAAAAAGGTTATTGCCACACTGGGCTGGGAGCAGGAATATTTTCTTATTGATGAAGCATTATATTATGCCAGGCCTGACCTGGTTCTTGCCGACCGCACATTAATGGGACATCAGTCGTCAAAAGATCAACAGCTTGCCGATCATTATTTCAGTTCAATTCCCGAAAGAGTGATGGCCTTTATGGAAGATTTTGAAGTGGAGGCCTACAAACTTGGAATACCTGTAAAAACAAGACATAACGAGGTGGCGCCAAACCAGTTCGAATGTGCCCCCCTGTTTGAGGAAGCCAATTTATCTGTTGACCATAACCAGCTTATAATGGATATAATGAAACGGATTGCCCGTAAGCATAAATTCAGGGTTTTATTCCATGAAAAGCCTTTTGCCGGCATCAATGGTTCGGGCAAGCACAGTAACTGGTCAATGGTAACCAATACTGGAATTAACCTGCTGGCTCCCGCTAAAAATCCCAAAGGCAACCTGCAATTTCTTACCTTCCTGGTTACCGTTATTAAGGCTGTAAATGACAACCAGGATCTCCTGAGAGCCAGTGTGCTTACCGAAACAAACTCGTACAGGCTTGGAGGGAATGAGGCGCCACCTGCTATAATGTCGGTCTTTCTGGGCTCATACCTCACGGCTATGCTCGATGATATAGTGGAAAAAGTTACAGGTAAGAAAATGACCCCGGCAGAAAAAACAGAACTTAAGCTGGGAATAGGAAAGATTCCTGAAATATTGCTTGATAATACAGACCGGAACCGTACTTCACCCTTTGCCTTCACAGGGAACAGGTTTGAGTTCAGGGCTGTGGGCTCCTCCGCCAGCTGTGCCCCTGCAATGATAGTGCTTAATGCTGCCGTAGCCGATACCCTCAGAACTTTTAAAAAAGAAGCTGATAGCCTGATAGCAAAGGGAATAAAAAAAGATGAGGCAATATTCCAGGTATTGAAAAGGTATATAGTGGAATCATCACCAATAAGATTCGAAGGCGATGGTTATTCCGGGAAGTGGGAAAAGGAAGCAATGAAAAGAGGACTTAAAAATATTAAAAGCGTACCCGGATCACTTAATTACTACCTCAGCAAACAAGCCAGGAAGGTCTTGATCGATGGAGGCATATTTACCTTGCGGGAGCTGGAAGGACGGGTAGGTGTGGAATATGAGAAACATACAAAAAAAGTACAGATTGAAGCCCGGGTGCTAGGAGACCTGGCAATTAACCATATAGTCCCGACAGCAATAAAATATATGACAGAACTCCTTGAAAATATAAAATCTCTGGCAATGGTTTTTAACGAGATTGAATTTGAGAGGCTGGCAGGAGCAAGGAAGGAAGTGATCATAGGTATATCGGACCATATTTCAATGATTAAGAAACTGGTCAATGAAATGATTGATGAGAGAAGAAAGGCAAATGTTATTGAAAATATAGTTGAAAGATCATTTGCTTATGAGAAGAATGTTAAGCCCTACCTGGAGAAAATAAGGTATCATATTGACAGGCTTGAGCTTACGGTTGACAATGAAATATGGCCCCTGCCCAAATACAGGGAACTGCTGTTTACCAGGTAACAGGTAAGTGGAATATTGGAATAATATTTGCTGCGTAATTACCGTTTATCTCTTGCTTTATTTTATCATCGTTATGATTAAGGATGAAAAACATTAATTTTACAGAAATAATTTCGGAGGGCTTATGGTCAGGATTGTAGTTTTGATGTTGATTATTCTTATTCCTTTTACGGCATATCCCCAGAAAAGAAAAGCACAGAAAGCTTATGATGCATGGGAAGCGGGAGAATATTTTGAGGCAATTGACCTGTTCAAGGATGCCTATTCAAAGACCAGGGACAGGGATGAAAAGTCTGAGTATGTTTTCATGGTTGCAGAATGTTACAGGCTCACCAATAATCCCCGCAATGCCGAACCCTGGTACAAAAGAATATCCGGAAGGGATAATGCCAGACCTGAGGCAACATACTGGTATGCAGAAACTCTGAAAAAAAATGGCAAATATGAAGAAGCTCTGGAGGCCTTTGAGGAATATAAGCAAATTGTTCCTTCGGATGCACGGTCTGACCTTGGAATAAGATCATGCGAACTGGCAATCGAATGGATGGAATCGCCACAACCATACGAGGTGGAAGAAATAAGGGACCTTAATTCACGTCATTCTGATTTCTGTCCGGCCTATGCAAGGGATGATTATGGAATGGTATATATTACTTCCTCGAGGGAAGAAGCTGCGGGAAAGAGAGACCATGGAGCAACAGGGGAGAATTTTTCAGATATTTTTGAAAGCAGGCTTGACAAAAAAGACCGCTGGAGCACCCCGGTGCCTGTAAAAGATCTGAATACAGAGTTTGAAGACGGGGCAGTAAGTTTTTCTTCTGATTTCAGGGAAATATATTATACACTCTGCGAGATGGATAACCGCGGGAACAGGGGTTGCGTAATAATGACAGCAGTTAGGAATGAAGACGGATGGAGCCAGCCTGAAAGGCTGGATGTACTGCCTGATTCACTTGTTGCGGCACACCCTGCCATATCGCCTGACGGCCTGACTTTATATTTTGTATCGCAGCTGTCAGATGGCTACGGGGGGAAAGATATTTATTTTGTTACAAGGGCCTCGGCCGGCGATCCATGGTCCAAACCTGAAAATATTGGACCCGGCATAAATACCCGGGGTGATGAAATGTTTCCCTATGTAAGGTCCGACGGAACCCTTTATTTTGCCTCAAACGGTCATATCGGAATGGGGGGGCTGGATATATTCAAGGCTGAATTGCAACCCGATGGCCGCTGGCTGGTTGATAATATGAGGTATCCCATAAATTCCAGTGCTGATGATTTCGGGATTAGCTTCCGGGGTGAAAATGAGAGCGGCTTATTCAGCTCAACAAGAAAAGGACGTTCCAATGATGAAATTTACTCCTTTATGCTTCCGCCTTTGCGATTCAGTGTTACAGGCCTCGTAAAGGATGAGAAAACAGGTGAACCAATACCCGATGCTCTTGTGCAGCTTATAGCCAGTGACGGTACTACGGTCAGGGATAACACAGGCCAGAGTGGCGAATTCAGGTTTATGCTCAACGAGGATGTGGATTATATCTTCCTGGCTTCCAAAGAAGGTTACCTTAACGGTAAGGAGAAAGAAACTACCAGGGGACAGGATAAAAGCAGGGAATTCCTGACGACTATCCTGATGACATCAATAGACAAACCTATTGAATTGCCCAATATATTGTAT
>Ga0190330_1000089_pt1 | contig 22500 bp, 22 predicted proteins | sample 48720434_MG_FD_161654 | JGI IMG/M metagenome (GOLD analysis project Ga0190330, IMG submission 161654) | Hydrothermal vent sediment bacterial communities from Southern Trench, Guaymas Basin, Mexico - 4872-04-3-4_MG | ecosystem: Environmental > Aquatic > Marine > Hydrothermal vents > Sediment ...
TGGCCTTTTTGTCCAATCTCTGCGTTCTGCTCAAAAAATAATCCTCGGAATATCAACCATATGCCTGCGGTTATTTTTTTCGCATGCCTTGATCTTGAACAAAAATTCTCATTTCTGGATGGACACTCCTTAACGCCGTCAACCTTTCCTGATCCGCGCCGGATCCAGAGGAACCCCTTCCCAGGCCGCCTCCAGCACCATGAGCAGGTCGTCTTCGTCCAGGGCCTCGGGGTTGTAGAAAATCGAGGCGTCGCCCCGGGCCACCCGGGCGATTTCCGGCAACCTGGCCCTGGGCACCCGGACCTTGCCGTCGGGCCCGGTGATTTCCCCCAGGCGCCGGGGGTGCCGGCCCCCCGTGGCCTCGTAGAGGGCCTGGTTCAGGTCCCGGATAAAGGCCACCGCTTTCCTCGCCCGCTGGTCCCGGGGGGTCCGGGCAAACACCGCGTCCCCGGCCAGGGCAAAGAGCAGCTCGCCGGCGTCGTCGCCGATCTTGTGCATGTTGTACTCCAGCCCGTAGGGCAGAAAGATGGCCATGCAGGTGCCGTGGGGCACGCCGCAGACAGCCCCCACGCTATGGCCCAGGGTGTGCACCATGCCCACCATGGAGTTGGAAAAGGCCATGCCGGCCAAGGTGGCGGCGGTGGCCAGGGCCAGGCGGCCGTCCCGGTCGCCGGGGTTTTTCACCACCTTGAGGAGGTTGGCCGCGATGAGGGAAATGGCCTCCAGGGCGCAGGCGTCGCTGACAGGATTCTTGGCCAGGCAGGTGTAGCCCTCCACCGCGTGGCTCAGGGCGTCCATGGCGGTCTGGGAAGTGATGAAATCCGGCAGGGTCAGGGTCATGCGCGAATCGATGACCGCGACGTCCGGCAGCAGGAAATAGGAGGTGAACGGAATTTTGAGATTCTTTTCATGGTCCGCGATCACCGCCACCAGGGTCACCTCGGAACCGGTGCCGGCGGTGGTGGGTACGGCCACCAGGGGCTTGAGGCGCTTTTTCAGGGCTCCGGCCCCGGTGAAGGCCATCAGGTCGTCGCCGCCCTCCGAGACGAGGATGTTCACCCCCTTGGCCGTGTCCATCACCGAGCCGCCGCCCACGGCGATGACGGCGTCGCAGTCGTTTTGCCGATAGACCCTGGCCAATTGCCGGACCACCTTGAAGTCCGAATCCGAGGGCACCTCGTCGGCCACGGCGCCGATGGTCACCCCGTCCTGCAGGGCACCGGTGACCACCTCGAGGAGGCCGGCGCCGGCCACCCCCTTGTCGGTGATGATCATGGGGCGAGCGGCGTGCAGGGACCCCAGCAGGCCGGGAATCTTTTCAAGCGCGTCATGGCCCGCCACGATCTTCACCCGGCAGCAGTATTCGTAATAGTCGGGTAAACGCATCGATCCCTCCTTGTCCTTACGGGGCCACCGGTCGGCCGGTGAAGGCGTGTTCGAGAATGGTGCGGCAGACCTGGGGCGAATCCGGGGCCGGGTCCGAAGCGGCCGCGGCTTCCGCCACGGCTTCCAGGGCGTCCCGGGTCAGCCCGGCGTCTTCCAGGGTGCGGGGCACGACGGCCTCGGTGAGCACGAACAGCTCGTTGAACAGGTAACGGATCCTTGCCATGGCGGCCACGAAACGCTGGGGACGGGGAGTGGCGGCGAAGCGTTCCAGGCCGACCATGGGCCGCAGGATGCGGGAGAGGTCACATCCCTGCCGATGGGCGTGATCCTCGAGCACGCAGGGCAGCACGATCCCCATGGCCAGGGCCGGGTCCAGCGCCGAGCGATGGCCGATGGCCGTTCCCAGCCGGGCGGCCAGCCCGGGAGACGTGTTGGCGTGGACGTAGCCGGCCATGCAGGCGGCGTTGACCAGGGCCAGGCGGCCTTTCTTCAGCGAAAATCCCTCGGTGAGGCGGGCTGTTCTTCTCTTTTCCGCCCTCGCCTGCCGAACTTCATCCAGCAGGTGCTCGAAGACGAACCCTATGACCAGTTGGGCGTAGCTTTCCACAAAGGGGTTGCGAGGGCCGGCATAGGCCTCGGCGGCAAAAGTAAGCGCCGCCAGGGCGGTGGAAACGAGTCGAAGCGGGTCTTCGTCGGTGAGCATTCGCGGATCGATGGTCACCAGGTCGGGTACCAGAAAGCGGGAATTGAAGTACAGGTCCCCGAAGACCACCTCGCCGCCGCATTCCCTGGCGGTCCCCGCGGCCACCGGGATAAACCCGAAGGGATTGAGGGGGTGAGCGAGCCCATCGACGCCCTGGCAGCGGGCAAGGTCCTCGGGCCGGCCGGAGACGGCGATGTTCACCACCTTGGCCAGGTCCACCGTGGCACCGCTACCCAGGGCCAGGATGGCGTCGAAGCCCCGGTCGAGATAAAGATTGTACAACGCCTTGACCGTGCCCATGTCGGCCTCCGGTCCGGCCCCGTCATAAACCCCCAGGGTCAGGCCCCAGGTGCGAAAGGCTTTGACCACCTGCCCCACCAGGCCCTTTTCCGTGCCGCGCTTGTCGGTGATGATCAGCGGCTTGCGGGCATTCAGCGTCCCCAGGTCGCCCGGCAGGTGCTCCAGGGCCTTCGCCCCGGAAGCGGTTCTGGCCGGACAGATGAATTCGAAGTGATCGGGTAGCAACATGATCGGACCTCCCTTGGTTCCGCCTCGCGAATCAACAGCCGACCACGGCTCTCAGGTTAACCAGGGCCCGGTCCCAGGTATGGCGCTTGAGACCCCAGCGCGGGTAGCGCTTGACGGCCAGCTTGGCCACCGGCTTGGGCAGCAGGTGGACCTGGACGATGTCCATGATCCGCACCACGGCGCAGGCCTCCGGCAAGCCGCCCTCAACGAAAAGGCGGTCCCGGGCGGTGGCGGTGGCGGTGCTTTCGCGAAAGGTGAAGAGCAAAAAAAGAGCCTCCATGCTCTTGAGGGTGATCTTGACGTGCAGCGGATGATCCCCGGGCCGGCGGCCGAGGTACTTCACCCGCCCCGTCTCGTCCTTGCCCACCACCATGGACGGTCCGTCCGGGGCCGCGGCGAGGGCGAAGGTGAAACGCTCGGGCAACGCCTCGAACTCCCGTTTCACCTCCGCGTCCTGCCGGGCGGCGGCCTGAATGGCCCGTCCCACGAACCAGAGCATCACATTGAGGTAGATCCGGGTAAACGGGCGTCCACCCGGCGTGATTTCCCTGAAATCGTTCATTCCCACCTCCGAAATTGATAAGCTCGTAAAAAATGGCGGCTCGAACAGGTTCACTTCACCGTGGTCACGGGGCAATTGGCATTGAGAATCACGTGCTGGGCCGTCGAGCCGAGAATCATCTTCTCCACCCGGGAGCGCTTCTTGACGCCCACGAAAATCTCGTCGATGTTGTTTTCATTGGCGAACCGGACCAGGTCCTCGCCCGCATCCACCCCCCGGATCAACAGGATGGTATCGCAGTCGATGCCTTGCGCCTGGAGCTTTTTCTTGATTTCATCCAGCTTATTCTCCCTTTCCTGGATATCGTGGAGCTGGCTTTCGGTCCCCTTGCTCATGGATGTGACCACATAGAGGCGGGCGTTCCTGCTTTTGGCCTTCTCCATGGCGATCTCCAGCGCCTTCTCGGCGGTGGTTGATCCGTCGTATCCAACGAGTAGTTTCATTGACGCCTCCTTGAAATTTAGCTTGTGCCCATCCCTAAACGGCCTTTTTGCCCCATCTTTGCGTTCTGTTCAAAAAATAACCGCAGGCCTTGAGCTTGAACAAGAATCCTCATTTCTGGAGGAACGCCGGCTCAGCCTTTCAACCTTGGCCCTAAAACGCCCAAACGCGAAACGCCAATGTCAGCGGAAATCAAAAAAACCAAGGGGTGAAGCCCGCTACGACCTGCGCCGGTCACCCATTCTCACGCGCCGCTGCCAGGGCCTGGGCGAGCCGTTCGCTGATTTGCCGGGTCAACTCCGCCACTTCGCGCAGGTGAGCCGCCACCCGGGGATGCCCCTGGCGGTCGGCCTGTGCCACCCACTGCTGGTAGTCGCCGAGGTGATCCTCGTTGTGCCGATGCCAATGCTCCAGGCGTTTGACCAGCTTGGCGGCAAAGGGCATGGCCGCCGGGGTATCGTCATGGGGATGACCGTGGCCATGGTCGTGCTCATGGTGGTGATGGGGGGCGTGCTCGTGGTGATGATGGTCATGGTGGGAATGGTCGTGATCGTGGGGGTCGTGCATCGTTTTCCTCCGGTGCGCCAAGGCCTGTCTCACCTTGGCCGGGTTTCGCAAACAGGTGCCGGCAATGAATCGGTGGTTGTCCGAATTCATGTAACGCGCTGCCGCCCCCCCTGTCAAACGCACCCCGGGCAATTCTTTGCAACCAATGGCGGCGGCCGGTCAGTCTCGGCCACAGCTTCGCGCGGGCTTTTCCTCGGCGCGAAAGCCACGAAAAAGTGGGCCGGATTTCGAAAGCGCCTCGCCCCTTGTCAAACCACCCCTCGAAGCGGAAACGCTTGCGGTCGCGCTTGACCACGAAGAGGCAGTGCCTGGCGCCCGCCGGTTTCCCGGCCGGCGAAAAAAATCAGTTGGCAGCGCCGAACACCTTCTGCAGCAGCTCGGTGGTGCGCTTGGCCGGGTTGGACCGGATGGCGGCCTCCTCTTCGGCCAGGTAGGTGAAGATGCCGGAGAGGGCGCCGTCGACGACGTGCCCGGTGAGGTCGCTTTTCAGGTCGGGCACAAACGGCAGGCTCCGGTAGCGACCCATCGCCTGGTCGTAGGCCTGGACCGCGCCGGCCTCCGTCAAGCTTTCTTCCACCACCGGCCGCATTTCAGCCGCCAGCGGCGCGCTCATCTGGCCTTCGAAATAACGGGTGGCCGCGTCCGGGGGGCCCTTCCAGATGGCCTGGGCATCTTCGATGGTCATCTTCGAAATCGCGTCCACGAACAGGTCCCTGGCCCTGGGGACCGCGGCTTCGGCGGCCCGGTTGAGGCGCAACTCAAGGTCTTCGGTCAGTCCGCCCATGCCCACCCGCAACAGGGCCTCGTGAACCGTTTGCAGGCGTTCGGGCAGGGGAATGTGCACCCTGGGGTCCGCGTTGAAGCCGTCGGCGGTTCCCAGGCGGTCCACCACCCTCCCCGAGCCCACCCGCAGCGCCTCCTTGAGTCCCGCGACGATATCGCCGGACGCCAGGGACGTTTCCCCCGCCGTCTGCGTGCCGCTCGACTGCCCGGCGGCCTGCTTGAGCAGATCCCCGCCGCTTTTCAACCAGCCGGCCTTGGCCTCCTCGTCCGCCAAGCCGAAAAGCGCCGTCATTGCCAGTGTCAAAACCAAGACACCACCGCGGATCCGCAAGCGTATTTTCATGGCAGTTTTCCTCCAAAGGGTTTCGCTTGGATGTCTCGTCCGCTCATAGCGCACCCGGAACGCCAAAGCAATGACGACCCGCCAAGGTCAATGCCTGGCCGCCGATTCTTTCAGAAACTTTTTTCATGGGTGACGAGCCGCTGAAGAATGCCGCACGCTTACGAATCCGGAACCTGGAATCAGTAACGCGCCGCAGGCGCTTGCCGCAACGCTGAACAGACAGGGCCCGGTCATCTCAACGTCTTGCGAAAACGGCGGGAAGCCAGAAAGATAAAGCCCACCGCCAGGGCGCCCTGGGCGGCCGCGGCGGGCCAGAGGGTTGCCAGCCCCACCCCCTTGGTCACCACCCCGCGCAGGATGGTCAAATACCAGCGCATGGGATTGAGCCAGGTGGCGGCCTGCACCGGCAGAGGCATGTTGTGGATGGGGAACATGAAACCGGAAAGCATCACGCAGGGCATGATGATCAGAAAGGCGGTGAGCAGGGCCTGCTGCTGGGTGCGGGCGCCGGCGCTGACCCACAGGGCCAGCCCGAGGTTGCCGGCCAGGTAGATCCCGGTGAGCAGGTAGAGCAGGACGAGGCTGCCGTGGATGCGCACCCCGAAGATGCCCACCGCGGCCGCCAGCATCGCCGTCATGGTCAGGTATCCGGTGATCATGTAGGGAATGGTCTTTCCCAGGATGAACTCGAAATTGGCGATTGGGGTGACCATCACCTGCTCGATGGTGCCGATCTCCTTTTCCCGCACGATTCCGATGCTGGTAAGCATGATGGAAAACACCAGCAACATCACAGCAATGAGCGCCGGCACGTAGTAGAGCGGGCTTTCCTGGTTGGGGTTGTACCAGGCCCGCACCGCCACGGTGACCGGCCCGCCGCAGGCACCCTGCCGGGCGCTGAAGCCGGCCACGATGGCCTCGGCGTAGCCCAGGACGATGGCGGTAGTGTTGCTGTCAGTGCCGTCGCAGACCACCTGGACCGCCGCGGGACGACCCGCGCTCAAATCTTCGCCGAACCCGGATGCAATGGCCAGCATGGCCTGCACCTGCCCGGCATCCAGCAACCGCCGTGCCTCGGCTTCGGTCTCAGGCGCCGCCACCATGCGAAAGTAGCCCCCGGCACCGAAGGCGTCCACCAGGGCCCGGGAGGCAACGCTGCGGTCCCGGTCGTAGAGCGCCGTGCGGATGCGGGTGACGTCGGTGGTCAGCGCGAAGGCCATGACGAGCATCTGCATCACCGGCATGCCGAAGACCACCAGGCGCATGCGCGGGTCGCGCAGCATCTGCAAGAACTCCTTCACCAGCATCGGTTTGAGCCGTCCCATCACTCCAGCCTCAGCTTTAAGCCGCCCCGGGCCAAGGCGATCATGGCCAGGGCGTAAACGAACAGCAGCAGGGCGTCCAGCCAGAGGATCTGGAGGCCGATGCCCTTCATGAAAATGCCGCGCATGATGGCGATGAGATACCGGGCCGGCACGATGTAAGTCAGGTACTGGAGGGCGGCCGGCATGTTCTCGATGGCAAAGACGAAGCCCGAAAGGATCAGGGTGGGCAAGAAACCGGCCGCCAGGGCGACCTGGTTGGCCAGGACCTGGGTCTTGAAACGGATGCTCAGGGTGAGGCCGAAGAAGAGGGCCCCGGTGAGAAACACCGCCGCCGTGGCGAAAAGCAGCCCCGGATGGCCCCGCAGCGGAACGTGGAAAAGCCAGCGGCTCAACCCCACGGCGATGGCCACGTCGGCCATGCCCACCACGAAATAGGGGGCCACCTTGCCGCAGATCAGCTCGCCGGCCCGGATGGGGGTACCGATGAGCTGCTCCATGGTGCCGGTTTCCCACTCCCGGGCCACGGTGACGCTGGTGAGCATGGCGGCGATGACCATCATCACGATGGCCACGATGCCGGGCAGCAGGGCGTTGGGGCTGCGCAGGGCCGGGTTGTACCAGGCCCTGGAGACCAGGGTCACCCCCGCAGGTTTGGTGTCCACGGTGAGCCGCCGATTGAAGATCAGCCCCAGGCTGCGGGCGTAGCGGGCCGCCAGGCGGGAGGTGTTGGCGTCGCTGCCGTCCACCATGGCCTCCACGGTCACCGGCCGGCCGGCGGCCACGCGTTCGGCGAAGTCGGCCGGGATCACCAGGGCCACCATGGCGCGGCCGGCGTCCAGGTCGGCCCGCAGCTGCCGTTCGCTTTGGCGCATGGCCTGCAACTCGAAGTAGGCCGATCCCTCGACCAGCGAGACGAAATTTCGGCTCTGCGGCGTGCGGGACTGGTCCCAGACCACGGTGGGCACGTTTTTCAAATCCAGCGTCAGGGCATAACCGAACAGCAGGATCAACAGCACCGGAATGGCCAGGGCCAGCAGGAGGCTGCGCCAGTCGCGGCGCAGGTGGATGGCCTCCTTGCGCGCCACGGCCGCGGCGCGCCGCAGGCTCCGGAAGGCCGCCGCATCAGCCATGGGCCGCCTCCTGCCCGCTTTCCCGGTCATGGGCCTCAATGAGGGCCACGAAGACATCCTCCATCCCCGGCGGCACGGTTTCGATGCGCTCGGCCGCGATGCCTTCGGCCCTCAGCGCGCGCTCGATCGCCGGCGCCGCTGCCTCGTCATCGGCGGTCGCCACGTGCAGGCCGGCGCCGAAAAGGGAGGCCTCGCGCACTTCGGGCAAGGACGCCACCACCTTGCGAGCCGCCTGGGGCCGGTCGCAGCGCACATCCACGATCTGTCCGGAAATGCTTTGCGCCTTGAGCTCCGCCGGGGTGCCCAGGGCGATGAGCCGGCCGCGGTAGATCAGGGCCACCCGGTCACAGTACTCGGCCTCCTGCATGTAGTGAGTGGTGACGAAGACGGTCACCCCGCCTTTGGCCATGGCGTAAATCAGGTCCCAGAAGCGGCGCCGGCTCAAGGGGTCCACCCCGCTGGTAGGCTCGTCCAGGAAAAGGATCGGCGGCTGGTGCAGCACGGCGCAGGCCAGGGCCAGGCGCTGCTTCAGCCCGCCGCCGAGGATCCGGGTGAGACTGTGGCGCCGGTCCGTCAGGCCCGCGGTGGAAAGGGCCCAGTCGCGCCGCCGGGCGAGGCGTCGACCCCCGAGGCCGTAGATGCCGCCGTAAAAGTCGATGTTCTCGGTGACGGTGAGATCGTCGTAGAGGGAAAACTTCTGGCTCATGTACCCGATGTGGTGCTTGACGGCCTCGGCCTGGGTGGCCACGTCGAAGCCGGCCACCGCGGCCTGCCCGGCGGTGGGCCGCAGCAGGCCGCAGAGCATGCGGATGGTGGTGCTCTTGCCGGCCCCGTTGGGCCCGAGAAACCCGAACACCTCGCCGCCGGACACCTGGAAGCTGATCCGGTCCACGGCGGTGAAACGCTTGAAGCGCCGGGTCAGGTCCGAGACCACCACCGCCCTCTCCTGTTTGGGCACCTCCAGCGGCGCGAACGTTTCGCTTGCCCCAGGTGCCTCGGCCGCAGCGGGCCGCCCCAGGATGCTGACAAAAACATCCTCCAGGCTCGGCGCCGCTTCCCGCGGGGCATCGAAGTCGAGGCCGGCTTCGTTCAGGCGCGCCGTTATCCCGTCCGCGGCGGTCTCCGGGTCGTCTACCACCAGGTGCACCCGGTCGCCGAACAGGTCCACCCGGCCCCATTTTCCAGCCTCCTGCAAGACCTGCTGCACCCGCCGGGCCCGGTCGCTGCGCACCGCCAGGATCCTTCCGCGCATGCGGCCGCGGACCTCGGCAGCCGTGCCCTCGGCCATGATCCGCCCGGCGTCGATCATGCCGATGCGGGTGCAGCGCTCGGCCTCATCCAGGTAGGCGGTGGTGACCACGATGGCCACCTGCTGGTCGAGCAGGCGGTAGAGGATGTTCCAGAACTCGCGCCGGCTCACCGGGTCCACCCCGTTGGTGGGTTCATCCAAAAGCAGCACCCGGGGGGTGTGGATCAAGGCGCAGACGAGCTGGAGTTTCTGCTTCATGCCGCCGGAAAGATCGCCTGCCAGGCGGCGGCGAAAGGGTGTCATGCCCGAGAGGGCCAGCAGTTCGGCCACCGGCTCCAGCCGCTGCCGGCGCCCCATGCCGTAGAGGTCGGCGTAGAAGTCGATGTTCTCGTCCACCGTGAGGTCGGGATAGAGCCCGAAGCGCTGGCTCATGTAGGCCAGGTGGTCGCGCACCGCCGTGGCGTCGGCAGCCACGTCCACCCCGGCCACCCTTACCTGGCCCTCATCGGGGGGCATGATCCCGGCCAGGATGCGCAGGGCGGTGGTCTTGCCGGCGCCGTCCGGCCCCACCAAGCCGAAGATTTCGCCGTAGGCCACCGTCAGGTCGAGGCCGTCCAGGGCGGTGAGGTCACCGAAACGCCGGGTCAGGCCCCGGGCGTAAACGGCAGCTTGGTGGTCATCGGCGGGAATCAGGGGCTGAAGGTTTCCGGAAGGTTTCATAAAACCGTCTTCCCCGTCTTGAATCTGGAATTTTCCACCATACCATGAGTTCCCGCGCGGGTGGATGGGAGCTGCCGCATCCCGTCTCAGTCGTCCAGCACGATCTCCGCGTCGGCCGGCATTCCCGGCTTGAGCACACCGTCCGGGTTGGGCAGGTCCACCTTGACGCGGTACATCAGCCGAACCCGCTCCTCTTCAGTCTGGACGGTCTTGGGGGTAAACTCAGCCTCGCCGGCGATAAAGGACAAGGTCCCCTCCACCGGCCGGTCCGGGAAGGCATCCACGGTGACGCGGACCTTCTGGCCGAGGCGGATGCGTCCCAGGTCGACGCCGTTGACGTAACCTCGCAGCCAGGGGTGCGCCAGGTCGCCGATCACCACCACGGGGGTGCCGGGACCGAGAAACGCGCCCGGCTCGGCCGCCTTGTAGAGCACCACGGCATCCAGCGGGGACTGGAGTTCCATGTCGGCCAGTTGCTGGCGGGCGAGCTTGACCGCTTCCGCGGCCGCCAGGGCCCGGGCCTGGGCCGCGGCAATGGTCTCCTGGCGGGGGCCTTCGGTCACCAGGTCGAGCTGGGCCCGGGCGCTTTCCAGCCGCGCCCGGGCTTCGGCTTCGGCCCCGGCGGCGGTTTCCAGGCGGGTCCGATAGGCCTCGTAGTCCCGCCGGCTCACCCCGCCCTCTTTCACCAGCGCCGCGTAGCGCGCCTCGTCGGCCCGAGCCAGGGCCAGTTGGGCCGCTGCGGCGGACAGGGCGGCGCGGGCCCGCTGGGCCTCGGCCCGGGCCGCTTCGATCTGCTGGCGCCGGCTGCCGGCCAGCAGTTCTTCCAGTACCGCCTCGGCATAGTGGAAATCCGCTTCGGCCCGGGCCACCAGCCGCTCCTGGTCGCGGGTATCGAGACGGGCCACCACCTGGCCGCGGCGCACCGGGTCGCCTTCATCCACCAGGCGCGCTTGCAGGCGCCCGGCCGTCTTGAAGGAAAGGGGCACGTCGACGACTTCGATGTTGCCCGAAAAACGCACCAGGGCCGAGGCATCGTCGTTGCGGCGCACGACAAAAAAAACCGCCGCCGCCACCGCGGCCACGCCGGCCAAAACCAGGATGATTTTTCTTTTCCGACTCATTCGTCCCCTTCCGTTTCCACGGTTACCGACAGGCTGTCGACGCTCTTTTCGCCGCCGTCCGGAGGCGGCTCAGGGCGGCGGCGGAAGACCTGAAGCGGGTACGGGCGGCGCAATGCGACAAGCGGACGTTTCTTCTTTCCGGCCAAAGCGCGCTGACCGTCAGCGCAGCGCCTGGCGCACCCCGAAGGCGCGGCCGTAGCACGAGTTGATGCGCGCATCCCAGGTGGCGCAACCGTGATTGAAGGAAAAGGACCAGGCCGAGCGCGCGTCACGGGGTTCGGCCCAGACCCACCACCCGCTGGTTTGGAACACCGGCGCCATGTTCCGCTCTCCACGGCCGGGTTGATGCAGGCTTCTCAGCTCCTCGCGCGTCGGCATGCGCCAACCGCCGCCGGCCGCCCGGCAGGAGCCCACCCAGGCCACCGCCTGGTCAAAGTCCATGTCCCGGTCCGGCCCGACGACCCACTGCAACCCCGTGCGGGCGTCGGCGATCACCCCCTCGGGTAGAACGGTGTAGCGCTCGGACAGCACTTCGACCGGCGCCGGCTGGCCCGCCTTTTCCACCTTCGCCGGCGGTGGGGCAGCACAGGCGCCCAGGATCAGCACACCCGCCACGACACACAAACGCCACCAGTGGTTCCTCATGATTGTCCCTCCCTCTTCGATTCAGTTGCCCGTGCCGTCTCCTGCGCCGCCCCTTTCCAGCGGATTTCGTACAGGTCCCGGCGCCGGCTCTGGAGGTTGCGCACACTGCCCTGGCGACGCAGTTCCTTGAGCAGGTCCAGGTCCAGGTCGGTCACCAGGGTCATCTCGGTGTTGGGGGTGGCCTCGGCGGCGGTGGCATCGTGGGGAAAGGCGAAATCCGACGGGGTGAAAATCGCCGACTGGGAGTACTGGATATCCATGTTCTCCACCTTGGGCAGGTTGCCCACCGAGCCGGTAATGGCCACGTAGCACTCGTTCTCGATGGCCCGGGCCTGGGCGCAGCGGCGCACCCGCAGGTAGCCGTTCTTGGTGTCGGTCCAAAACGGCACCAGCAGAATCTGCATGCCTCGCTGCGCGAGGATGCGCGCCAGTTCGGGAAACTCCACGTCGTAGCACACCAGGATGCCCACCTTGCCCACGTCGGTGTCGAAGACCTTGAGGCCGTTGCCACCGCGCAACCCCCAGTAGGCCGCCTCGTCCGGGGTGATGTGCAGCTTGTACTGGCTGTCCCAGGTGCCGTTCCGCCGGCACAGGTAGGCCACGTTGTAGAGCCCCTGGTCCGTGTACTCGGGCAGGCTGCCGGCCACGATGTTGATGTTGTAGCTCACCGCCAGGTTGACGATCTCGCTGCGCAGCTGATCGGTGTAATCAGCGATGGCGCGCATGGCCGCCGGCGGGTCGTCCTGGTTCTGGTGAGCCAGCAGCGGCGCGTTGAACAGTTCGGGAAACAGCAGCAGGTCGGCGTTGTAGCCGGAGACGGCGTCCACGAAAAACTCCACCTGCTGCAGGACGTCGTCCAGGTCGGCGAAGCGGCGCATCTGCCACTGCACCGTGCCGATGCGCACGTTGGACTTGCGGCCCCAGACGATGCGCTTGCGGGGACGGTAGAAGATATTGCTCCACTCCAACAGGACGGCGTAGCGATGGCTTTTCTGGTCCTGGGGGTTGTAGTTTTCGATGGCCCGCTTGGGATGGAAATCGTTGGCCAGCTGAAAGGTGAGCACCCGGTCGATGATTTCCTTTCGCCGCACCTTCTCGATATACTCCTTGGGCGTCAGGGTGGCGGCGTGGGCGGCGTAGCCGGGAATGCGCCCGCCCACCAGGATCCCCTTGAGGTTGAGCTTTTCGCACAGCTCCTTGCGCGCGTCGTAGAGGCGCCGGCCCAGTCGCATGCCCCGGTATTCGGGGTGGACAAAGAGGTCGATGCCATAGAGGTAGTCGCCTTCCGGGTCATGGTTGGTAAACTCGCCGCTGGAGACGATGTCGTCGTAGCTGTGACGATCGCCGTGCTTGGCATAATCGATGACCAGGGTCAACGCCGCGGCCACCACCCGCCCCTTGTCGGCGATGCAGATCTGCCCCTCGGGAAAAATCTCCAGCAGCCGGTGGTACTCCTCCGCGCTCCAGGCGCCGCCCATGCCGCGGTAGACGCGGTCCATGATGGCACGGACGTCCGGGTAGTCCTCGGAGCGCAGGTTTCGGATCTCGAGCTTGTGGTCGGCATCAGCAGGGGGGTGCATGGAAATGGTGTCTCCGTTTTTTCAAATCGTCGTGCATCCGCCGGGAACGCGCGTGGTTATTTTGGGGATAACCGCGGCAGGCTTTCCACCGCCTCGCAGGTGCGCCGGTCCTCCGGGGCCCGTGACCCGGCCACGTTGAGAATCCGGATGCAATCGCAGGCATCCTTACGACAAGCCGGCGCCAAAAGACAAGCCGCCGGAGCCGCCACCCGTCCTGGTGGCACCGGCGATGGTCGGTGGTAGAAGTGACGTATTGCCGCCCTTGACGGTAAAATGATACCAAGAAATGATCATCACCCCAACGGAGAAAATCATGCCCCAGGACTACGACGTCGCGATCGTCGGCTCCGGCACCGCCGGCCAGACGGCGGCCTACGACCTGATGGAAGGCGGCTTGAGGGTGGCGGTGGTGGAAGAGAGTGACCGGTTTCTCGACCTGGAGGATCTTTCCGAACGCATCGTGTTTGTCGGCGGCGGCTTCATTTCCTTCGAATCCGCCCGTTTCGCCGCTCGCCTGGGGCCCGGCACGGCGCCTACAAGATTCTCGTGAGCGTTGACCGGCGGCTCCTCGGCGCCCATTTTCTCTCCGACAACGCCGCGGGCCTGGCCAACACCATCAAGGATGCCATGTCTCACGGTGGACCAACCGCACCGGCAGGCAGAGCGTCATGACCCCGTATCCGAGCCGGGAACTGGCGGGCAACGGGTAAAAAGAGAGACTGCTTTTCAATCGGCTGCGATTATTTCGATCTCGACCCGACGGTTCTGGCTGCGTCCATAAAAGGTGTCGTCAGGGGCCACCGGGTTCGCCGGCCCCAGGCCGGTGGCCGTGATCCGATCGGCGCTGATTCCCTGCCCGATGAAGTAGCTTTTAATGGCATCCGCCCGGAGCTTGGAAACGTTTATATTGTAAGCCCTGTTTCCCAGGCCGTCCGTATATCCGGTGATGACCAGCCGGGTCCCGGGACGGCGCTTTATCATCTCTGCAAGTTGATCGAGCTTGCCGAACGCCTCGTCGCTGATCTGGTTGGAATTGTAGGGGAAACGAATCACCGTTTTTTCTGCCGGCAGGGCTTTGGCATGGGATGGAGCGGTTTCAGCGGGAGGGGCATCCGGCCGGGCAACCCCATCGGTGCCAGGGATTGCTTCTCCGGAACCCGTCGGCTTGGCGCCATCTTCAGGTGCGCTTTCCCGGGCGCTGGCAACTGGGACAGCCGGGTCCTGTTCCGCCTCGCGGAGGTCGGCCGGAGGCGTTGCGGGCGTTGCGTTGTTCGGCTGAACGGGCATGGTTTCAGAAAAAGTTGGAGATGACGCTTGCGCACCGGCGTTGCCTGTTTGATCCGGGGGCAAGACCTGTTGCGGATGAACGCGCTGCGGAGGCGCCTGGCCGACAACGAACCGGTCCGACCTTTGAGGACGGTAGAGATGGGCGGTTACCAGGACCATCAGGACAAAAACGCCAACAGCGGCCCCGGCCAGCAGGGCCGGGTGCCGGGACCTCGGTGACGGCGGGGGCGTTGGAGGGTTGGCCAACTCTCTTTGGGAATCATTATTTTCTTGAGTCGGCCGAGGCTTGTCAGATACTGAAGCCGGCGCCCCTTTTTTGATCACGGTATCCTGGTCCTGCTTCACCGCCGGGGCAAGCATGTAGGTCAATCTTTTCACGCATTGCTCGGTGATGACCTCGTCCACGCGATACTTTTTCTGAACAAAAGCCATCGCCAAGGCCTGGTCGCAGATCAGGTTCATCAATCGCGGATTGCCCCGGGAATAGGCGGCGATCATCCGGATGGCTGGGGGAGTAAAAATATGATCTTCCGCGCCGGCCACTTTCAGGCGATGCCGGATCACGTCTTCAGTTTCGCTTGGATCCAGTGGGCTTAGTGTGTAAAAGGACGTGATTCTCTGCCGCAGGGCACGGTTGGAATTTTTGGCCAGTTTCTCCCTGAGCTCATTCTGCCCTACCAAGACAATATTAATCAGCTTTTTGTTCGGCAACTCGACGTTCGAAAGCAGACGAATTTCTTCCAGTAATTCGTCGCTGAGCCGCTGCGCCTCGTCAACGATGACCGCCACGTTCTTGCCATGCCGGTGCGCGCGGTGCAAAAACAGATGCAACTCGATGAGAAAATCGCCTTTGGTACGGAAATCACCTTTCAGCCCCAATTGAGAGGCCAGGAACTTGTAGAAATCCAACTGATTTAACCCTGGATCGCAAATTCTGGCCACCAGGGTGTTTTCGTCCAGTTCCTGCACCAGCTTGTTGATCACGGTGGTTTTACCCGTGCCCACATCGCCGATGAGCAAGATAAAGCCCCTTCGATTCAACACGCCAAAATGGAGGGTGGCCCAGGCTTTTCGATGGGCTTCACCGAGCCACATGAATCGCGGGTCCGGACTTGGGTCGAAGGGTTTTTCGTTGAGACGAAAATGTTCAAGATACGTCATAGAGCCGGCTTGCCCTTCTCAAAGGGTCGCAAGAGCGGACGCGACGCGGTTTGACTCGCCGTCGCATGCTATACCTTACCCCTCCCGGGCTGTCAAATTAACATCTTTAAGATTAGACACTTCCAGCGAGAGAGGCCCCCACCCTGGCGCGAAGTTCCACCTCGCTTTTACTTCGGTCTAAAACCTGTTTTGGACAAGAGCGGCCTCCCGGATTCATTTCACCGTCGTCGGCCGCGGCCACCGCGTGCTTCAACGGATCACCCGGTAGTTGAGCAGCACGAGATCCGCATCGAGCCGGCGGACCTCCAGCAGCTGCAGGGACAAATCCAGGGAGGTGTCGAAGAGGGAAAGGCCGCTGCCAAAGAGACGGGGCGAGATGGTGACGATGATTTCGTCGATGAGGTGTTCGGCGGCAAAGAGGCTGTTGATGCGCGCCCCTCCGGCGAGGATCGCCTCGGCGTGGCCTTCCGAGGCCAGCCTGGCCAGCAGTTGAGCGGGCGGGTCATCGGTAAAGACGAGATCCGGGGGGCGGCTGACCCGTTCGGCGTTGCGCGTCAGGATCACGTTTTTGCGTCCCGGCAGCGGCTGGCCGAGGGTGTCGAAGGTCCTGGAACCCATGATGACCACCCCTGCCTCCCGGGTGCGGGCGGCGAAGAAGCGCTTGTCCGCCGAGGCGGTCCAGTCGGGAAAATGGTCGCTGTCCCGGGCGATCTTGCCATCGACGGTTTGGGCCATCAACAATATCAACTTCATCCTTGCCTCCAGTGCCGTTTCCCCTGTCATCCCGGAACACGCCTCGGGCATCACTTGTCATTGCGCCTCGATTTTTATACAAAATACCCATGGGCTACGTGTTCGACTTCAACGACGCGCAAATGTGGCGCGCTTGGGTGGAACAGCCGGCCAACCAGGTGATGCGGGGACTGCAGTGCCAAGCGATGTTGGACCTGATCGATCCCAAGCGCCTCGATTCACTCCTGGCCATCGGCTGCGGCACCTGCCTGTGCCTGGAACCGCTGCTGGCCCGGGGCATTGACGTCACCGGCATCGATCCGTCGCCCTACATGCTCGACATCGCCCGCGAACGCTTCGGGCATCGCATCGAGCTGCACCGGGGGGTGGCCGAGGACCTTCCCTTTGACGACAACCAGTTCAACCATGCGGTGTTCTTCTTTTCCCTGGAGTACGTGGGCAACCCCGGCCAAGCCCTCGCCGAGGCGTTCCGCGTCGCCAAGGACCGGGTGTTCATCGGCGTCTGGAACCGTTTCAGCCCCCACCACCTGCGGCGCTGGACCGCCCGGCGGGCGGGCCCCTCGCTGTTCGACAACGCCCGCTTTTTCGACCTGTGGCAAATCCGACGTCTCGTGGGCGAGCGCATGGGCGAAGTCCCGCTTCAGTGGCGCAGCATCTGCCAATTTTCCACCAGACCGCAGGGCGCCGCCTTGTGGGCCGAGCGGCTTCGCCTGGTCCAGCACTGCCCGTTCGGTAATTTTTTGGGCGTGGCGGTGAGCCTGGCGCCCCGCTACCGTACCCGTCCCCTGGAGCTCACCTGCCCGGCCGGCCGATCGACCGTTGCCGGGGCGGGGCATTTTCTCTCCAGACGTACGCCGCGTGGCCGCGAGACCGCCGGCCAAGGAGACCGCCATGGAAGCCTCCCTGTATGAAAAACTGGGAGAAAACATCGTCCGGTGCCATCTCTGTCATCATCACTGCCGCATAAAGGAAGGGCAGCGAGGCCTCTGCCAGGTGCGCCAAAACCGCCATGGCGTGCTGGAAACCCTCGTCTATGGCCGGCTCATCGCCCGGCACGTGGATCCCATCGAAAAGAAACCGCTCTTTCACGTCCTGCCGGGAACCCGCAGCTACTCCATCGCCACGGTGGGCTGCAACTTCCGCTGCGCCTTCTGCCAGAACGCTGACATTGCCCAGCTCCCCGCCGACCATGACGGCATGATCGTCGGTACCCCGGCGACCCCGGAAGAGGTCGTCGCCGACGCCCTGGCCCGGGAATGCCGCACCGTCGCCTACACCTACACCGAACCGACCGTCTTTTTCGAATTCGTCCGGGACACGGCGCGCCTGGCGGCGGCCGAAGGGCTGCGCAACGTCCTTGTCACCAACGGCTACATGACGCTGGAAGCCCTGCAGGCCATCGGATCCGACCTGCACGCGGCCAACGTGGACCTGAAGTCCTTTTCCGACGACTTCTACCGGACCTACTGCGGCGCCCGCCTCGAGGGGGTCACCGAAACCCTGGTCAACATGCGGCGGCTGGGGATCTTCGTGGAGGTGACCACCCTGGTGATCCCCGGTCTCAACGACGACCCGGACGAGCTGCGCGCCCTGGCCGAGTTCATCGTCTCCAGCCTCGGCGACCAGACGCCGTGGCACGTGAGCCGGTTCCATCCCACCTACCGGCTCCTGGATCGACCGGCCACCCCCCTGGCCACCCTCACCCGGGCCCGCGCCATCGGCCTGCAGGCCGGGCTCAAGCACGTCTATGTCGGCAACACCCCCGGCCTGGACGGCGAGAACACCGTCTGTCCCGGCTGCGGCCAGGTCTTGATCCGGCGCCGGGGATTTTCCCTCGGCCCCATTCGCTTGCAAAACGGCGCCTGCCCCGATTGCGGCGCGCCGGTGGCCGGCATCTGGCAGTAGAAGGTTATCGGTTATCAGTGCCAACTCGTCAACCACAGCCACAACGCGCCGCAGCGCAAGTCAGCGTCATCCTGCCCACCTACAACCGGGCCGGCTGGCTGGCCGAGGCGGTGGACTCGGTGCTCGGCCAGGAGTACGCTGCCTTCGAGCTCATCGTGGTGGACGACGGCTCCAGTGACGAGACGCCCCAGGTGCTGGCCGCCTACGGAGACCGCCTTCGGGTCTTGCGCCTGGAAAACGGGGGGGTATCCCGGGCCCGCAACCGGGGGGTGGCCGTCAGCCGCGGCGAGCTGCTGGCCTTCCTGGACTCCGACGACCTGTGGCAACCCGGCAAACTCGCCGCCCAGGTGGCTTTCATGGAGGCCCACCCGGAAATCGCCATCTGTCAGACCGAAGAAATCTGGATCCGCAACGGCCGCCGGGTCAACCCGCGCCGGCGGCACCGCAAGAGTGACGGGATGTTCTTTGAACGCAGCCTGGAGCTGTGCCTGGTAAGCCCCTCGGCGGTGATGATGCGCCGCAGCTTGTTCGAGGCTTTCGGCGGTTTCGACGAGACGCTGCCCGCCTGCGAGGATTACGACCTGTGGCTGCGCATCGGTTGCCGGCACCCGGTGGGACTCATCGACGCCCCCCTGGTGGTCAAGCGCGGGGGCCACGCCGACCAACTGTCCCGTATGCCCGGCCTGGACCGCTACCGGATTCGCGCCATCGCCAAGCTTCTCGCCGCCGGCGTGCTCGATCCCGGCCAGCAGGCCGCCGCCGTGGCGGTCCTGCGCGCCAAGTGTCACATCTATGCCGCCGGTTGCCGCAAGCGCGGGCGCCGGCAGGAGGCTCGTTTCTACGAGGCTCTGGCCGCCAATCCGTTTTAATCATGCCGGCCGCGTCGCCGCCGGAGGGATGGTCCGCGTTCCCATTTCCTCTTCTGTCACTCTTCCCTCCTCACTGACCTCGCCCAACACGCCAATGCCGCAATATCCGCCGGCGTGGTACGGCAGCAACCGCCGATGATGCGTGCCCCGGCCGCATACCAGTCGGGAGCGGCGTCGGCAAAGGCGGTACGCCTGGATCCGTTGCGCCAGGTACGCGCCTCGGGATCGTAACTTTCCCCCGAGTTGGGATAAACGACGATCGGCTTGGCGGTGGCGCTGCGCACGGCCCGGATCAGGTCCGGCACGAAAACCGGCGCCGTGCAATTGACCCCCACCGCCGCTACCTGCGGATGCCCGTCCAGCAAGGCAGCGCAATCCGCCAAAGGCTCGCCATGGCACACGTGGGCGCCATCCCTGGCACTGAAGCTGAACCATGCCCAGGTGCCGGGAAATTCGTCCAAGAGCCGGGCCAGGGCCCTGGCCTCGGCCAGGCAGGGCAGCGTCTCACAGGCCAGCAGGTCGGCCCCGGCCGCCACGAGGGCCGCCATGCGGGGCCGATGAAAATCCACCAGTTCGTCTTCGCTCAAATCGTAGTCACCCCGGTACTCGGACCCGTCGGCCAGGTAAGCGCCGTAGGGCCCCACCGAACCGGCCACCAGGGGTCGAGAACGGCCGACCCGGTTGGCCGGCTGCCGCCAAAACGCATCGCGGACCTCGACGGCCAGGGTCACGGACCGGCCGATGAGCGCCAGGGCATCTTCGGCATTGAGCCCACGGCGCATCAGGCCGGGCAGCGATGCCTGGTAACTGGCGGTGATGGCCACGTCGGCACCGGCGGCAAAGTAGTCGGCGTGCACCGCGGCGATGCGCTCGGGAGCCTCCAGCAGCACCTTGGCCGACCAGAGGGGATCGTCGAGGTTACAGCCCCTGGCCTCCAACTCGGTGGCCAGGGCCCCGTCGAGGATCACCACCGGCTGCCCGGACAGGATGGCTTCCAGGGGGTTCATGTCGTCTCCTTTTCCCTTGGTTGTTCGACGTTGATCCGGTCCGGGCGGCGATGTTGCAGGTAGCGGACCTGCCCTTCCTTGGTGAGGGGGATGATCCAGGTGGCATAGTAGTCGCGCACCACGGCCGGGTCGATCCGATGCCGGGTGTTGCCGACCGCCGGGGCCTGCAGGGCTTCGACCTTGCTGACCACCCGTTCCAGGATCCGCGCTTCCACCCCGGCCCGGGTCAGCCGCGCCAGGAGCCGCCCGCGGTCACCGGGCGCCAACAGCGCCTCGAAAGCTTCGGGATCGGCGCGGTACTTGCTCTCGGCAACGTAAAGGGCCCCGTAGTGGATGCGTCGCGAAATGGCCTGGATGGCATAAACGTCATGCTCGACGCTGGAGCCGTACTGGGCGTCGTCCCCGGGAGCGCAGATCCGCTCCACCAAATCGAGGTAGCTCGCCTGGATGGCGGCGGTGAGGTTTACCCGGTCATAATCGTCTATTTCTAGGCAATTTTCCGGCAAGTGGACCCGGCGGCGCGGCGCGGGCAGGTTGCGGTTGAAAGGTCTTTCCTCGGGCACGCAGAAGCGACCGAAGCAGGCGTCCATTTCTTCCTGGTAGCGCAGGCGCACCTCGAAGAGACTCGCCCTTGCCTCCCCCTCGAACCCGCTGCGGCCGGGGAGATAGGCTTGACGGTTGCGCCGAAACTGGGCCCGGTCGATGAGCCTGGCGATGATCGTCTCTTCCAGGCTTTCCAGGTCGGCGGCGATTTTTTCAAGATCAGGCGTCGGCATCGGCGAGCGGACAATTCAAGTTCGCGGTTGACTCGGGCCCAATGCCAGGCAATGACGGCATCGGCGGGTCAAGGCGCGGCCGGCGCCTCGTCCCTGCCGGCATAGATGGCGGTGATACGGCGCAGCATTTCGGACTTTTCGTCGGCAAACGGCACCCGAATGCGGTCTTTGCGGCCAGAGGCTTTTTCAAATAGTTCAGGGAACATTGGATGTCAAATCGCAAAAGCGCGGTTCATGCTGCCCGCCAGGTACCCCTCCAGATCAAGGGTCACGTAGGTGAATCCGGCTCGCCGCAGCTCTGTGACCAAACCGATCCGTGCCGAATCGGCCAGCAGCCGCCCAAAATAAGCCGGCGCCACCTCGATGCGGGCCGTGTCGCCGTGGTGGCGCACCCGGCCGCCCTGGATCCCGAGACGCGCCAAGGCCGCCTCGGCCGCCGCCACCTGGGCCAATCGGGCCTCGTCGATGGCAATCCCGTAGGCAATCCGCGTGGCCAGGCACGACTGGGCCGGCCGGTTCCAGGTCTCCAGCCCCATCGCCCGCGACAAGGCACGAATCTCGGCCTTCTCCAGCCCCACGGCCTCCAGTGGCGCCAGGATCCCCGCCTCCCGTGCCGCCCGGTGACCGGGGCGGTAATCCCCCCGGTCGTCCACCGTGGCGCCGTGGGCGATGTGAACAATCCCCCTGCGGGCGGCGATCTCCTTGATCCTGGCAAACAGGCGCTGCTTGCAGACGTAGCAACGCTCCGGCCCGTTGCGGGTAAACGCTTCGCAGGCGAGGATCGGATCCTCGAAGCATTCGTGGGCGACGCCCAACCGGCCTGCCAGCGCTTTTGCGACGGCGGTCTCGTCGGCCGGGTGCACCCCGCCGCAGGCCGTGGCAGCCACGGCATCATCCCCCAAGACTCGCCTTGCCATCGCCAGCAGGTAGGAGGAATCCACCCCTCCCGAATAGGCGATGAGCAGGGGGTGATGATCCTGGAGCCAGAGAACGAGGCGATCCTGTTTATCCTGGGCGACGGGCGATGCCATGGCGGTGTTCATTGCGGCTATCCGGTTGAATGAAGGACTGAAAAAATGTTTACAAGATCGGATCGGTCCATTATAGGATGGCTACGATGCCGACCTTTGAATGATATGCCAACCATTCAGCAATCGCAAAGGGGTTTTAAATGGGCAAAGACAGTCTGACGAAGTCCACGACCAAGAAAAAGGCCAGCACCAAAAAGAAGAAAACCGCGGTCGCCAAGACCACCGCCAAGAAGGCCAAGGCTGCCGCACCGACCTTGCGCGACCTGCTGCACAAAAAATTCGACCGGGTCGTCCCCGGTTCACTCTACCAGCCGCCGGCGGCGGCCGCCCGCCCCGATGTTGCCTCCCCACCGTTTTTCGAGGCCGATGATCCCGAAGACGTCAAGCGTGTCCGCGCCCTGTTGTTCAAAAAATACAATCTCGCCGAGCTGGCAGCCGCTGCCAAGGCCGAGGAAGAGGCACGCAAGAAGGCCGAGGCGGAAGCCAAGGCCAAGGCCGAGGAAGAGGCACGCAAGAAGGCCGAGGCGGAAGCCAAGGCCAAGGCCGAGGAAGAGGCGCGCAAAAAGGCCGAGGCGGAAGCCAAGGCCAAGGCCGAGGAAGAGGCACGCAAGAAGGCCGAGGCGGAAGC
>Ga0190330_1000093_pt1 | contig 22089 bp, 15 predicted proteins | sample 48720434_MG_FD_161654 | JGI IMG/M metagenome (GOLD analysis project Ga0190330, IMG submission 161654) | Hydrothermal vent sediment bacterial communities from Southern Trench, Guaymas Basin, Mexico - 4872-04-3-4_MG | ecosystem: Environmental > Aquatic > Marine > Hydrothermal vents > Sediment ...
TACACACAAAAATCATCTCCAGTCAAGAAACCCACAGATCCGAAGGGGACATTTTAGCATTGCAGTTGATGGGGACATTTTTGCTTTGTTATCACAAAATAATTTTTTGCCCTTGACAGGGGAAATGATTTCCGCTAGGGTATACAAACGTGAAGAAAAAGATGTGATACAACATATAGTATGGATAAATAAAAATGTTGAATATATTGTAATTTTTATTGACATTATAAAGAAAAAACGACTATAATTATATAAAGCTAACAAAAAAGTCAGCATCATGCGAAAACTCATTTCCCAAAATATAAAGTATTTTATCATCATATCCCTCTCTGTTTTTATTACTGGAGGGCTTCCTCTGGAATACGGAAGTGAGAAAAACTTTTTTCAAGGATATTCCATTCAAAATCCGGTCGTACGAGTCGGGTTGGGTGATAATCTTAAAAATATCGAGATATCAGCTTCTTCGGGGATGAACATATATGAAGTAGAAACAAATTATAGGCTGATCGCTGAGAATGCCAATGAAGCGTATATAAAAGGCAAAAAGGACAAATTGAACGAAAAGTACCTGGTTCAAGTCGCTTATGCTGAAGGAAGAGAAAAGGCGGAATTGATGGCCCAGGAATTGAGAAGCAAAATTTTTCACAAGGTCTTTATAACCAGAAGCCCTGAAGCAGATGTCACAGGTCAGTTTCGTATCATGGTCGGAGATTTTCCGACCAGAAGTGATGCGCTTGGATTCATTGCCAGGCTGGGAGAGATCGGAAAATATGACCCGTGGATCATAAGGGAAGATATAGCGGATAAGGATTCCAGACCGTTGTGGATAATGGTCGGGGACAAAGTAAAGAGTCTGGATGAAGATGCGGTTCTTTATTTTATTCCTTCCAGCTATCAGAGCTATTTATCTTATGAAGGCCGGGATTACAGAGGGATTTTTATACTCAGGAAAGGCACCCGGGGGATTGTATTGATCAATACTCTTTATATTGAAGACTATTTAAAATCGGTTGTTCCCAGTGAGCTGTCTCCTTATGCATTCAGGGAGCTGGAAGCTCAGAAAGCCCAGGCCGTTGCCGCACGGACATATGCCCTTAAAAATGTAGAGCTGAATGACGGGCTTGATTTTGATCTGGATGACACACCGAACTCCCAGTTTTACAAAGGAATGAATGCAGAGCATCCGTTGAGCACAGAAGCTGTGGAGCAAACAAAAGGCGAAGTGGCGGTTTATAAAGGCAAGCTGATCGAAGCCCTTTATACAAGCACATGCGGAGGAAGGACAGAAAATGTGGAAGATGTTTTTATGGGGCCTGCGCTTCCTTATCTCAGAAGCACGGAATGTACGTATGAGTCACAGAAAGAATGGGCGTTCAAAACATCGAGGAAAGTCCTGCCTCATTATTCTCATTCAAGAAACATAAGTTATGAGATCGCTGCCCTTACAAGCCTGGGAGTTCTCCAGGATGGAAGGGAGCCCCTTTACTACAAGCAGACCGCACCGTATCATGAGGTCAGGGATTGGTTCCAGAAAGCAGCCGGGGTTCTGGGATTAAAACAGGCCGGTGGGCTTCCGGAAAAGAATTCATTGACATACAGGAATTTTGCAGAATTGGCTGCTTCTGCTTTTGATTTGCAGAAAAGAATGGATAACCTCTTAGTTGATTCTGAGGAAAAATTTTTAACAAAAGGAATGGAAGAATGGACAGGAAGCAGTAAATCCCATGCAGCTTACTTTATTAAGGCAGGTATTTTCCCATCTGCAGAGGAGGCTCAAGAGGCTGATAAGGATATGTCTAGGGGAGAAGCTGCTTACTATTTATGGAAAGCTATCCTGACTCAAAAAATCCCCTTTAAAATGGGAACATTTAAAAACTTTGATAATGATGAGATGGTGTTTGGAGATGATGAGAACAATGAGAGCAAGTATACAATAGCTGATGATGCCTATTTCATTAAAAATTATACGGGAGAGAGAACATTTGTTTCCAATCTGCGCATGGTAGGGGGCGAAAGAGTGAATATCATAGATAACGGAGAAAGAGCAGTTTTCCTTGAAGTCATCTATCCGTATGAGACCAATGTTCTGGACCGAAAATCAAGCCACCATATGTGGAGAGTCAGAAAATCCGTCGAAGAGATAAGCCGAAGGATCAACCGGTTTTATCCGGTGGGTGATGTTCTTGATATTGTCCCTGTTGACCGAGGTGATTCCAAGAGGATATCAAAGCTCATTGTCAGGGGGACTCTTTCAGAAGCTGAGGTCAGCGGCTTAAGGATACGAAGGGTTTTAGGACTGAGAGAGACTTATTTTGTCATTGACAGAGAGTATGACGAGGACGGCAACGTCAAATATTTCACCTTTAATGGGAAAGGATGGGGACACGGAGTCGGGCTCTGCCAGGTGGGTGCTTATGGTATGGCCCTGGCCGGCGCTGATTATAAAGAGATATTGAAAAAGTACTATCACGGGATTGATTTGAAGAATATCTACTGACCTTTTTGAAAAAGACCTGTTTCCAGTTTATAATATCTTCTAATTTCATATTTGCTAGGTTCCATAAGGGCTCATCCGATTTACAGTGTTTGGGATAAACCGAAAGTATTGCATCAGTTTTTAAAATCCTTAGGCGTTCTCATGTACTTTTCTCCTTTTTTTCAATTCCATATAATGTAGAACATCATAAAGCAATATTGCATCGATAGATTCGTCCCCTGAATTAATTTTTATGTTATAACCTCAACAAATAGCCATACTGCTTTAACCAATCTTTATGTTTTTTATAGTCAGGCATCAACATTTTAACTTTGTTCCAGAATGTCTTTTTGTGATTTCTTTCCTCAAGATGAACAAGTTCATGGATAACAACGTAATCTATCACAGGTAAAGGAGCCATAATAAGTCGCCACGAAAAATTCAAATTTCTGTTAGAGGAAGAGGAACCCCACCTTTTTTGTGCATTGGTAACGTTGACTTTATTGTATTTGAAGCCCTTTTTCTGTACATACCATCTAACTCTTTCTGAGATTTTTTCATAAGCCCTCTTTTTGTACCATTCAATAAACAGCTTTCTCGCCTGTGATAATGCATTTCTTGAAAGATAAAACCCATTCTCGAATTTCAACGGCACTTCCTGATTAACCACTATTTTTAATCTGTAATACTTGCCAAGATATAAAAATCCCTCACCGTCAACAAACTCCTTAGGGGAAAATTTTGGGTCTCTCGCCTCTATATCTCTTCTCTTTTGCTCAATCCATTTTTTGTGTTTAAAAACAACTCCCATTATCTTTTCATCACTTACATCAAAAGGAGCTCTTACAATTAGCGTAGCATTATCTGTTATCTGTAAAGTGATGGTTTTCCTTTTTGTCCTTACTATTTTTTCAATATCCATGTCCATGAGATCACTTCCCGTAAATGTGATAAGCAAGCTCCATCAACTTTTGGGCTATTTCATTTCTTTTGCCAAATAATATTTTGTTTATACCTGCTCGATATGTAGCAATATCAGCCTTTACCGCAGACTCTTCTTTTTTAGAGGGTTGATGACCCCCGAACAGATCCATTACGGAATGGCCAAAGGCATTTATGCAAACCGTTCTGAGGTTCTTGAGAAGGCTTTTTTGAAACATCCTGCGTGTCTCATTATCATTGACATATTCCGTCTTTCTTCTCCCATTCCTTTCCTCCAAGCTTGATTTTATGTCAAACTTTTCAGTGTGTCCACAATATCGGGGGAAGTCCAAGCTGCCACAATGGTTTGAGGATTATAATGAGTATCATCCGCGTAAAGGCTTGAAAATGATGTCTCCAGGAGAGTATATAAAACTTATTGAGAGGACCTTTTAGTGTCCGTTTTTATGGGGGCAACTCCGCTCCTTCGCGTCTTCCACTTCAGGAATCCCTGGATCAGCGTTCTTCCGGATTTCAAGAAATCTTTCATAGTGTTTTTTGGCATTTTCCTCATTCCCTATCTTTTCATAAATTTTGGCAATATTGTAACTCACTAAAGATGCTTCCCTGAAAAAGTAAAAATGCTCAGGTATACTATATACGGGAAGCATCACATCATTATGGAATTTCAGGTATTCTTGAACCGTCTTTTCCAAGTCTCCCTTAAGTTCATAAGAAGCGATTAACAACCTTCTGTAATGTGCAGAATCAGATTGTGTGGCAGGAGAGGCTTTATCCAGATTGTTTTGGAGCTCATCGCCTTTCCCCTGTGCAAAAGAGAGTTCTGCCATCAGCAAATGATATAAATCAAGATAGAGAACATCATTGTTGAATTCTTGAATTTTTTGTCTCAGGTTGTTAGCCTGGGATTGAACCCCTTCAAAATCTTTTCTTTTTACCAGCGCCATTCCTTTCATATAATCTGTTATAAGAGGAACAGGATTGAAGTTTTGACTGTAGATTTTTTTGCTGACCTTAATGGCGGCATTATACTCTGAAAAAGCCTCGGTATATTTGTTTCGAAGGACGAGGATTCTCCCCAAATCCAGATGCGTGTGCATTTCTCTTTGGGCATGGTCTTGTTTCTGCGCCAGAGATACAGCTCTTCTGAATTCATTTTCAGCCAGACTGTATCTGCCCTCAAAGAGATAAGAATACCCCATAAATCGAGAGGCGAGAGTCTTTGCAGCGGGGGAATATTGGGCATAAATTTCATATTTTTCCCTTGCTTTATCTGCCTCTCCTTGAAGGAGAAAGGTGGTGCCGATATCCTGATGAAAGTAATGCCAATTGGGATTTTTTTGCAGTCCTTGCTCTAGATAAGCGACAGCCTCATCATAGTGGCCAACCATCATCAGGGTTTCCCATGCCGAATCGTAAGGATTGTACTCATTTGGCTGGAGTGCGATGTATTTTTTCAAAGCAGAATGGACGCCTGAGGGATTATTTTGATAAGCATGGGCATAGGCCAGCATATTGTAGGCATTGGCTTCCGTGGGATCGATTTCCAGAACAGTATTTAACAATTTCTTTAAATTTTCTGCATCTTGACAGTAATAATAAATGCCCATAAGAAAAAAATACCCGTCTTTATCCTTGGGATATTTTTCAATCATTTTTTTTGCCAAAGAGGAGGTCCCTTCAAGGTCCCGTTTGATAAAGAGAGCGGTTTGGATATCGATCATCATCTGTTCCCGTTCTGTAGCCTTATGTGAATACTTATTGGCGGTTTCCATTGCTTCTTTTACAGAAGAAAGGTCAAAGAAGGGATTCCATATTCGATTTCCATAATTGGCCTCTGCAGATGCCAGACGCACATAAGCCATCGCAAAGGTAGGATCAATATCAATGGCTTTCCGAAACTCATCAGCCGCTTCTCCAAGTCTCCATCGCATGAAGTTGTCCATGCCTTTTTGGTAGTGCTTGTAAGCTTCCAGAGAATCTGTGGTCACATCAGCGATTTTGAGTTTTTGGTCTGTTTTTTCTGAAATTATCCCAAGGGTCGTGCCAATTTTTCCCGTTAAATCATCCACCATGGTAAAGACATCTTCATTGATTCGGCCTCCCTCGACCTGTTCCGAACCAATGATAGCGCCTGTCTGAACATCGGCCAGATTGGAGGTGATGCGGATTCTGTCGCCGACCTGGATGATGCTTCCCGTGAGTATGGTATTTACTCCGGCCTGTGTGGCAACCTGTGTGGCTGTGGTTTTGTCAATGGATTCGATGTCCTGTTTGCCGAGCTGCCTGAGTATATCAAAAAGCCGCTGGCTGCTCACCACTTCAACGCCGTCAATACGACTCAGGTTTGTGGTCAGCATATCCACCAGAATCTTATCCAGATCCTGGGTCTGTGTCCGGTTCTCAAAATACATAACAGCCAAGGAGGGCTTATCAGAGACAGAAGATAGGGTTTTCTTTGAAGGAAGGAACTGCCAGATGGCAATAGCAATAAGGATAAGGACAACAAGGGCTGCTGCGGGTATCCAGAGCTTCTTGAAACCAAAGGTAACCGTTATCTCCCGGGATGTCAGAGGCTTTGGTTTGGCAGCGATTTTCTGGGCTGTGGGAATGCCTTTTTCAATGCGATCCAGTTCAGACCAAATCTCTCTGGCATTTGGAAAGCGTTTTTCTTTATCTTTTTCTAGACATTTGAGGATGACTTGATTCAGGTCATCCGGGATCTGTTCATTCAATTCATTTGGAGGTTTGGGCGGTTCGCTTTTGTGTTTGACACCGATGGTGAAAGGAGTGTCTCCCTCAAAAGGGACTCTTCCCGTCACCATTTCATACAGGATGATGCCCAGGGAATAGATGTCGGACCGCTGGTCCGCTTCCTTGCCTTCCACCTGTTCCGGAGACATGTACTCCGGAGTGCCGATCATCATGCCGGCACCTGTGATGCTTTTGGCTTTAAGTGAACGGGCGATCCCGAAGTCCATGATCCGGGCGTTTCCCTGCTTATCGATCATAATGTTCTGGGGTTTGAGGTCCCTGTGAATCACGCCCAGCTTATGAGCTTCCATCAAGCCCTCACACACCTGCATGGCAATGGAGATTGTCCGGGCTGTACTCAGAGGAGCGGCTCTTCTGATAAAGCTTCGCAGGTCCTCACCGGGGACATATTCCATGGTGATGAAATAGCTTCCTTTTTCTTTACCCAGGTCATACATGCGGCAGACATGGGGGTGAGATATCTTGCGGGCTGATGTCAGTTCGTTCCGAAACCGCGCCACTGTTTTTTGGTCTGAAGCAATCTCAGATTTTATGAGTTTAAGCGCGATTTTCTATTGGGTTTCTTTGTCCAATGCCTTGTACACCCGCCCCATTCCACCCTGTCCCAATCCCTCGATGATCTGGTAGCGGTCGGCAAAAGTTACACCAGTGGTCAGCTCCTGTTTGGGCGTTTCTGCGGTTTGGGTGGGGCCAATATCTTTAAGGGAAGAAAGTTGGGTGCCGCACTCACCGCAGAATTTTTTTGTGTCGGGATTCTTTGTTCCGCAATTAGGGCACTGGATGGTCATTATGATTTCCCCTTAGTTTCATCAATTTTCAACTGTTAGAGTGATTTTCTCCCCAAGCATACACATAAAAATGGATACCAGTCAATATTTATAATGGTTTATCAGATTCAGGCCAAAAAGGGTTGTAATTTAAGGGTGTATCTCCTTATATTAATTTATCCTGCGAATCTTCCCAATGCCCACAGGAGGACTGCTCCTATTAGGGTTCCTGCATAAGTCCATACAGGCCGCCTCTCAAATAAATTCTCACTATTTATTCCAATCCAGTATCCCAAAGGAACAAACACCACCGCCGCTATTGCTGCTAAACTACCTCCAATAAATATATGGTTAATAACCTTTGGCAATCCACCAGCAATCCAGTATTTATATTGAATGATATAAGTAATTACAATGGCAAAAAGCGCATATCCACTATATGCACTTAATGCACCTGTTAGACTTGACCTAAAAGAAATTTTCCTCTCATTCTTCATTAATAAACTTGAAAAAACATCAAATGCTAGACCAAGGGTAAAAATTCCTAGAAGATGGCAGAAAAACGGAGCTGCATTTGCAAGCTTGAAAATTACTGCAACAATCCCAATAACTGTCGATGAACCTGGTTTATTCACAATGCCTCTTGCAATAGCCATGATAATAAATGCCCAGGCTGCAAGGATCATAGCATAATGAGGTATATTATACGTTGATAGAACTCCCCCTCCAGCAACCTCACCTATTCCCCAAAGCGAGCCAAAAAGCAGTAACCATGACCAGTTCTTAAATTTTCTCATTCTTTTTCTCCTTCCTTATTATAGACAAGGTTAAACATTCCGGATTTTCCGGTAGTCCATCTAGAGATTTAATCATACCTAAAACAATATTTTCTGTATTCTTTCTTACAAATGCATTCAGCCGAACCGGCTTTCCATCAATCTCCAAATAAACACGGGGTCCTTCATACTGAATGCTGTTTTCAATAAAGTTTGAAATCTCATTTATTTGATCATGATGAAATACTGGTTTATCTACAGCGACTTCTACATCAGAAACAACAGCGGCAAGTTCTTTCATCGAACATTCCACATTCTCGGCTATTCCTTTACGCAGCACTTCAATTTTTTTGAGAGATTTTTCATTCCTTCCACCTTCTATAAAAACAAAATCGTGTTTTTTAAAAAACTCTGCAGCTGTCTCTGAAAAACCCTTTTTAGCCGATATTTTTTTGATTACTGCTAGTCGATTTTGGGATACTACAGTAACCCCATCTGCCCCTGCCTCTACAAACTGCCAGGAATCTTTCCCTTCAAGATCTAAATCAAATCCATGAGCACAGTGCTTGACAACAGCAACGGAATGTCCGCGTTTCTTTAATTCCACTAGAAGTCGCTTTATCAATCGTGTCTTACCAGTTTTGGATTGTCCAACAACAGCAAAAATCCTCATGGAAACCTCCAGATTAACTCCTAATATTCTTCCCTCTTCAGGAAAATGATATATAACACATGAAATATTTGATGTCAAACATACCCACCCCAATGAAGCGATTCTGCAACTTCGCACAAAAAGCGAAAATTTCTATTAAGATAGAAGATTTTTCTATTAGGAGTTTCGTATTAAGGGGATTTTGTTTATATTTGACTCCATAAAGCACCGTGTATGCCTGACTTTCTCGAATGATCAAAAGTTTTTTCTTTAAACTTCGGATTGCTGATTGCCGGGATAAGCTATATTTACTATTTAAGTATATTGGCTTTTATCCCAAGCTCGATATAGCGCCCTCTCCATGGAAATCCGGGCTCAGAGTAAATATAATGGTCAAAGACATTAGTGATTTTGATAAACAATTCAGTTCGTTTAAACTGGTAGGAAATAATTGTGTCAAGGTTAAAATAAGAAGGAATATCCAGCAGTTCTTTTGATTGATAATCGAGCCAGGATGATGAAGATGCCACCAAGCCCAAAATTACAATTCTGAATCGTTGGGAAGGGTAGATAGTAAAATCAAAATTTAAGCTGTGTCTTGGGAGAGCATCTAGCGGTCGGTCGTCACTTTTGTTCTTGTGGTCAAGGAAAGTATAGTTTATCGTTGTTGAAAGCCATGGAAAAGCTTTTTGAAATTGAAGTTCAAATCCATTGATATAAGCTTCTTCTATATTAAAATATCTGCGGCGGAAGTCATACTCCGGAAGACGGAGGCTGTCTATCATGTTTTTGAAACTGGTCAAAAAGACAGAGCCCGTAAGGAAGAATATTTTATTGTATGTAAATCCTAATTCGCAGTTACTTCCATCTTCACTCAGAAGGTCTGGGTTTCCTGATGAACTCGAGTACATGGAACGCATGGAAGGAAATTTTGATTTCTTGGAAAAGGAGAGATGGAGGTCTATATATTCCAAAGGGGAGTATTTAAGACCAATGAGAGGATTAACTTTTGATGAATTTTTTCCAATAAACTTATCTAGATAATCATAACTTAATCCAAATACAAGTTTCCATCTCTTGAAAAAAGATATATGATCTTCGATACCGGCTGAAAATGTATCCTGGTTGTATTTATTCCAGGATTCTCCTAAATCATCCTGAGTTCGTGCTATATCTCTCTTATAGTTGATGCTGAATTTTAATGAGTTTGAAGGACTCATAGCAATGTCTGCAAGAGAGAAAAAGCCTAATACAGAGTTGTCGAAAGTGCTTTCGAAGCGGCGATAGGTCATTTTTGAATCTTCGAATTGGTCGAGTGTATTGTCATAATGGACAAAATAACCTCGAAAGCGGAGTGTGGATTTTTTCCCCAGGGCAGTATAACCGCCTGCGTTCAGTGTATAACGGTTCCAGTTTTTAAAACGCCAGTACCGTGGTTTATAAGCATCAAGTTGTGGCGGCATAGCATAATTGGATTTGTATATTCCTCCGTTAAAGAGAATTTCAGTGCTGCTGGATGGGTAATAGTAAATTTTTGTATTAAGATTTAATCTTTCATACTCTGTGTTTGACCTTTCGATTCTATTCCCTTCATCTTGACTTGGGAAATAAAATCCATCTGAATCCTGATAAAGCATATTTCCTGCAAAGGCGAAGCGTTTCAGTTGAAATGCTGAATTTAATCCCAGGCTGAGTGTATTTTTTTCTCCATATGATGTGTGAAAAGATAGTGTTGGTTTGACAGATGGTCTGCGTGTTATAACATTAACTATTCCACCTAGAGTATTAGGCCCGTAGAGAACAGATGATGGCCCTTTGGTGAGTTGAAGGGAATCGATCCCATAGGTAGATATTGTTTTTAGATCAAACGTACTGTAGTAAGGCTCATACACAGGAATTCCATCGATTAATAGTGCAATCCGTTTTGAATCCATGCCCCTTAGCTTTAATGTGTATGTGGATTTATCTCCAAAAGTCACCATCACTCCTGGAGCGTATCTAACAGCTTCTGAAAGGTCGAGTGGTTTCATGTGTTCAATCTTTGTATTATCCAGTCTTGTTACCGTTGAAACAGGGAGGTCTCTAGGAGCTTCGGCAACGACAAGAATTTCTTCCGTAATCTTTAGTGTCTTTTTTGATTTTGTCTTCTTTTCATCTTCTTTTTGTTTTTCTTGGGAAAAAGTTAAACAAGGTAATAAAATTAGTGCCCAAATGATAAAATTAATAGTGATTTTTTTGAGAGGGTGATTTGATGAATTATTCATTATGATATCTCCTTTTCAAATACGGAAGGCAAAACTGTTTCCTGTTTTACCCTGTCGGTCAAAGGCCGTGGCTGAAGAGCTTTAGTACCCTTGACTCGGAGAAAGCAATAAATCTAGCATAAAATAAATATATTGTAAACAGAATGATTTTTGCTAAGCTTCTGACAAATATTCTATTTCTTTCCGGCAAGTGCTGTTGTCATTATTTGAGTTAGATTATTGTCTTTAAGCCAGAAAATATTCGCTTTTTCTTTGGTTTTAGAAAGAAATTGGTCAAGAATGCTTTCCCTTAGGACAATAAGAATATTTTGAGGCTGATTGAATAGGAAGCAAGCTGCTTTCCATAGTCCTTTCTCTTTCATTTCTAGCGGACCAATTTCATCTATTATGGTTAGATCGCAGTTCTGGAAATCAAGTATAGATTCTTCTGCTTTTTTCAACCCTTCCGGGATAAAATAATATTGACCCGCCTTTTCCCATTCAGGGTTTCCATCCAACCTTGCCAGTGCAAATAATTCTTCTGATTTTATATTAAACCCGTTATATCCTTTATGAGTTTTGGATTCATAAAAAGCAGGGCTTAATAGTCCGTTTATCTTAGATCCTTTAGTTTTTAATGTGTCGCACATTTTCTGAAGGAAAGAGGTTTTTCCTGAATGGATTTTTCCTGTAAGAATATAGATGTTTCTATCCTTCAAGTGCTTGAATGAATTAGAATTTAACATTAAGTAATTTTAAATAAATAAATAAAGCTGGACTATTTTAGTTTCTTTTAGACAGATACTTTTATTTTGTTTCTGCTTTAAGATAAATTTTTAGCATAGTCTGCCAACTGAGTCAACCTGAGTTGGGCTGGGTCGGGGTAGGTTAGGGCGGATTTAGGGGAGAATATTTTGACAACGAATTTTTCCTATGTTATAAATTTTCTTTAATATTTTTAAAGACTATGCTTGTAAAGAAGGAATGCGCATCGGCAGTAATAATTCGAAATTAAAGGAGGTCATTTATGTCTGTAAAGAACATGAAAATCAAACATAAGCTGTTAAAAGAATATATTTATGAATTAAGAGAATTGTACAGAGGTTATGCCAATAGAACGCTGTATGTAAACCTTTCCGATAATACAATAAAAGAGAAACCTGTTTCAGAAGAGATGAAAGAGAAATTCATCGGCGGAAAGGGATTTGGCTTGCGTTTGTTATGGGATGCTACAAAAGATGATACAAAATGGGATGACCCTGAAAATGAAATTAATATTGCTGCAGGCCCAATCGGAGGTATTACGCAATATTCAGGTTGTGGAAAATCTCTTGTCGTTTCAATTTCTCCTACTACTGATTCAATTATGGATTGTAATGTTGGCGGATATTTCGGGCCATTTTTAAAGTTTGCAGGATTTGATGCAATCGAAATTCAAGGGAAGGCCGAAAAGGATGTCATTGTTGTTGTTGATGGAACGAAAGGAACAGTGAGAATAGAGGAAGCACCTGAAGAGGCTGTGGACAGCCATGTTTTGGCGGAACAACTGACTGAGATGTATGCTGATGATGAAAATGACAAAAGAAACGTTGCTGTTGTTTCGTCAGGAAAAGCAGCAGAATATGCATTGATAGGAATGCTGAATTTCAGTTGGTATGATGTGAGAAGAAAAACATGCAGGTTGAAACAAGCTGGGAGGGGTGGAATTGGGACAGTGTTCAGGAATAAAAAAATCAAAGCTCTCGTCGCTAAATCGAGCGGAGTAAAAGGTGATATGAATCATGTTGCTGACATGGAAGCGATTAGAGAAAGAGGAAGAAATTTCACCAGGGAAATGAGGGAACTTGATGATTCTCAATCTCGGATGAGGAAAGTAGGAACTGCACATCTTGTTGAAATAATGAATGATTATGACCTGTTGCCAACGTGTAATTTTAAATTTGGCTCTCATCCCGAAGCAAAGAAAATTGATTCAAAAGCACTGGAACCAAAATTTACTAAGGGTCTTCCTGACGGATGCTGGCTTGGCTGCACTATGTCATGCTGTAAATCTGTGGATGGTTTCGAATTAAAAACAGGTCCTTATAAAGGACAAAAAGTCATTGTGGATGGCCCTGAATATGAAACAATTGGAGGCCTTGGCTCTAACTCTGGGATATTTGACCCTGATCATGTTATCGAATGTAATTTTTACTGTGATACATATGGAATTGATACAATTTCGTTCGGGACATCAACAGCTTTTGCAATGGAATGTTTTGAAAACGGCATTCTTAATGAGGAAAGAACAGGCGGATTGAAATTTAATTTCGGAAATTCCGATGCTGTGATGGAAGCGCTTCACCAGATGGCAAGGGGAGAGGGTTTTGGTGTTGTTTTAGGATCCGGAGTCAGGAAGATGAAGGAAAAATTTGTTAAAGAATATGGAGCAGATCCAAAATTCCTCCAGGACATTGGAATGGAGAACAAGGGATTGGAATATTCTCAATATGTATCAAAGGAATCATTGGCACAGCAGGGTGGTTTTGCAATGACTAACAAAGGTCCGCAGCATGATGAAGCCTGGCTGATATTCATGGATATGGTCAACAAGCAGATTCCTACTTTTGAAGATAAAGCAGAAGCTCTGCATTATTTTCCAATGTTCAGAACATGGTTCGGATTAATGGGGTTATGCAAGCTGCCTTGGAATGATGTAGAGCCTGCAAATAATGAAGAGACAGATGAGCCTGCAAAAGTTCCTGAACATGTAGATAATTATGTGACTATTTTTAATGCTGTGACTGGTAAAAGTATAGACAAATACGAATTGATCAGGCAGTCAGAACGGGTTTACAATTTCCAGAGGATATTTAACTTAAGAAAGGGATTCGGGAAGAGGGAAAATGATGCTCAGCCTTACAGGGCTGCAGGTCCAGTAACTGTTGAGGAATATGAATCAAGAAAAGATAGGTATGACAAACAGATGAAAGAGATTATTGGTGTTGACCCTGAAGGGAAAACTACTGAAGAAAAAATTGCCATTACCAGAAAGTACAGAGAGAATGTTTATGAAAAATTGCTTGATGCAGTTTATAAAAGGAGAGGCTGGACAAAGAAAGGCATTCCTACAATCGAGCACTTGAAAGAACTTGGAATGGATCTACCTGAGCTTATTGAAGTTGTCAAACCCCATCTAGAAAAATGAAATTAATTGTATCTATACCAGCCGAATAATCTGCTGCTAAATATCTTTTTGTGACCATTTTCCATCAATGAAACGCCACATTCTACCTGTAGGATTCCTGTTTTGTAATTCAAGAGGAAGCCTATTCTGACGGACATTATCATAGCATTCTCTGGAAGCAAATCGTATAAGAGAAGCAGGGATGCCTACTGATGTAAATCCTGGATGTCCAGTTGAGGGAAAAGGACCACCATGGTGCATGGCAGGGGAAACCGCAACCCCTGTAGGCATTTTGTCATTAAGTAACCTCCCTACTTTTTTTCTGAGGATAGGTTCAATCTGACTGTAAAGAATATCATCCAGATCCTTACTGTGACTGTAAATAGTTCCAGTGAGATTGCCGTTTAAGAGAGATGTTATTTTTTTTAACTGATTGAAATCTTTAGCAAACACAAAAAGAGAAAGAGGGCCAAATGTTTCTATCTGGAGTTCTTCTGGATGATTTAAAAATTTCTCTCCAGAGATGCGCAAAAGTGTATTTGAGAAACAATATCCTTTACCATGAACTTCTTTGGCACCTGTTACGATTTTAGCACCGTATTGTTGCATGCGTCCAATCGATGAAATGAGTCCATTAAGAACTTTTTCATTTAGAAGAATGCCTGGCATACCTGATTGGAAGTGTATCATAGTTTTTTGCAGAAACGATTCTCCTTTTTCGTCTTGAATAAGAATAATAAGACCAGGCTTAGTACAAAACTGGCCTACACCTAGGGTGCATGAATTATAAAATTCAAGTGCGATTTCTTCTAGGCGTTCTTTTAGGGCACCAGGTAATATTATGACTGGATTGATACTAGACATCTCCAAATAGATAGGTTTGCCAGCTCTGTCTGCTGCTTCTTTTAATCGAAGTCCGAAACTTTGGCTGCCAGTAAAGGCTGTAGCTCCAACTAGAGGGTGAGAAACCAGTTTTATACAGTCTTCCTGTTTTAAGTGATAAAACATCTGGACTGAGGCTTGAGGTAAACCGCTTGTTTTTAAAGCCATGAGAGCAGCTTCTGCAAAGATTTTTGTGGTTCCCGGTTGACTTTGATTAGCAATTGCAATTACTGGATTTCCAGCAGCAATCGCAGATGCAAAATCTCCTCCAGCACAAGAATTGAAAGCAAAAGGAAAATTGTTAGGACTAAATATGACAACTGGGCCTGGCAGGGAGGCATATTTTGAGCGTATCTTAGCCTTTGTGTCAATTGTTGCAGAACACCAGGATTTATCTCGAGCAGCGTATGCAGCTTGCCGGAGCTGGTCGATGGTTCTTGGCAGTTCTACGGATCTTAATCGGGGCTCAGCAGGCAGTGATGTTTCTAGAGATGCTGTCTTGATGAGTTCTTCAGAGCGGAAATTAATATTATCAGCAAAAGATTCTAGAAAATTGGCAATATTATCAGAAGATTTTGAATGCAATTCCTCAATAGCCTTATGAGAAGCCTTGAGTGCTTTCTCAATATCAGAAAGAACAGAAACAGGATACTGATTGTCAAGTTTGATTTTTGTCTTTGGATTTGTTACTGAAAAGAGTTTTGCTGAGGAAGATGCTTTTTCCCATATTCCATCTATTAAAACAGGCTGAATTGACATGAAAGAATATCTCTCTAAATCTATTTCAAAATATTATAGTAACAGATATATATTAATGTCAATGTGACTGACAGTTTATGATTCTTTTATTTGACTTATAATACTTTATTATCCTGGATTATTCACAAGTCGAGATTGCTGCAATAAAATGCTCATCGCCATTTTTTTATGAATAGGTCAGGTTAGATATTTTAATGACAAGTCAACAAAAAATCCAAATTCGAAATTTCTTTTGAAACCGCTTGAAGTACTGAGCTAACCGCATCACTCTTCTGCCTCAGTCTCCTTCCCCTTTTACATACTTGGCGAACCAATCCAGATACCTTGTATACTTATCCTTAATGTAGGACGGTGTACTGATGCCGTGGAACTCGCCTGGGTAGACCACTAGCTCGGTGGTCCTGCCGAGCCTTTTGAGCGCCATGTAGAGCTGCTCCGAGTTAATGACCGGGACGTTGCAGTCCTTTTCTCCGCACAGGATCAGCGTCGGCGTTGTGATGTTCTCCACGCGGCTGAAGGGCTCCATTTTCTCCCACATCTCACGGTTCTCCCACGGCAGGCCGAGCTCGAACTCCCACCAGCGCTGATACTGGTCGTGGCCGTAGTTGGAAATGTAGATGAAGGTACTGGCGCCGGTGCAGGCCGCTTTGAACCGGTTAGTCCTGGTGATCACGTGGTTGGTCAGCTTGCCGCCGTACGAGCTGCCGCCTGCCGCCGCCACCCCTAACATCCAATGCAAAATATGGTCAAGGCATTTTTGAAACAATGATGTTAGCAATATTACTTTCCCTTAGCAACTTATTGAAATCGTTGAGATCTTTATTAATAAGTTCGTTGTATTCGCTACTAAAAGAAGATAGTTGACTGCTTAGCACTTCATGAGCTTCCTTTTGTTGAGTCGTGGGTGCAAAATCAGTTTGCGCTATACCAGAGGCAAGAACTGAGGATCTTAAGTAAAACTTATCGGGCCAGCGCAGACCATCACGATCATACCTACCCGTATATCCCACGGGGATGAAATTATCCTCTAAAGCAATAAACTTCTTATCCAGTTCTTTGCTCTTATTCAAGATCTGCTCAGCATTTTTGTCGCCTTCAAGGATTTCTTGTAAATCATAAAGCTGCTTCCTGATCCATTCAATTTTATTGATCATTTCTGCAACAGAGTTCATATTATCATGAATCTCATGCAAAACCTTTACTTGAGCTTTAATGTCATCTATACTCCCGGTTGAATTCGGATCTTTTTTTACAATGAGCTTTTGAGTGAATTCCTTCTCACTAACAGTAAGTTTAACTACATAAGTCCCCGGTATGACTTTGGGCCCTTGGTTATCACTTCCATCTGAATAAGGTCTCCATCCTTTAGGCCCTACAACAACATACGGATGTCCAACAGGACTTGTTCTTAGCTTAATTTCTGACGATGGGTCATATCGCAAGTCCCACCAAATACGATTAATGCCTTGCTTTTTGGGCCCTTTGAGAGTCCGTATCTTCTGGCCCTTTTCATCTAAAACGCTTATTTTAACCTCATCCTTTGAAGCAGTCTTTAGATAGTAATTAAGAGAAGCCCCGTAAGGCGGATTTTCTCCCCTGCATTGGTCACTTGGATCTGCGACATAAGGAGCTTTAAAGTGAAATCGATACGCTTGCCTTGGAGCAAAAAGATAGACATCGGATTTTACGACCTCCGGAGTAAGCTGTTGAAGTGGTGTAATGTCATCCAGGATCCAAAAACCCCGGCCATAGGTGCCGATCACCAGGTCGTTGAAATGCTCCTGGATGGTAAGCCAGTGCACTGGGGCGTGAGGGAGGTTGTTTTGGAGAGAAACCCAATTTTTACCATCATTGAAGGAGACGTACAAAGCATTCTCTGTTCCCAAGTAGAGCAGACCCTTCCGTACCGGATCTTCCCTTATGCAGTGAGCATAGCTCAACTCACTCTTGGGAATATCTGAACTAATTGATGTCCAGTTTTTTCCATAGTCGGTTGTCTTATAGACATATGGATCTCTATTATTAACCTGATGAAAATCAATCGTTATGTAACAAGTCCCGGCTTCGTATCGTGAAGGCTCTATATTGCTTACAGTACCCCAGGGTGGTAAGTCGGGGAAGTTCTTGGTTACATTGGTCCAGTTAGAGCCACCATCTCGAGTGACATGCACTAATCCATCATTGCTTCCCGTCCAGATCAATCCTTTTTCAATAGGAGATTCGGCTATGGCGAAAAGCACACAACAATAAGTAGGGGGTGTATCGTCGCGAGTGATTCCTCCAGTCAACTGTTGTTTGCTTTTGTCATTTGTCGTCAGATCGGGACTGATAATTTCCCAACTTTCTCCCCCGTTAGTCGTCTGGTGTACATATTGGCTGCCAACATAGACTTTGTTATGATCATGGGGTGAAATGGCAATAGGAAAAGTCCATTGCCAGCGATACTTCGCCGTAGAAGCAGCCGAGCCATAATTATCTATGGGCCAAACATCGACGGCACGGCTATGACCCGTACGCAAATCAAAACGATCCAACCCCTCGAAATTACCAGACCAGACGATATTGTTATCCATGGGATCCGGAATTGCAAAACCAGATTCAGAACCTCCTACGGAATGCCACAATCCTGAGGGGATTCCTCTTTTGCCAAAAAGGCTGTTGCTGGGACCTCGGAAAGAGGGGCCATCCTGTCGATTTCCATAAACATAGTAGGGGATCTGATTGTCGACATACACATGATACATCTGAGCAATAGGAAGGGAAACACCATGCCAGCTTTCGCCCCGGTTGGTGGAAATACTAACGTATTGATCATTACCAACAACCATGCGGTCAGGTATCAAGGGATCAATCCACATGTCATGATTATCTCCACCTACCATATTTGTTACTCTTTTAAAGTTCTCACCCCCATCCAGTGACTTGCCTATCGTACCTGCAATGGTATAAATCTCATTGTGATTATCGGCAGCAATGGTGCACCGTGTATAATAAAGAGGTCTATTGATCAGCATACGGTCGTGATTGACATGCTTCCAGGTCTCACCGCCATCATCCGACCTCCAGAGCCCTTCATCTTCCGTCTCAATGAGGGCATAAACACAATCAGAATTGCTCGGAGCCACAGCCACAGCAATCTTCCCCATCTCGGTTTCTGGCAGTCCTTTGCCAGTAAGGTGCTTCCAAGTAGTGCCACCATCCTTAGACATATAAAGACCGCTGCCCGGACCTCCGCTCCATCTCCCCCAAGTCCTTATAAGCATCTGCCACATTCCTGCAAAAAGAATGCGCGGATTATTAGGGTCCATAGCAATATCAGAGCAGCCGGTTTTCTCATCTACAAAAAGTACTTTCTCCCAGGTCTCTCCACCATCCTGTGTGCGGAAAACCCCCCGTTCCTGCTGAGGACCATAACAATGGCCCATTGCGGCAGCCAAAACAATGTTTGGGTCTTTAGGGTGGATGATAACCCTGCCTATCCTACCGGTTTTCTCAAGACCCATACATTGCCAGGTTTTGCCAGCGTCTGTAGATTTATATATACCTGTACCCTGAGAAATGTTACTGCGGATGAAGGTTTCACCCGTCCCTGCCCAGACTATATTGGAATCTGAGGGTGCAATAGCTAATGAACCGATCGATGAAACGGGCTGATCATCAAAAATGGGTTTCCAATTGATACCCCCATCAATGGATTTCCATATACCTCCTGAAGCTGCACCAATATAGTACACATTGGGATTACCCGGGACTCCAACAACTGCGATGGTTCGATTCCCAATTGGGCCTATATGGCGTAATTTGAATTGCTTATAAATCTCAGGGCTTATCTCCTGAGAATAACTAAAAGCCACAAAGCTGGCAAAAATAAATAAGATTAACAGAGAAATCGTATATAAAAATTGCTTCAGATAGATATTTTTGAATGACATCTCAAACCTCCAGGATTTTCTTTTATGAAAACCTACTTTCATTTTTAAATCAAATAAAAAAATCATATCCACTTCACGGATAAAAAACTTCTGATGAGAAAAAAGGAAAGATACAGCAAAACATAGGGCAGGCTAATTTTTGTCTTGATAAACTTCACCTGCCCTAAAAATATTAACCTGACCTATCCATAAAAAAATAGCGATCATACCCTGCGCCTCGCATCTGCAGCAAGCTTGACTCGTGAATAATCCAGGTTAAATAAAAAATAAAGAAAGGTTAATTGGAGGTTAAACCTCCTCTTACCAAGCGGACGAGATTGTATATTCTTATCACATCCCCCTGAGGCCCTCTCCCATAGGGAAAATTCTTTGGATTTCCTGCCTTTGGGTCAGACCTTTGAGCACCTGCTCCGTGAACATCCATAAGAACATGACTCCTGGTGGGGCCGGGTTTTCTCATCCAGCCTAATGCTCTTCCAAAGGAGATGTAAACGGCACTTCTACCACCTCCGTGTTGTCCCACATGAGTTGTGCTTGTCCAGTAAAAGCCATAGTCAGGCTTATTTCCCTCATTCTTTATTGGAGTGCATTTAAAAATTGGCGAAATTGCTGGAGAATGGGTGGTATCAGGTGAACGGCTATAATCCAGTGTTAACATCAGTTATAGTCCCATTGCCATTGTCGATATAATGAGGCTGGTGTCCTTTGTATTGGGCATCCTGACCGTAGAAAGGCTGTCCGGGTTTGGGGCAGGAAATCTCTTTAAAATTGTCATAACATTTTTTCTGCCCTGTATCCACAACAGTATAAGGGTTGGGGGAATTAACCTGCTTCTTAGGCCTTTCCTTTAGATGAGCCGAAAACAGCATTCCCCCTAAAAACAGAAAGAAAATTACACTAAAAACTTTAAATGCTTTTCCTTTCATTTCTCTCCTCTGACATTAATGAAAAGATAAAAAAGATAAGAACTTCGTTTTTCTGTTGCTGATGATTTTCACTCCATTTCATCAAATTCCCATCCTCTAAGCGATTTCATCATTAATAATACACACAAAAAATCAGAAAATCACTCTAATAGTGCCAAACAAAGAACAGAAATCCCCCTTATCCCTGAACAAGGGGATTAGAATATCACATATATTCTGATGGTTCCTGTTTTCATATTCCAGAAGGAATGGCTCAAAATGATGAAAGAGGACACGGTAAAACACGGTGCGCTCCGGATGACGTGGACAGTAGACCCTGCTCATGGCAGGGACATTGATTCAAGAAATGTGCCGGGAAGGAGAGATGACTAAAGTTCTCTGTTGAGTAATAGAATAGATTAAGGAGTGGGGTATTAATTTGTAAACTTTCGTTTACTTGCAGAAAAAAACATTAATCTCTGCATCAGAAAATTCAGTTTGGATGAACTTCTTCATCTCTTTAATATTCTCAAAGGGAATATGAGTATTGTGGGACCGCGCCTGTATCTGCCTGAGGAATTCAAAGACAGCGACCAATCCCTCAGCACGATAACCAGGGTCAAACCCGGACTAACCGGACTGTGGCAGGTCAGCGGCAGGTCAAATTCTGTTTGCTTTCTACTCTACTTTCTTTTATGACTTAGTAAAAAATTTATGGCAATAGAATCCGCACGATCCCGTAGATCCCTTCTGATGAGATGTCCTTGGTCTTTGACTTCGCAAAGGACAACTTCTATGCCGGCCGCATTGGAGTATGTGTACAGAACGATCTCTTTCCCTTTTTTCTCAACAACGGGATTGGGGTTGCATTGGTTAAACCTACGCCAGATATCGATGCGCTCCCTTGCTGAATACATGGTTATTTTTTCATTAGATGATCCATTGTAGCTCTTGTCTTGAGTGCCAATAACTTGCATGATCGAAATGGGTTTTGTCTTTTTGTCTGGATTATGCGCTCCCTTCGCCATGCCACAGCTCATAGGAGACACCGCAGCAAACAGGTCGGTTTCCTTAGCTAGACGATAGCAAAATAGCCCCCCACTAGAATGACCGGTCGCATAAATAGCTTTAGGATCGGCTATCTTCTGCTCAATCAGAAGTTCAACCACTTTAGTAATAAATCCGACATCATCATAATTAACAGCATGAAAATCATCCATGAAGTTCCATTTTGTGAGAGATTGAACTGATTCTGCGCTGATGACAATTAGGCCATGCTTATCAACGTGTGGACTCCACCTTTCACTCGGGCCATCAGCTTTTCCTCCTGCGCCATGGAAGCAAAATAGGATTGGATAGACGCCTTGGCGATCAAACGTCTTCGGCGTAGTTACGATTAGTCTCCTGGATATACCATCGTGTTCGATCCGGATTTCATTCTTTCCAGGAGAAAGTGACGTGAGATCAGAAGCAAGAGTTTCATGTGGTATAAGGATTAACATGGTGAAAAGCATTAGTAGCAGCGTTTTCTTCATTTAGTTCTCCCAATAATTTATTTTATAGCCATATAACGATGATAGACAACCTGCCGCAGAATTAAAAAACATAACTGAAGGATATAAATTCAGAGAGGGAGTGTCAAATAGAATACAGACTCCCCATATCACAAATAGTGACTACAATCGCCTAGCCTGAACTATTCATAAAAAAATGGCGATTTTCCTTTTTTTACCTTACAGGCAAGCCGATCTCACAGCATCTGCTTTGTTGCAGGGTATTTGCGGTGAAGGACCACAGCTTCATACCCTGCGCCT
>Ga0190330_1000099_pt1 | contig 21120 bp, 19 predicted proteins | sample 48720434_MG_FD_161654 | JGI IMG/M metagenome (GOLD analysis project Ga0190330, IMG submission 161654) | Hydrothermal vent sediment bacterial communities from Southern Trench, Guaymas Basin, Mexico - 4872-04-3-4_MG | ecosystem: Environmental > Aquatic > Marine > Hydrothermal vents > Sediment ...
CCCGGTGATGCGGCCGACGCCCTGCGCCGCCGGGCCGCCCGCACCCCCGCCGACGGCCCCTGCCCGCTGCTGGATGCCGACGGCCACTGCGCCCTCTACGCGGCCCGGCCCATCATCTGCCGCACCCAGGGGCTACCGCTGCTGGTCGCCACCGACAACGGCGACCAGGTAGCCGCCTGCCCCCTGAACAAAGTGGACGGGGCGCCCTTGCCGGCGGCCGCCGTCGTCGACCTGGAACGGCTCAACCGGATCCTGGCGGCCGTCAACCGGCTCTTCGTGCAAACCGCCATGCCCAAGGCGCCCGAGCGCATTCCCATCGCCGCCGCCCTGGAGATCCGGATACCATGACCCATCGGCAAATCATCGAACAGCTCAACCGGGATCTGGAAGCCCTGCGCTTCGCGCCCCCGGTCACCCACGTGTACAATCCCCTGGACTATGCCAAGGTGGCGTATCTCCAGTACGCCGAGCGCTACGGCCGGGGCCGGCGGCCGGTGGTGCTGCTGGGCATGAACCCCGGCCCCTGGGGCATGGCCCAAACCGGGGTGCCTTTCGGCGATGTCCCCATGGTCACTGAATGGCTCGGCCTCCAGGCGCCCGTCGGCCGGCCGGCCGTGATGCATCCCAAGCGCCCGGTGGAAGGATTCGCCTGCCGGCGCAGCGAAGTGAGCGGCCGGCGGCTCTGGGGCTGGGCCCGGGACGTTTTCGGCACGCCGCAACGCTTTTTCGAAAACTTCTTCGTCGCCAACTACTGTCCCCTGGTCTTCATGGAGGCCGGCGGCCGCAATCGCACCCCGGACAAGCTGCCCGTCGGCGAGCGCCGCCCCCTGGAGGCCGCCTGCGACCGTGCCCTGGCGGCCCTGGCGGAAATGATGAAACCGGGGCACGTCATCGGCGTGGGGGCCTTTGCCGCTGCCAGCGCGCGCCGCGCCCTGGCCCACACATCCATCTCGGTGGGCCAAATCACCCATCCCAGCCCCGCCAACCCCAGGGCCAATCAAAACTGGGCCGCTCGTATCAAAGTCGAGCTGGCCGAACTGGGACTCGGAGCCTTGCTGCCATGACCGCCTTGCGTCTTTACGACGTCCACTGCCATCTCCAGGATACGCGCCTGGCAAACGACCTGCCGGCGGTGCTGGCCCGGGCCGCCGAGGCAGGGGTGGCGCGGATGATGTGCTGCGGCACCGCACCGGAGGACTGGCCCACGGTGCTCGACCTGGCCGCGCGTTATCCCCGGGTACGCCCCTCGCTGGGGCTTCACCCCTGGTACCTGGAGCGACGGACCGCCGACTGGCGCGAACGGCTCGAGGCCCTTGTGGCGGCCAACCGCTGCGGGGTGGGGGAAATCGGGCTGGACCACCACCTGCCGGCCGACACCCGCCCCCTGCAGTTGGCGGCGTTCCGCTTCCAGGTGGCCCTGGCCAACCGCTACGGCCGGCCGGCGTCGATTCACTGCCGGCGCGCCTGGCGGCCGCTGCTCGAAGAACTCAAGGCCCAGGGCGGATTGTCTGCCGGCGGCCTGGTGCACGCCTACGGCGGTGGCCCGGACATCGTGGCCGCCCTGGCCCGGCGCAACGTGTCGGTCTCCTTCGGCGGCGGCATCACCCGCCCCAATGCCCGTCGCCCGGTGGAGGCCTGCCGCGCCGTGGCCGCCGACCGCCTGCTGGTGGAAACCGACAGCCCGGACATCCTGCCCTCCGGCTGTCCCGGACCGCACAACGAACCGGCCTGTCTCGCGGAGGTCATCCGGGCCGTGGCAACGGCCCGGGGACTGGAGATCAACGAAGCGGCAAATCTCACCTGGGACAACGCCCGGCGGTTGTTTGCCGGATTGGAATCGTCGGAGGAAAGGGGTTAGGTTTGAACCAGGCGGTTGCTTGGGCTTTCCTGATCCAAGGGCAGGAAATTGTCGACAGGATGCCCGAGGGTTGGAATAATATCCCCATGGAGGTGGCCGGCGGCAGCGAAAAGACCGGTGCCTTGCGGACTCGACAACGGAAAGAGACCACATGATAACGGCCATCGGCGAAGCACTGGTGGATGAATTCCCCGATTCGCGCCGGGTGGGAGGCGCACCGCTCAACTTTGCCATCCACGTGCAGCACCTGGGTTGCCCGGTGCGTTTTGTCACCCGGCTCGGCGATGATGAATCGGGGCGGCTGGTCCTGGAAACCATGAAGCGCCACGGACTCGATACCAGCGGCGTCCAGATCGATGCCCAAAGGCCCACCGGAACGGTCCGGGTGAAATTGTCGGAAAACGGAACCCCTGCTTATGACATCGTGGCCGATGCGGCCTATGACGCCATCGCGCCGCCGAAGGGGATCGAGGATTCCCGACTCGTCTATTACGGCACTCTGGCCCAGCGCACCGAGCAGGGGTTCGAAGGCATCCAGCAAACCCTGCGGATGCTGCCACCGGCGGTGGTGCGGTTTATGGACATCAACCTGAGACCTGGCAACTACCAGCGACGCACCGTGGAAGCATCGCTGTCGCAAAGCGAACTGCTCAAGCTCAGCCAGGAAGAGCTGAACACGCTCGGGGCGATGCTGTTTCCCCGAACGCCGGCCCGAGACCTGCCACAGGCCCTGATGGCGCACTTTGACATCGACGAAGTGTTGCTGACGGCCGGCGCCGAGGGCGCCGCCTGGATGACCCGCCAGGGCGACGCCGACCGGGTGCCGGCAGCCCCGGCGCCGCGCATCGTGGACACCGTCGGCGCCGGCGACGCCTTCGCGGCGGTATGGGTGGTCGGATGGCTGAAAGGAGTACCGGCCAAGCGGCGCCTCGCCGCCGCAGCCGCTTTCGCCGCGCACATCTGCAGCCTGCCCGGCGCCCTGCCCGCCGAATTTGACTGCTACCGAAGCCTATCGCAGATGTTGGGAGACTGAGACAATGGCCCCAAACGGGTTGTACATCCAGATGTTCAGCATCCACGGACTGCTCCGTGCCGAGAACATGGAGCTGGGCAGAGACGCCGACACCGGCGGGCAGATCAAGTACGTGGTGGAGCTGGCGCGGCACGTCGCCCAGCGCGAGGAAGTCCGGCGCGTCGATTTGTTCACGCGACTGATCGCCGACAAGAAGGTTTCCGGGGACTATGCCCGTGAGGTGGAAGAGGCCGGCCCCGGGTTCCGTATCGTGCGCATCCAGTGCGGGGGGCGCAAGTACATCCGCAAGGAGTTGCTTTGGCCCCACCTGGATGAATACATCGACAAGACCATCAAGCATACCAAGCGTATCGGCGACATTCCCGACATCGTCCACGGCCACTACGCCGATGCCGGTCAGGTGGCCATGGAGCTGGCGCGCATTTTCGGCGTCCCCTTCCTTTACACCGGCCACTCCTTGGGACGGGCCAAGCAGGCGCGCTTGGCCGAAGGCGGGATGTCGCAGGAAGAAATGGCGCGTCGCTACCGCATCGGCCACCGCATCGCGGTGGAAGAGGAAATTCTCCAGCACGCCGACCTGGTCATCGCCAGCACCCGCCAGGAAGTCGAGGTCCAGTACGGGATGTACCGCAACGGCCAGATACCGCCATTCAAGGTGATCCCGCCCGGCATCGACATCGACCGGTTCTACCCCTACTACCACGACCTGCTGCCCGAAACGGCCTCGGACGAACGGGTCCGCTACGGCTACGCCCAGATGCTCCAGGAGCTGAACCGGTTTTTCATGCACCCGGAAAAACCGTTGATCCTCGCCTTGTGCCGTCCCGACGAGCGCAAAAACATCTCGGGTTTGGTGCGCGCCTATGGTGAAGATCCGGCCCTGCAGGCCATGGCCAACCTGGCCGTTTTCGCCGGCATCCGCAAGGACATCGACCGCATGGAGGACAACGAGCGGGAGGTGCTCACCCGGATGCTGCTGCTGATGGACAAGTACGACCTGTACGGCAAGATGGCCATCCCCAAGCGTCACGAGGCCGAATACGAGGTGCCGGCCCTCTACCGCATCGCCGCCGAAAAGCGAGGGGTGTTCGTCAACCCGGCCCTCACCGAACCCTTCGGGCTGACGCTGCTGGAAGCCTCGGCCAGCGGCCTGCCCATCGTGGCCACCAGCGACGGCGGTCCCCGGGACATTGTGGCCAACTGCCAAAACGGCATCCTGGTAAATCCCACCGACCACCGGGCCATCGCCGAAGCGCTCAAAAGTCTCATCACCGACGGCCAAAAGTGGGAAACCTTTTCCAGAAACGGCGTCATCAACGTTCGCAAGCACTACACCTGGGACAGCCACGCCGAGCGTTACATCAGGGAAGTGGCGGCCATCCAGCAGGCCCATAGGGATAAAAAGATGCAAAGGGCGGTCCCCTCGGATGCCATCGGCCATCGCCTGACGCGACTGAACCACTTCCTGGTCACCGACATCGACAACACCTTGATCGGCGAAGACAACAGCCGCCTGGCGGAGCTGGTGGCGCTGCTGGAAAAGCACCGGCAATCCGTCGGTTTTGCCGTGGCCACCGGCCGGACGGTGGATTCGGCGGTAAAGATCCTCGAGGAACACGGCATCGGTTGGCCCGATATCCTGATCACCTCGGTAGGCGCCGAGATTTACTACGGCCGGCAACTGCACTTCGGCCGGGGTTGGGAGACCCACATCTCCAGCCACTGGGACCGCGACAAAATCAAAAAGTTGCTGGCCGATTTCGATTTTCTGCGCTACCAGCCGGAGGCGGCCCAGCGCCGCTTCAAGCTCAGCTACGACATGGATCCCGGCAAGGACCGTCTGGCACGCATCCACGATCGGCTGAGCCGCCACAGGTGCCGCTACAACCTGATTTACTCCCACCAAAAATACCTCGACATCCTCCCCTGGCGGGCCTCCAAGGGCAAGGCGCTGCGCTACCTGAGCTACACTTGGGAAATTCCGCTGGGCAATTTCGTCGTCTGCGGCGACTCGGGAAACGACGAGGAAATGCTGCGGGGTGAACCCCGGGGCGTGGTGGTGGCCAACCACAGCCCGGAGCTGGGTCACCTGAAAGGCCGGAAGGGGATTTTCTTTGCCCGCAGCGCCTGCGCCGGCGGCATCCTGGAAGGCATTGAACATTATCGGCTGCTCGAAAAGGCAAGAAAGGCCAGCCCGTGAACCTGAAAAACCAAGTCCAACTGATCAGCTACCCCGACAGCCTGGGCAAGAACCTGCTCGAACTGCACTACGTGCTGCGCCGCTACCTGCGCAGCGCCATCGGCGGCATTCACCTGCTCCCCTTTTATCCTTCCTCCGCCGACCGGGGATTCGCCCCTCTGACCTACGACGAGGTGGACCCGGCCTTCGGCACCTGGGAGGACGTGGAGCGCATCGGCCACGACTTCGACCTGATCATCGACTTCATGGTCAACCATATCTCGCGCCAGTCTCTGTTCTTCCAGGACTACATGGAAAAGGGATTCGCCAGCGAATATGCCGACATGTTTCTGAGTTTTCAAAAGATCTCCCCTGAAAACAACATCAGCCAAGAAGACCTGGCCAAGGTCTACACCCGCAAGCCGCGGCCGCCGTACACGGTCATCGAGCGGCCCGACGGGTCCAAGGAAAAGATCTGGTGTACCTTCGATTACGAACAGATCGACCTGGACCTCCAATCGCCCAAAACCCGCGAGGTGATGCGCAAGTTCCTCATCCGCCTGGCGCGTTCCAGCGCCAAGATGCTGCGCATGGACGCCTTCGCCTACACCACGGTGCGCATCGGCACCAACTGCTTCTTCCTGGAACCGGAGGTGTGGGAAATTCTCGCATGGCTGCGGGAATTCGCCGTGGCCTTCGACACCGAGATCCTGCCGGAGGTGCACGAACACTACAGCTACCAGCTGCGCCTGGCACAAAAGGGCTACTGGGCCTATGATTTCGCCCTGCCGATGCTCGTGCTCCACACCCTCTACCACCACACCCACACCCGGCTGCGCAATTGGCTCGAGATCTGCCCGCGCAAGCAGATCACCACCCTGGACACCCACGACGGCATAGGCGTGGTGGACGTGGTCGGCCTGATGGACCAGGAGGAGATCGACCGGACCGTCAACGGCCTCTACGAAAAAGGCTCCAATACCAAGAAGATTTACTCGGGCCCGGAATACCAGAACCTGGACGTCTACCAGGTCAACTGCACCTACTACTCGGCCCTGGAATGCAACGACGACTCCTACCTGGCGGCGCGGACGATCCAGTTTTTCGCACCGGGCATTCCCCAGGTCTACTACGTGGGGCTGCTGGCCGGGGAAAACGACCTGGAACTGGTAGAAAGCACCAAGAACGGACGGGACATCAACCGCCACGGCTACGATTTGGACGAAATCGACCGGGACCTCGAGAAACCGGTGGTCCAGCGGCTGCTGGACCTGATGGTCTTCCGCAACACCCATCCCGCCTTTGGCGGTAATTTTGCTGTTCTCGACTCCCCCGAGGACCGGTTGATCCTGCGGTGGGTCAAGGGCGGCGACAGCGCCGAGGCCCGCATCGACCTGAACACCTACGCAACGCGCATTGTCTACACGGACCCAGCTTCCGGCAAACAACGGGAGCAGTTCGTGTAACCCGCGCTGAGGCCCCAGCCCTATGGGAGTGCCGATGCGTTTCGAACACCTGCTGCAAATGGCCGAGCGTCCCGGGCTGCCCGAGCCGATCCGCCGCCTGCGCCGCGACGGCCTGCGCGCCCTGGTCGAGGCCATCGAGAGTGTCCTGCCCGAGGTGCTCCTGCCGGCCAAGGTCCACCTGGACGACGATGTGCTGGCCATCGACGATGTCACGGTAGCGCGCAAGGCCTTTCCCCCCGTCGTCATTGTCGGCGGCGGCAAGGCGACTGCAGGCATGTGCCGCAGCCTGGCGGCCCTGCTGGAGGAAAGCACGCCGTTTACCGGCGCCGTCAACATCCCCTACGGCCAACCGGTGCCGGATAAAATCACTGCCCCCGGCCGTCGCGGCGAAGTGCATGTCACCTTCTGCAGCCACCCCATCCCCGACGAAGCCGGCGTCGCCGGGGTTGAAAAAATGTGCCGGATCATCGCCGCCAGTCCGCCAGAAACCCTCGTCCTGGCCCTCATCTCCGGCGGCGGGAGCGCCCTGATGCCTTTGCCGGCCGAAGGGATCACGCTGAAAGACAAGCAAGCGGTCAATCGGCTGCTCCTTTCCTGCGGTGCGTCCATCCGGGAGATCAACTGCGTGCGCAAGCACCTGTCCCGGGTCAAGGGCGGCGGCCTGTCCGCGGCGGCCCATCCGCGCCGCGTCTTTTCCCTCATCATCTCCGACGTGGTGGGCGACGACCTGCAGGTCATCGCCTCCGGGCCCACGGTGCCCGATGCCACCACCTTCGCCGAAGCCGATGACATCGTCCGCCGCTACGGCATCTTGGAGCAACTGCCCCAAAGCGTCCGGCGACGCCTGGCCGACGGCCTGGCCGGACGGATCGCGGAAACCCCCAAGCCGGGAGATCCGATTTTCAAAAACACCGTCAACCGCATCATCGGCAGCGCGCAGACCGCCGCCGCCGTGGCGCGGCAAAGCTTGGCGCAGCGGCGCTATGACGCCGGCATCTTCGCTGCCGACCTGCACGGCGAAGCCCGCCGCTACGGGGCGCAACTGGCGCGGCAACTGCCGGGTTTCCACGCCGGCGGATCCCGACGTGCCGCCATCGGCACCGGCGAATTCACCGTCACCCTCCGGGGAAGCGGTAGCGGCGGCCGCAACCAGGAAATGCTGCTGGCCGTGCTCGACGAGCTGAGTGAAACCCCCCACCTGGAGGCTCACCGGTTGTCGTGGGTGGTCATCTCGGCGGCCTTCGACGGCATCGAGGGCAACTCCGGGGCCATGGGGGCGGTGATCGATTCGACCTCGCTCGAACGGTCGAAGGCCCTGGGCATCGACCTGCGATCCCACCTGGAGCGAAACGATGCCAAAGCCGTCTTCCAAGCCCTGGGCGACTTGCTGGTCACCGGCCAGACAGGCACCAACGTCAACGACATGACCTTGATTCTCATCGACGGATGACCGCGCATCAAACGTCGACATCGCTGCCGCTGAAAGCCTCCGATGATGCCTACGGCGCCGAAATCCCACTTCACGCGACTTTTGCGCCGTCTCGCCGTCAAGCCGCGCGCCTTGACACCAGGAGGTCTTTCTCTCTATACGATCGGGTCCCGATGTTGAAGTTGCCTTGATGCGCAGGAGGATTGGTGGAATTTGACAATCATGTAAGAAACGCCTTTGGTAAGTGCGACCTCCCGGTCAACACCGTCGACAGGATCAAGCAGGGGTTCGAAGCCCTGGGTTTTGAGGTGGGCTATGAAGCCCACCGGGTCTGCGGGCGGCTCCACTGGGGCCGGACCTGGATCGATGCCCTGCAAATCGTTTGCCTGGGCAAGGGCGTAACCCCTGAGCTGGCCCAGGCCAGCGCCTACGCCGAACTGGCCGAGCGCTTCAGCGGCGGGCTGTTCTATCCGGTCTTCGAAGAACAGGTGCGCTTCCACCTGCCGGCGATCTACGACGAGGTCGCCACCCGCTTCCTCGATTTCGCCTGGCTGCCCGGTTACGTCCAAAGCCACCCGGACCGGGTGTCCAACGCCGTGCGCATCGAGGAACTGCTGGCCCGTGAGACCCATCTGACCGACGCCCAGTTGGCCGAAATCAAGGGCAGCCGCATGGCCTCCCACTGGGTGGACGGCTACAGCCTGCTGCGCAACGAGACGGTCAAGGTCCCCATCAACCTAGTGGCCTACATCCACGGCTCCAACGGCCTGGCCGCCGGCAACACCATCGAGGAGGCGATCATCCAGGCCTCCTGCGAAATCTTCGAACGCCACGCCACCATCCAGACCGTGGGGCCCGAGCGCATCGCCCCCACCATCGCCGCCGACACCATTGCCAGCCCATTGATCCAGGAGCTCATCGGTTTCTACCGGGAACGAAATGTCGAGGTCCTGGTCAAGGACCTCTCCCTTGACGGGCTGCTGCCGGTCATCGGGGCACTCTTTGTCAACCGCAACCTCAAGCCCGATCGCCTGGAGTACCGGATCCTCAACGCCGGGGCGTCTTTTCACCTGGAAGAGGGCCTGACGCGCTGTCTCACCGAGGGGATGCAGGGCCGCACCACCCTGGCCGCTCCCCGGCCGGAGCTTGATCGCCCCGTGGTGCCCCGCTCCCGGGTGAACAACCTCTACCTGCTGATGCGCTGCGGCATCTCGCTCAAGGACATCTCCTTTCTGGAAGGGGGAGAAACCCGTCCGTATCCGGCTGCTTCCAGGATCGAGGACCTGCACGGGGAACTGGAAGCGCTCAAGGCCATCTGCCGGCGGCTGGAAACCGACTGCATCATCGTGGATCACACCCACCCCGTGCTCCGGTTTCCCGTGGTCCGGGTCATCATTCCGCGGGTCTCGGATTTTCTGCCGTATCTCGGCAAGGAGATCCTGGTGGCGAACCAGACCAAGCCGTCGGCGGCGTGGCGCGGCCAAGTGTTCAAGGCCGCCATGGAGAGTTTTTTCGGCGACTTCGAGGGAGAATGAACCATGGCGCCAACCCCCGTCGCCTATCATCGGGCCACCGCCTACGACCGCCGGGCGATGGAACCCCACGGCCTCGGCTGGGCCAACCAGCCCTCGCCGTACAAGGCCTACCCCGGCCTGGATGGAGTCCCGCTGCCGGAGGTTGAGAATCTCCCCGGGGCAGGTCTCCAAGCAGTTTACCGCGCCGACAGCCCTCAAGCATCGGCCTCCCCCGACCTGGCCGCGCTGTCGCGGATCTGCTTCCTGGCCGCGGGTCTCACCGCCCGCTTCCGCCACGGGGACGACTACTTCTACTACCGCAGCGCCCCCTCCGCCGGGGCCCTCTACCCCAATGAAATCTACCTGGCGGCCTTGAACGACGCGGCGGCGCCGGCGGGGATCTACCATGTAGGGGTGCACAACCGGTTCCTCACCCGGATCCGCACCGGTGGACATGATGGAATGTTGCGGGCTGCGGTGCCAGATCTGCCGGCGGATGGCGGCTGGGTGTTTCTTGTTTCCGGCATCTTTTTCCGCAGCGCCTGGAAATACCGCAAACGGGCCTACCGCTACGTCCTGCTGGACGCCGGCCACCTGGCCGAAAGCCTGCGGCTGGCAGTGAGGGCCGCAGGCTTTTCCGCCCGCCTGCACCTGGATTTCGACGACCGGGTGCTGGACGGGCTGCTGGGCCTGGATGAGGCTCGGGAGGGGACCTTGTGCTTGGTCGGCATGGCATCGGGTGCGCTCCCGGAAACCCAGGCGGGCGAGCTTCGTCCCTCCATTCCCGCCGCCAGCCGAGTGTCGCCCGCGGAAGTCGTCTATCCGGAAATTGCCGCCATCCACGAGGCTGCCAAAACGGTCACGGCTCCACGGCAGCCGCTGCCGGCGATGGTCCAAGCCCTCGGCCTCCGGCCGGCGGACGGCTTTGCGCCCTTGCCCGGGGCGCCGGAAGCGTCGGCCGCGCTATCGTACGCAGAGGCCGTCCTGCAGCGCCGCTCCAGGCGCAATTTCGTGCCAAGACCCATGGCGCTCGACCAATTGGCCTACCTGCTCGACCTGTTGTGCCGGGCGGCGGAAAAGGACCGGTTTGCCAGCGCAGCGGTGGGAATCGGATTTCTGGCCGGCCAGGTGGACGGACTGGCGCCCGGGTTCTACCTGCTGGATATGGTTGGTGGCAAAATGGGAAGGGTATGGTCGGGGCAGATGACGGCAGCCATGGCCTCGGTCTGCCTTGACCAGGCCTGGCTCAAGAACGCGGCGGTCCATTTTGTCTTCCTGAGCCGCCTCAGCCTTCTGGGCGATCAGTGGGGGGCCCGCGGCTACCGCTACGCCATGCTCAGCGCCGGCCGCCTGGGCCACGCCGTCTATCTCGGCGCCACCGCCATGGGGCTGGGGGCCTGCGGCATCGGCGCCTTCTACGACGGCGAGGCGCAGCGGCTGCTGCGCCTCGATCAAGATGCCGCCATGCTGTATCTCGTCGCCGCGGGCAGGATCACCGGGACGCCTTAAATCGGACAAAAAGTTTTGTGCACCAGCTACCCGGCGAAAAGATCCAGCCGCCGGTGCCGCAGCGATGGCAATTTATGCCGGACCGCCTCAAGACGCTGGATGTCCACCGAGGCCGAAACAAGGGTCGGCACCTCGCCGGCCCCCGCCTGGATGACGCCGAAAGGGTCGAACACCGCGCTGGATCCGCAGAAGGCGGTTCCCACCAAGTTGCACCCCGCGACGTAAAAAGTGTTTTCAATGGCCCTGGCCCTCAACAGCGTCAACCAGTGGACCTCCTTCATGGGCCCCTGATACCAGGCCGAAGGCACCAGCACCAGTTGGGCGCCCTGGACGGCCAGGTAGCGGAAGATTTCCGGAAAGCGCAAATCGTAACAAATCGCCAAGCCGACGCGCACCCCGGCGATGTCAACCACCGGGGGCGGGGCGTCGCCCGGAGTCATTATGTCGGATTCGCGCACGTTCAGGGCGTCAAAAAGGTGAAGCTTCCGGTAGCTGGCGACTATTCGGCCCTCAGGCGAAAAGATGTGCGCCGTGTTGTAAGCCCGCCGTGGCTCCGGCCCCGGCTCCCAGCTTCCGGACACCACGAAAACCCCGGTTTCAGCGGCCAGCGCTTCGAGCCCCCGGACGAATTTCCCCTGGTCGGCAGCCGCGATCTGCGCCGGTGGGCAATCCGCTTTCGGCAACCCCATGAACATTTCCGGGAAGACGACGAGGTCCGCGCCCTGTCCGGCAGCCCTGCGAGCCCAAATCCGGGCGTTGGCCAGATTGGCGGCCGGGTCGGGCGTGGTTTCGATTTGGACCAAGGCGATTGAAAGGCTCGATTCCATCAAGCTAACTCCTTTTCAGGGCGATGCAGATGATGCCACCTGGAACATGCCGCCCCTGGCAGGGTGTCGTTCGGCAAACACGGCGCTCCGACTTATTCGGCGCCAAAAGCGGTGGGATCCCCGAGGATGCGGCCCATCATGGCGGCATCGATGTTGCCCCCGGAAAGGACCACCCCCACCCGTCCCCGGGCTTTCACCGCCCCGGAGAGGAGGGCCGCCAGCCCCAGGACGCCGGAGGGCTCCACCACCATCTTGAGGCGCTCGAAACAGAAGCGGACTGCCTCGGCGATGGCCGCCTCGCTGACGGTCTGCATGTCGTCCACGAAGCGCCGCACGAGGGGGAAGGTGATTTGGCCCAGGCTGGTGGTGCGGGTACCGTCGGCGATGGTGGGCGGGTTATGGACGGTCTGCAGGACGCCGGTGCGAAAGGAGCGGGTGGCGTCGTCGGCCAACCCCGGCTCGATCCCCCCCACCCGGCAGCCGGGGGCCAAGCCCTTGGCGGCGATGGCCGTGCCGGACAGCAGGCCGCCCCCGCCGCAGGGGGTCAGCACCAGGTCCAACGGTCCCGCCGTCTCCATCAACTCCAGGGCCGCCGTCCCCTGGCCGGCGATGACGTCCGGATGATCGAAAGGGGGGATGACGGTCAGTCCGCCGGAGGCCTGCAGGTCCCTGGCAACGGCCTCGCGGGTGGTCTCTCTCAGATCGTAGGTCACCACCCTGGCGCCGTATCCCTCGGTGGCGGCCCGCTTGATGGCCGGCGCATCGGCGGGCATTACCACGGTGACGGCCACCCCCAGCAATCGCCCCACCAAGGCCACGGCTTGGCCGTGGTTACCCGATGAAAAGGTGACCACACCGCGGCGGCGCGCTTCCGGCGACAGGCGCGAAATGGCGTTGTAGGCCCCGCGGAACTTGAAGGCGCCGGTGCGCTGGAAATTTTCGCATTTCAGATACACCGCGGCCCCCACCTGCCGGTCAAGGGTGCGCGACGTAACCACCGGCGTCACGTGGGCCCGTCCCCGGAGACAGCGGGCCGCTTCCCGCACCGCCTCGAAATTCACCGCTTCAGATGGATCGTTTTCCATTGCTACCCTCCTGTTGGCCGTGACCACCGCCGGTGCCTTTGGCAGCTTGGCGGATTCCAGCACCTCACCCAACCATCTCGTCTCAGGAAGAAACTGAGCTGTATCGAGGGCGCCGGAAGCTGGCGCAGGCGGATCCGGCAGAAAGAGTCGATTCAGCCCCCTATAGCACATCGAACCGCCCCTGGGCAGCCTGGTTGCCCTGCGGTTTTTCTGCCCGGCCCACCGTTGACACCCGGCCGATGGCCCCTTAAGGTTCCGGGACAATCGGGTTTTGACTTGTTTCGCGCCCGGCAAACGACTATAAGAGGCGCCGCCCCTTCCCATTCGGCCCGGGGCACATCTCAACGACCATCGAGGTATCCTTGGCCACCTATTACATCAACGGCGAATTCGTTCCGGCCGAAGACGCCTGCCTGCCGGTCAACGACTTGGCCATCCTACGCGGGTTCGCCGTCTTCGAGCTGCTGCGCACCTACGGCGGAAAACCCTTTTTCCTCGAAGCCCACCTGGAGCGGCTGGAAAACTCGGCGCGCCAGATCGGGCTGCACCTCTCCTGGTCCCGGGAACGATTGGCCGAAATCGTCGCCCAGACCCTGGATCGCAACGCGTTTGCCGAGGCCAACATCCGCATCGTGGTCACCGGCGGCCCCAGCGCCGATTTCACCACCCCGGAGAACAAGCCCCGGCTCCTGGTGCTGATATCGCCGTTGCCCGAGCTGCCGGCCCGATGGTACCGCGACGGCGTCAAGGTCATCACCCGGGTCACCGAACGCCCCATCACCGGCGCCAAGAGCATCAACTATATTCCCGCCACCATGGCCCTGGAGGCGGCCCGCCGCCAGGGCGCCATCGAGGCGCTCTACGTCACCCGCGACGGCCGGGTCCAGGAAGGCACCACCAGCAACCTGTTCATCTTCAACGGCCAAACCCTGGTCACTCCCGGCCAGGAGATTCTGCCCGGTATCACCCGCCGGGTGATTCTTGATCTGGCCGCGCCTTTGTTTCCCGTGCAGATCCGTGATATCCAGGCGAAAGAACTGTTGCGCGCCTCGGAAGTATTTATCACCGGCACCAACAAGGGCCTGGTGCCGGTGGTGCAGATCGACGACCACATCATCGGGACAGGGCGCCCCGGTGAAAACACGCGCAAGCTGATGGCGGCCCTCAGGGAACGCACCGCCCGCCATCTCCACCCGGACCCGGCACCGGGCGGCGAAGAGCCGGCGCCGGAAGCATCCGCCTGAAGAGGGGAATCCATGAACGCATCGATCGACAGCGAACACGATGACCAGGCCGAAAACGAAGACTTTGCCGCGATGCTGGAAAGCTACAGCGCCGAGCGCAACGACGACCTGAGGGTCGGCGACCAAGTGGAGGGGCGCATCATCGCCATCGGCGCCGACACGGTATTCGTCGACACCGGCACCAAGATCGACGGTACGGTGGACAAGGCCGAACTGCTGGATGAAAACGGCGAACTCCTTTTCAAGGAGGGCGATACCGTCTCCTTGTACGTGGTGGCCATGGACGAGAGCGAGGTGCGGCTGTCCAAGGCCATCACCGGCATCGGCGGCCTCAACATGCTCCACGAAGCCCTGGCCAACGAAATCCCGGTGGAGGGCAAGGTGGCCGAGCCCTGCAAGGGCGGTTTTATTATCGAGGTGCTGCACCGCAGGGCCTTTTGCCCGGTCAGCCAGATCGACCTGCCGCCGACCCAGGAGGCGGCCGAGTACGTGGGGCAAACTTTTCATTTCATGGTCAACCGGGTGGAAAAGGGGGGGCGCAACATCGTCCTGTCCCGGCGCCGGCTGCTGGAAAAAGAGCAGGAAAAGACCCGCAACGCCTTCCTGGCCACCGTTTCGGTGGGCAGCGTCTGCGAGGGGACCGTGGTCCGGGTAGCGCCTTTCGGGGCCTTCGTCCAACTGGCCCCCGGCGCCGACGGCCTGGTCCATGTCTCCGAGATGAGCTGGTCACGGGTGGAGAACCCCGAGGACGTCGTGGCGGTGGGCCAGCAGGTGATGGTGAAGATTTTGTCCATCGAGCCGGACAAGAAACCGGGGCAGAAACGCATCTCCCTGTCGATGAAGCAGGTGGGCGGTGATCCCTGGCGCACGGTGACCGAAAAGTTCAAGGTCAACGACACGGTGGAAGGCAAGGTGACGCGCTGCGCCAAGTTCGGCGCCTTCGTGGAGATCGCCCCGGGCATCGAGGGCCTGGTGCACATCAGCGAGATGAGCTACCTGCGCCGGGTCACCGATCCCACCGAGGTGGCTTCCCCCGGCGACACCGTCGCGGTGCGCATCAAGGGCATCGACTCGGAAAAGCGGCGCATGTCGCTGAGCATCCGCGAAGCCCAGGGGGACCCGTGGGCCGATATCGAGGCGTCGTTTCCCGTGGGCCAGCGCGTCGAGGGAACCCTGGAGAAAAAGGAACGCTTCGGCTGGTTCATTCAACTGGCCCCCGGCATCACGGGGCTGATGCCCAAGTCGCGCATGATGACGGCCCCCGACGCCGGCCGCATGGAGGGCCTGCGCCCGGGCGACAAGCTCGCCGTGGTGGTGGAAGAAATCCATCCCCAGGAGCGCAAGATCACGCTGGCGCCCGACAGCGGGGACGAGGGGACGGGCAACTGGCAGACCTACAGCGCCGACACCCCCAAGCCGATGGGCACCCTGGGTGAAAAGCTGCGGCGGGCCATCCGCAACCAGGAAGGAGAGTAGCGGATGTATCCTTTTCGCGCGACGGCGCTCTGAAAGGAATGGATGGGAAAGCCGCAAGCACCGCGTGCAGGGATCATTTTCAGGCCATTGATCGAACCATTGATGAGGATGCAGCGTCATGAGCAAAACCGATGTGTACGACCTGGTTATCGTGGGCGGCGGCCCGGGGGGACTTACCGCCGGCATCTATGCCATGCGGGCCGCGTTGAAAACCGTGCTGGTGGAAAAAGGGCCGGCCGGCGGGCAGATCATGCTCTCTGACGAAGTGGAAAACTGGCCCGGCACTGAGCGCATCGGCGGCGCGGAGCTGGCCATGAACATGGCCAACCACGCCGAATCCTACGGCCTGGAGACCCGCAATCAGGAAGTGACGGCCGTCGAACCGGGCCTGGACGTGCACACGGTGCGCCTGGACAGCGGCGAAAGCATCGCGGCCCACGCCGTCATCCTGAGCACCGGCGGCAGCCCCCGCCAGCTCAACATCCCCGGCGAAAGCGAGTTCTACGGCAAGGGCGTGTCCTACTGCGCCGTCTGCGACGGCTTCTTTTTCCGGGGCAAGACCGTGATGGTGGTGGGCGGCGGCGACAGCGCCGTGGAGGAGGCCCTCTACCTGGCCAAGCTGGCCAAGCGGGTCTACATCGTTCACCGCCGTGACGAGCTGCGCGCCAGCCGCATCCTTCAGCAGCGCGCCATGAACGACCGCAACATCGAGATCCTCTGGAACAGCGTACCGGTGGAAATCCACGCCGAATCAGGGGCCGTGGAGCGGGTCACCCTCAAGGACACCCAGACCGGCGAAACCCGGGACATGCCGGTGGACGGGGTCTTCATCTTCATCGGTTTTCAGCCCAACAACACCGTGGTGCCCGCCGGCGTCAAGCTCAACGCCCAGGGGTACGCGGTCACCGACGCCAAGTGCGAAACCGACATCCCGGGCATCTTCGCCGTGGGCGACCTGCGGGAGAAGTACGCCCGCCAGATCGTCACCGCAGCCGCCGACGGCGCCGTGGCGGCCCTGGCCGCCGCGCATTTCGTCGAAACCAAGAAGGCGACCGAGGCCGACAGCTGCGGGCTGCCGGCCCAATAGCGACAACGGATCAAACGGCAGAAAAGCCTGAATCCATGGGGCGGCCGCTTGCGGTGCGGAGGGTCACTTGCCGGAAAAGTTGGGCTTGCGCTTTTCCATGAAGGCCGTCATCGCCTCGAAGAGGTCATCGGAAGGGATGATGTTGGCGCTCATGGCGGCCACGTAGCGCAGCCCGTCGGCTACCGATTTACCCACCCCGTAGTTGAGTACCTCCTTGGACGCCTGGACCGCCAGGGGACTGTTGCCGGCGATCTGCATCGCCAGGTCCCGGGCCCCGGCCAACAGACGGTCGACATCGTCGAAAACAGCGTTGACCAGCAGGATCTCCTTGGCCCGCCGGGCGTCAAAATCAGCCGCGGTAAAAGCCAGCTCCCGGGTGATGCCCTGGCCTACGATCAGCGGCAGACGCTGCAGCACGCCCACGTCGGCCACGATCCCCACCGCCGCCTCCCGCAGGGAAAAGATGGCGTCGGCGCTGCAGAGGCGGACGTCGCAGGCCGTGGCCATGTCCAGCCCCGCCCCCACACAGTAGCCATGGATGGCACAGATCACCGGCTTGCGGCAGCGCTCGATGCAGGTCATGGTCTCCTGGAGCGGTGCGATCTTGTGCATCAGGCGCCGCTTGACGCCGCCTTTCTGTTCCTTCTCCATCAGCTCGGGCAACTCCGAGGCCATGGCGAGGAGGTCGATGCCGGCGCAAAACGCCGGCCCCTTGGCCGCGATCACCACCGCCCGCACCGCCTCGTCGGCGTCCAGGTCGGCCATGATCTCCGGCAGCGCGTGCCAGGCCGGCGGGTTCATGGCGTTTTTCTTCGCCGGCCGGTTGAGCCAAACCCAGGCCAGCGGGGCCTCTTTTTCCACCAAATAAAACGGGTTGTCGGTCATGTTTTTCCCCTCCTGACATTTTGAAGATTTTTTCACTTTTTCATTAACCCAAGTTCGCCAAAATTTTTCCTGCGGGGCCTATTTTCGGCAAAAATTGGCCCTTTTGGTTTTCCAAGTATTTGATTTTATTGAATCACGTTTTTCGCTTGGCCAATGTAGTGACCCATGAATGAAAATAATGCTTGCGGTCACACCCTCACCCATGATATGCCTGACGGCATGTATATCAAACGCGTGCAAAAATCCCACCGCGGATCCAACAAGACCTACACCTATCTGCACCTGGTGGAAAACGTGCGCACCTGTGCAGCACACCGGAGCCCGAACACCGGCTGATCTACCAGCGCCTGAACCTCAAGGAAACGCCGCTGCCACGGAAAATTGCAACCGTAAAATGAGTAGTGACCACAGCCACGGCTAAATGCCCGAAACATCAGTGTCTACGAAAAATTTTGGCGAACTTGGGCTGCCAGATTTTTGGCCAAGTGCAACGGTCGCATTTCTCCGGCCCCCTGATTTTCGGGCAAAGGCGGTTGACACCCCACAGGGGGTAAGCTATAGGATGCAGCCTGTTTTCGCTTTTCCCCGGTTCAGCCCCGTCTTCTCTTCTTCACTTCCGTCGCGACCGGACCTATAATAGATCTCGACCTGCTCTTTGGGCCACCGACCGACACCGGATGCCGAACTCCGCCTCGAGCTGAACCGCAACGGGGCTAAACCGGGGGAAACCATTATGGACAAGCACCCGGAACACAACGACGAGACCTGCCGCATCGACCTGGAAAAAGATACCCGAAGCCGGGAAAAGCTGCCGCCCATCATTGATGCCATCGTCAACACGTGCAGCGATGCGGATGTCTTCTCTCACATCGACCAAGCGCCTCTGGCCAGCGAGGCTTATGTCGAAGACCTGATTGCTGGCCTGCGCGAGCTGGTCTTTCCCGGCTACTTCAGCCGGGAAAAGCTCGACTCGGTCAACTACCGCTATGCCCTGGGCCAGACCGCCTCCCGGGTCTTCGATCGCTTGGTGGAACAGATCACCCACTCGGTGCGCCACGAGTGCCTGCGCCACGACCTGGCGTGCAGCCACTGCAGCGAGCGGGGCCGCAGCGGGGCCCTGGCCCTGATGGAAAGCCTGCCGGCCGTGCGCCGCATCCTGGCCACCGACGTACGCGCCGCCTTCGACGGCGACCCGGCGGCCCGCAGCTACGACGAGGTGATCTTCGCCTACCCGGGGCTTTATGCCATTACCGTCTATCGCCTGGCCCACCAGCTTCACCAACTCGAGGTGCCTCTGCTGCCGCGCCTGATGACCGAATACGCCCACAGCCTCACCGGTATCGACATCCACCCCGGCGCCACCATCGGTGAGCGCTTCGTCATCGACCACGGCACCGGGGTGGTCATCGGCGAAACCACCGAAATCGGCAACAACGTGCGCATTTACCAGGGGGTGACCCTCGGCGCCCTTTCCTTGCCGCGAGACGCCGGGGAGCGGCTGCGGGGCAAGAAGCGCCATCCCACCCTCGAAGACGATGTCATCGTCTACTCCGGCGCCACCATCCTGGGCGGCGACACCGTCATCGGCGCCCGCTCGGTGATCGGCGGCAACGTCTGGCTCACCGAATCGGTACCGCCGGATACCCGGGTAATCCTGGAAACCCCGCGCCTGATCATCGGCAAGATCAGGTCTTCCTGACCCGGCCATCAACTGAATTCTTCAAGGAGACGCCGCATGCCCATCTGCGACCGCATCGACGACGCCATCGGCCGCACCCCCCTGGTGCGCCTGCAGGCCACCGCCGCCGGCGCCCAGGCCGAAGTGCTGGCCAAGCTCGAGTTTTTCAACCCCCTGGGAAGCGTGAAGGACCGCATCGCCCGGGCCATGATCGATGCGGCCGAACGGGAGGGAAAAATCGGGCCGGAAACCCTGATCGTGGAGCCCACCAGCGGCAACACCGGCATCGGCTTGGCCTTTGTCTGCGCCGCCCGCGGCCACCGTTTGTGCCTCACCATGCCCGAGACCATGAGCGTCGAACGGCGCAAGCTGCTGGTGCACCTGGGGGCCGAACTGGTACTCACCCCCGGGACCGAGGGAATGGCCGGCGCCATCGCCCGGGCCCGGCAGGTCGTGGCCGAAAACCGAAACGCCTTCATGCCGGACCAGTTTTCCAACCCGGCCAACCCCCGGGCCCACCGGGAAACCACCGCCGAGGAGATCTGGCGCGATACCGGCGGCAAGGTGGACATCCTGGTGGCCGGCGTGGGCACCGGCGGCACCATCACCGGAATCTCCCAGGCGCTCAAGCAGCGCCGTCCCGATTTCAAGGCGGTGGCGGTGGAGCCGGCCGGCTCGCCGGTACTGTCCGGAGGCGCCAGAGGGCCGCACCAGATCCAGGGGATCGGGGCGGGATTCGTTCCGGCGGTACTCGACCTGCAAATCATCGATGAGGTAATCACCGTCACCGACGCGGCGGCATTCGAAACAGCCCGGGACATGGCCCGCCAGGAGGGCATCTTGTGCGGAATTTCATCGGGAGCGGCCGTGTGGGCCGCGCTCCAGGTGGCCCATCGGCCGGAAAACGCCGGCCGGCGCATCGTCGTCATCCTCCCCAGCACGGGGGAACGCTACCTGAGCACGCCGCTGTTCGCTTAAAACTCGACTTTCGGCCTTCCGCTGAAGCCGATCCCGAAAGTTGGATTAGAACTTGATTTTCTCCGGCGGCCGGCGCTCGGGCACGTAGGCGTGGGGAATCTCGTCCTCGTTCCATTCCTTGGAGACGTAGAGGTTGCAGTAGCAGCTGCCGTACTCGGCCACGTCCGGCTCGCGGTAGACGCAGGGGCAGATGATATCGCGGTCGGCCTCCTTGTCGCCTGCGGCCAGGCGGCAGGGACAGGCCATGTAGCCGTAGCGCCGCTTGTTGACCAGCAGGGCCTCCATCAGGTCCATCACCCGTTGGCGGTCTTTGTTGAAGTAATACCCTTTGGGCTCCTGCGACTTTCTCAAGACTTGGCAGAGTTCCTCGGCATTCATGACACCCCCAGGGCCTCCTTGATCTCCTGCTCCTTGTAGCCGACGATGACCTTGTCGCCGATGATGATGGTCGGAAAAGAGCATCTTGGGTTGAACTTCTTGACATCTTCGATGATGGCCCGGCGCTCTTCGCCTTCCAGCAGGTCCACATCGACAAAACCGTACGCCACGGTGCATTCGTCCAGCAGCCGCTTGGTCGATTTGCAATGACTGCACGTACTCAACGAGTAAAGTTTCACGGTTTTGTCGTCCATTGATCCTCCCTTCGTCCGGTTTCACCCCATCAGCGCCAAACTGCCAACCATCCGACTTCATCCAACCATAGCCGACCTCACTTGACAACGGTTTGCGTGCTTCGCGGCCGCCTTAACCCAAGTTCGCCAAAATTTTTTCTACGGGGCCTATTTTCGGCAAAAATTGGCCCTTTCGGTTTTCCAAATATTTGATTTTATTGAATCACGTTTTTCGCCCGGCCAATGTAGTGGCCCACAGAT
>Ga0190330_1000107_pt1 | contig 20597 bp, 30 predicted proteins | sample 48720434_MG_FD_161654 | JGI IMG/M metagenome (GOLD analysis project Ga0190330, IMG submission 161654) | Hydrothermal vent sediment bacterial communities from Southern Trench, Guaymas Basin, Mexico - 4872-04-3-4_MG | ecosystem: Environmental > Aquatic > Marine > Hydrothermal vents > Sediment ...
AAATGGATTAAATTTGACAATATCAGAATTAGATACTGATGGTTGGGCAGATGGTTTCGTTATGACTAAAGCAGTAATTCATTGGATTAAACACTTTTTTAATATTTCAGAGGGGGATTTAAAATGAGAAAGAAGGATTCTTTAATAGATGATATTAGAACTATTTTTGAAAGAAGATTATGATAGAAATGATTATTCTCAGGTCTTTAGAATTGGTAATTTTTACAGTTTCAATAGTTTATTTAATTTACTCTTATTTCAAATTCAAAGAAGAAAAAAACATACTAATGGAACTACTTCAGTTAAAAACTTACAAGTTAAAAGCCGAAAAAGAGGGATTTAATTTTTTAATTGCCGACTTATATGCAAATACAATTTATGCCACTGACGATATTTTAAATAATGATTAAAAAAAATTTAAGTTGGATGAATAAAAAAGACTTACAGGATTACGCTGGTTATTATTTTCCTCATAAACCAAACACTTTAAATCCAAATGTGGGGAGTGAGGGAATAAAACACTTTACAATTAAATCAATAATAGGATTTATTCTAAGAAAACAAAATAAAGAATTTTTTGATGAAGTCTTAGTGAATAGAGGAAAGAACCCTGGAAGAATAGATATTTTAAATATCTCAGATAATATAATAATCGAAGTTGAAACAGAACTTATAGAAGAAACTAAAATAAGTAAGAGAGAAAAATATGACAATCATTACATAAAAGATTTTATATTTATAGATTTAAAAAAAGTTCCTGACAATTTTCAAGAAGCATATGATTATTTATATTCTAAAATTGAGAATTTGAATAGCGACTAAAATGACAAGTAAAAAAGAATATAACTGGAAACATCTTTATACCAAAAAAGAATTAAAAGAAATAGAAAATTACAATAAATATGTTAATTTAATAGTAGGAAGAATAACAGGAGTTAAACAAGTACCTTTAAAAAGTGCTTATGATACTTTATTAAAAATACCGTGGGATAAAACAGGTTTTAGGGTTAAGAAGGAAAATGACAAGTAAAAAAGACCTTAAAAAATTCGAAGATAATGTAAAACATTATACTGAGAAAGAAATTAAAAAATATATAAAAAAAGAATTAAAATTACGAGGAGTTAAAAGAGTGGGAAAATGTCTTAATTGTGGAAAATGTTGTGAATTAGGAATGATATTTTTAGTAAAGAGGAAAAGGAATGGAGAAATAACATCTGTAAAATTAAAAGGTAATGAAAATACTGTTTGCAGAGAATATAATAAAAAAACTCATAAATGCAAAGTATATAATAAAAGACAATGGATATGCACGCTGTTTCCAATGTTACCAGAACATTTAAAATATGTTAAAAAAACCTGTGGATATAAATTTGTAAAAATTAAGTAAAATTACATTGTAATTATAATGATATATAGAGAACTATTTATAATTTTACAGAGAATACATATATGGAAACAAAAACAATTTTGGAAAAAACAGCAAGTGAATTAAACGAAGAAATATTAGACCTTGATGTAAAAACAATAGATTTGAAAACAACAATTCAGAATATAACTGAAGATAAAAAAGTAATAGAAAACAATGTAATAGTGAAAGTAAGAGCAGATAAAGAAAATTTCAAAAATGAGACAGACAGAAAAATAGAAATAGAAAAACAATTAGAAGCCAATCTAAGTTATAAAGCCATAAAAGAACAAATAAATGTTTTAGAAATCCAAGTAATAAGTCAGGAAGTCAGAAAAAAATTCTTGGAAAGAGAATTAAGAATAAAATTGGCTCAAGACAAGAAACTTGAAAGAGAACTTACAGAAACTTCACTGGAAATCAGAAAAGGCGACAAAGAGAGAATAAGAGGGGAAAAAAGATTAGAAGAAATAGGCGAAAAACAAGAAAAAATAAAAATGGAAATAAATGTAGAAGTAATGAAAAAACAAGAAGAATATAAACAGAGAGAAAATAAAGAAATGCCTAAAACTGAAATACAAAAATTTTTCATAGAACAAATGAACAATAACAAAGAATTTAACAAATTGATGAAAGAAGCAAGAGAAATTCAAGATAGACAGAAAGAAATAGAAATAAACAGAGCATATTTAGAAAGAAAAATAATGATTTCCGCTATATCAAAAGGTGTTAGACTATGAACGAAGAAAACAAACCATCGGAAGCCCAGATAAAATATGCAAAAAAACTTAGAGAAGATTTAGGGGAGAGGGGAAACGAAGAAATTCTAAAAATACTGAAATCAATGGGAAAAGAACTAATCAGCGACTTCAAAGAGTTAAATAAAGAAGAAATAAGTAAGGTAATAAAAGGTCTTAGAACTGCTTTAGGATACAAAGATGAATATCAAAAAGAGAAATCAAATCTTAAAGACAAAATGAAAGACTATGTTACCTTTGAAGAACTTCTAAAATTAGCCCATGAGAGATATAAAAACCGTCTAAATATATATACAAGATTGGTGGAACAAGATAATAAAGAAATAGTGATATTCAAAGCAACAATTCAAATATCAGCAACAAAAACAGAACCAGAACAAATTTTCAATGCTTACGGAGATGCAACAGAAAAAAATGTAAACAGTATGGTGGAACCTCATAAGTATAGAGTAGCGGAAACAAGAAGTTTGGTGAGATGTTTAAGATTTTGCCTCGGGATAGGAATGACAGCAAGAGAAGAGCTGGGGGGAGAAAAATGATTTTTGTTTTCTTTTTTTTGGTTATAAGTTAAAAATATGAAAAATATAGAAAAACTATGATAAAAGAAAATTTAAGGAGTAGGTGGTATGGAAAAATAAATAATGTTGAGATTCTTACAGGAAGCAGTGGAACTTTTCAGCTTAAATTAAATTCTAATCTTTTATCTAAATCTGATTTTGATAAGTTATTAAATGATATTTTGCTATTTATAAGAGCACCAGAGAGCGTTGAGAATGATTAAAAAATGAGAATAATTAATTGGTTGAAAAAATTATTGACAACACAAACAATTCCTCCAAGACCAATTACTAATATAGAAGGGATAAATAAAGAAATCTTTGAACGAGAGATAAAAGAAATCTTATTAAAAAACCAAGAGAAATTAAAAAATTTAGAAACCAATCAAATAACAATAATCAAAATGTTAATGGATATTAAAGACAAAATATGACCCAATTAAATCTAAACAGTTTTCAGGAAAGAGTAGAGGAGAAAACAAAAGAATTAGAAAATAATCCTCTAGAAGAAAATATAAAAGCAATATATAATCACGATTTAGAAAACCAAACAGTAAAAGAAATGATAAAAATTTGGGATAGTTCTTATGAATTAAATTTTGACAAGTTTTTAGATATTTGCCTTGCAGTATTAGAAAATAGAGAAGAAGATTATATGAATTTAATAAAGGGAATGAAAAAAGATATATTACTTAAATACAATAAATTGTTTGGAATATTGCTTAAATATTTCACTTATAATTATAATTACGGAGACCCTCTTGGAATATTTTATATGCAAATTCAAAGCCATGGAAGAAATGGAGAATATTATACACCTTATAATATTTGTTATATGATGGCAAAAATATTAAACCCAAAACCAACTAACAAAGTTTGCGACCCTGCTGTAGGAAGTGGAGCAATGTTATTAGCAACCAAACAAGTCATCCACGAAAAATATGGATGGATAGAGAGCAGTAAATTTGGAAGAAATTTATATGGAATGGATGTAAGCCACAATGCTGTAAGAATGAGTAAAATTCAAATGTATCTGACTGATTATATTTATATGAGTATATTGATAATATCAAAAACGAAAGATATATTAAAAAAAGATAAACTATGAAAGAAAGTTGGTTAAGACAAAAAGGTAAAGAATTTTGGTGGGGGAAAAGATTTTTAGGAATACTTAATATAGAAAAAAAACAGTTTATAACCTGGAGAAAACAAAAACATTTTTTTATCAAATATCAAGGCTGGGGATTTAACAGAGAACTGATAAATAAATTAATAAATCTAAATATTCAGGAAATTATACTTATTTATAGAAATTCAAACAACACAGAAACTTTATTCAGGATAACACCAAAAGAAGTAAGAGAGAGGGGGATAAAAATAAAAGAAAGTTATTTTGAAGACCAGTTAATTGTAGAAGTTAAGTATTTTAGAAGAGATTAAATATATGGAAATGATAAAAAAGAAAGTAAGTGAAATTATACCCGCAGATTATAATCCAAGAAAAATAAGTAAAGAAAATTTAGAAAGATTGAAACACAACATAAAAGAATTTGGTTTAATAGACCCATTAATTTGGAACAAAAGAACTAATAAATTAGTGGGGGGACATCAAAGACTTAAAGTTTTACAGGAAATGGGAATAAAAGAAACAGAAGTTTCAGTTGTAGACCTCCCTGAAGACAAAGAAAAGGCTTTGAATATTTCTCTAAATAATCCCAATTTGCAGGGAGAGTGGGAGGAGGAAAAACTCGCAGAATTATTAAAAGAATTAGAAGAAAAAGACTTAACTGATTTGAGTGGATTTGAAGACAAAGAAGTTTCTCAATTATTAGACTCACTAAAAGAAGTGGAAGAGGATAACTTTGAGCCAGAAATAGATAAACCAAAATATGAAGTAAAAAGAGGAGACATTTTTCAATTAGGACAACATAAATTAATGTGTGGTGATGCAACCAGTAAAGAAGATGTTGAAAAGTTAATGAATGGAAAGAAAGCAGATATGGTATTTACTGACCCGCCTTATAATGTTAATTATGGAAGTTCAAAAAACCCTCGCCACAAGATTCCGAATCTTGTGGGAGATAATCAAACGGCAGAAGAATGGGAAAGTTTTAATAAAAAATGGATTAAAAATGTAATTGAGTTTTATAAGGGTGGAGATTTATATTGTTGGGGAGCGCCAGGTCCAGAAGGAATGAAACAAAGATTATGGTTGGTGGAGATGGGGTTTCATTGGTCGGCAACAATTATTTGGAAAAAAGATAGATTTATACTTACACCAGCAAAATATCAAAGGATGTATGAACCTTGTTTCTATGGATGGTATGAAAAGAGTTCATATAGAGGGGATAGGAAACAAACAGAAGTGTGGGAAATAGAAAGACCAGATAAGTCTGAAGAGCATCCTACAATGAAACCAATTGAGTTAATTTCAAAAGCAATCAAAAATTCCAGCAAGAAAGGAGATATAATCCTTGACCTTTTTGGAGGAAGCGGGAGCACTTTAATAGCCTGCGAACAACTTAACAGAATTTGTTATATGATGGAAATAGACCCAAAATATTGTTCGGTAATTATTGAAAGGTGGGAAAATTATACAGGACAAAAAGCCATTAAATTATAACAATGTAATAAAAAGAGAGAAAAAAAATACAAAAGTAAACATTTATACTAAAAAATTACTAAATTATGAGCAAATTATCAATAAAAAAAGTAAAAGAAGCAATAAAAGGGAGTAAAGGAATAATTTCAGTAATAGCAAAAAGATGTGAAGTAACAAGATTAGCAATATACAAATATATTGAAAAACATCCTAAATTAAAAGAAGAAATTCAGGAAGAGAGGGAAAAATTAGTAGACATAGCAGAATTAGGATTATTAACTAAACTAAATGAAGGAGAAAACTGGGCAATAGCAATGGTATTAAAAACTTTAGGAAAAAACAGAGGATATTCTGAAAAATTAGAAATAGACACAAAAAACACAGGAAATATAGTATGGACTGAAAAAAAGATATTTGATAAATATTTCGGAGAAAAAAAAGAAGAATAATATGAAACCAGATTTAAATAGGTTCATAAAAGAGTTTACAAAAGAACACTTCAATATAAAAAATTATGAATATCAAATAAACATATTAAATAAAATATTAGGAAGAGATAGGAGGGTAACAATAAGAGCAACAACAAGAGCAGGAAAATCTTTTGCGTTAGGTCAAGGAGCAATAATGAAAGCAATATTCAAAGATAATCATAAAATAGGTCTTATAGCACCTACATATCCAAAAACTCAGATATTGATGAATTATGTAACAGAAATGTTATCTCAATCAAGAGGACTTGAGAACATAATAGATTTAGATGTAATGGGATTAACCAAACTTGAAAAATTAAAAAAAGAAGTAAGTAAGAAAAAAATAACTTTTAAAACAAATAGTTCAATTCAAATACTAAGTGCAGATATTCAAAGAAAAGGAATGGGAGCAATGGGGAGTGGATTTGACACAACTATTGTTGATGAATCAGGAGAAATTCCAGATACAGTATATGCTAAAATATATAGAATGTTATTAGATAATCCAAATACCCAATTAATAGAAATAGGAAATCCCTGGTATCTTAATCATTTTTATGAACATCATTACAGCCCGGAATGGGTAAAAATACATATACACTGGAAAGATTGTGTTAGAGAGGGGAGAATGACTTTAGAAGACATCAAAGACCAAAGAAGAAATCTAACACCTTTAGAATTTAAAGTATTAATTGACGCAGAATTTCCAGAAGATATAGAATACTCAATATTTTCACAAACAGGACATATAAACAAAGCCATAAGACCAAAAAAATTTAAAGAATTTGATAAAATCTTAATAGGAGTTGACCCTGCAAGAGGGGGAAAAGATTACACTGTAATAACCGTAGTAGGAGAAAAAGATTCAGAATTTTCTTATATAGAACATAAAAAATTAGACACCAAAGACCTAATGGTTACCGTAGGGATTGTTAGAGAATTAATAGATAAATATCCTATTGAAAAAGTAATTACAAAAATAGATATTCCTGGAATGGGAGGGGGGATATATGACAGATTAAAAGAATTAAACTACAATGTGCAAGAATATATTCCTGGAAACAAAGCAACTGAAAAAGGATATTTTAATTTAAAAGCACAAACAGTATTTGGATTAGCAAAAATAATGTATGATGGGAGATTTTGGAATTTACCTAAAAATTCAGAATATATAATTGAACTAAAAAAATGGACATATGAAATAAGAAGTGATAGACAAAAAAAAGTAATAGACCCAGAAGATAAATCTCCTGATTGGGCGGATTCTCTAAACATAGCAGTTGCAGAAAAAAAACAAGATAGTTTAAGCGTTTTAAGAGGAATGAGAATGTAACTATTAACTAAAAAGAATAGAAAATTATGATGTTTGAAAATATTTTAAAATCAATAAATCCATTTAAAAAAATAGAAGAATTAAACAAAAAAATAATAAAATTAGAAAGCGAAAAATACTCAGCAAGACCCGGACTAAATTATATAGATTCATTAGGGGGAATGGAAAGATTAAGAATAACACCAATTCCAATAAGAGATATAGTAGATATAGCCCAATGTTCAGATATAATACAGATTATAATTAATTCACTTACAGGAGAGATTTTTAGAAATGGAATAGAAGTTAAAGAGAAATTTATGATGAAATGCACTAATCCAAAATGCAATAAAGAATTTGATGTACACAAAAAAGATAGAGTATGTGATGAGTGTGGGGGAGAATTAAGAGAACCAGATATAAATCAAAAAAAAATACTTGAAAAAATAATAAAAAAAGCAAATAAAAATGACCAAAATCTAATAGACGTCTTGAAAGAAACTAATAATGATTTAGAGGTAGTAGATGATACTTATATTTTAATCAATTTTGAATATATTTACAATGATAAAACCATAATAGGAAAAGAATTTGTAGAAGTATTAAGAATAGACCCACTTACAATAAGAATAATAGCCAATGAAGAAGGACTAAAAGGAAGAAATGAAAAAAATGAAAAGGTATATTTCTGTCCTCTCCATAGAAATGAAATAATCACAGAATCTCAATTAAAAGAAGGAAAATGCCCTAAATGTGGGGGAGAAGTATTTAGAGCCTGTTATGCAATAGGAGGACAAACAGATATGGGAACAGAACCAGTAGCAACAGAAAAAAAATTCTATGCAGACCACGAAATAGCAAGAACTTCAAAATACAGACCATCTATTTTATATGGATTTTCAAATATATTTTCACTGTATAATAAAGTAGTAACCTTAATGGCAATGGATAGAGATATGAGAACTTATTACACAGGAGAAAGAACCCCTCCAGGAATACTTGCAGTAAATACTTCTAATTATGAAAATTTAAGAAAAACCTGGAATGAATTAGTAGAAAAAACCACAATCGAACCTCATAGTATACATCCTTTAGCAATAGAAACAGAGGGAAAACAAAAGAACTTTATAGAGTGGATAGACTTAAAAAGAAGTCTTCAGGAAATGCAATTTGTTGAAGTAAGAAATGAATACAGAAGGCAAATATGTGCACAATATGGGGTAACTCCAATTTTCACAGGAGAAGTAACAACTATGAGCAATGAAGGTCTTCAGGTTGTAGTTACAAACAGGTCAATTGAAAGAGGTCAATCTATATATAATGAAAAATTATTACCTAAATTTACAGAAAATATAGGAATTTCAGATTATAAATATGAATTATTGCCAAATGAAAAGAGAGATGAATTGTCAGAAGCCCAGTTAGAAGCACAGAAAATCCAAAATGCTATGAATATGGCAATGTTAGGATTTAAAGTAATTCTTAATGAAGAAAAAGAATTTGAATATAAAGACGCAGAACCAGAGACAGAGAGAACAATAGAACCAGAATTTCCAAAACAAACACTTACTGAAAATCCAATACAAAACCAAAGATTTCAAGGAGAATCAGAACATTTACATCCTTCAGAAGCCCAGAGATTTGAAGGAGAAAGCAGAAATATTCGCAGAGGAAATTCAATAACTTCAGAAACACAAGAAATTTATAATCCAAATCATAGAGAAAAACTAAAAAAATATTTTGAAAATGAAATCCAAAAAATAGCTAAAAAAGAAAAACTATCTTTTAGAGTAATTAAAAAAGATTTTGATGATTTAATTAATTTTGCAGAAGGAAATTTATTTTTAAAAGCCTTTGAAGGATTAACAAAAAAAGAGAGTGATAAAATAAAAGATATATTCCTTGAATCTTTATTGTCAAAAATAAGTTATAAACAAATTGTAGATAAAATATCAAAAATAACAAAAGATAAATTAAGTGAGGGGGAATTAGAAAGAATAGTAAGAACAGAAATGGGAGCATTAAAAAATAAATCAAGAGAATTTAGTTTCAAACAAGCAGACCCTGAAGGAAAAAGGAAATATATCTGGAATGGACCTAAAGATTATAGAACCACAGATACCTGCAAAAGAATAACTTTAAGAACTGCAAACGGAGTAAGTTTAGAAAAATTAAAAGAAATTATAAGAGAAGAATCCTTAAAAGATTTTCCTGATTTTGAACCAAGAGATTTTTTGGCACATTATAATTGCAGACATACATTTTATCCAAAAGTATGAGAGAAGAAATATCTAATCAAGAATATGAACAAATTATAAAGAGTTTAGATTATTTAAATGCAGTAAAATGTTTTAGAGAAATGAATAATTTTATTGATAAATATCAGGAAGATTTATATTTGAAAGATAGGTGGAAAGAAAAATATGAAAGATAGACTTTCAAAAGTAGAGGAAAAATTAGATAAATTAATTGAAAAAACAGGAGGGATAGAAGAACAATTCAAAGCCTTAAATGGCTCTGTAAGAGACCTTAAGAAAAAAGACATTATTCACGATGATAGTTTCAATAAAGTATATGAAAAACTAAAAATAGAAGCTATAGAAAGAGAGAGATTAAAAGGAAATATTAAATTATATATTGGAATAGCAATAGGAGTTAGTGCAGGAATAAGTTTAATTACGGCTATAATTCCTTTACTTTGAAAATAACTAATAACAAAAAATATTAAAATTATGGAAACAATAACACCAGACAAGAGAATGTTTGCAGGTTGGGGTTCAGTAGAAATAAGAGATTCAGATGGAGAATTACTTCCAATGTCAGAATTTAAAAAAATAATGCCAGTGATTATGGATAGAGGAGGAAATCTCCAAGATTCTCATTCAAATAGAAATATAGGAAAAATACTTGGATATGAATTTAAAATACATCCTGAAACAAAAGAAGAAGGAGTTTACTTAACTGCAAAAATATTTGATGATTATCCTTTAGATGATGAAGTTTGGAAGAAAATTAAAAACAAAACATATAAAGGATTTAGTTTTGGAGGAAGGGGGAGATTAAAAGAAATAAAATTTGACAAAGAAAATATGGATACAACAAAAATACTTGAAAAATTAGAAGGATATGAATTTTCAGTAGTAGAATCTCCTGCAAATCCACCTGCTTTGATAGACGATATAAATACTTTAGCTAAAGGAGATAAAAAAGAAATACAAAAACCTTTTATGAATTTTAAAGATTTTGCAGACTGTGTTCAACAAAATCAAAATGCAGATAATCCAGAAGCCCTTTGTGCTTATCTTCATCACAAAGCAACAGGAAAGTGGCCTTCAGAAAAAGAATTAAAAAAAATAGAGGAAGAAAAAACAAAACAATTAATTGAAAAACTAATCAAAAATCTTGATAATATAGAAAAAATCTTGAAAAACCGCTAATATTACACCGTAATTATAATAAGATATAGAGAATTATATATAATTTTACAAGAAATATAGGTATGGAAGAAAGAGAAATAAAAGAAGAAGACAAAGAAAAGGAAGAGGAGAGATTAAAAACCCTGAAAGAAATTAAAGAACTTTGTAAAATTTTACCGGATAGTTCTATTAATATTGGGGAAACTCAATTAAAAAGAGAAATTGGAAAATGGATTAAAGAACTAAATAATTCTTTAGACAAAAAAGGATTTGGTTATTATGCTCTCAGTAAAGATGTAATTTTGGATAGTGTTGATTATGAGCACACAGATATCGAAGGTGCAATTAAAATCTTAAAACATATTTTTAATATTTCAGAAGAGGATTTAAAAAATGAGAAATAATTTTTTTCAGAATGTTTTTGTTATATTAAGTGAATTAGTATTACTAACAATATCAATTGTTGCTGTCTGGGAATTGGATATTTTACAAGGAGAATATGATATTTTAGAACAGAATAATTTAAATCTAAATTCAGAAAATGAATACCTTAAAGAAATAAATAAATTAATGATTTTTAATAAATTAGAAAATCAAAAACAAATAAACAATCTAACAAATCAATTAAAAAAATTAGAGAATGAGAGAGAGAAACTTATAAATGAATTAAGTATGGAATATAGAACTCAAAATCAACTAAAAGAATCTATAAAACAAGCAAAAAAGGAAAGAGGGCTAATAAATCCAACATTTAAACAATTGAAAAGATTTATAAGAACAGATGAAACAGACAAAAATATAGGAAGTGATAAATATGACTGCACAGAATTTTCAAATGATTTTGTAAGTAATTTTGCTAAAAAAGGATATGATTCTGGGATTGTTGAAATAGATTATACTAAAGGAAATGAAAAAAAAAGACTTGGACATATAATCGTAGCAGTAAACACAACAGATAAAGGACTTGTATATGTAGAACCACAAACAGATGATATAATTAAAGATATTAATGTTAATGACAATTATTGTGATTTAATAAACTGGGATTGTAAATGGAGTATAACAAAAATAAGTTCTAAATTTGAGTTTAAAATATGATAGGAAATAAAGAAAGATTTATAAAAAAATTAGAACAGATAAGACAAAAATGGAATCCTAATTTAGATTTCAATCTTAAAAAACAAATTTTAAGGGAAACTTATAATATTTATGTAGATGAAGAAAAAAAAATGAAAGATAGAGCAAGTCATAAAAAAGAATATAAACAGAGAGAAAAACTAAAAAAAGAAAGGGAAGCAATGAATCCTTTTATTCAAAAACTGCAAGATTGTTTACAAGAAGCAAATTTTACAAAATTTGAAGAAATATTTATTAAAAGAAAATAGCAAGAAAACTCCCGATTTTAATCAGGAGAGTGTCAATAAAAGAAGATAATATCAAAAAATAACTATATTAAAAAATACTTAATTAATTTTAAGGAATAGGGAAACCTATTAAATTATTTTTGAAGCTACGGCGAAATAATTCCATTAGTGAAACACCGTTTAAATGAAATCTCTTACAAGAGATAGATAGACACTTTGAAATAAGGTGGAAAAAATGGAAACAAATGAAATGCTTAAAGAAATTAACAAAAAAGTAGAAAAAATTGAAGAGAAACTAAAACAAGAAGAAGACGAAGAGGAAAAACCTGAAGAAGAAGAGGAAAAGAAAAAAGACGAAAACGAAGAAGAGGAAAAACAAGATGACATAAAATCAGACTTGGCAGAGATAAAATCTATGCTATCAGAGCTTGCAACTACTTTAAAACCTGTTGAAGAAAGCAAACAGGAAGGAGGAGAAGCAGGAGTAAAACCAGTAAATCCAAATCCTGAAGGAGGAGAAGTAACACTACCAGAATCACCAACAGGAGAAGGAGAAGATGAAAAACCAGAATCAGATGAAGTAAATATAATGGAAAAAACAGAAGAACTAATAGACAAAAAATTAGAAGACCTAAAAAAATCACTTAATCTGAAAAAAGTATCTACCTCAAGACCAAAAATAATAAATAAATCCCAGTATGACAATCCAGAAGAAGAGGAAGAACAAATAGACGCTCTTAAGATAGCAAGAGGAGAACAAAAAATGAATGTAGAAGACCAGAGAATAATGAATTTACAGAAACAAGATAAAACATTAGAATCCATCTTTGGAAAATAAATATGTCAATGAGAAATTATATAAGAAATATTCAGGATATGGAGAAGCTTTACTATTCAAGAGAAGGAGCACAATTTATTCAGAAATCTGATGCTCCAGTAATATCATCCACTACTGGGGTCTATAACGCTGTTTATGGAGCTCAGGTATGGTTCCAGTTAAATATGGAAGCAAATGCTTTTGGGTGCCTTCCAAAAGTTCCTTGGTTAAGAAGTGGATGGAGGTGCATAACAGCAAGGTCAAGCAGTACACCAACAACAGGAGTAGCAGAAAATGCGGCAATTCCAGAATCAACAAAACCAACATTTGCAGAACTTTCAACAAAACCAAAAACAGTAACGGAAGTTTTCAATGTTAGTGAAGTTCAGGAATTTTTGGCAAACTCAGGAGATGACGCAATAGGTGATATGGCATTTATGAGAGCTATCAAAGCAACAGAACACAAAGAACAGATTAATATGATGCTATTGGACAATGTAACAAATATAGACAATGTAAATGGAAATTCTTATAGCAATATGGAAAGTCTGGACAGGATAGTCTCAAGTTATGCTGAAGTAAACGGTTGCGGGGATGTTGATGCTAATGACGCAGACATATATTCAAAAGATAGAGATGGAGGAGCATCTTGGCTGGATGCACAAGTTTTAGAAAATGATAATACCGATAGAAACCTTACAGATACATTAATAAGGTCATTAATGCAACAGGTAAGAACTGCAGGAGGAAATCCTACATTTTTCTTAACTGGTTATGATTCATATGCAACTCTACAAGGACTCTACGAAGCTCAGGTAAGATACAATATACTCGGAGAGAGAGAAGTAAAAGTTGGAGTAAATGGAATAGATTCACCAGAAGGATTTAGAGCAGGATATAATATATCTACCCTCCACGGAATACCTTTGATATTGTCAAAAGATGTTGTACAAGATACAATTTCAAGGATATACCTGTTAGATACAAGCAACCCGGAAGGTTTTGATACTCCAAGACTCGCGATAAAAATAGCTAAACCTACTCAATATTTTGAGGCAGGAATGAATCAAGGAGACCCTTTCGGAATCAACAAATTTGGTAATGAAGGTTTATATCGGACAATGGGTGAAGTAATCTGTAGTTTCTTTGGAGCTCAAGGAAAATTAAGAGACTTAAAATAAATCTCTTAGGGCTTTAAAAAACAAACTTTTTTATTTTGGTTTTAATTTTTAAATTATTTTTAATTAGTTTTAACTTAAATTGCGGTTGTCAAAAAATAAAAGATAACTATATTAAAGAAAATAATTAATTATGGTGGAAGTCAGAATAAAAGAAGGGAAAATAAATCTTCCTGTAAATCAATATAGAGGTTATCTTTTTAGACCGGGTAAATGGTTAAATATTTTAAACAAAGAAGATATAGAATTTTTTAAAAATAACTCTCTTTTTGAAATAAAAGGAGTAAAAGAAAAGGTAAAAGAAATTGTAAAACCAAAAACAGAAAAAAAAGAGGAAGTGGAAAAAATAAAATATTCAAAAGAAGAATTGGAACAAATGAGTTTCTTTGAAGTAAAAGAAATAGGAAGTATAATAGGGAGGAAATTAGGAATAAAAGATAAATCAAAATTCACAGATAGAAGCAAGGATAAACTAATAGAAGAAATAATGAAAATTCAGGAAGAGAAAAAAGATAATATTCCAAAAACAAAAGAAAAAATAAAATAACTATAATATAAATAAACTATAGATACATATGGCAATAGCAAATACAATAATAGATAGAACAGTTTGGGGGGATAAAAGAGTTGTATATGGAAAATCAGTAATAAGTGGAGATACAAATACAGGAGATGTAGCAACAGGACTTTCAAAAGTAGAAATTCTTTTACCTGTAGTTAAAGGAGCCACTCAAAAAGGATTTTCTGTAAATGAAGATTTCCCTTTATCAGGTGGGGATGTAACCGTAGTAACTGAATCAAATAACCAAACATTCTATTGGTTGGCAATAGGAGTTTAAAAAAACTATTATGAAAAGAAAAGAAGAGTTATTGAGAGGATATTTTAAAAAAAATACAGAGTTAATTTTATTTAGTATATTGACTGTTCTTTTGAGTTTAATTTCTATTTCAACATTTATAGTTTTGGGAACTATTTCAGATTATAATCTTACTTCACCTTCAGATAATTACAATACAACAGACACAACACCAGATTTTGTATTTACTGCTGTTTCGGATATAAATACAACATTTCCTTGTGAATTAATTATAAATGGAACTGGATATGGTTCCAATTCTTCAGTAGCAAATAATACTGCTACTACAATTACAGCAAATTCTTCTCTTTCTGAAGGTTCTTATTCTGGATATGTTACTTGTACAGATATAAATGGAACAGTAAATACTTCAACAATTACTTTTACTGTAGATACTACAGGTCCAACAATAGTATTTACAAATCCAACTACTGCGACTTATCAAAATGCATTTACTCAGATAAATGGGACAGCAACAGACGCTTTGACTTCAGTAAGTACAGTTCAATTATATCTTTATAATGGTTCTCATTATTATAATTCAAGTTCTGATGTATTTGACAGAGCAAATATAGAATGGCTAACAGCGACTCTTTCAAATGGAAAATGGAATTATACAACCCCTACACTTACAGACGGAGTAACTTATAATATAACAGTCAGGTCTAATGATAGTTTAGGTACTTGGGGGGATAATTATACAGAACAGTTTATTTATGATAATACAGACCCTACATTTTCATTTTCAGTTACAAATGAAACAGGTTCTACTGAAATGACTGCAACTATAAATACAACTGTTTCAGATTCTACAGCAGGAATGAGTGAATGTTATTATACTATTTTTCTTCCAAATGGTTCTACCTCAGTAAAAACCGCAACAACTTCTGGAAGTGGAGCAACTCAATATTGTTATGTGTCTTTAAATTCTTCTGATTTTGGAGGAAATGGAAAGTTCACAGTTCAGATTACTGCAAATGATTCGGCTGGAAATGAAGCATCTTCAAACTCAACAAACTGGACAATAAATTATTTACCTGCAGGATGGAATCTTGTTCAGGCGGACAGAAATGCAACATTCAAAACATTTAATCTTACAGGTTATATTACTAAAGTAAGTAAATACAGTAATACAAATAAAAATTATACTACTTGGGTTAAAGGAGTAGCGACAAATGAAAATACTTCAATTATAGATGGAGACCCTATATACCTTTATTCTTCTGCAGATACTTATTATATAAGATATTGGAATGTAGATGTTCCAAACAGAAATATAAGTATGACAACTGGATGGAATCAAATAACACATTTCAATACTTCAGAAATAACTACAGGAGACCTTTGCTCTGAAAGTATTTACAATTCATCTTCAGCAATCAAATATATAACTTATGTAAATACTGCAGGAATTTATGTTTCTCATAGATGTGGATTTACTTTTAATAATGATACCGAAGTACCAAGAGGTTACGGATACTGGCTAAAACTAAATACATCATCTTATCAGTTAAGGGAAAGAGAATGAGAGGAAAAACATTTATACTGGGAATATTAATGATTTTCATAGTGATGGGACTAACTCTTGGAGCAGGACTTCAAACTCCTTTACCAATAGTAGTTAAAATTACAATTCCTTCTTCTATGTTAGCAGATTATTATGAAGTAGAAATACAAAATATAAGAACAGGGGAGAGTGTGAGAGGAAATACAAATGAACATCTTGAATTTATAACAGACTGGGCAAACTCAAAATTAGGTTACATAGAAGGAGATTTGTTTAAAGTAACTGCTTTGGGAATTACTAAAACAATTAAATATACAGCACAACCACCAACAGAATTAATAGATTATGAAACAGGAAAATCAATAAATATTGTTGAATTTAAAAAAGAAGGAGAAATAAAATGTCCTGAATGTATTTATCCAGACTGCAATTGTCCTGTATGTGAAAAATGTCCTAAATGTGAATGTCCAGTATGCAAAGAATGTCCTGATTGTAATTGCCTAAAGGATATAACACCTTATAAAGAATGTAACTCCTGTTGTGAAGATTGTCCTGAATGCGAAGGCACAAATATGAATACTTTAATTATCTGGATACTTTCATTTTTTGGAATAGGTTTAGGTACAGGAACTTATGGATATAAGTTTGTGGTTAGAAAGCGAAAAGATACTGGAAAAATGGAAATGAAAATTACCCAACACAAACACAAAAACTATGAGAGGTATCACAGTATTTATACTATGCACAAAAAACAACCACATAAGAGAGGAGAAATAAATCCTAAGTACGACTCTTATGGAAGATATATTCCTAAGAGCGAAGGTGAAAAATGACAACAACACCACTGCCAATTTCGGGAAAAGTTTATGACATAGATGGTTCAATAGTAGTAGCAAATGCAAAAGTAGTGGCTTATGATTATACAAAAGGAACAGAAACATCTTGCACTACAAATTCAAGTGGAGAATATACTCTTGATTTAGCAAACTTAAGCGGAGGATATGACCTTACAGATACTATTTATCTTTATGCTTATGTATCGGATAAAAACGGTGTAGTAAGAGCTATTTTAACTTCAACAGACACAAGCTGGGAACAAGATATTTATTTAAAAGAGGGGGAATTAGTTCTTACAGACAGTAGAGTAATTTCTATATTAGCAAGTTGTAAAACAGCAAAAAGTATTATGCTTATAGACCGGAATACAGAAAGAATAAAAGGACTTATTAATGTATCTGCAAATGGAACAGTTTCACATTATTTTGGTAAACCAGACCTTTATTTTAATGATGGCTTCTGGGTGATAATTATGGCACAGGGAACAAACATAATTAATCAATCATCAGGAGTTTCAAATGCTGTGGGGGATACTTCATCGAATTTATATAATTTTGTTCAAATAAACCACAGATGAGTGAAGTAAATGAGAGAAAAATAATAGAAAAAGTAAATAAAATAGTAGAAAATATATCTATAGAAATTTTTTCAAAAAGTCAGGAAAATTTAATTACCCCAGATGAGAGAGGATTTATTACAACAGATACAGGAGAACTTCTAAAATCAGGAAATATTAAACAAGAAGGGGAAAATTGGATAATTGAATACTCGGCTCCATATAGTTCTTATATAGAATATGGAACAGAACCTCATAGTATGCCTGTAAATCCTTTAATAAAATGGGCAAAAAGAAAATTAAGAAAAAATGAAAAAGAAGCAAAAAAAATAGCTTGGGCAGTAAGAACAAAAATAAGCAAAGAAGGAACAGAACCAAAGTTTTTTTTAGATTCTGCAGTCAGGGAAGTTCTAAGCAAACACAGAATTTCTTATACTTAAAAATAACTAATTTACAAATTATATTAAATTATGGAAATAAAAATATTATTTAGTAGTCAAGCAAAATTATTATTAAACGAAATGCCTAATTTAAATAAAAAAGATTTAGTTAATTGGTATTGTAATATAAAAAAAATAGAAATAGGAGGAGGGGATATTGTAGAATATTTGGAATATAAAAAAAAGGTGAAATAAAATGACTTTACAAGATGTAAATAAAGGGGATATAATAACATCAGCAAGACAAAATGAGATTAATGATTATATAGAACATGGAACAAAAGGAATTACAACAAAATCAGTAGATGCTGGAAGTGGAGACATAAAAACCACTGGAAATTTTACAGATGGCACAAATTCAGTAACTGCCGCTCAAATGAAAGCCGCTTATGATGGAATTATAGTTCCTCAAGTTGAAACTAAAAGTGGTTCAGATTGTTCAGGAAATGATGGAGATACAAATCGTGTTCTTACATTATCAAATACTCCTAATACTTTATTTTTGGTTAGTGTGGGGGGACAGGTATTATATGAAGGTACTGATTTTACAATTAGTGGAGCTGACATTACATTTTTAAGAAAACTTTGGGATTCTCCAAAGATACTTATACTATATTTCACTTAAATTATGCTAAAGAGAGAATTTATCTGGATTGGAATGATAATAATTTTATTAAGTGGAATTGCTGTTGCAGATTTTTATCCTTATGGAAATATTGTAATGAATAACCAAAATATTACAGGAGCAAATATGATAAATGCTACAATTTATTATGGTAATGGAAGTCAATTAACAGGTATTACTACTTCAGAAGCTAATTCAAGTGAATATTGGGATAATTTAAATACATTTAATATTTCTCAAATGGAAAATTCAAATGGAACTTTAAATATTTTAATCAGTTGGTTGGAAAGTTTATTTATTTCAGATACTGATGAAGGAAATTTAAATGTAAATCGTTCAGATTATTGGGATAATTTAAATTCTTATACAGACATTCCTCATGCAACTCCAAGTAATGGGGATAATACACATTTTAGTTTAGCAGATGAAATCTATGATTGGGTGATTGGATTAAATTACAAAACACTTACTGAAATAGTTACCAGTATTGGTAATTTTTCCGCTTGGGATAAAGATTATTCAGATTTAATAAATAAACCAACCAATCTTACAGAATTTACAGATGATTTAGGAGATAGAGGATATACCCATTTATCTAATTTTACTGATGATATTGGAGTTTCTTCGGATTGGGATGAATTAAGTGATGTGCCAACAGCAACACCTTCAAATGGAGATACAACTCATTTATCCACAGCAGACCAGATTTATGATTGGGTAACTGGACTGGGATATATTACTGATGGTAATACAAATTGGGATAACTCTTATGGGTTTATTACAAATACAGTAAATGATTTAACAAATTATTACCTGAAAACAGAAACTTATAATAAATCTGAAGTTTACAATAAATCTGAAACATATTCTCAAGCCGAAGTTCTTGCATTAAATTCTTCTTGGAATTACACTGTAAATTGTAATACTTCTGGAGTATGTGCAGGGGGAGATGTCGCTTATATAAATTATCCAAATTCAGGAAATATGACCGCAGATAATTATTATGTTGGCTCAAATAGATTAAATTCAAGTCATATTATAGACCACGATGGACATTCCGTAAAAGATACTTTTAATCATATTATAAATCGTGGAGTTGTATCAGAAATAAATATTACTCTTACTGGTGGACTTGGTGTGAGTTGGACTGCAGGAGAAATTTATGATAGTTCAACTGAGAGTTTTATTGAAGTTAATGCGGGAAGTGGAACTCTTACAGATAATCAGGTAAATTATTTAAAATATACAGGAACATCTACTTTAGAATTATCAACAAGTTCAAGTTCAAATGATGAGGTGTTGGTAGCAAGTTTTGCCACTATCGACGGAATGATTGCAGGATATAGAAAAACAGATTTACTGGATACTTCATTATCAAGTACTCAAAGAGGATTAAGAACAGCGTTTCCAAATAGAATAATTGAAGGAATGAGTGTTTATGAAGATACAGATGGAACATATTCTCTTGATGTTATAATGGATGCTGGAAAAATGATAAAAGATGGAATAGAAGAAATGAATCCAACAACTATTTACTCAAGAACTCTTCCTTTAATGAGATTATTTCATTCAGGTGGAAATTGGACTAAAGACAGTAATGCTGAAATAGATACTACTTATTATGACAATGGCACTGATTTGGTAAATATTCCTTCAAATAAATGGGTAAAATCATATTTTGTATATGCACATAATGAATTAGGTTGGGTTTATCCGACAAGTTATTATAATTCAAAAGCACAGGCTGAGGCAAGTTCATTATCTCCAATTCCTCCTGGATTATCGATGACCCCAAAATTAACAGCAGTAATTTATCAACAAGGAGATACTGATTTTAGTAATGCAGAATGGCAGGATATTAGACCGGGAATAAGTGAAGAAAGTTTTAATATTGT
>Ga0190330_1000127_pt1 | contig 19591 bp, 16 predicted proteins | sample 48720434_MG_FD_161654 | JGI IMG/M metagenome (GOLD analysis project Ga0190330, IMG submission 161654) | Hydrothermal vent sediment bacterial communities from Southern Trench, Guaymas Basin, Mexico - 4872-04-3-4_MG | ecosystem: Environmental > Aquatic > Marine > Hydrothermal vents > Sediment ...
GGGCAAGCTTGCCGGCCTCGTTTTATGTCACAGGACACCCTATAATCGAGTTAACGCGACACCCAGATTTACGCACCCGACCACCTGACATGAAGGTCACATGGTGGCAGACTCCCGAGCGGGAGGATGTCGCCATGAAGATCGAACGGGAGGGGCGGATGACCATCAGGCATTTATGCAACAAGGGTGTCAGCAATCGTGAGGTGGCTCGATTGCTGGGGTTAGCGAAGGTGCGGTGCGTTATCATCGAGGCAGACAACTCGATGGCAGCGTTGATGGTCGCAGCCGGCAACCTCATCTGGCCGAGGGTTGGCGTGAAGCGATCGCCCACTACGTTGCCAGCCTCGGTCAGGAGGGTCCCATAAATTTGGCCACGCTGCATGGACCGGCACTGACTCCGGGGAAGCACCCCGTGAATACGTACGCTCACTGTAAATATCAAGAGTCCTTGCGCCCATTACATCTATGGTATGGTTTGCCCGGACAAACTGAAACGCTCTTTCTATCTCCATTCTCAACGCTGGCGGATCGTTTATGAAATATGCCAAGCTTCGGGAACTGCGCCTGTCCGGGCTATCATGAGAGGGACGACATCGCTGGATTACCTGATTTGAGGGGTTTATCCATCATTCGAGCGTTGAGGATCCGGCACCTTGAGTAGAAAAATAAACGCCAAAGGGTTGTCCGTAGCGGTGGTCATAAAACATTTCACCACCACCGGCGGGGCCGAAAAGTATGCTGTCGAGATCGCCCGGCGCATATTGGCGCGTGGGCACAGCGTGCACGTTTTTTCTCGGGAAATCGATACCAATGCGGCCGGGGGCATGCATACGCATCTCATCCCCAGGCAGGCGGCATTCTCTAGCGCCTTCAATCTTTACCGGTTCGCGCAAGCGTCTGACGGGCGTATCGACAGGAATCAATTCGATGTGGTTCACACCCACGAAAAAGGGGCCACCGGCGATGTCGCCACGGTGCACACCTTTTCCTACATCCATGGATTGGAACGTCTCTCGTGGCTGAAAAAACTGAATACATTTTACCTCAGCCCCAGAGGGCTTCTGTATTACTGGCTTGAGAAAAAACAGCTCCTATCCAGTGCCGTCGTTACCGTGTCAGAAATGATCAGAAGCGATATCCAGCGATACTTCCCGCAAACCAATCCAATCCATACGATTACACCGGGGGTGGATGTGGCTGCATTCAACCCCGGCCGTCCACCCGATCGCAGCAACGCCGACAGCACTGACAGACCAACCGGTAACCGGGGAGAATTGAAGGTGTTGTTTGTCGGTTCCGAGTTTCGCAGAAAAGGCCTGGATCAACTGATTTTGGCCTTGCCGGAAAAGGCGCGACTCACCGTTGTGGGCAGGGGCGAACGTTTTTCCCATTATCACCAGCTAGTCAAAACGGCAGGCCGTGAAAAACAGGTTGTTTTCGAGGGCCTTGTCGATAACGTCCACGACTATTATGCGTCTGCCGATGTGTTTGTTCTGCCCTCACTGCGCGAGGCATTCGGCATGGCCGCTTTAGAGGCCATGGCCGTTGGATTGCCGGTAGTTGTGCGTTCAACAACCGGCGTCGCCGATCTGATCGACGATGGCCAAAATGGATTTGTGTTCACCCGTTCCCAGGACCTGTCATCCATCCTCAGGCAACTCGTTGATCCGGTATTAAGGCGGCGAATTGGCGCCAACGCCAGACAGACGGCGATGGGTCACACCTGGGACCAGGCCGCCGATCAATATGAAGCGATCTACTGGGCCATCGTTGAAGAAAAGCGGCGCAGAGGGAAAAGTGGTCGCCGTACCCAATAGCCGCCGAGGCTGGCGCGGCAGCATGGATCTGGCTTCTGCCATCCCCCCATATCGCGCACAATACCAATCTTCCGCTTGGGATTTGTAGGAACGCGAATCGAGATAGGGGGAGGTCTCACGACCTCCGCCCTCTCACACCACCGGGCATACGGGTCCGTACCAGGCGGTTCAGATAGCCTTTGCTAGGTGTTCGTAACGACTCAGGAGGCTCATGAGCCCCAGCTCGGCAAAGAAACGATTCGGCAATGCGACTTTAACCGGTTTCATGTTCGACATTACCCAGGGTCCGCTACGGGAACCCGCCACCGGAAGCGCGTTCTGCCTGCTTACCCCCAGTGCTCTGAGACCCCTGTAGCGGCTGTGGCAGTTGTTTATCCATCGCTTCATTACGAAACAGCGTAGTCGACGACGGACCCAACTGTCCAGGTCCCTGAATGTCGACGGGGTTTCTGCCAGTCGGTAGTAGCCAAGAGACCCCCTGAGGTAAGTGCTCAGCTCTTTGACAACTTGACGCAGCGATACCCCTCTCGATCGTCGGGTGATCTTTCGAATCCGATGCTTGACGTTCTTCAAGGCTTTGGGAGACATCTTGATCTTCAGGTCTCGTCCCGAGGTGAAGCTAAACCCCAGAAATTGTCGGTCCTGGGGTTTGGCCACCGCGCTTTTCCGACGATTGACTTTGAGCCTCAGTCGCTTGCCCAGAAAGCGCTCGATAGAGTCCATCACTCTGGCTCCGGCCCTTTGGGAACGTACGTATATATTGCAGTCATCGGCATAGCGGCAGAACTTATGCCCACGGTGTGCAAGCTCCTTGTCCAACTCGTCCAACAGGATGTTGCTGAGCAGGGGCGATAATGGACCGCCTTGGGGTGTCCCCTCATGGCGCTCCACGACAACACCGTTAACCATAATGCCCGCCTGCAAGTACCGTCGGATTAGCCCCAGGACCCTTTTGTCCGATATCCTCCTGGCGATCCTGCCCATCAGGATATCGTGGTTGATCCGGTCAAAGCACTTCTCAAGGTCGATGTCCACAACCCAATCGTAGCCTTGGGCGATGTACTCTTTGGCCTGCCGCAACGCTTGATGCGCATTGCGCCCAGGCCTGAACCCGTAGCTACTTTCCGAAAACCCCGGGTCGTATATCGGTGACAATACTTGTAGCAGTGCCTGCTGGATAAACCGGTCCACCACGGTGGGAATGCCCAACATCCGCATTCCTCCACCAGGCTTGGGGATCATCACCCGCTTTACCGGTTGCGGCTTGAACTGCCCGCTGAGCAGCTGTTGACGGGTGCCGGCCCAGTGCTCCTTGAGATACTCGCCAAGGCCTTCGACCTTCATTACCGAAGGCTCTTGGCATCGTCTTTCCGAAAGGCCGGAATGCGCGCCTTCACCTTGTGGGCCGCCCCGGTGAGGGGGTAATCGGCCAGCCGCTCCGGGGCCACCCAGCGGTGGGCCGCCGGCCCGCGACGACGCACCCGGCCGGCCTGCCAAGCGCAGCAATACACCTCGGCATCGATCTTGAAATGGCTGTAGGCATGACGGATACGGCCGGCCCCGCCGACGACGCGCACCCGGATCCCCAGTAGTTCCAAAATGGCCGCCCGACAGGCGGCCGCCGCCTTTTGTCCCTCGGCCAGAGGGGCCGAGGGAAACTCCCACAGGCCGCCGAGGAGCCCGTCCATCGGCCTTTGAACGATGAGCAACCGGCCGTCTTTTTCCACCACCGCCGCCAGCAGGCGATGCTCGGGCACGGCCCGGCGCGCCAGGCGGCGGGGATAGTCCGCCTGGCAGCCGTCGGCCAGCGACCGGCATCCATCGGCGATGGGGCAGGCGTCGCAGCGGGGCTGCCGGGGAGTGCAGGCCAGGGCGCCCAGCTCCATCACGGCCTGGTTGAAGCGGCCCGGACGCTCCCGGTCGAGCCAGCCGGCGGCGATAGGGGCAAAGGTCTTGTGCGCGCTGGGGGCGTTGACGGGAGATTCGAGCCGCAGAAACCGGGCCAGGACTCTTTTGACGTTGCCGTCCACCACGGCAAGGGGGCGGCCGAAGGCGATGCTGAGCACCGCCGCGGTGATGTAGTCGCCCACGCCGGGAAGGGCCTGAAAGGCCACCGGGTCGTCGGGCACCCGCCCGCCGTGCTGCTGCACCAGGATCTGCGCCGCCCGGTGAAAGTGGCGTGCCCGGGCGTAATATCCCAACCCTTCCCAGCACTTGAGCACCGTTTGCGGGTCGGCGGCCGCCAGACCGGCGACGGTGGGAAACCGCTCCAGCCAGCGGGCATAGTAGGGAACGACGGTGGCCACCTGGGTCTGCTGCAGCATCACCTCCGACACCCAGATGGCGTAGGGATCGGCGGTGCGTCGCCACGGCAGGTCCCGCCGGCGGGCATCGTACCACCGGCCGAGGGCGCCGCGGATCCGGTCGAGGGCAGACTCGGCGTCTAAACGGTGGCGCAAATGATCCCCGATTCGGTGGGGCCACGAAAGTCCAGGCGCCGGATGTCCCGCCCGCCGGCCGCCGCCATCATCCGGCGAATCTCGCTGTCGCGGTAGCTTTGGCCGCCCTCGGTGCCCAGCAGCATGTTGAGGGAAAAGAGGGCCGGAAACAGCGGCCCGTCGCCTGCATCGTCCAGGATGAAATCGTGGACCAGGAGCAAACCGCCCGGCTTCAAGGCCGCTGCGGCCTTGGCCACCATGCGGGCCGCGGTTGCTGGACTCTCGCCGTGGAGCACGTGGGACAACCAGGCGGCGTCGAACCCGCCCGGCAGGGGATCCTTGTGATAGTCGCCATCGGCGAAATCGATACGCTCGGTTAAGGCGAAGCGGGCGATGGTGCCCTCGGCGAAGGGCCGGGTGGTGGGCAGGTCGAACACCGTGGCGTGAAGATCGGGGTTGGCCTGGCAGAAATGGATGGCATAAGTCCCCGGACCGCCGCCCAGATCCAGCAGGCGCCGACGGCCGGCCAGGTCCACCGCCGCCACCACCGAGGGCGCCAGGAGCATGGCATTGTTGAACATGCCCATGAGAAAAGCCTCGCGCACCTCGGCGTCGCCGAACGAGGCCCGGTCACGCACCGGGCCGCCGGAGAGCACCGCCTGGTTCAGCTGGGTCCAGGAAGGGGCCAGATGGTGGTGATGCAGGATCATGTGCCCCAGGTAGCCGGGGGCCTCCCGCACGAGAAAGCGCGCCGCCGTTTCCGTGTTGGCGTAGAGATCACCGGTTTTTTCCAGCAGCCCCATGGCCGCCATGGCGTTGAGCAGCATTGCAAGAGCGCGCTTTTCTGCGCCGCTGCGCCCGGCCACCTGTGCCGCATCCAGCGGCCCGTCACTCAGGTGGGTAAACACGTCCAGCTTGACGGCGGCGTGCAGGGCGCAGCTTTGCCAATAGGCCCCGGAGACTTCCAGCAGCTTGCCGGGACTCCATTTATCGCCGGTCATGGCCCACCTCCTTGGCCTACTTGGCGGATTTCTTGGCGCCGGTCAATTTGGCGATCTGCTCGGAAAATTCGCGGGCATGAAACGCCGAAACCACGAAGGGATCGTCGCTTTCGGAGGAAACCCCGGGCCTCGGCCGGTCCTCTCCCCCGCCTTCCAGCGGGGCAAAAAGAAGCAGGCGATAGGGCTGTTCCCGCTCGCCGGTCAGCTCGATGATGTAGTCCGGCTCACCGGCTTCCAGGTCAGCCTTGGTCCGATCGTACAGGTAGCGTTCGCACTCGAGGCTTGCCAGGCTCGAGACGAGGTTGTCAAGGGTTTGGCCGCCCACCGGCGCTCCCTCGGCTCCCTGCCAATTTGACCCTTCCGGCTTGGGGTCGCCCCTCTCTTCGGCTTTTTCCTCCGGCTGCTGGTCGGCAACGCGGGTAAAGGTCACGGGCTTGGCCTTGCCCACCGTCAAACTCACCGCTTGGATCGTTTCCCGGTCGAAGGCCATCACCCGCTTGTCGCGTAGCTGGTCCAGGTCGCGGTCGAAACGGCCCCGGAAATCCTTCCGGGCATGGTAGACCTTTTCGTCGCCGGCCACAGTGACAAAGGTGTGCCGGTAGGTCGGCGCCGTCTTGCCGATGGCAAAATCCCTCTGGAGACGGTCACCGGCCCAGGCCTGCACCCGGATCCGCTGCGCTTCGTCCAGGTGGTAGCGCGCGTATTGGCCGGTCTCGGAGGCCAGGGCCGTGAGTTCCAGGGTCTCGATGATCTCAAGCATCCCGTTGACCTTGTCGGCGTCCGCCTTGAACAGCTCTTCGCCAACGCGCCAAATGGCGTCGATCTTCTTGAGCTCCACCGGCGCTGTGTCCGGTCGCTCGATGCGGATGCGGGTAATATCGCTCCGGTCCACTTTCGGCAGATCCGGCAGAAGGTAGGCGGTAGGTTTTTGCCGCTGCCAAACCAGGTATCCGGAAAGGACTGCCACGACCACGACCAGGATAATAAATTCTTTGCGGATCTTCATCAGCGCGCCACCTCCTGCCGAAACATGTCCTGGATCCGGCGCTTGCGTCGGCTGCGCCGCAGCCAGGCCAGCAACCCGAAACAGACCACCAGGAGGGGCAATCCGGCGATGTTCACCGCCTTGAACAGTGCCCGGACTTCAGGCGCCACCGGATCCAGGGGGTTGAACCGCTGCTCCTTGCTGCGCAGGACGGCCACGTCCTGGCGGTCGTTGAGATAGTCGATGGCGTTGAGAACGAAAATGCTGTTGGGGCTGCGGCCCTCCGGGTCGAGAATCTTGTCGCTGAGCATTTCGGCGCTGGCCATGACAAAGATTTTGGCCGGCCGCCCCTTGGCGATGAAGGCGCCGGTGTCAGCCACCCCTTGAACGGCAGGGGTCTTCTCAGGTGGCGCCCCTTGGCCTTCCTCGGCGGCCTCGGATGCCTGGTCATCTTCACGCACCGGCATCGGCTTGCCCTCGAAGTAGCTGGGAAATTCACCTTCCACCAGCACAGCCAAGGGCAGAGGTCCTTCCATTTCGCTCTCCGGCGGCGGGGTTGAAAACATCGGGTTGAGGTTGATGGGCTCGCCCATCCGCCAGGATCTGTTCGACGAGGAGAACAAGACCTCGGCCGAGAGCTTCAGGTTCTCGAGCCGCTGCCGGTCCAATTCCAGCGGCGAGGCGCGGAAGGCCACCAGTCCGCGGATGTTCTTCATGAAGGGCAGCTCGTTGTGAATATTCTGGTTTTCAATCAACGGGGCGAAATGGATGGTCTGTTCGCCGCCGCCCATGTCCTTGGGCAATCGTTGGCGGTAGCATTTCTCGTCCATTACGTAGGAAGGGTCGATCTTGACGCCCCAGTGGGCCAGCATCTGTTCCAGGCCGCTGTCCACCGGCCGGTAGACCGGCATGCCCCCGGCGGGAAATTCTTCCTTGAACGCATCCAGGACGACGAAAAGATTGCCCCCGCGCATGAGGAATTGGTCGACCTGGTAAAGGGCAAAATCGCTGAGTTTTTCCTGGGGCCTGAGAATCAGCAGGGTCTCAAATCCCGGGGTAATGACCTCTTCGGCCGGATCGACCGCCTTGAAGGTGTAGTTCTGGCTCACCAGGTCCCGGAAGGCCGTGATGTCGGCATCCTCGGGCCGTCCCGCCGGCGGCGGCGCCACCAGCGGCAAAGTGCCGTGGCCGGCCAGGACCCCGATGTCGGCGTTGATGTCGATGAGAGACTCGACGCCTTCCTCGATCATGCTGGTCAATGCGGCCTCATCGGCCAGCTGGTACTGGGTGCCGAAAATGGGCAGTTGAAACACCCGGACCACCGGTAGCGACACGTGACGCTGGCCATGGCGCAGCACCAGCCCCACCACCCCACTGCCGGCGTTCACCTGATGCTCGGGCGTATCGGGCCACTTGAGGGTCATGATGTCCAGGGCCTTGCCCAGCTCCGTCAGATCCTGGTCTGCCGGCGGATCGATGGCCTCGAAGCGCAACTTGCCATAGTGCTGGGGGTTGAGCCGCTCCACCACCGCTTTCAAGGTTTCCGGAAGGTTGGCCAGGTCGTTGAGGCCCATGAGCGGGGCCACCGTGAGCAGGCTCCGGGAAAGGTAGAGTTCCACCCGGATCTGGTCCTCGATGGCCAGCAGGGCGCTGGTCTTGTTGCTCATCTTTTCGATGGCGGTGGTGATGCGATACTCGAGACCGTCGGTGCTGGTGATGGCGTCGAGCCGCTCGATGAGGTCGCCGTGGATCAACACCATCCCCATGTAGGCCTGCTTGAACTTGATCTCGTCCCGGTCCACCACCTGGATCTGCACCGGGTGGATGCCGTAGCTGCGCGCCAGGCGGCGGTTTTCCTCCGCCTCGGCCGTCGTGTCCCCCGCGTCGGGGCTCACGTCGTAGAAACGGTAGTTGAAATGACGGCCGCCGTGGCGGGCATACTCCGCCAGCAGGTCGTGCAGGTAGCGCTCGGTGCCGTTGTGCGGTGCGGGCAGGTTGCGGGTGAAAAACACGTTGATGGTCAACGGTTCGTTCAGCGAGGCCACCGCCCGGCGGCTGGCCTCGGACAGGCTGAACAGGTCGTTTCGCGTCAAATCAACACGCGCAAACAGGGTCAGCCCCGCGATGTTGATCAGCACCACCACCACCAGGTAGACGAAAAATTTTGCGTAGGCTGCGGCCTTGAAGGTCGGCATCGGGGAACTCTCCTAGTCCTTTTCCCTGAGGCTGAGGTGGGTGGCGTACAATCCAATGAACGCCACGCTGGCAAAGTACACCACGTCCCGGGTGTCCACGACTCCCTTGGCGATGTTCTGAAAGTGGTGATCCGTCCCGAGGTAGGCCAGCACCCCAACGATGGTCTCGGGCAAAAAGAAGAGAATGCGGCTGATGAGGGTCAAGCCGAAACAGATCGCCGTGGCCACGATGAAGGCGATGATCTGGCTGCGGGTCAATGAGGAGGCAAACAGGCCAATGGCGGCAAAGGCGCCCCCAAGCAGGATGGCGCCGAGGTATCCGCCGATCACCGGCCCCCAATCCAGGCGCCCCATGAGGCTGATACTGGCCGGATAGGCCAGGGTGGGCAGCATCATGGCGGCCACGAAGGCCACGGCAGCGGCGAACTTGCCCACAATCACCTGCACCCGGGTCACCGGCAGGGTCAACAGGGTCTCGATGGAGCCGATGTTCAGCTCCTCGGAGAACAGGCGCATGGTGATGGCCGGCACGACGAAGGAGAAAATCAGCGGCAGCATGGCAAAAAAGTTTCGCAGGTCGGCCTGGTTGAAGATGAAAAAGGTGGAAAAGAAAAACCAGCCGGTCACCAGCAGGAAGATGCTGATAACGATGTAGGCCACCGGCGAGGTAAAGTAGGACGTCCATTCCTTCTTGAAGACGAACCATGCCTGGGGCATCGCGCTAGTCCTCCCGGGTCAGCTTGCGGAAAATGGTCTCCAGGGTCTGGGTTTCCCGATAGAATTCCAACAGGTCCCAGTCGGTCTGCCGGATTTCGTGGTAGACGGCCCCTCGCAGGTCCGCCTCGCCGCGGCACACCAGCACCACCGGCAGCGTACCGTTAGCGGGCGTTTCGGTCGCCACATCAGCCACGCCGTCGATTTTTCCCAGCCGGTCGCGCACCGCCTCCGGATCGGCGTGGGCGACGGTCAAATGAATCCGTTGTTCTCCGGCGGCCGACCGTTTGATCTGGTCCGTGGCGCCGTCGGCCACAATCGTGCCCTGGTGGATGATGAGAATCCGGTCGCAGGTGGCTTCGGCCTCGGGGAGAATATGGGTGGAAAGCACCACGGTTTTCTCCCGGCCGATCTGCCGGATGATCTCGCGGATCTCCACGATCTGGTTGGGGTCCAGGCCGCTGGTGGGCTCATCGAGGATGAGGATCTGCGGATCGCTCATCATGGCGTGGGCCAGCCCCACGCGCTGCTTGTAGCCCTTGGAAAGCACCCCGATGGGCTTGTGCATCACGTCGCCGATCTGGCAAATGTCGGCCAATTGGCGGATCCGCTCGATCCGCGCCCCGGCTCTCAGCCCCCGGATCTCGGCGACGTAGCGCAGATAGTCGAAGACCAGCAGGTCGTGGTAGAGGGGCGCCGATTCGGGCAGGTAGCCCATCATCCGCTTGAGAGCCAAGCCCTGGTCGTCCATGGGCTGGCCCGCCACCCGGATGGTACCGGAAGTCGGCTTGAGAAAACCGGTGAGCATGCGCAGGGTCGTCGTCTTGCCGGCCCCGTTGGGGCCGAGCAGCCCGAGAATCTCCCCCCGGGCGATGTTGAAACTGATGCCGTTGACGGCCCGAAAGGCTCCGAACTGCTTGGTCAGCGCTTCAACCTGGATCATTTCGTTTTCCCTGGAAACCGGTTGTGTGCCCATCCGTCCCTCCCCGCCATCCGGCGCCGCCTGGCGCATCAATGTCTGGCCCCGGCGAAACCGGCCGTTTTATAGGCAAGAAGGCTCACCCTGTCAACCCGCGTGCGACGAAGGAGCCCATGAAAAAGATATAAAAATAAAGCAGTTGGATTGGCTGTCAAGCCGTCCGAATGCCATGGCAAGCCGTCTTGCCGGGCATGATGTTGGCGAGAAGACGAAAAGCCTGGACCTGAAAACGGATGAACAAGCTGCTTTCGCAGGAATGACGGGAAAAAGCCGGCCCCCGGGTCCATGGTGAGCGGCTGAAAATTTCCGGAAGGATTCGTGGAAAGGCAAACCCGGTTTTACAGACAGAGAAAAGAACTGTCAACCGGCGCCGGGTTGACAATACGGGCCGAATTCCTTAGCTATAAGCCTGTAAAGGCGTTTTTAAAACGCCCGGCTTTGCGCGGCACGGCCGGGCGTGACGTTTGATACCGACATATCGCCCACGGAGCGTCCCATGACCCAGCTGCCCGACTACAAAGTTGCCGATATCACCCTGGCCGATGCCGGCCGCCAGGAAATCGAAATCGCCGAAAAAGAAATGCCCGGCCTCATGGCCACCCGCGCCAAGTACGGGCCGGAAAAGCCGCTGGACGGAGTACGGATCATGGGCAGTCTGCACATGACGATCCAGACCGCCGTGCTCATCGAAACCCTGGTGGAACTGGGGGCCAAGGTGCGCTGGGCCTCGTGCAACATCTTCTCGACCCAGAACCAGGCCGCCGCGGCCATCGCTGCCCGCGGAATCCCGGTGTACGCCTGGAAGGGCGAAACACTGGAAGACTACTGGTGGTGCACCCTCAAGGCCATGACTTGGCCCGACGGCAGCGGCCCCCAGCTCATCGTGGACGACGGCGGCGACGCCACGCTGCTGATGCACCGGGGCTACTACGCGGAAAAGGATCCTTCGATCCTCGACGCGCCCACCGACAACAAGGAACTGGCCATCATCAACGCCCTGCTCAAGGACGTGCAGCAAAGGGACCGCCGGTTCTGGCAGCGCCACGTGGCCGGCTGGAAGGGGGTCTCCGAGGAGACCACCACCGGCGTTCACCGGCTCTACCAGATGCTCGAGCGCGGCGAGCTGCTCGTGCCGGCCATGAACGTCAACGACTCGGTGACCAAGAGCAAGTTCGACAACATCTACGGCTGCCGCCACTCGCTCACCGACGGCATCAAGCGGGCCATGGACGTGTTGCTCTCCGGCAAGACCGCCATGGTCTGCGGCTACGGGGACGTGGGCAAGGGCAGCGCCGAGGCCCTGCGCAACGAACGCGCCCAGGTGCTCGTCAGCGAGGTGGACCCCATCTGCGCCCTGCAGGCCTGCATGGCCGGCTTTAAAGTGGTCACGGTGGAAGACGCCCTGCCCACGGCGGACATCTACGTCACCACCACGGGTAACTGCGACGTGATCCGCATCGAGCACATGGCTAAGATGAAGGATCAGGCCATCGTGTGCAACATCGGCCACTTCGACAACGAGATCCAGGTAGGCAAGCTGCATGCCTATCCGGGCATCAAGGTCGAAGAGATCAAGGGATCCGAATGCCCCGTGCACCGTTTCACCTTCCCCGACGGCCACGCCATCTATCTTCTGGCCCAGGGCCGACTGGTGAACCTCGGCTGCGCCACGGGGCATCCGAGCTTCGTGATGAGCAGCTCGTTCACCAACCAGACCCTGGCCCAGATCGACCTTTGGCGCAACCGGGACCGGGCCGTGGGCGTCTACCGGCTCAGCAAGGCGCTCGACGAAGAAGTGGCCCGGCTCCACCTGGACCACCTCGGCGCCCGCCTCACCCGAATGACCCCGGAACAGGCCGCCTACATCGGCGTGCCGGTGGAAGGCCCATACAAACCGGACCATTACCGGTATTGATCTGGTTTTCGGCGGGTTTTTCAAGGAAGCAGCGACAAGGTCGAGGCCTTCTTGGGCAAGGGCACGGTGCCGTCGAGCCGCAAAAGGCGCCGGGGCAGATGGGGAACCGGGTCGCGGGCCGCGATCAGTTCGGCGCGCAGGGATGGATCCAGGCGGGCATTGGCCAGTGATTGGGTTTTCAGCAACTGCCCCACCGTCACCTGGGTGTTTTTGAGGCGGGCTGCGCGAAACGAAGCGCCCTCGAGCTTGGCGTCCTCCAGCCGGGCATTGGCCAACAGGCACGCGTCCAGGCACGCGCCGCGCAAGTCGGCCTCGCGCAGGTCGGCGCCGCGCAGGTCGGCACGGCTAAAATCCGCACCGCGCAAGTTGGCACGGTAGAGAAAAGCTTCTCTGAAATCAGTTTCAGCGAGACGGGCACCGCGCAGATCGGCTCCGGTCAGACCGACTTCGCGCAAATCCGCTGCCCGAAGGTCGGCACCCCGCATCCGGGCGTCGTAGAGCCTGGTACGGCTCAGGTCCGCTCCCTGGAGCCGGCAGCAGGTTAGGTCCACCGACGTCACGCCGCACCGGTTCAAGGCCATGATCAAATGCCTGATGGCGCCAGGCGCCGCCGGATCGGCAGATCCTTTCAGCGCGTCGATCTGTTTCTGGTAACCTTGGCATCTATTTTGACGCTCAATGCGCTGCCGCCGGAGCAGCAAAAACGTTCCCGCTGCCATCAGGGCGATGCCGCCCGACAGGAGCCGGACCGTCCCATTGGCCACCGGGTTCGGTCCCACCGCGTCCACGCCGAAGGCGGCCACCGCCAGAGCCAGGAGAAAGAGCCCCATCACGAGGCGGGCCCGCCCCTTGCCGGCCATAAAACTGTGCCGCAGCCAACCCCATAAGCGCCCCCCCGTGACTTGATGTGCTGAGACCAGAGCGGCTGCAATCACCACGGTTTCTACGAAGATAATCGCCCAGGAATCGTGAATTTGGATCATGGCTGGTTTCCGAAAACTGGAAGTTGGCGCTCTCGCGAAAAGTTTTTTTCTAGGTCTCACGGACAGCCCGGTGGCAACGATAAAAAAATAAATTGAGTCACGCCGAATGATGCGGACCGCAGCCAGCGCTGCCCATCAAATCTTGGCGCCGGTTTGCGGTCCGCGACCGGTTCTCTGCCTGTTTTTAACCAGCGTCCGATCAAGGCCCGGCGTTGATGCGGAATCCCTGGTAGGCCAACCCCGGCGCATAGACCGGCGCGCCGGTATCCTTTTCCGGGGCCTCGGTGCCCACCGCCATCACCGCACTGACGATCAACAGGCTGGCGGCCATGATGTAGGCGGCATGGGAGGAGCCGGTATAAGCCACGATCATCTGCGCGACGCGTGGCAGGATGAAGCCGGCCGCCCCCCAGGCGGAAAAAACCAGGCCGTAGTTGACGCCGAAATTCTTGAGCCCGTAGTAGTCCTTGGTGGCCGAGGGAAACAGGGAGAGGTTGGTGCCGTAGTTGAACCCGATGAGGGTGGCGGCGGCCACGATCAAAAGTCCCTGGGTGCCGCTGATGAACAGCAGGGAAAGGATGATGCAGGCCTGAAAAATCATGGTCAAAAGCAGGGTCTGGGTGCGCCCGATGCGATCGGAGAGGACCCCGGCGGCCACCCGGCCGCTGGCGTTGCCGATGGCCATCAGGGCCACCACCACCCAGGCCAGTTCGCCCATACTCTGGCGGGCCATGCCGGCCACCGACCCGATGATGATCAAGCCGGCACCGGAACCGGCAAAAAACATGAACCACAGCTTGTAAAACGCCCCGGTGCGCATCATTTCTGGAGGGCTGAAATCTTCCACCGGCTTCGCCGCCGGTCGCTTCGCCGTGACGGGCTTGGCCTGGGGAACGTAGCCCTTGGGCGGATTGACCAGCATCATGGCCAGGCCACAGACCACGACCAGAAAAGCGAGGCCAAAAATCATCATGGCCTGGTGAATGCCGAAACGGCCGATGAGAAAGTTGGCCAGGGGAGCGATGTACACCGATGCCAGGCCGAAACCGGCCACCACGATACCGGCGATCATGCCGGTGCGCGCGGCGGGAAACCACTTGATGGCCGGTGGCGTGGCCGAGGCATAGCCGAACCCCAGGCCGGCGCCGGTGAGCACCCCGAATCCCAGAATCCATATCACCAGGGACGAGGAAGCGGAAACCAGCATCAGTCCCGCGCCGGTGAGAATACCGCCGATGATGGCGGTAAGCCGCGGGCTGAGACGATCCTGAATCCGCCCGGCCAGGATCATGGTGAAGGCAAACATGAGGCAGCAAACGGCATAGGGATCATTCAGCGCGGCGACATCCCAATTGAAAGCGCCGGTGCCGGAATCAATGGCCTCTTTGATCGCCAGCCGGAAGATGCTCCAGGTATAGAGAATTCCCAGCGCCAGGTTGATTCCCAGGCCGGCCATGGTGACTTGCCATCCGCGATTTTTGATCGGTTCCATTCCCGCCCCCTTAATAAACACCCTATAATTGATGGATAATGTATAAAGACTGAAGGTCGTTCATTGCTTTTGCAATTCAAGCACGGACCATGCCATTGGCCCCAAATATGTTCATCTGCTTGGAATAAAACAGGATAATTATTCTTCGGGCCGTCGGCGAGGCGCACAGAAACCACAACCAAGGTTGTGGCCTGCGCCGATTCTTGAATTGAAAAGGCTTAAATTCTATTTCAGCCAACAGAATACAACTTTGGTTGTAACCACAACGTGGGTTGTTGCCGTCTCGCTCCGACGCCGGGACGCGCTGGTCCGGGGCCTTCCAAAGTGCCGTGATCGATAGACCACGGTTTTTTTTGCCTCTTGTCCCTGCCCAGCCGGTGTCATTGCGAGGGCAGCGAGAAATCCGCTGTCAGGGCTAAGGCGAAAAAGAGGAAACCTTCCTGGCCCCGGACACGGCCGGGCAGGCGCTGACCAGCCATCCATGTTCATCGACACAAGACAGGGAAAAGCAGATCCGGAAACGTCAAAAACCCTTGCCGCCGAAGCCTTGCCTTGGTGCCGAACCCTGGAGCGCTCACACCGATCCGTTGCAAGACAAACGGCCTTGCGCTAAGACAGGCCCATGACTGCCTTTCGCAAGCAACTGGAACAGCGCTTTGGACCGGCCTTACGACCGGATGAAATGCTGGCGCCCTGGACCTGGATGAAGGTTGGCGGGCCGGCAGAATTCCTGGTGGAGGTGGAACGCATCGAGGATCTGGTAGCTGCCCACGCCATCTGCCGCCGCTCCAAGGCGCCGTTTACCCTGCTGGGCGACGGCAGCAACGTCCTCATCGACGACGACGGCCTGGCCGGGCTGGTGGTGATCAACCGCGTGGCGCACCTGGACTGGGACGATAAAAAGCGCCAGGTGATTGCCGGCGCCGGCTTTTCCCTGGATCAACTGGTGGAAGCAGTATCGTCGCGCGGATGGGGGGACTTGACCTTTGCCGCCGGGATTCCCGGCACGGTGGGCGGGGCGTTGGCGGGAGGGGCCGGCGCCTACGGGCGCCTGTTGGCCGAAATGGTCTGCGCGGCCCGGGTGCTCGCTCCGGACGGAACCGTGGATGACCTGCCGGTGGCGGCCCTGGGCGTGCGCTACCGCGACAGCGACATCCTGCGACGCGGGCAAATCCTGCTCGAGATCATTTTCGGCGGCTTTCAGGCAGCCTCCACGGCCTGCCTGGCGGAGCGCATCGTCGCCATCAAGGCCGACCGGGCCCTCAAGCATCCGCCGTCCCACCTGCCCTGCGCCGGATCGTTTTTCAAGAATCTCCCCCCGCCGGCCCCCGGTGCATCGCGCATCGCCGCCGGGCTTCTGTTGGATCGCTGCGGCGCCAAGGGGCTGCGCCAAGGCGGGGCCGCCGTCTTCGACCGGCACGCCAACATCATCGTCAACACCGGCGGTGCCACCGCGGCCGACATCCTGGCCCTGGCCGACCAAATGGCCCGCCTGGTGCATTGCCGGCACGGCGTCCGGTTGGAGCCCGAGGTGCGCTACCTGCACAACCGTACTTGAAATACCGGACGCGCCGGCGACTCGGGGCACAGGCGGCTAGGCCGGCCCGCGAACCAGCCGCAGCCACAAGATCCCGGACATGGCGGTGAGCCCCAGCGAGGCGAAGGCCAGGCCCCATCCGGGGACGCTGTGCCCGGCGGCGTCCAGAATGATCCCGAAGACCAGGGGCGCCAGAAAGGCCATGCCGAATCCGCAAAAGGAATACAGGGCCATGGTGGCGCCCCGCCGCTTGTCTTCCGCGCTGGCCACCAGGCCGGCGGTGAGCGCCCCGCTGTCGAGCATCACCGTAATCCCATAGACGGTTGCCAGCACGATGATCAGGGCCATGGACCGTCCGGCGGTAAAACCGATGGTCGCCCCCACCACCCCGGAAACCAGCATGTAGACAGAGATGGCACGGCGCCGGCCCAGGGTCATGGCCCCCTCGTTGCCCAGCAGGCTCGCCGGCACGCCGAGGAGCATGATGGCAGTGGCCACCCCTTGCAGGCTCACCGGTGCCGACCAGCCGGGCTGAAGGCCGGCGCAAAACACCAGGAACGCCACCAGCCAGGAGCGGAAGCCGAACAGCTCCCAGCAGTGCACCGCATAGCCGAGCACGTAGCCCATGGCGTCGCGGTTGGAAACGACCGCCTTCACCAGGCGTCGATCCAGCCTCCCGGTGCCCGGCGCAGACGCCGCCTCCCCGGTTCGGCGGGGGACAAAAACGGCGAACACCGCCGCGGCGGCCAGGGGGCCGAGCCCCAGGATCCAGGCCGCATGGCGCCACCCCACGGCGGACATCAGGACACCGGCGAAGTAGACCGACATGGCGGTGCCGATGCTGAAAGACGCCGTGTAAAACGTCACGTAGCGGCTCTGGCGCGGGCCGACGACGTTGTCGCTCAGCGCCCGCAGGCCCGGCATGTAAGTGCCGGCCAGACCGACGCCGGCCAGAAGCCGCAGGGCGGCGGCCGACCAGAGGCCGTGGGCCAGGGTGGCGAAAAGGAACATGGCGACGGCGGCCAGAAGCACCGAGGGCAGATAGATCCACCGCGGATCCACCCGATCGGTGAGTCCCACCAGCAGCGGCGTGGCAGCGGCATAACCGGCGAAGTAGACCCCGTTGATCCAACCGGCGGCCGTGCCGCTGAGCATCCATTCCGCCTCGAAGATCGGTTGCAGGGCCGGGAAAAACATCGCCCCGGCCAGCGAGAGAATTTCCGTTAGGCACAAGGCTGCCACGATCGGAGGAATAGGCATCTGGGCAACTCGACTTTCAGGATTCGGACCCTTTGGTTTGCAACCAGTCTCTACAACATGTCGGGCAACTTCGCCACCACGAGGGGCCCGGCGCCCATGGGTGGCGGCCTCCGGTGGGCCACGCGCCAGGCCCAAAGCCGGTGAGAAGGCGGACCTTGTCGCCGTTGGCCAATGCCTGGAATCGGTCGAGTGCCTGCCTGGCAAGCCCACCAAACCAACCCGACGGATCGAAGCACTGTTTTGCCAGTTGAAAAAAATGGTGCTTCGGTGTTTTATGAGAACCTCCCCGGCGAAACACCCAAGAACGCAAAAATGACCACAGGACCGCTTCGATCATGATCAACCGTTTCATCGCCGCCTTGTTTCTAATTTATATCGCCGTTACATCCGCCATTTTTTTTGTAATCGCCCTGGTGATCAGGGTGCTGACCGGCCCATTCGACCGTCGCCTCGTCGTGCTGCACCAGTTCACCTCCTTCTGGGCCTGTCTCTACCTGTGGACCATGCCGGCCTGGCGGGTATCGCTGGAGGGGCGCGAAAAGATCCGCCGCCGGGAAACCTACATCATCGTCTCCAATCACCAGTCCCAACTGGACATCCTGGTGGCCTTCCGCCTCTTTTTTCCTTTCAAGTGGGTCTCCAAGGCCGAGGTTTTCAAGCTGCCCTTTGTCGGCTGGAACATGGTGCTCAACCAGTACGTCAAATTGCGCCGGGGCGACAAGCAGAGCATCGAGCGCATGATGGCTGCCTGCCGCCGCCATCTGGCCCGGGGCAGCTCGGTGTTCTTTTTTCCCGAAGGCACCCGCTCGTTCGACGGCGTCCTCAAGCCGTTCAAACCGGGGGCCTTCATCTTGGCCCACGAGATGCGCCTTCCCATTCTGCCGGTGGCCATCGACGGCACGCGTCTTGCGCTGCCCAAGTACAGCCTCAACTTCCACGGCCACCACCACATCCGGCTACGGGTACTGGATCCCATCGCCTATGACGCGTTCAGGCATTTGAGCGTGGCGGCCACGGCGGAGATGACCCGCGCAGTGATCGCCCCCCATGTGAGCGGCAACCAAAGTTGATGGAAACGATTCCTTTTTAATGAATTTACTTGAAAACGTTGTTCTTTCTTATGATAACAATAAAGATAGCATGAATCGGCCGGTCGCGGCTACGCGGCGCCTTGCCGGGCGCAACCTACAGCCCGTTCTGACACGGGAAAAAGAAAGAAGGCCTCATGGATAACAACCCCGAAGGAAAAACCAGTGGCGACGAAAGGCGCTCCGAACCCAGGCTCCGGCCGGAAACCTACACCAACGCCGAGTTTCGCCTGAAAACCGTCAAATGTCTCTTTCAATCGAGAATCTGGGATTTTTCTTCCCAGGGCATGTGCCTCCTGGTAAAGGAAGATTCCGGCGCTCTGGAAGACCTCGAAGTCGGCGAGGAACTGGAGGTAAAATACTATCCGGCGGATCTGGGCCGGTCGCCGCAGACCCGCAAGACCCGGATTGCCCATATCACCCGGGTAAGCGAGGGAAAATTCAAAAACCACGTTTTGGTCGGGTTGCGCATCGTGGAAGAACCGGGAAAAGCCAAGACCAGCACCACCACGGTGGTTTGAGAACCGCCCGGATCCTCGCCGCACTCTCCGAAGGTTCAACCCGACGCCAGTGATTCACCTTGCTAATCAAAATCAGCCGGACTCTGGACCGAAAGCCCCGGCCTGTTCAGGACATGGGTATAGATCATGGTGGTGGAGACATTCGCATGGCCTAACAGTTCCTGGACTGTGCGAATATCATATCGCGCCGCCAAAAGGTGGGTGGCAAAGGAATGCCTCAATGTGTGACAACTGACCCTGCGGGTGATTCCCGCCCGAAACGCAGCTTCTTTGACGGCCTTCTGCGCAACGCTTTCGCTGATATGATGCCGGCGTACTGTGGCACTTCGGGGGTCCACCGAAAGCCCCTTGGCAGGGAACACATACTGCCATCTCCACTCAGTTGCCGCCTTCGGGTATTTGCGGGCCAGGGCAGGCCACATATACACACCGGGCACGCCCCTGGACCGGTCCTCTTCATAAATCGCCTTTACCCGGGCAAGATGCTCCTTCAGCGGAGGGACAAAGCGCTCAGGGAGCATGGTGACCCGGTCCTTCTGCCCCTTGCCATCCCGCACCATGATCTGATGCCGGCTGAAGTCAATGTCCTTGACCCTGAGACGCACACACTCCATGAGCCTGAGACCGCCCCCGTACATGAGACCAGCCATCAGCGCGCTCACGCAA
>Ga0190330_1000141_pt1 | contig 18995 bp, 17 predicted proteins | sample 48720434_MG_FD_161654 | JGI IMG/M metagenome (GOLD analysis project Ga0190330, IMG submission 161654) | Hydrothermal vent sediment bacterial communities from Southern Trench, Guaymas Basin, Mexico - 4872-04-3-4_MG | ecosystem: Environmental > Aquatic > Marine > Hydrothermal vents > Sediment ...
TGCTTTGGAAATAAGGCACAGTTCCTGGGATAATCCCGAATTCCTGAAATTCCTTTCCGAGCACAAAGTGGCTTTCTGCAACATCGACCAACCTGTGTTCCGGTCATCCATCAAACCCTCTACCTATGCCACAAATCCTGACTTCACTTATGTGAGGCTTCACGGCAGAAACTACAAAAATTGGTTCAAAAAAGATGCAGGCAGGGATGCGCGTTATGATTATCTTTACTCAGATGATGAGCTCAATCAATGGATCACCCGCATAAAAAACCTGGGTGGAAAATCCAAAAAAACATTTGTCGTGACCAACAATCACTACAGAGGACAGGCTCTGACAAATGCCATACAGATAAAAAACAAACTGACAAAACAAAAACTGGATGTGCCCAGAGAACTGGTCGAAATCTATCCTGAGCTTAAAAAGGTCATCAAAGATATTGCTAAAGGCCAGAGCGACCTCTTTAACAAAAATTGAGATTATTCAGCCGTATATTAACCCGGATGACATGAAGGAAGCACAGGCCGTACCTGAATTTCACATCGGCCCGCCTCAATGGCAAAAAAATGAACACCGCCATTTTTTTATGAATATGTCAGGTTAATTATATCACCTCATAAATCACCCCTAAAGGTGATTGACCGGTTTCTTTCTAAGATTTAATTTATATATGTTCATCATGAACATACTGGTCAACAGGATGCAAAAGAAGATTCTTATCATTGATTACAACAGGAGATCTTTATCCTCCCTCAAAAATCTTCTGCAAGAGCAGGGATACCAGGTTATAACAGCCAAAGACGGCCTGGAAGGCAAATCCCAATTCTATGAGGAAAAGCCTGACCTTATTATTATGGAACCATTCATTTCCAAGCTCCATGGATTTGACCTTCTCGAAGAAATCTCCGAATCATTCACCAAACAGATAAATCTTCTCATGATGACTAATTTTTATTCTGAAGCGGCCTGTCAGAGCTATGTCCTCAAATATTTCAAAAATTCCGCTTTCATTTCCAAACCGTATAAAGACAAAGAAATGAAATCAAAGGTATCCGAATTACTAAATCAAGATTCGGAAATTTCATTTAAGGAGAAAAGAGATCCGGAAGCTCTTTTGGAAAACAAAGAAACCGAGAAAAAAGCCACAAGCTCCTCGCCTCAGGAAAGACAAAAAAAACTCAGCAGAGAGAAAGAAATTGACAGTCTCTATGAGGAATATGTAGCAAAGAAGAAAGAAAAAACCCAGCAGGCGCACCTCTCAAGTGATAAAGGCAGGGAAATAGATGAGATCCTCAAGAAAAAACTGGCCGATTTCGCCCACCCCCTCAGAAAACAGGGAGCTCCTGTCAAAACATCTATTCAAGAAGAAGAAACTGCCGAAGAAAAAAAAGAAGGGGAAACAATTCAGGAAAACCGGAAAGAAGAAGAAAAGAAACCCGAAGGTCCTGAAAAGGAATACAGGAGGGCTCCCCTGTTCAATGAATATTCTGCAAAAGAAAGTAAAAAAAAGATTCCCAGATGGATCATGTTTGCATCTGGCTCTGCCATTCTGGGATTGGCTCTTATTCTGTTATTAGCTTTTCCCAAAAATTTCTATAAAAAACAGGAAGCCTCTCAGCAATTTTATAAGTCCGGTGCAATAGAGCAAATCGATCCGGATATTGAGGAAACGTCTCCTGCTGCAGCGCCAGTTAGCGTCTCGGAAGAGTATTCTGCCTGGCCTCAGGATTCAAGAGAAGACATCCAGAGGAAAACTCAGATGTCTGGGAAGGAGCCGCCGGCTTCTCCCCAGGCATCTTCTCCATCCGGAGAAGAAAATCAAGATTTGGCTGAAACCCTGATAAAACCCGCAGATACAATCCAGGAAAGCCAGGAGGAGAGCTTCACCCCGCTGCCTCCTCCAGATTTTAAGCAGATCCCCCAGCCCAAAATCGAAGAGTTTACAAATCATGTCTTACCGGAATCCAGGCCTAATAAAGAGGACCAGAAGAGCGGAGATCCAGAACCTGCAGCAGCACTGGAACCTGCACCTGAGAAAAAAATCGAAACAGGGGATATCATTGCTTTAAATGAAGTGGACAGCCCGCCGGAGCTCGTCAAAAAAGTCGACCCGGAATACACTCCTGCCGCAAGAAAGTTTAAAGTGAGCGGAAAGGTGGTGTTGGTCATTTTGATTTCTGAAACAGGGGATGTGATAGAGACCAGAATAGTCCAGGGGATCGAGAATTCATATGGTCTTAATGAAAAAGCAGAAAGAACCGTAAAGAAGTGGAAATACAATCCGGCCGTCAAGAACGGAGTGAAAGTCAAAGTCTGGAAAACAGTAGCCATTTCGTTCGCGGAAAAATAGAGCGGAAGCAAATCCCTATAAACCCGCATAAGGGACAATCAAAAAACAACAAAGAAGGATTGCTCAGATCATTCGTGCAAAGAGAGGAAAGTGCAGTTAAAGATCTTGACGCGCCCGTTCTCACTCCTGCGGATCCTCCCCTGTACATAACAGGCCGGCGGCGAACCAAAACTAACACATTTCTTTGTGCCTACTCCTTCGATCATCCCTGTTTCATCTGAAAAAAGAAAGAAATACGTGAGTCCCTGCCTGACCTTTTTCCTGCGCGCATCCATAACCCGGACCATAAGCTCCACAATCTGTCCGGCCCTGTTTTCCAGGTCTTTGACCCGCAGAACCGGCCTTTTCCCCTTAAAAAGGCTGAGAGCGTCTCCTAAGGGGTCAAATCCCAGAGAGTCAATCAGCATTCTCTCTTTTCGGGGCTCATCTATATCGGGGACTTTTCCGGTTCCTCTGCCGCCTTTATAACCGTTCAGGACCTGCTCTGCCCTTCGGGGCTCCAAAGAGTCCAGCGCCCCTGACTTGACCAGAGAGAAAAGCTCCGCCCTGGTTACAGAGACCCTGATAAGAAAATCATCCAGAGAGAGATAAGGGCCTCTCTGGCGTTCTCCTATTATTTTTTTGGCTGTACTGGTTTTAAGGCGCTTTATGGACAAAAGCCCCACCCTTATACAGGAGTTCTCCACTGTGAAGCGATAATCACTGCGGGCGACATCCGGGGGCAGGATCTTTATCCCAAGCCTTTTGGCTTCCTCTATATAGACAGGAAGACGGTAATAACCTCCACCGGAGTTCAAAACAGCTTTGAGATACGGCAGAGGATGATGAGCTTTTAGATAAACGGACTGATAAGCCATGCACGCATAGGAAACACTGTGAGCTTTATTAAAAGAATAGGAAGAAAATTGTTCCATATGATCCCATATCTTCGCTGTTTCCGTACGGGTGTATCCTCGCTTTTGCGCTCCTTGGAAAAATTTGTCTTTCAAAGCGGGATAGGGCGATTTCTTTTTCAGTGCCCTTCGCAGTGAATCTCCCTGCTCCGAACTCATGCCGGCGACTCTCTCAGCCACCTGCATGACCTGCTCTTCATAAAGAAGAAGCCCCCCGGTCTCAGGAATGATTCTGGAGAGAAACGGGTTATTGGCAGACGATCTGCCCTCACGCGCTTTGAGCACAGCCTGCTTTGCCCCGCTTTGTGTCGGCCCCGGCCGTATCAAAGCTAGGGCCTGGGTCAGCTCAGAGATATCAGCCGGCTTCATCCGGGAAAGCAGATTCATCATGGCCGGACTTTCAACCTGGAAGCATCCTATGGTCTGTGCGCGGGAGAGAAGGAGAAAGCTCTTTTCGTCATCCCATGGAATATTCTTTATGTTCAGCTCTTTTTTCGCCCCTGAAACCGCGGCCAGCCCCCTGACGGAAAGAAGGTCCAGTTTAATGAGCTTCAAATCTTCCACCGCATCCCGGTCAAAATGACACATGATGAGCCCTTTTGCTGATTTCTCCAGAGGAAGGTACCTGCTGACCGGCGGGGGTGTCAAAAGAACACCTCCTACATGAAGAGAAGTTTCGCCGTAGACCGAAGTCAGCTCCGAAGCAGCCCCCCAGATCTCCTTACAGCCGGGCGGAGCCTGATGCTTTCTCAGATAATCAGGCTCCGCAAAATAAGGGACCTTTTTACTGAGCGCTCTCGACTCTGCCGGGGGCCGACCAAAAGCCCGCGCTGTTTCATAAACAGCGGAACGGGCCCTGTAGTTTTTGAGACTGCATACAAAAGCCGCCCCTGTTTTTCCCTTCCCGTATTTCTCCATAACATACTCCAGCACCCGGTCTCTGTACCTGGAATCAAAGTCCAGGTCAAAATCTGGAGGGTCCTTCCGGCCCTGGTTTAAAAACCTCGCAAAATAAAGGCCGAAATCAACCGGATTGATATGGGAGATCCCCAGAAGATAGGCCAAAAAAGAAGAGGCTCCAGAGCCTTTGAGGTTATAAAGGATCCCCTCCCGCCGCGCAAAACATACCACATCATGGACCACCTGGAAATAAGGACCGAATCCTGTTTTCTCAACCGCTTCCAGTTCCATCCGCGCCCGCTGTCTCTCTCTCCAGTTCAGGGATTTCATGTGCTGCATTTTTTTCATGACCATATCTCTGAATGATTCGGGAAAAAGGCTTTCGGGCAGCCCGGGAACGATGTTTTCCAGAGTGAAACAGCACTTCTGGGCAATCTCAAGAGTTCTACTGAAAAACTCCCTGACTCTGCTGCCGAATCTTTTCAGAGCCAGTTCCTGCTGGAGCGGGCCGAAAAACTTCATCTGGGCCCTCCATTTTGTCCATTCCGGAGGAAAAGGCCGTTTTTTATGAATGGAGTGAATAAGGATAAGCCTTTTCGGATTTTCAATAAACTTCAGAGGGTTTGCCCAGACCACAGGCAGAGAATACACGCCGGCCCAATACACCACCTTCTTAAAGTTTTGAAAATCCGCTCCCAGGTAGAAATCCGGACCGGCCGCGGCCTTGAGCTCCTCCGGAAACTCACTCTCCCCCGCCTGAGGGATATAGACCACCGCAAGGCCCCGGACCTGTTTTATCTCTCTGGTGTTAAAAGTCTCCATCAGATTCCAGTACCCGGTCCGGTTCTTAACAACGAACAGAAGCTTTTTCTTTTGAATGCTCAATTCACAGCCGTACAAGGGAACCACCCCGTTTCTGCAGGCCGCTTCCTTCCAGCGTCCCCATCCGTAAAAAACCTCTCTATCTGAAAGACATGCCGCAGAAATCCCACTGCTTCTTGCCCAGGAAGCCAGTTCATCCGGAAGCACACCTCCTTTTCCTTTGCTGTACACGGAATGAACCCGCAGGGGAACAAACATCACTTTCTCATTGACCTCCAAAAACCATGACCCGTTCCGCAAAAAAATTACAAAAGCCAGAGGCTATTTGGTGAGAGAAGCTGTTTTCAGTATAAAACCGCGTTCCTTTGTGAAGCTGTACACATCTTCCAGCATCTTCTCCCTGGCGGTGAGAAGGGCGCCAAATCCATATTTCTCTCTTACTTCAAAAACAGCTGAACCCAGACGTTCTTTATGGAGAGAATGAGGCTCAAAAAGCGAAAGAGTCCGGCTTCTGACCAGGTCGGAAGCCTTGACTCCCACCAGGCGGAGCGACAAACGGGCCCCCTGAAAAAGCTCTAAAAACAGCTCCCGGGCTATTCGATAGATATCATCCATCTCTTGAACCGGATTCACCAGGAGCCTCCGGCGGACTTCGGTCTTAAAATCAGACCACCTGACTTTGACCTCTATGATATGGCTGAAACAGCGTTCCTTTCTCAGAGCCAGACTCAAACGGTCACAAAGATAGGCCAGGTGAGCCAAAAGCAGCCGTCTCTCCCATATATCCTTAAGAAAAGTGGTCTCACGGGAAATCGATTTCTGCTCTCCGGATGACTCCAGAGGCCGGTCATCAATACCATGGGATTGGAGACGGATCTCCTCCCCCCTTAACCCGAAAAGTGTCCTTAGAGCCTCCCGCGGCAGCCCCCATAGGTCTTTGATCTTCCGTATATTGAGCATATCAAGTTCGGCCCGGGCTTTGGAGCCGATCCCGGGAAGAGCCTCTATGGGAAGCTCCTTAAGAAAGGACTCCTCGCAGCCCGGTTTTACTTCCACCATACCCCCGGGTTTGGCTCTGTTGGTTGCCAGCTTGGCTAGAATCTTGTTAGGTCCTACGCCCACGGAAACAGAGAGTTTCAATTTTTCTTCCACGGTCTGCTTTATCTGGGTGACCGTTTGTGAAAACGAGGGATAGAGCGCCCTGCAGCGGCTGAGGTCCAGATAAGCCTCATCCAGGGAAGCCATCTCCATATCCGGAGTGTAGCGTGAAAGAATCCGGTGAAAATTCCTGGAAAAAGCAGCATAGACCCGGTGATTACCCCTTAAAAATATGCCGTTGGGGCACAGCTGATAAGCCTTTTGCAGGGGCATGCCCGAATGCACGCCGTACTTTCTGGCCTCATAAGAAGCTGTAGAAGCAACGCCTCTTTCATGAGGAAGCCCGCCCACGATAATAGCTTTTCCCTCAAGAGAGGGATCCAGAAGCTTTTCCACGGATGCAAAGAAAGCATCGATATCAATATGGACAATACACCGTCTTCTCAATTCTCTCACTCCTTGTTATACTGACCTATTCATAAAAAAATGGCGATGAGCAATTTTTTGTTTTGATTTCAAGGATATGCATACTTTTTACAAAAATGACAACTGAAATATTTTTATTTGTTCTAACTTTCATTTTAATCGCCATTTTTTTACCTTTCAGGCAAGCCGATCTCACTGCATCTGCTTCGTTACAGGGCACTCGCGGTGAAGGACCACAGCTTCGCACCCTGTGCCTCGCATCTGCAGCAACCTCTACTTGTGAATAATCCAGGTTAAAAGAGGTATTTAATAATTAAAAATCCTCCAAGAAGAAGGATAAAAAAGAGCAGTGCAAAAAGGTTGAAATACTTTTCAATGAAGGACTTGATCCCCGGACCGAATTTCTTAAACAGAGCAGCGACGATAAAAAAGCGTAAAGACCTGCTGATTGCGGAAGCTGTGATGAAAAGAGGAAGGTTCAGTTTAAAGACGCCTGAGGCTATAGTGAATATTTTGTAAGGGATAGGCGTGAAACCAGCGGCAAAGACATACCAGAATCCGCTTTTTTGGTAATGATACAGGACATTTTGGAACATATTTTCTGTAAAGCCAGGAATGTAATGGAAGAAAAAAGCGCTTGCGGATTCCCAGAAGAAATATCCGATGGCATAGCCCAGCACCCCGCCTATTATGGAAGCAAGAGAAGCATAAAGGGCAAGTCTCCAGGATTTCTTTATAGAACCCAGACAGAGCGCTATGAGAAGCGGGTCAGGGGGGATCGGGAAAAAAGAGCTTTCTGCCAGGGCAAGAACAAATAAGGCAAGGGGGCCGTAGGGGGTTTCAGCCCAGTGAAGGACCCAGTCATAAAGTTTTCTAAGAAAGTTCATATTTTGTTTTCTGAAAGAGCGATCCTATATCTTTATTTTTTATGGTCTTATGGTCTGTCATATCTCTGTGGAGAGGGGTCACTGTGATATATCCCCTTTGAATGACATGGACATCACTGTTTTTGTCTCCTATGGCTTTGGGTGTTCCTGTTCCGATCCAGTAATAATCTCTTCCCCTGGGATCTTTTTTGCATATGATTTCAGGATGGTATCTTTTCTGCCCCAGCTTTGCTATTTTTATTCCCTGTACAGGAGGAGAGGGGATGTTGATGTTTAAGGTGATTCCTTCAGGAAAGGGGCTGCCGATCAGCTGTTTTAAGAGGGAGAGTATGAATTCTGCTGCAAATTCGAAAGAAAAATTTCTATTCTTATCAGGAAGGAGCGAGACGGCCAGCGATGGTATTCCCAGGAATGTTCCCTGTAAAGCGCCGGCAACCGTACCCGAATAAGAAGTGTCCTGCTGCCCCAGATTTGGTCCGGGATTCATACCTGAAATAATGAGATCCGGTTTTTGATGAAGAATATTTTGTACGGCAATATAGATGCAATCCGCCGGTGTGCCGTTCACCGCATATGTATTCGAGTCTACTTTTTTAATCCGCAGCGGGTGATGCAGTGTCAAAGCAAGGGAAGTTGCGCTTTTCTCACTGTCTGGAGCAACGATGGTGACATCCGCTTTCCTCTTAAGCTTGTTTTTAAGGACCTGGATTCCTTCTGAATAGAATCCGTCGTCATTGGTCAGGAGGATCAGTGGGTGGCTGTGTATGTTTGTTATCGTCATTTTTTTGTGAATAATCCCGGTCGTTGTTTTAAAGGGCTATAGTATAGCATTTATATGTATTCGCATATAGATTTATTCTTATCCCTTTGATTTCAGCGGGATACCATGTGTAAAGTGGTCGGGACGAGCGGATTTGAACCGCCGACCCCACGCACCCCAAGCGTGTGCGCTACCAGGCTGCGCCACGTCCCGACCCGGGCCATATATTATATCAGATAAGTGATTTTTTACAACCAAAGAAAAAGCCCTGAAAATCACTTTTCAAGAGATTCAGACAGGTTTACTAATTGTTCTTTTATCTTAAATAAAAGTTTTTTCAAACGCTCAGGATTTACAGGAACAGAACCTTTGATATTGAATTCATTTTCAATTTTTCTTTTTGCTCCAGCATGAGTAAGGCCTTTGTTTTCTATAAGGTCCTTTAGCCGTTTTATTATTTGAATGTCTTTTTCTCTGAAGATTTTTTTGCCCGCACCTGTCCGGCCCGAGTTTAAAAAATAAAACTCTTTCTCCCATCTGTTTATAGTCTTGGGATTTATTTTGGTGATCTTCGTGACTTCGGATAGGGTATAGACTATCTTATCCGGTTGGTTGGATTCCTTCATTGTCAGCAAAGTGGTAAAAGCCCATCCTCATAAATTTTAATTTTCCTATTCTAACAACTTGGTACATTATCACGGATTCATAACAAGGTCAATATTTACATATAATTTCTGCATAAGAATCGCCTTAAGTACAGTCATTTGACAACTTAAGGAGTCTGTACAATAATAAAAAATAAGAGAGCATATATATGAGAGAGGAGGAAAAAGTATGAAGAAATATTTTCTCATATCAGTATTGGTCCTGTTAAGCACTTTATTCATCTCCAATCTTATGTTTGCCCAGAGATATTCCAGGTATTCCTTTAGTGATGATTACCTTTATGAATTGAACCTTACAGAGGGCCAGGTCAAGGCCATTAACAAGCTTGAAATCCAACATGAAAAAGAAATGACTCCTATTCTATTTGAACTAAGAAAACTATATATAAAACTTGATGAGCTGGAAATGCAAAGAAGCCCTGACAGCCAAGAGATAGACAAATTGATTGGGAAGATCGAGAGTGTGGAAGACGGGATCATTGAGAAGGAAATTCAGCTTGAAAGTAAAATAAGAGATCTCCTCACTGAAGAGCAGAGGGATGTGCTGGACAGTTCCTATGGATACGGAGCCTATAGAAGGCCAGGCATGGGCCGGTTTGGCTATGGTGTGGGCCCTAACCGTTTCGGAGGAGGACGCGGATGGGGTCCGGCAAGAGGAGGCGGCCGGGGTTTTTTTGGATATGGCCGGTACAGCAACAGATTATACCGTAGATTTGGTTATGGAAGGGGACTTGGTCAAGGCAGGCTGGGAAGATATTACAATTTGCGTTTCCGAAGAGGGCGCTGGAACTGGTAGCTGGCTTTATAAATAATGCTGATCAGAATCCTCGGAGCCGAATCTTTAGGAGTTCGGGGATTGTGCTGTGTGGTTGAAACAGAAGAGCGGAAGATCGTCGTAGATCCGGGAGTGGCTCTGGGATACAGGCGCCATGGGCTTCTTCCCCATCCTTTCCAGATAGCTGTTGGGGAAAAAGTCAGAGAAAGCATCATAAAAGAGCTAAAAAACAGCACGGACATCGTCATAAGCCACTTTCACGGCGACCATGTCCCTTTAGTCGATGCGAATCCCTATCAGCTTGATGCCAAAAAAGTATCCGATTCTTTTGCTAAGCCTTTTTTGTGGTGCAAGGGAGAAAAGGAAATATCTCATGCCATGAGAATAAGAAGAAAGCAGCTCTCAGATATGCTGGGGCGTTCCTTTCCGGATGCTGAGGGAAAAAGTAACAGCCTCTTTCGATTTTCAAAAGCCGTATATCACGGCGAACCTGATAGCCGGAGGGGAAAGGTGATGATGACGCGCATTGAGGACGATAAAGTATTTGTCCATGCCTCAGACATACAGCTGATGCACAGCAGGGCTGTGTCTCAGATATTGGACTGGAAACCAGATATCGTACTGGTATCAGGGCCTCCTTTATATCTCAAGCAGATGTCAAATGAAAAAAAGGAAAAAGCACTGACTGAAGCTGTAAGACTTTCTAAGGGAGTTGGTGTCTTGATCTTAGACCACCACCTCCTTCGAAGCAATGAAGGATATGCATTGCTCAAAAAAATTGAGTCTGGATCGGGCAATAAAGTCATGTGTGCGGCTGAATTTATGGGGAAGAGACCTCTTTTATTGGAGGCAAAAAGGAGATTATTATATAGGGAGATGCCTGTTCCAGACGGATGGCATAAAGAATATGCAAGGAAAAGAGTGGATACATCTGAATATAGACTGTGGCGGGGATACAAGGTGGACCAAAATGAAAAGAATGTCAACTAAAAGGATGAAATACACTCCCTTGGCAGAACGTATGAGGCCTAAAAGTCTTGATGGGTTTTACGGCCAGGAACACCTTATTGGAGAAGGCCGGATACTTACCCAGCTCATCAAGGCTGATAATTTGATTTCTCTTATTTTCTGGGGCCCGCCGGGTTCCGGAAAAACGACCCTTGGCGCGATCCTGGCTGACCATTTTAACCTCCCCTGCATGTTTTACAGTGCTGTTCTTTCAAGCATCAAAGAGATTAAAAAAGTGATGGAGGAGGCCGAGGAACACAGTAGATTATACAGGCAACCAACCATTATTTTCATTGATGAGATCCACAGATTCAATAAAGCACAACAGGCGGCCTTTCTTCCCTATGTTGAAAAAGGAGAGATTATCCTATTTGGATCGACCACTGAAAATCCGTCTTTTGAAGTGATCGCACCCCTTTTGTCACGGACTAAGGTATTGAAGTTGAATGCGTTGGAGCCGGAAACATTGGAAAAAATACTGAATAATGCTCTACGGGACAGAGAAAGAGGATTGGGAGAGAGAAAGACCCATATATCAAAAGAAGCCATGGACGCCGTAATCGTATACGCTGACGGCGATGCGAGAAGGGCTCTGAATACCCTGGAGATTGCGGTCCATCTGGCCAAGGATGATAAAGTAGATTTAGAAGCTGTCAAAGAGGCCCTGCAGCAGAGGATTCTTCTCTATGATAAAAAAGGCGAAGAGCATTTTAATCTCATTTCTGCTTTACACAAAAGCTTAAGAAACAGTGATGTGAATGCCTCTCTCTATTGGCTGGCAAGAATGATAGCAGCAGGTGAGGACCCGATGTATATAGCAAGAAGGCTGGTCAGGTTTGCTTCGGAGGATGTAGGACTTGCAGATAATAATGCTCTCAATATAGCTCTGAATGCCAAGGACTCCTTTGAATTCATCGGTTCTCCTGAAGGGGAACTTGCTTTAGCCCAGGCGGTCATTTATCTCGCTTCAGCCCCTAAAAGCAATAGTGTGTATAAAGCATTCAGCAAAGCCGTCAAAGATGTGGAATCATCTCTATTTGAACCGGTTCCTCTTCATTTAAGGAATCCTGTTTCTTCATTAATGAAAAAACAGGGTTATGGAAAAGACTACAAATACGCACATGACTTTGGTGAGGCCACTACAGACATGGAAACAATGCCGGAAAATCTTAAAAACAGGGAATATTATGAACCGGGGTCCATGGGATTTGAAAAAGAGATGAAAAAAAGACTGGAGTGGTGGAATGAGATCAAAAAAAAGATTAAAGAGAAAAAAGGACCTCCTTTATAAGGATTAACCTGACCTATTCATAAAAAAATGGCGATGTATTTATAATTTATTTTTTTTATCTTCCTTTATTAAATAGTAGATTTCCCAGCTCAGCTCGTCTGCGAGACATCCTATACAGGATTTTTCTGTTGTGGCGATTTCTTCATCTTTTATTTTTTCTTTTATGATGTTTTTGACGAGCTTCCTGATTTTATAAAGCAAAATATAGTTTATCATTATCTTACAAACGGAATAATAACAACTTGCTCTGGTTTAGTAAAGTAAGGGCATGAAGCTCTTTTCTTTTGACGGGCCCATTGTTTTGTTATAATGATATGATATCAATGATATTATTGAATAAGCTTGGCTTGATAAGGATCATGAAGAGAAGTGCGGTATTTTATTTTGTCTTTATTTATGCCCTGAGTTCTTGTTCTTTTCAAAAAAAACAGGAGCCGGCTGTGGAACCGGTTCTTGATTTTCCAATAATACAGGAAGGCGAGGTTTGTTTCGAGGGCGAGATAAACAGATTTATGACACGAAGTGAGAACAGGGTGTATTTTTCTTCTTCTAAAGGGAATTTGTACTGTATAGAGGAACTTAAGCAAGGAGCGCTATTGCTGTTTGCATCAGGAATTGATTTTGTTTCTCCGCCATATATTAGCACTGAATACATTTTTCTTTATGACAGCATGAACAATATTTATTGTATCCGTAAAAACGGCGCATTGTTTTGGAAGACTCGCATAGAAGAAAATATCTCGGGAGGCATAGCCGCTTCCCATGGGAAAATATTTTTCGGGACTGAAAACGGAAATTTTCTGTCCTATGAGGCTGATTCCGGAGAATACCTCTGGGGAATGAAAACAGAAGGACCTATCCGGTCATTGCCTGTCGTCATAGATGATACGGTTGTGTTTGGATGCGATGACAGGAAAGTGTATTTTGTAAACTTTGATGGGGACATAATAAAAGAGTATGAAACAGGAGGTCATGTCAGAGGATCCTTTGTGTACAGACAGGGCCGGCTTTATTTTGGCTCCTACGATGAATACTTTTACTGTATCCATATGGAGAAAAAAAAGATCGAGTGGAAAGTTAAAACAGGCGGAAAAGTTCATGCTTATCCTTTGCTGGGCAAGAAATGTGTCTTGTTTGTTTCCTGGAATAATGTTCTTTACTGTTTGAATGATAGGAACGGCACGGTTTTATGGTGGAACCAAATTCCTGCCCGGTGCCTGTTTCCAATAGAGGCCGTCGGATCCCGGCTGCTGGTCACATCTCTCTCTTCAGAAGTGAACTGCTTTGATATCAAAACGGGTGAAGATAAAGGAGAATATATCGTTAAAAATGAATTGAGATCCAATCCTCTATGGTTCCGTGACACCCTGCTTTTATCGGTTTATGATAAAGAGAATGATATGAGTAAGATACTTTTTTTAATAAAAGGCAAAGAATTGTTAGAAAAAAAATTGTGAGAGGAGATTTAACATGAACAGGGAAGAGGCTTTTAAATTAGTCAAGAAATATCTAAAAAACAAAAATCTCGTTAAACACTCTCTTGCTGTCGAAGCATGCATGAGAGCCCTTGCAAAAAAATTTAATGAGGATGTCGAAAAATGGGGACTTGCCGGATTGTTGCATGATATCGATTATGAAATGACCGAGAAATCTCCTGAAAAGCATGGAATAGAGGCCATGACCATCTTAAAGGATTATGATATTGACCCAGATATCCTGAGGGCCATAAGGGCTCATTCAGGGAGATCGGAGTGTGAATCAAAGATGGACTGGTCCATATATTCTGTAGATCCCCTAACAGGGCTTATTGTTGCCGCTGCCCTTATGCATCCCAGTAAAAAAATAAGAGAGGTTGATTCGGATTTTGTCAAAAGACGATATAAAGAAAAAAGTTTTGCCAGGGGGGCTAAGCGAGAGGTTATCCAAGAAATCAGTAATACAGGACTTGAACTGGATGAACTTATTTCCATAAGTTTGAAAGCCATGCAGGATATTGACCAGGATCTCGGACTTTAAAACATGAGGAATGGATTATGCCAAAAAAGCTTTTCCGATTACAGAGCAGCAAAATGATTGCGGGGGTGTGTACCGGAATATCAAGATACTTTGATCTGGATGTTTCTCTCATTAGATTGATTTTTGTCGGGCTTGCCTTGATCACTGCCTTATTCCCCATGCTGGTTTTTTATATTATAGCCTGGATCATTATTCCAACGGAGGAAGAAGCTCCTTCCTCAAAAAAGAAGAGGGAGTCATCCAAATAGCCGTTCGGCATTTTAATATGGATCCGTCAGGATGGATGAGCTGTTTGACTTCTTAGGACATATTCGTTATTTTAATCCTGTTTTAAAGTGATGATTAGAGGAGTGGAAAGAGACTGATGACTCCAATGGAAGATATCCCTTTCAACCACATAGCTGTTGAAGGAATGATGAAGTCCGGGAAAAGAAGACTGGTTCAGGCATTATCTCAAGAAATTGGAGGAAAAGCTGTTTTTGACCAGGAGGATAATCCCTACTTAAGAAATTTTTATGAAGAAAAAGAAGGGGCTGCTTTTTTGACGCAGCTCGTTTATCTTGTCAATAGATATCACCAACAATCAACCTTGCTGCAGAGGGATCTGTTCTCAGAACGGATCATATGTGACTATCTTTTTGAGAAGGACAAGATATATGCCTATCAGACTTTGACGGATGAAGAATTAATAGTATATGAGAAAATATTCGGTATTTTCTACGAAAAAGTAGCTAAGCCGGATTTAACCATTTATCTTCAAATATCTCTGGATACGATTCTGGAGAGGATATCAAAGACCGGATCGGAAATGGAGAAAAATATTTCTGAAAAGTATCTGGAAGACATACTGGAGGCCTTTGATTATTTCTTTTTCAATTATCAGGCGACTCCTTTGCTGGTCGTTAAAGCAGATAATCTTGATTTTGAAAGAAAGGAAGATGTGGAGGATATTGCTGACAAAGTTGCCCAGATGAAAAAAAATACTCTTTATTATGTCCCCCTGGACAGACAGAACCAGAAAAAGAGAGAGAAGACAGATAAATGAGACTTTACCTCAATCCTGATAAGTAAAGGCAGGATGGGGAGAAAGGAAGAAACATGTCTGAAAATTTAAATCAAAGGGTCATCATTCCAGACCTGATCAAAAAAAAGAGAAAAGGAGAAAAGATTGTTGCGTTGACTGCCTATGATTTTCCTACGGCAAAGATAGTTGACAGTGTGGGAGTGGACATTGTGCTTGTGGGAGATTCCCTTGGCATGGTTGTTCTAGGCTATGCTGATACCATCCCTGTGACTATGGATGAGATGATCCACCATACGAAAGCAGTGAGCAGAGGAGTCAAAAGAGCCCTTGTAGTAGGGGATATGCCCTATATGAGCTTTCAAATCTCCAAACAGGAAGCTGTACGGAATGCTTTTCGTTTTGTAAAGGAAGCCGGAGCGAGAGCTGTAAAGATAGAAGGGGCCTCTCCCTTTCGGCTGGAGATAATACACGCTTTGATAGAAGCAGAAGTCCCTGTTATGGGCCATGTTGGACTGACTCCCCAGTCAGTCAACCGGATAGGTAGTTTTAAAGTCAGAGGAAAGAATAAAGAAGAGGCTGACCAGATCATAAATCAGGCAGAAAAATTGGAGGAAGCAGGTGTTTTTTCAATAATCCTTGAGTGTATTCCCTTGGAACTGGCAGAGGTTATCACGGACAGGTTAGGTATTCCTACTATAGGTATCGGAGCTGGCCGATTTTGTGATGGACAGATTCTGGTTTTCCACGACCTATTGGGATATTCAACCGGATACTTGCCTAAATATGTAAAAAAATACGTTGACCTGAATAAGATATTCATTGATGGGATCAGTCAATATGTGAAAGAGGTAAGAGAAAATACATTTCCTTCGGATGTCTATTCCTATCATTCCAGGGAAATAGAAAGGGCCTTTCTATCAAGAAAAACCAAAAAATAGGGCTTCGAAAGTTTTTTTAAGAGAGCAGGAAACAATCATGAAAGTGATACAAAGCATTGAGGAAATGAAGAAGGAAATGCGAAGACACCGGCATGAAAGGGAGTCCATAGGTTTTGTCCCCACTATGGGGTATTTACATGAAGGGCATTTGAGTCTGGTCAGAGAAGCTGTTAAAAGGACAGACTGTACTGTGGTGAGTGTGTATGTAAATCCCACTCAATTCGGTCCGAATGAAGATTTTGAACAATATCCCAGGGACCTGGACAAAGATGCAGAGATACTGGACGAGGAGGGAGTGGATTATTTGTTCACTCCTAAGGACAGTGATATGTATCCGAATGAATACAGAACATATGTTGAAGTGCAAGACCTGCAGGATGTGATGTGCGGTGCTTCAAGGCCCGGCCATTTCAGGGGTGTTTGTACCGTGGTTATGAAGCTGTTTCATATTGTAGGGCCCGATAGAGCCTATTTTGGGCAGAAAGATGCCCAGCAGGCTGTTATTTTGAAAAAAATGGTTGAAGACCTCAATATGGATATCGCAATATCAGTCCTACCTATTGTCAGGGAAAAAGACGGAGTGGCCTTAAGCTCAAGAAACAGCCTCCTTAAGAAGGAGGAAAGGTCAGCTGCCAGATGTTTATTCAGAAGCCTTCAGTTGGCGATGGAGGCTGTTAGAGGAGGGAAGAGGGAATCAAGTGAAGTAGTCAATTTGATAAGGAATGAGATAGGAAAAGAAAAATCAGCTAAGATAGATTATATTGAGATCGTCAATAAAAATACCCTTGAATCCATGATGGAAATAAAGCAAGGAAGGACACTTATTGCTTTGGCCGTGTATATAGGAAAAGTTAGATTGATAGATAATATGATTGTTTAAGCTTGATCGATCCCGATTTGATGAGGTGATGATTTTTGTGAAAGATCCAGGTAGGATGATTAAGGAGGCATAAGAATGATAAGAATCATGCTTAAATCCAAGATACATAATGCAAAGGTCACAGAAAAAAATGTTAATTACCAGGGAAGTATTACCTTAGCCAAAGATTTGATTAAAGAGGCAGATCTTTTTCCTTTTGAACAGGTCCATATCTATAATATTTCGAACGGAGAAAGATTTATAACTTATGTGATACAGGATGAAAAAAGGCCCGGAGTTGTGTGTCTGAACGGAGCAGCGGCTCATAAGGTCAGTATCGGGGATAAAATCATTATTGCTTCCTATTCTCAAATGAGTGACGAGGAAGCTGACTTTCACAGGCCAAAAATACTGATACTGGACAAAGACAATAAGATCAAAGAGACCAAATTCTGAAATTCAGGTGTGGACGTGGCGATTTTGAAGATTTAGCCTTCCATATCTGATTTTCACATTTTATGAATAACCAGGATCAGTCGAGGTGGTAGTTAGGTGCTTCTTTGGTAATGATAACATCGTGGACATGACTTTCCCTGATTCCTGCGGATGTGATCTTGATAAATTTTGCTTTTTTCTGCAGGTCCTTTATGCTAGAGCAGCCAGCATAGCCCATTCCTGCCTTAAGGCCGCCCACCATCATCTGTATTATGTGAGTAACACTGCCTTTATTAGGGACACGGCCTTCTATGCCTTCAGGTACTAATTTTGCTCTATTAGTTGCGTCTTGAAAATACCTATCACCGGTCCTTCCTTCACGCATGGCTTCCAGAGATCCCATGCCTCTGTAAATTTTATAAGAGCGTCCCTGATAAATGACAACTTCTCCCGGGGATTCATCAGTTCCAGCTAAGAGATTGCCTATCATGACTGAATCAGCTCCGGCAACTATGGCTTTTGTGATGTCGCCGGAAAATTTAATTCCTCCATCTGCTATGAGAGGAATGTCATGCGCTTCTGTGACTTGATAAACATTGGCAACAGCTGTTATTTGCGGGACACCGGCGCCGGATATGATTCGAGTCGTACAGATAGATCCGGGACCGACTCCGACTTTCACGGCATCTACATCGAGTTTTATGAGATCTTTGGCAGCTTCTGCCGTTGCTATATTGCCGGCAATAAGCTCTACATCCGGAAACTTATTTCTTAATATTTTGATCGTGTCCAGGACTTTCTGTGAATGCCCGTGCGCTGTGTCAACCACGAGCACATCACTTTTTGCATGGGTGAGTTCAGCGGCTCTTTCTATGGTGTTTTCAGCAATTCCAATGGCTGCTCCTACTCTAAGCTGTCCGAGTTTATCCTTGCATGCATGAGGATATTTAATCCGCTTAAGGATATCTTTATACGTTATCAATCCTTTCAAATGGAATTTCTCATCAACCATGAGGATTTTTTCGATTTTATGTTTATGAAAAAGCCTTTTCGCCTCTTCGATAGAGGTTCCAAGCGGAACCGTGATCAGTTCTCTGGTCATTATTTTTTCTATGGCAAGATTGAGGCGTGTTTCAAACCGGATATCCCGGTTTGTAAGGATGCCCAATAATTTATTGTTCTCATCTGTTATGGGAAGCCCGGAGATTTGATATTTTTTCATGACTTCTTTAGCTTCATATATCTTATCCTGAGGCTTCATGGTTATTGGGTTTACAATCATTCCGCTTTCATGACGCTTTACTTTATCCACCTCTTCGGCCTGTTTATCAATGGGCATATTTTTGTGGATGATCCCTATCCCGCCGTTTTGGGCCAGGGCAATAGCCATCTTGGATTCCGTTACCATATCCATTGCAGAGCTGATTATGGGCATGGATAAACCAATATTACGGCTCAGTTTCGTTGTTACATCAACCTCAGCCGGAAGAATATTTGACTTTGCAGGCATTATCAGCACGTCATCGAATGTCAGACCTTCTAATATTTCTTTATGCAGCATTCTTTTTCTCCTTATTTTATTTTTTTTCTCTTGCCCTTTTTTCTCTTCTTAGGGATTACAGAGCGTGCCTTTTTACCCTGTCTTGTCGGGGAAGTCTGAGGTTTTTTATAGTAGATCTCTTGTTCTTTTCTTTCCGGCATTTCTTCTTTTTCAACAGGCTGAAGTAAAAACAGAAACTTTAGTGTTTCCTCTTCGATCCTATCCATCATTGCTTGAAACATATCATAGCTTTCTCTTTTATACTCAACAAGAGGATCTCTTTGTCCGTATCCTCTCAGACCTATGCCTT
>Ga0190330_1000152_pt1 | contig 18217 bp, 19 predicted proteins | sample 48720434_MG_FD_161654 | JGI IMG/M metagenome (GOLD analysis project Ga0190330, IMG submission 161654) | Hydrothermal vent sediment bacterial communities from Southern Trench, Guaymas Basin, Mexico - 4872-04-3-4_MG | ecosystem: Environmental > Aquatic > Marine > Hydrothermal vents > Sediment ...
ATCATTGATCTCTACAGGAACATTGTTCTGAGCGTTCCACTGTATCGCTTTAATATTTTCCTCTATTGCCGCGAGCAGAGGCCTTTCAGATCTTCTATCCAACTTTGAATACCACCACAGCGGCACGGCGGCCCACGCGTTGTTGATTGTTTCTTTCAGAAGCTTTGAAAATTCGGTCATATGAGATGTACCCGCGTAACACCTGACCAGTGGGTAATTACCTCGCCTTGAGGCTTTGTAGAGAAGCTCGAAATCCTCTTTTCTTCTCAGTGGAACACCACCCGCTCCATCTTGGGAATGGTCCATGTTTTCAGGATCGAAAAAGTGTTGCTGACAGTTTTGATCCGGAGCTATGGAAATGACATCCAGCAGCTCTGATTCTGCCATTTTTTCTATCTCTCTTGCGGTTTTTTCAACGCTCTCAAGGCCTATGTGGTGTCTAACAAGTGGAAACGGTGATTTGAACTTTATTCTTTCACCGAGTGTTTGAGGAAACACCTGCTCCTTACGCTTTCCAACGCTTGTGCCTCTCAAGAACATGATTATGTCTTCGATTTCCTCTGAGCCGTCAAAGGTTTTGTTAATAAATTCAAATTTTTTGGCTTCATTAGCCGCTTCAAATGTTCCACCAAACACGTAGGTTCTGTTCAAAAGCTGTTTTTTCTTCAGGGTCTTTTCCAATTCGGTCAAAAGGTTGCGCAGTGGTTCAGCGCTTAATCTATAGCTCAAAGCAACGAGTTCAGGATTTTCTTTTTCTATCGCTGCAACTACCTTATCAACGGGTATCGCCGCGCCGAGATAGATCACCTCAAACCCATTTTGCTTTGCAAGATCCAAGAAATTGAGCAATCCAACGGTGTGAACACAACTCCCGATTGAGGCTCCAAGAATCTTCATAAGCCTACCTCCATGATTTTTTTAATCTCTTCGGTGCTCTTGTTTTCAAGACCCAGTTTTTTCAAAGTTCTGCCGTTTTCAAAAAAGTCGATGTTCATCATCAGAGAGGCTATGTGCACCACTGAGTCTATGGTTCTGGTCTGAATGCCAGCTACTTTCCCGAAAGACGATATGGGAACCAGGCTCATCGGCACATCTTCCATGAGATATCTGTTTTCCAAACTCGGTGGAGCTTGTATCCCTCTGTAACCCTCGTTGTTGTGGATGGCATCGTAGAGACCCGCTCCACGTACATCGTAAGCATATCTTAACCACTGGACTGATGTCATGGGCTCCATTCCAAAACTCCTGGCAACATTGCAGCGTTCCTCGTCGATTTTTTCCAAAATCTTCGCCACAGAAGGGCTGATGCCTTCGAAGTAAAATTCAAATTTACCGAAGGTGGTTTCTATTCTCGCCGCGTTTAAGACGGTTGTTGCTGGGTGAAAAACAGCTCCTATATTATTGAAGCTGGTGTGCAGGGTGCTTGGAACGATTTCGAATTCAGGAAGAACTTCGTTTACGACTTTTTCAAGCTCTCTGTTCTTCGAAGCTGGCAATGCTGCGATAGGCACTGCGTTCTTAATTCTGAATATCTTGACAACACCTGGATTTGAAGCTCTCGATGCGAAAATGAATGTCTGGGCCTCGGCGACAATTATATCTTTCCCAACGCCGTTCTCTTCAAGTACTTTGCGAAACTCAAGGGCTCCCGCTGTTCTTCCAGGGTTGAGGATTATTATCTGTCCATCTTCGAGGAAAGGTGCTATTTTTTGAGCTACATCTCTGTGAGCGAATGCGGGTACTACCACCATTATGAGCCTTCTATCAGCTATGGCTTCTTCAAGGTTACTCGTCGCAAGGGTAATCTTTGTCGTGGCAGAGACTTCACCCTCAATCTTTATGGTCCTACTCTTTGAAATGGGTGCTATTCTCCACGCACTTCTGTTGTATAGAGAAACATCGAATCCCCTCCATGCCAAATAGCCAGCCAGTGCTTGTCCGCCATTTCCGGCTCCAATAACGCAAATTCGTGTCATGTTATTACCTCCCAGGAAGCGCTTTAGAGTGGTGTGAAGAAGAAGTTCATTGACGTTTTATTATAACACGCTTCCATCAGCCGTTTCTTTTCAGTAGCCCCTTTTTCTTGGCGTATATCTCTGTTCTACGAAATGTCCACAGCCCAAGAGGTATGAAGAAGCCTCCCATCAAGAGTAGAGGATAACAAATAGGCCATAGGCTCTTCACCTCTAAACCTTCGAGAATAGCTCCTCGAATGCCTTTTAAAGCATAGGTTGCAGGTGAAAAACGGGCTACCATTTGCATCCATTTTGGTAGCACTTCTACCTCGTAGTAGACACCTGAGAACATCAACAGTACCGCCTGAAAAATATGGACTACCTGAGTTCCCTTCTCTGGAGAAATTAGGGGAAGAACTGCCCCTACCATTCCAAGTCCCACGAAGGAAAGGCTTGATACTGCCAGGATAATCCCCGCAGATAGAAAGTTTGCCTTTGACAATTCGAGATTGAAGAAGAGAGATGCAACTAAAAGTATTACTCCACTCCTTATGATGCCATATATAATGCTGTACACACTCATGCTAACCAGATGAGTTATCCTGGAAATAGGCGCCATAAAGGTGTACTCGATAGTTTCTTCCCATCTCTCCCACGCGACTGTTTCTGCTGTGATCTCGAAGAGCAGAGATAAATAGCCCCAAAGAATGGAACCAATGAGCATGTATGTGACGATGTATTCGGTGTTTACAGTGGCGCCAAACATCTGAAAGCCTCTGCCTATAAATCCCATGGTCACGGCATTGGCCATCGTGTAAACAAACCATACAAGCTCCCATTTCCAGTAACGCTTTGTTAAGTGAAAATTGCGCCGCACAAAGGCAGTAGCGCCCCTCAGTTCTAACAGAATTCTCTGCATAATCAAACCACCTCTGCAGTTTCATAATCCTCAAATCGCATGCCGGTGAATGCCATGAAAACCTCTTCCATGTTTCTCGCTCCAACTTTCTTTCTAAGGTTCTCAGGAGTATCGAGAGCCACGATTTCTCCATTGTGAATTATTCCGATTCTGTCGCATAGCTGTTCCGCTTCTTCCATATCGTGAGTTGTGAGAAACACCGTTGCATCGTGTTCTTGGACGATTTCTTTTATCAATCTCTGAACTTCTCTCTTTGCCCGAGGATCCAGTCCAGTTGTTGGTTCATCCAGAAGCATCATTATGGGACTGGTCAAGAAAGCTCTTGCAATGGCTACTTTCTGTTGCATTCCTCTTGAAAAATTTTCCATCGGCTCCGTGAGCCTTTTCTTTGGGAGTTTCACACGTTCAAATATTTCATAGAGTTTTTTCTTAGCTTCAGCCTGGGACAAGCCGTACACCCCGGCTGTGAAAAGCAAATTTTCCATGACGGATAGTTTCTTGAAAAAACTTGCCTCTACAGAAACTCTGTTTATAATTCTCTGCACATATCTCGATTCTCTTATTGTGTCATGTCCAAAGATTTCGACGCGCCCTTTATCTGGAATCAAAAGAGTCGAGATTATTCTAATGAGAGTGGATTTTCCAGAACCATTTGGGCCCAGGAGGCCGAAGATCTCGTTCTTGTCCACTTGAAGGTCGATTTCATTTACGGCTCGCACAACGCTTTTTCCTTTGGAAAACGTCTTTGTCACATCTTCAATTAGAAGAGCACAATAAGTAAAATCGTTCAGTATGATCATGAAAACACCTCCCCAGAGAGCAACAGAAAAGACCGCGACTGTCTCGCCGCGGTCCTTGAATTGAATTCACGACAAATTTGTTAGCTTGTCGTACTTTCGGCGAGACAGAGTAATCCCATTGTCATATCAGAAAGGATCTGAGTAAACCTGAACATTCGTCTCGCCTCCTTTTAATGGATGTGATGAAATTATAGCACAAAAAGTTGCAAGTAGTGGGACATAACAGTTTTGTAACATAAGCATGTTGACATGTTCCCGTATACTGTGGCATTGACAAGCATACATAAGAATAGGATCGATAGACTTAACTGTGAGCTGCTAAGAGAAATTTTCTGGCGAAATAGGCGCGCTTTAGCTTTTTATGGTTATATACATTGGTGTTAGAATGATGATGTGAAATGATTCACGACTGCTAAGAAATGTGCTGACAAACTTGAAAGGAGGCTAACGAATGTCAAAATCTCTATATCAGGACGCTCTTAAAACATTTTCAAGAGCGGCAGATTTAATGAACTTGGATCCCGGAGTTAGAAAATTTCTTGAAAGACCCCAAAGGTCGCTCATAGTGGAGTTTCCAGTGATCATGGACGATGGAAGAACGGAAATGTTCACCGGATACCGTGTGCAGCATAACACAGCGCGTGGCCCTGCGAAAGGTGGTGTAAGGTATCATCCAAATGTCACACTCGATGAAGTTCAAACGCTCGCCTTCTGGATGACGTGGAAGTGCGCTCTTTTGAACCTTCCCTACGGTGGAGGAAAAGGAGGCATAAAGGTTGATCCCTCGAAACTCTCTGTTCGAGAGCTCGAAAGGCTATCAAGGCGTTATTTTTCCGAACTCCATAAGTTTGTTGGACCTCAGAAAGACATCCCAGCTCCCGATGTCAATACCAACGCGCAGGTAATGGCTTGGTATCTTGACACTTACAGCATGAACGAGGGCAGAACTGTTCTTGGCGTTGTGACAGGGAAGCCCGTTGAGGTAGGAGGCTCAACCGGAAGGAATGAAGCTACTGGCCGCGGTGTAGCCGTGTGTACCGCTGAAGCCTGTAAAATGACAGGTAAAGACATATCCGAAGCTACGGTCGCCGTACAGGGATTTGGAAATGTTGGATCTTTCTCTGCGAAGATTCTACAGGACGATTACAAAGCCAAGATAGTAGCGGTGAGTGATGTTTCAGCGGCTTACTACGATCCGAATGGTTTGGACATAGACGATCTAATAGCTTACAGAGATCAAAATCATGGATTGATCGATGGCTATCCCAAAGCTCAGAGACTCGATAGGGAAGAAATTTTCGGTCTCGACGTGGATATATTGATTCCAGCGGCTCTTGAAAAGAGCATAACAATCGAAAACGCTTCTGAGATAAAAGCGAAGCTCATCGTCGAGGGTGCCAACGGTCCTGTGACAACGGAAGCCGAAAAGATTCTCCTTTCCAACGGTATTCTCGTAGTTCCGGATATCCTGGCAAATGCCGGTGGAGTTACCGTGTCTTATTTTGAATGGGTTCAAGATCTTCAGTCGTTCTTCTGGGATTTGGAAGAAATTCGATCGAAGCTGAAAAAGATGATGTTGAGGGCATTTTCAGAAGTTTGGTACACTATGAAGGACTACGACACAGACATGAGAACAGCGGCCTACATTGTGGCTATAAAAAAGGTTGCAGAAGTTGTAAAACTCCGAGGAATATATCCATGATGAATATATCCACGACATTAGCGGGGCTCTGAGCCCCGCTTTTCAAATTCCACCAACTCGGGCAGCAGAAAATCGGGCACAAAAGGTGTCTCAGTGGGGGTTGAGTTGATCATTTCAAAGGAATACCCTTCCAGCACTACACCCCACAGCCCCTCGAGTTCATAGAAACTGATTTCTTTTCTGGATTCAAACACAGTATTGTAACCGCTGTTGGCAACACGCCTTAAAATATACTTTGAGTCCCTGTTAACAACTTCATATCTGACCTCTTTTACGGTGTTGTCGACTTTCTCAAGAAAGCGCATTGATTTTCCATCCGGTGAGACATAGGCCTGGCTGATACTGTGCCACCAAAAGTCGTTTCGCAAATAATCCACTGCCATGAAAAAATCGACGTCCCTGTCGATTTTATTGAGAACAAAGCTCATGTGGTTGAAGAGTTCCTTCAGAGTGAGGGCCGCTATTGACAGAAATACCATGGAAATCATCAGAAAAACCAAGAGTTGTATCAGAATATGGCCCTTGCGCATAGTGTTATCTTCTTTCGTCTATTCTGCCGCCTTCTGCGTCATGAATGCCGTAGTAGTTTTTGAGAACAAGTTCTGCTTTCTTTGCCTTCGAAATTTCCTCAGAGATCTTTGTCATGCCTGACTTGATTTTCTCTGTTCTTTTCTTGTCGGCTTCGCGGATAGAATTGATGAGCCAGTCTGGAATTTTTGTCGCCGATTTGATCAATCTGGCTCTCTTTTCGAGTATTGAAGGTATTTCTTCATAGCGCTCTGAGTCGATCAAAATGTCAAGCTCCTTTTCAATCTGAGTGAGTTGTTTCACCAGAGCTTCGTTATCAGCTTGCAACGCTCATGCTCCCTTTCTTCAAGAGATACTTCAGTTGCAATTGGATGAAAGAGTCTGTCTATATCATTTAGAAGGGTTAATAAAAAGGGTCTGTTGAGCATATCGTAATGGGGAATCTCTAAGTCTTGCGTCTTGAAAATGATGTTTCCAAAGAGCAGGATGTCTAAATCTATTATGCGAGGTCCCCACCTTTTGGTTCGCACTCTTCCCATGTGAGTTTCAATTTCAAGCAGAGATCTTAACAGCTCCAACGGTGTTTTGTCTGTGTCAATCTCAATAACAGAGTTATAGAAGCGCGGTTGATCCGTGTAACCATAGGGTTCTGTTTCGTATATCGGTGCCTTTTTGAGAATCTTCATTCCAGCCCGAGAGATCATTTCTAATGCTTTATTCATGTTCTTAAATCTGTTTCCCAAGTTGCTGCCAAGAGAAAGAATGATCCCTCCAGTTTGTTTTTCGAGCACAACCTGAGCTGTTGCTACCGTGTCATGAGAAATGGATACGTGCGCGTAATTAAAGCCCGGAAAGTCTCTGTGCAACAGCACAACGGGCTTTCCAAGACTGTTTGTGATAAATTCTACGTCTTGGAAGGAAGATTCTTTAAGGCCAGTTCCTAATGCCTTGAAAAAAGCCTCCTTTGCGGCGAATCTTCCTGCAATGTACTGCTTTTTGTGCTTTTTTCTTTCAAATTCGCGAACTTCTGTTGTTCCGAGAATTCTCTTGGCGATCCTTTCGTTGACACGGTTGATGTCAACAATGTCAACACCAGTTCCAATGATCAAAGAATCCCTCCAAGCGATTCGACTATGGATTCACCATTTGGCGAAGCCGTTGATCGGTGTCGAGATAGTTGTTTATTTCACTTGAGAGCTTTATCAATAGATAGAGCCAGTAGATGCCGAGTGTGATGATAACAAACAGTATGAACAGACCTATATTTCTGGATTTGATGTTTTGCATCTGAAGGGTACTGATCCCCATCACTGAATACATTGTGTTCTTTATCTCTTCAAGCCTTTTAGAAACGGTGAACACGCTTTGAAGGTAAATAGCCAAGAAGATGATTGCAAGCAAGCTGAAAATTACAGCCATCACCGGTATGAAAAGAGATATCACATAGAAACCCACGTACAACCAGTAAGCCCAGCTTCTCAGGTCTAAACTCTCCAAATGCACTTCCACAGTTGATAGACTGAGCAATTTTTGTTTCTCATCTGTACTTTCCTTCACATAATTGATCATTATTTTGGTGTTCTTGATGTTTTCAGTTAACGACTGATTCCACTGGTTCAAAACTATCAGCATGAAAACGGCAGCTACTATACCGATAATTGCTTGAGCAATTACTCCCCCAGTGAGCATGACCATACCTTCATGCATGAAGTACGGGCTATCCGCTGTCTGGCCCCACCAAAAAGATCTCATGGCGCTGAACGTTGTTCCGATACCAACCACCCATGAGATCAAACTGAGAATCACTGATATAACGGCAAAGCCAATGTTGATTTTCTTTTCATTCGTGAGTGTAGTGACCATTTTTGTTCCCCCTTCCACCTTGAAATACAATCAAATAACAAAACTTTCACCCTCAGAGACATGTATGAATTTCATGCCTGTTTTTTCACAAGCCTTGTCCATCTTGTGATCATTGCCTATCATCACGCACTGCTCAGGATCCACACCTATCTTGGTGCACACCTCTGTGTAGTATCGTGGATCTGGTTTACAGTAGTGAAACTCCTCCATAGTTGTTATAAGATCGAATGTGTCTGCATTGAGTCCAATCCATTGAAGCCGTTTCTCAACTGCGATTGCAGGGAATATAGGATTTGACGCGAGCACTGTTATGAGTCCGTTTCTTTTTGAGCTTTCAAGTATATCTTTGATCTGTGTGTTGATTCGAAAATGCCTTTTGAGGTCTTCAAAAAATCTACTTTCATAGAATTCGAGAAACAAATTTTTCCAAAAATCGTCTGATCTCCCTGTCTTTGCCGCAAAACATGACATAAACCTATCGTAGTTGTCCCTCTTTCCATCGGCCTTGACAGTGATGTGCTCTATACACGATACAATCAACTGAACATTTGCAGATATTCCTTTTGTCGAAAAAAATTCCTGCAGGTTCTTGAAGTAATTCTTTGCAAAGAGCTCTTCATTGACCTTGGCAAGCGTTTCATCAAAATCAAAGAGAACAGCTTTCAATTTTTTCACCTCTAAAAGAATTTTACAATAATTGAACGCTCATTCGAACACAGCGCTGTGGTAAAATTTACAGAGAAAAAGCAGAAAAACTTCCAGTGATGCACCGCTTTTGCAAGAAGATGGTAGAAATGTAGGCTTTGAGAAGTGGCGCTTGGCTGACAATTTTGCCTTGAAAAAAGCATAACTGTTAACTTCATGATGAGGTAAGGTAGCACAAAAGGGGGTAGACAGATGCGGAAACAAGTATCCTTTATGGTGATGGCGTTGGTAGCAATATTTATTCTCCAAGCATGTGCGGGTATCGGAGATTGGTTTGGAGGAACTCCAACGCCAACAAACAAACCTCCCACAACTCCTGAGGCTTTATATCCCAAAGATGGTGATGTGCTCAGTTCCGTGTACATAACGTTCCAGTGGCAATCATCTGATCCAGAGGGTGGGGCTCTTACCTATGATTTCTACATTGCAGAGACTGGACAAGAATTGACAGCTCCCTACGTGGGAAATCTTTCAAAGGCTGAGTACTCAATGAGCTGTGAGCCGGGTAAGTCTTATCATTGGAAAATAGTTGCGAAAGATTCAAAAGGTGCAACATCCGAGGGCGGTCCCTGGACGTTTTCCATTGAGCAGGTTACAAATCCTCCAAATGTTTGGGACTACCTTTTTGCGGCTGCAGGATCAGATAAGGTAGCTATTTTCGATCTAACACGGCCGAACGCGATACCGTATCCACAGTTTTTCACAGATCAACTGAACAGTGCAAAGGAAATTTATGTATACGGAGAAAAGGCTTATATTATCAACGAATCCGGGGATATCGTTATAGCTAACATGGCAAATTACCTTGCGGGTGAAAACCCCGAAACACAGGTTCTTGAAAGCCTTGGAATTTATCCAATAAAAGGTAGAAGGATACAGGCCGCTGACTTGTCAGGAGTCACATACCTGCTTATAGGAGGAGAGGAAAAGCTATTTGCGTACAATGTGAATTCTGGAAATACTCCTGTTCCATACGATGGCCTTAGGAATATCTCAGCTCTCGGAGTTTCCCAGGGTAACACTGTGTTTGCTGCAGGTGATGATCTGAGTGGCAAGCCCTCACTTGTTTGTTTGAAGTTGGGAGGAGATGGAACGTTTAACTTCCAGTCAAGAGTACAGTTGAATTTTGATCCATTGGACATGACTATTGCATCATCAGGAACGGAGAATTATGTTGTATTGGTCGGAGAGAGCGGAGGATCGGTGTACGTAGAATCCTACAGCGTCACAGCGAACAACATAACGCCTCACGCCACAAGTGACGAACTTGGAGAAATTGGGCTCGAGGCGATGGCGGGAATATCATTCCATGAAGACACCCTTTACGTTGCCGCTGGGAACGGGGGACTTGTGGTTTTTCCCATAAGTGCGCTGGATTCAAACCTTGAATTAACAGAGTGCGGGACAGTTACCGATTGGGATTCGGGTAGTTTCGCGGCGAGCGTTGTCGTGAGAAACTACACCTCTGGAAAATATGCCTACGTTTCATCATCAGACGGCTTGTATGTCATAGACGTGGATGATTCAAGTTCTCCTCAGCGAATCGATAAAAAGGATTTAGTACAACCACTTTACAGGTTATCTGCTCCCCAGATGTGAAGAACAAAAGGGGTCCCAATCGGGACCCCTTTATTTTTTCTGCTTCTTCCATCTGAAGACTGGTTTTTTTGTGGCAGTAACATCGTCAAGGCGTTTAACAGGGGTTGTATGCGGCGCGGTTTTCACAAGCTCTGGATTTTCCTTACTTTCCTCTATTACCTTAGCCACTATTTCTGCGTAAGTATCCAGTGTTGACTTGGATTCCGTTTCTGTTGGCTCTATCATTAGATCTTCATGCACTATCAGTGGGAAGTACACGGTTGGTGCGTGAACTCCGTAATCTAAAAGTCTTTTGGCAACATCAAGAATCTTGACACCCGTCTTTTTGCTGAACGCTGTTCCATCTGTCACAAATTCGTGCATACAAATTCTGTCAAAAGCGACTTTAAGATGTTTCGAAATCAAAGTGCGAAGATAGTTGGCATTCAGAACCGCCATTTCTGACGCTCGCTTGAGGCCATCTTCACCCATCATCAGGATGTAAGCGTACGCCTTGACGAGCACGAGGAAGTTACCGAAGAAAGAACGTACTCTGCCAATACTGTTGGGTAGATCGAAATCCGGATAGAAACCAGATTCGTTCTTTCTAATAATGGGAATGGGCAAGAAATCCGCAAGGAACGATTTAACTCCAACCGGACCACTACCGGGTCCTCCCATGCCATGAGGTGTCGAAAACGTTTTGTGCAGGTTCAGGTGAACAATGTCGAAGCCCATGTCGCCGGGTCTGACTTTTCCCATTATGGCGTTCAAATTGGCACCATCATAGTACAAGAGAGCTCCCGCCTCGTGCACAAGATCAGCTATCTTGAGAATGTCCCTTTCAAACAATCCAAGGGTGTTCGGGTTTGTCAATAGCAAGACGGCAACTTCTTCACTGAGATGATTTCTGAGTTCATTCAAATCTACAAGTCCATCTGCATTAGATTTCAACTCAACAATATCAAAGCCTGCCATTGATGCCGAGGCTGGATTTGTTCCATGAGCGGAGTCGGGGACCAGCGCTATGTGTCGCTTTGTGTCATTCCGGGACAGATGGTAAGCCCTCGATACGAGCATTCCTACGAGTTCGCCGTGTGCGCCAGCAGCAGGTTGAAGAGTCATTTCGTCGACTCCAGTTATTTCGCACAAGTATTGCTTGAGTTCGTACATAAGTTGCAAAGCGCCCTGTGAATATTCCCAAGGCTGATAGGGATGAATCTCTGCAAATCCTTCGAGTGAAGCAGCTTTTTCGTTGACCTTGGGATTGTACTTCATGGTGCAGGAGCCCAGCGGGTAAGGACCTTTGTCAACCGAGTAATTTTTCGATGCCAGATCTGTGTAGTGCCTGACAACATCGGGTTCTGAAAGTTCCGGAAGTTCAGGTAATTCTTTCCTTAGAAGATGTTCGGGCAGTTCTGGTTTGATTTGAGGCACATCGGTTGCTGGAAATTTGTATCCTTTTCTTCCGGGCACTGATTTTTCAAATATCATCATCTTTCATCACTTCCCAGGTGTTTTACAAGTAGCTCAATACTCTTTGCGGTGTTAACCTCTGTAGCGCAAGCAAGAGCACAATCTTTCAGGGATTTGTAGTACCGTTGAAGCGGCAGCGGAGCCAGAAATCCCTTTTCAAAAACCGCTTTCCACTTCTTGTCGTAGTTATTCTTGACACGGAATACAAATTCGTTGAAAAATGCCCCTTTGAAAACCAGATTGAATCCCTCGTTTTCTAACTTCTCGGCCAGATAGTGCGCGTTTCTGTAAGAACGCATGGCGACTTCCCGAAGCCCATTGGGACCAAGGATGCTGAGATATATCGCATTTGTAACCGCGCAAAGAGCTTGGTTACTGCATATATTCGATGTTGCTCTGCTTCTTCTGATGTGCTGTTCTCTTGTTTGAAGAATCATTACATACCCTGTGTTGCCTTCAAGATCCTTTGTTTCGCCGATAATTCTTCCAGGCATTTTTCTCACGTACTTTTCGCGCGTTGCGAAATACCCAACACCAGGACCTCCATAGCTGAGAGGTAACCCCAGTGGTTGACCATCTCCAACAACTATATCTGCACCAAACTTTCCAGGGCTTTCAAGAACCGAAAGAGATATGGGTTCAGATACAACTATAAGCATCACATCTTCAGGGACGACCTCTCTGACAGCCTTCAGATCTTCAATGACTCCGAAAAAGTTTGGATACTGAACGACAACAGCTGCTGTTTCTTCTGTGATCATCGATCTCATTGCTTCTATATCTGTTTGTCCCAATTCGTTGAGCTCTATCATGTTGAAGTCGATATTGTGGGGGTTTGCATAAGTTTTGCTGACACTTATGTATTCGGGATGAACAGCTTCAGAAATCAAAATTCTACTTTTGCCCTTCAATCTGTAAGACATCATGATTGCTTCGGCAAGTGCACTTGCTCCGTCATACATCGATGAATTTGTGACTTCCATACCGGTGAGTTCACACATCATTGTCTGGTATTCAAAAAGAGCTTGAAGAGTTCCCTGCGAAACTTCCGCCTGATATGGCGTATAAGCGGTGACGAATTCCGGCTTGCCTGCAAGAAATTTCACGACTTCTGGAATGTGGTGAGCGTAGTAACCAGCTCCCAGAAAGATGTTTTCTCTTGGAATTACAGCGTTGGATTCAGATAAAGACTTCATCCTGGAAAAAACAGTGAATTCATCAGATGATGATGGAATGTTCAACTTCTTACTTTTAGCGGGAATATCAACGTACAGATCATCGATATTCGCAACGCCTATGGTATTGAGCATTTCTTTGATTTCTTGATCTGTGTGAGGAATGTACGGATACATTTATCCCTCCTCCTCGCAGAGTTTCTTGTAGTCCTCCTCATCGAGTAGATCTTCGAGTTCTGCTGGGTCGATGATTTCAATCTTCACAAGCCACCCTTCACCTTCGGCGTCCTTATTCACGATCTCGGGTTTGTCTTCCAGCGCTGTGTTAACTTCCACAACCTTTCCACTCACGGGTGCGTAAACATCGCTTGCGGCTTTGACTGATTCTAAACTCAACAGTATTTCCCCTTTTTTGACTGTTTTTCCAGCTTCGGGAAGATCCGCATAGACAACGTCTCCAAGTTTTTCCTGGGCATACTCCGTTATTCCGATAGTACCGACACTGTTCTCGACTTGAATCCATTCATGTGTTTTTGTAAATTTTTTCACTTCAAGCCACCTCCTCAACTTCTTTTAACTGATCCTTTGTAAAATGGTAGTTTAACAACACGCGCGTTCTCAAGACGACCTCTGATATCTATGGAAACCTCTGAAGATATTTTCACATTGCTTTTCAGGCGAGCCATGGCTATGGATTTTTGAATTGTTGGTGAAAGCGTTCCACTGGTTACTTCTCCAATCTGGTCTTCTCCCATGTAGACAAGCATACCGTGCCTGGCGATTCTTTTCGATGAGAGTTCAAGCCCCCTGATTCTTCTTTCAATTCCTCTTTCCTTTTGTTTTGCAAGAGCATCTCTGCCTATAAAATCTTTGTCAAGCCTCACAACCCAGGATAACCCTGCTTCTAAGGGTGTTGTTGTTTCGTCCATATCGTTTCCATAGAGCATGTAAGAAGCTTCCAGCCTACAGACATCACGCGCCCCAAGTCCGGCTGGCTTCACTTCGGCTTTAATCAATTCTCTCCAAATAGATGCGACCGCTTCTGGATCACAGTAAATCTCAAACCCATCCTCTCCTGTGTATCCTGTCCTGGAAACCAAAGACTTTGCACCAAGAACTTCACATTCTATGAAATGATAGTATCCCACAGCAGACAAATCCTTGCTTACAAAGCGCTGTAGAATTTCCTCAGAAATTGGTCCTTGAAGGGCCAGTTGAGCGTACTGCGAAGAGACATTTTCCACTTCAACATCGAATTTCTTCGCGTTCTGATGGATCCACTTGAAGTCCTTTTCCGTGTTAGCGGCGTTCACAACAAGCAGTGCTTTGTTTTTACCAAAGCTGTACACAAGCAGATCGTCTATTACGCCACCCTCCTCGTTGCACATCGCAGTGTACATAATCTGTCCCATCTCAAGAGAGCCGTAGGAATTTGTAACAATATAATCAACGAATTTAAAAGTATCTGGGCCTGTAATCTCAATTTCGCCCATGTGAGAAACATCGAATAGCCCCGCTTTGTGCCTGACAGCCAGTACCTCTTCATTTATAGTGGAATATTGAAGGGGCATCAGCCATCCGGCGAATTCGACAATAGTTGCACCACTTTTGACATGCTCTTCATAAAGAGCGGTTTTCTTCATCGCTTATCCCCTCCTTCAAGATCCTCTGCGCTTCTTCAAAATATTCTTCTGGTACCATCAACGCGACAGCACCGCCTTGACCGAAAATCACGGGATCCAGCCAGTCGGCACCTTTTAAAATAACTGGGATTGACACACTTTCCAACAGACCCTTTATCAAATTTGCCTTGGAAATGTCATCAGTTTCTAAAAGAGTTTTCCACAAGATTCAAACCTCCAGAGTTGTATAATCTTACAACAACTATTTTACACCTGGAGGTGGCTTAAGTGAAAAGAATTGCTGTTCTAACCAGTGGAGGAGATTCTCCCGGAATGAACGCAGCTATTAGAGCCGTTGTTAGAGTTGGAGTTAGAAAGGGTCTCGAAGTTTTTGGAGTAGAAAGAGGATTTTGTGGACTCATAGAAGGAAGGATAAAGAAGATGTCTTTCAACGACGTGGCCGGGATAATGGAAAAAGGAGGCACCATTTTGAGAAGCAGCAGATGTGAGGAGTTTAGAACTACAGAAGGAAGAAAAAAGGCCGCTGTGAAACTAAGAGAACACAACATCGATGGACTCGTTGTAATAGGTGGCGAAGGTAGCCTTACCGGGGCATTGATTCTTTATGAAGAACACACCATACCAGTTGTTGGCATTCCTGGTACGATAGACAATGACATAGGTATGACGGATATGTGTGTGGGTGTTGACACTTGCTTGAACACAGTTGTTGATGCGATTCAGAAGCTAAAAGATACGGCAAGCTCTCATGAACGAGCTTTTATTGTTGAGACAATGGGCAGAGAATCTGGGTACATCGCTCTTGTGTCGGGATTAACTACTGGAGCAGAAGCGGTTATCGTTCCAGAAGTTCCTGTCAACTACGATACGCTATCGTCAAGACTCCTTGAAGAACGAAAGCGCGGTAAGATAAACTGCATAATTGTGGTTGCAGAAGGAGCTGCCAGCGCTTATGAGGTAGCACGTAGTCTTGAAAATCGTATAGGATACGACACCAGAATCACGATACTGGGACATGTTCAGCGTGGTGGAAGCCCAACGGCTTTTGATAGGTTGCTCGCTTCGCGGATGGGAGCACAAGCTGTTCACGCCTTGCTCAATGGAGACCACTGCACGATGATGGCTCTTGAGCTTGGTAAGATAGTTCACGTTCCATTGAAGGAAGTTATTGAAAATAAGAAAACCCTCGACATGTCTCTCTACAATTTAGCCTATCAATTGTCTTAAGGAGATGGTGGACATGCGAAAAACGAAGATAATCTGCACTGTAGGGCCGAAAACTGAAACAAAAGAACAGATACAAAAACTAATAGAAGCGGGTTCGAATGCACTGAGACTGAATACTTCACACCTAACGGTTCAGAAATGTGTGGATCTGATTCGCACGATAAACGAAGTTCGGGTAGACAAGGGTTTACCGCTTTCCATAATCGTTGATCTTGCTGGTTCAAAGATTAGAACAGGTTCACTTTCAAGCGAACAGATAGAAATGAAGCGAGGAGCAACAGTTACTCTCACATCAGAACCCGTTGTCGGAAGTGAGAGTATCTTGCATATAAATTACTCGAAACTCGCCAACAGAGTCAAGCCGGGCCAGAAGATACTGCTCGATGATGGAAAAGTTGAACTGAAGGTAACAAAGGTTCAAAACAAAGGGATTAAATGTGATGTGATTTCGGGAGGCTCTATCACAGCGCAAAGAGGTGTCAACATACCCAATGTAGATATTGATTTACCGCTTCTGACAGACGAAGACATGGAATTTATCAAGGCATGTTCCAAGGAGAGCGTGGACTATTTTTGTTTTTCCTTTGTGAGGAATGCTGAAAGCATTGTTGAAGCCAGAAAGGTTATCAGTTCGTTTGGTGATTTTGGTTTAATCGCGAAAATCGAGACAGCTCAGGCTCTGAACGATCTTGAACGCATATGTGAGGTCAGCGACGGTGTTTTAGTCGCCCGGGGTGATTTGGGAGTCGAGACAGCGCTCGAGGAAGTGCCTATCCTTCAAAAAAGGATAACTGCAATGGCGAGAGACCACGCTGTTCCTGTAATAATCGCAACACAGATGCTTGAGTCGATGCTGGAGAATCCAACCCCCACACGGGCTGAGATCGCAGACATAGCGAATGCCATTTTTGATGGTGCAGACGCTTTACTCCTGACAAGTGAAACTGCGATAGGAAATTATCCAGTGAAAAGTGTTGAAATCATGTCTAAAACAGCTCAAGAAGCAGAGAAATGGTTTGAAGATCTTAGACACGACAAGCCGAAGCTTGAAAACATCGCGACGAAGGATATACCACAAGCCATTGCAAAGAGCTGCTGGGATCTGTCAAAATGCATTGGAGCAAAAGCGATAATTACATCAACAGCTTCTGGAGGAACCGCAAGAAGGATATCCAGATTTCGGCCTTCAGCGGCTATTATAGCCACGACCCCAGAGGAGAAGACGTTTCACAGATTATCAATTGTGTGGGGTGTAACGCCGATAGTTATACCTCAAGTGAACACAACGGACGTGATGATACACGTGGCGGCAGAAAGGGCGAAAGCCTCGGGTTTTGTTAGAACCGGTGATGTTGTGATAGTGACTTCCGGAGTGCCATGTGGAGTTGTTGGAACGACGAACATGATCAAAGTACACGAGGTGGAATGAGGTTGGATTTGATTCTGCTTCTTGTAGGACTTGTTCTGCTTATTAAGGGAGCGGATCTTCTTGTGACCGGAGCCGCTTCATTTGCCCTCAAAACCGGCGTTTCAAAGACAGTTGTGGGGCTTTCACTGGTGGCATTGGGAACTTCCGTTCCCGAGTTGGTCTCTTCCATGGTGGCATTGGTGAAGGGATTTGGCGATGTACCGCTTTCAAATGTCGTTGGAAGTAACATTGCAAACATCGGTTTATGTCTGGCGGTAGCTGCGATTATTCGCCCTATTCCCATTGAACGAAAGACAGTAAGAGCAGAAGTTCCTTTTATGATACTGTCTTGTTGTGTTCTGCTTTTCATGCTTTTGAGAAATCACAGCTATGTTCTTTACTGGAATGATGGAGCTATCCTGCTGTGTTTTTCTGCGATATATGCTTATTACGTTTTTACTTCGGCGCGGGAGATAGTAGATGACGAAATTTCCCTGGAGGCTCACGATGAGCAAAGGTTATCTTTGTTGTTAGTTAAGATAATCATCGGAGTGATAAGCGTAATAATTGGTGGAAAATTCACAATCGATGGAGCTGTCGGGATCGCTTACCAGCTTGGTGTTAGTCGAAGCTTAATTGCGCTGACGATCATCGCTGTGGGAACATCTTTGCCTGAGATTGTCGTGACGATAACTTCTGTAGCCAAAAAGGAAATAGGTATTCTTGTTGGAAACGTTGTGGGAAGCAATATAATGAACATATTTGTTGTACTGGGATTTTCTTCGCTTGCTGGCAGGTTGAATGTTAATGTCGATAACTACTGGGTTGATCTGTTCGTTCTACTGGTTCTTTCACTTTGTGTTTTTGTCTTCTCGGTAACAGAAAGGAAGATCACGAGGCTTGAGGGAGTTTTACTGACTTCTGCTTATGGATTTTATGTGACCTATGCGGTTCTTAGAGGATAGCACAAATGTCTTGTAAAATATACGCAGATGTATGAGAGAATTCAAATGTGAAGAATGTGGAATAGGAATCAACCGTGATTTGAACTCAGCAATGAATATGCTGAAGGCAGTAGGGGTGGACTGCTCCGAAGGGCTTAACCCTATGCCCGCTGAGATGGAAATTGAAACATTAAACAAACTCTTAGACAATCTGCCATATGTTGAGTATTCCATTGTTGAAGCGGGAATCCCCTTATTTCAATGAGGGGAGGAAGTCAACACAGATTTCACGGT
>Ga0190330_1000161_pt1 | contig 17767 bp, 15 predicted proteins | sample 48720434_MG_FD_161654 | JGI IMG/M metagenome (GOLD analysis project Ga0190330, IMG submission 161654) | Hydrothermal vent sediment bacterial communities from Southern Trench, Guaymas Basin, Mexico - 4872-04-3-4_MG | ecosystem: Environmental > Aquatic > Marine > Hydrothermal vents > Sediment ...
AAGCTGGATCAGTGTCACTCTTTTCACACGGCCTTCTGAAGAGAAAACTCTCCGGTCCTTTTACCGGCTTGTGAAACCGGGCGGCCCTGGCTGGAGAAAAGTAGTGGAAAAAGCCCGGAATGAGGGAGACCCTGTGGAGACAGGGGAAAGCCAGTGGGATGTGCCCCAGGGTATTGTGTGCATGGTAGTGGGATGTCTTGGAGTGTACAGCGCTCTTTTTGCAGCCGGATACTGGATATACGGCAGATACCTTCCTGCGTCTTTCTTGAGTGTCCTGTCTGTGGCGTCAGGATTTTTCCTCATGAAGATGTGGAAGAAGCTCAAAATGCAGAACTAATATAAAATCAGGTGTGGCTTTATTAATAATAAATTTTACTTTTTGTTTTGGGGTTCGTCCTTTTGGAGGTAGAGCATGTCCACGCTTCGGGAAAAATCCCCTATCAGGTGTTTGCAGAAGTAATCAGCTCTGAGCCAGAACCAGTAATCGCTCATATCACCGTATCCGTGCCTCTGGCCCGGGAAGATAAAGAAGTCAAATCTTTTGTTGGCGCGGATAAGGGCATTAGCCATGGTGATGGTATTGGCAGGGTGTACATTGTTATCGATGTCCCCTGTAGTCAAAAGAAGATGTCCTTTGAGGTTTCCCGCTAATTCCGAATTTTTATCTATATCGTATTCAAAGGTTACTTCTCCTTCTTCATTTTTCACTTCTTTGACGCCATGGTGTTTCTCGCTCCACCAACGGTTATAGATGTTGTTTTCGTGGTTGCCGGAAGATGAGACAGCGACTTTAAAAAAGTCCGGATAAACCAGCATGGCTGCTGTGGACATAAAACCTCCGCCTGAATGGCCGTAAATCCCTACTTTATCTATATTGATAAAGGAATGCCGAGCAGCCAGTTGCTCGATGGCAGATTTCTTGTCAGCCAGTCCGTAATCCCGGAGATTTCCGTATCCGAAATTGTGGTACCATTTGGACCTTGCCGGATGTCCTCCCCTGTTTCCAACACAAATCACGATAAATCCAAATTGAGCCAGGCTCATATTGCCTCTGCCCGTAGAAAATGATTTGGGAACGGATTCGGTCTGAGGCCCCGGATACACATAAGCGATGATGGGGTATTTTTTGTTCTCGTCAAAATCAAAGGGCTTGTACATCACGCCATAGAGGTCTGTGATGCTGTCATCCGCTTTCACTTTAAAGGTCTCGGGAAATTTATAACCGGCCTCCATGAGAAGAGACAGATCTGCGGTCTCAAGGCCCATCAGCCTGTTTCCTCTGTTGTCGAAAACAGCGGATTCTGGGGTGGTGTTCACTCTTGAATAATTATCCACAAAAAATCGGTTTGAATCGCACATTCGGGAGTAGTGGTTAAAGTTGCCTGGATTTAAAAGCTCTATCCCGCTTCCGTCAAATCGAATACGGTACAGATGGCTGTAGTACGGGTCTTCTCCCTTTTCTCTTGCATTGGCCGTAAAGTACAGCACTCTGTTTTTTTCGTCTATTCCCTGGATGTCATCACAGTGAAAAGGGCCTGAAGTGATCTGGTTTTTCAGGTTGCCTTCGCCGTCGTAAAGATAGAAGTGGGCCCAGCCCGTTCTTTCGGACCAGTGGATGAGTTCCTCCCCGTTGTTGACAAGCCCCAACCGCCTTGTTTCCACATAGGTGTTAAGGCGTTCTTCGATGAGCACTTTGACCTCTCCGGTCTCTGCGTCTGCCACGCAGGTGTCGATTTTATGAAGGTCCCGGCTGGTCCGCGTGAAGTACAGTTTATCAGATGTTTCAGCCAGCCACAAAGGAGGGTTGATTTTATCATCCCTGTTTTTTTCTTTTCTGGGAGCTGTGAGTATAGAGATGGATTGGTCTTTGAACCGGTCGTCTTTGACCTGGATTTTATTATTTTTTTCGAAGTCGAATATCAGGACGTCATACTGGGGGGCTTCCTCTTCTCCGGGCATGTGGTACTTGTAGGTCTCCAGTGTAGGCCTGGGTTTCGCAATCGAGTTTATGACCCAGAGGTCTTTGACTTTACGGTTATCCGTCCGGACCATAGCAAACTTCTTAGAATCCCTTGACCATATGATACGGACCGGTTTTCGCTTGTCTTTATTTTTTTCCTTTTCCACATTGGTCTCTCCCCTATCTCTCTGGGCATAGCTGTAGTCTTCCTCGCCGTCCTCTGTCAGTTGATGCTCTTCGATATCTTTGGCTTTTTTATCTTTCAGGTACTTTTCATAGTTTTCCTTGTCCATCCAAAAAAGGTTGTAATGCCGGCCAAACACGACCTTTTTTCCGTCAGGGGAGATGTTGGCCCAATCAGGCTTTTCCGGGGGTTTTTCAAAATCTTTCAGCACCCTCAGTTTTCCGGTCGAAAGCTCATACTCAAAGAAAAAGGATTTTTTCTTTGGTTTTTCTTTTTTGTGTTCTTCTTCATCCTGCTCTTCCATTTTCTGCTTTTCCATCTCTTCATCTTTTTTTTCTTCTTCTTCCAGAGAACTTATGACCTCAAACTGGATGGCGGTATCTTTTTTTACGAATTCTATCTCTTTAATGGGAAGGTGTTTGGCGTCATAAGGGTCTTTGGTGATTTCCGTAAGCATGGCTGCCATTTTTACATTATCGAACAGAGGTTTTTTTGTCTTTTGAGCCGGGTCAGCTATAAGAAACATTTTCCCTTCACTTGTTTCATAGGTGTACCAGAACCGGTCGCTGTGTTTCAGCCAATGCGGGTCCACTGTTGTGCTGAACACCATTTTCTTTAGTTTTGCAGGCGAAAATTGGGCCGCAAGCTCGTAGTTGGCTTTTTTGACCTCATTGTTTTCGGATGAGAGCGCGGCCGAAGAAAGGGGGATAATAAAAAAGACAATAACGAAAAAACACACGGACTTTCTTTTCATTGAAATGCCTCCTTAAAAGATTCTGATAATAAATGATCTCTATTAGAGTTAAGATACCATTTTTGACCCATAGAAAAAAGATTATACTTGTTGTGAAACGGGTTGTAAATTATTATCTGCCAAAACTATTCATAAAAAAATGGCGAAGTTCATTTTTTTACCTTACAGGCGAGCCGATGCGAAATTCAGGTGTGGCCTGTGCTCCCTTCAGATTTTTAACGCCATTCTCCTTCGTTTTTCTCGGCTGCTGCGTAACTCTTTAAAAATGTTTGGAGGGAACGGGCAAGGGATTCGTCACCCGTTCGATCCACCAGCGATGGATCTCTCTCCCATTCGGGCTTCTCTCTCCTCTAAAGAGGAACCGTGCCCGCTCAGCCCTCATAGTGGATTCCTCATCCCATGCCCTTCTTCCCTTACATAGTCTCTACTCATGAATTATCAGAGTCACATTCCTGCATCCGAAGGCTAAATCTTCAATGTCGCCACGTCCACACCTGAATTTCGCAAGGTAAAAAGGTGGTGTGGCCTGTGCTCCCTTCATGTTATCACGAGGAGCGCAGCGGCGCAGTGATTTCATAATGCTCCCTTGTCACAATGAGATTGCTTAATCACTTTGTTCTTCGCAATAACACAGCAGCATTGACTCGTTCATCATCCAGGTCTATTGAAAAGGAATGTTTACTGCTCTATTAAATTATGGTATAAAAGTCAAACAAAATGTTTTAAGGAAAGAAAATGGAAAAAAAGCAAGAAAATAACTGGGGTATGTTCTGCCATCTCGCAGCACTGGCAGGATTTGTGGTTCCTTTTGGAAACATCATTGGTCCGTTGATCATCTGGCTTATAAAAAAGGATGAGTCGGAATTTATCGATGATCAGGGAAAAGAGAGTTTGAATTTTCAAATATCCATCACTATCTACGCTGTCATAGCCGCCCTGCTCATGCTGGTGGTTATCGGAATATTTCTTTTGATCGGAATCGGTATTTTATCCATCGTTTTTATCATTTTAGCAGCTGTTAAAGCCAATACCGGAGAAAAATACCGCTACCCGCTTACCATACGATTCATCTCCTGAACAGGAAATCCAACACACCAGGATCTCCATTATAAAGAGTGTCCGTGGGCCTGATTGTTTTTGGATAAGGAGTCGAGGCAGCTGTATAAAAACCATAGGATTCATTATAATAGTAACACTGTGATGGAAGAAAAGAGCGGTTTGATGAAGAACAAGAGCGGCTTCTTTTTTGTGGTGGCCCTGTGGATCCTGGCGGCGTGGCTGCTTTTCCCTCTTCTGGGTATTGGGTCACTTGACCTGGAGCATGCAAAAAAATACATATTCCGTTCTACAGGGGGAACGGCTGTTCTGATCATACTTTTCGGGAAAACCGTTTTCGACCTTTTCTTTTTAAAAGCAGAAGCAGTAAAGCAGTCTGTGTTTAATGTCATTTTCCTGACTCTATATTTGTTTTCCATTGTAGGAGTTCTCGTTTATATTGTAAGCCGTATGATCATGCTCTATGTGAAGACCCATGCCAGCGAATCCTTTCTGTTTTAGTCCGTTCTGTCCTTTTAATTTTTCTTTGGTAAAAAGGGAATATTTGTTTCCCTGATTTGTATATTGTGGTAGAAGGATGAATAGAGAGTGGGGCAAAAAGAACACAAGGAGATAAAAATGTCAGTCACAAAGTTTTTTAAAGTTCTGTCATCAGGAATTTTTGCCTTGGTGCTGTTTTTGTTTGTACTGCTTCAGGCAGATGGGGTGACAGGCATCAAAGGCAGGGTCACGGACACGGAAGGCAGCACCATACCGGGGGTTTTTGTAAAGATCACGCAGCAGCCGGCCGGAAAAGAATACACCGCCACAACGGATATCAAAGGGGCTTTTAGCTTTAAAAACATAGACCCGGGCCTTTATGATCTGACAGCAGAAATAGCCGGATTTACTCCCTTTGAAAAAAAAGATATTTCTGTTTCTGCTAACAAGACAGTGGAAATCAACATCCGGCTCAAGATGACTTCCTTTGTACACATGGATGAAGAAGGCCGCGTACTCGGGGGGGTCGTAGGAGGAGTCCTCTCAGAAAAAGCGCCTGCCGCAAGGTCTAAAGCAGCGCAGTTTCCTGTGAGTGTTTACACTTCCTTTAACACTGAAGAGTATTCACGGATCTATGAGAACCGGTTTTTCGATGCTCTGCACAATCCTCTCTCTACTTTTTCCATTGATGTGGACACGGCTTCTTATGCCAATATCAGGCGTTTTATCCGGACCAACCAGTTCCCTTTTGAAGATGCGGTACGCATTGAAGAGATGATCAATTATTTTGATTATGATTATCCTCTGCCCGGGAAAAAGGAGCCTTTTTCCATCTTTACTGAAATGTCTTTCTGCCCCTGGAACGAAGCTCACAGACTGATCCATATCGGACTTCAAGGGCGCGAACTCACCTCTGAGGAGCAGCCTCCCAGCAATCTGGTGTTTCTGCTGGACGTAAGCGGCTCTATGAGGAGCCCGAACAAGCTCCCGCTTCTTCAGACGGCTTTCAAACTCCTGGCAAAGGAACTGGACGAGAAAGACAAGGTCTCTATTGTGGTTTATGCCGGGGCAGCCGGAGTGGTCCTCCGTTCTGCTTCTGCTTCCAATAAGGCAGAGATCATTGAAGCAGTGGACAGGCTTCGGGCCGGCGGTTCCACAGCCGGAGGAGAAGGCATCAGATTAGCGTACAAGACCGCCATGGAAAATTTCATAAGAAACGGCAACAACAGAGTCATCCTGGCTACGGACGGTGATTTTAACGTGGGAGTGAGCAGCACTTCGGAGCTGGTGAGGATGATCGAAGAATACAGGGAAAAAGGTGTTTTTCTGACCGTGCTCGGTTTTGGAATGGGAAACTACAAAGATAACCGGATGGAGCAGCTTGCGGACAAGGGAAATGGAAATTATTTTTATATCGATAATATCCTGGAAGCCAAAAAAGTATTTATAGATGACTTAACAGGGACTCTGTTCACCATTGCCAAGGATGTGAAAATCCAGGTCGAGTTCAATCCTGCGAAAGTCAAAGCTTACCGGCTTATCGGATATGAGAACAGAATTTTGGACAAGGAGGACTTTGCGGATGATACCAAGGATGCCGGAGAACTCGGCTCCGGCCATTCCGTGACTGCACTTTATGAGGTCATTCCCTACAGCTCGGATGAAGAGGTGGCCCAAATCGGGGATTTGAAGTACCAGGATACGAAAATAAATCCCAAAGCGTTCAAAAGCCCAGAGGTCATGACCGTTAAGTTAAGATACAAAGAGCCGGATGGAGACAAAAGCAAGCTCATAGAGGCTCCGGTTCTGGATAAAAAGGTGTCTCTGGAAAAAAGCACAGATAACTTCAAGTTTTCTGCGGCCGTGGCTGAGTTCGGCATGCTGCTCAGAGATTCCGAATTTAAAGGAAGCACCAGTTTTGAAACCATTTTAAAGCTGGCTCAGGAAGGAAAAGGCAAAGACACGCATGGATACCGGGCTGAATTCATCAGACTGGTTGAGATGTGCCAGCTTCTCGAGCGAACCAAGAAACAGTGATGTTATGAATATTTCTCCTTTTTTTGTTGATTAAAGGACGGGCGCGGTTTTACAATTCTCGCTCCTCCCGTTTTTCGGGGAAACTCCCTGTGCTTCGGGGTGGGAAACCGCGCCCGGATGTTTAAGCTTTTTATCGTTGATCCTTAATATTATGTATGATATTTATAAAAAATGATGGGGAAAGAGGAGGAACAGATTGAAGATATGGCATGATATAAAAAATATGCTCCATTTTATCATTATCTTTCAGTGCCTTTTTTTAACTGTTTGTTTGATCTCTCAAAAGGACAGAAAGCGGGTGAGTAGTATCATTCTGGCTGCTTTTCTGATCTGTGTGGCTGTCTCAGAGCTGAACGGGGTTTTTTATCATTTCGGAGAGTTAAAAAAACTCATTCTGTCCTATGCTCCTCATCTGCTTGATGTGGCTTTTCCTTTTGTCTATCTCTATATCCCTATACTTTTTCTCTACGTGCTCTCTATAACGCAAAAGGATTTTCGGTTTAAGAAAATCCATTAGATTCATTTTCCTGATTTTGCCCTCTTCTGTATTTTTATAGGAATAAAATACGGCTCTCTCGGTGCCGGGGCCATAAAGGAAATGGTGGCGGCGGATTCTCTGTACACCTCTTTTGAGGATCATGTTTTTGACCTGGTTGAGTATGTGCAGTTTTTTGGTTATGCTGTTGCTTCTTTGATTGCTCTTAAAAAGTATCGAATAAGGATTAAAAATCTTTACTTAACAGTTGAGTCCCTCATCTCTCTCCTGACTGAATTTCGTGCTTTTCGAATTTATCGGATGGAAATCACTGGAGATCATCGAATCTGTTTTATGGAATGTAACTCACTATGATAATGTGTTTGTTCTCTGAGGTCGTCTTTCTTGTGTTTTCAGCCTTAATGGTCTTCAAAGGCTTCAAACATCCTGAAATCTTCTCTGGAGGCAGTGAACCAAAATATGAAAAAATACGGCTGCCCGGGGGACTTAAAGAAAAGTATAAAACTGAATTGGCACAGTATATGAAAAATAAAAAATCCTATCTGGACCCGACTTTTAACCTCAAGGAACTTGCCGGAAAAGTATCCATCCCTCCCCATCACCTCTCACAGGTGCTCAACACACATCTTAACCAAAACTTTTTTGACTTTATCAATTCCTACCGGATTAAAGAGAGCCAAAGGCTTCTTCTGGAGCAGGCTCCGGATAAAAAAACGATTTTAGAGGTTCTTTTTACCTCCTAAAATTAATCCATTATAACGTGAGATTTATTTTTCCCCAGAATCAAGGGGGGGGAAATCTTTGACGAGATAGCATCTTTGTGTTAAAATTTTTTTGGAGTCATTCATGAAAGGTCTCCCTCGATTAAAAAGAAAACAGAAGGGAAAAACTGATTTAAAGCGGATTGCCTTGATATGGATTGTGATGGCAGCTGTTTTGATACCTTATGAAGCTCAAGCATCCAGGACCTCTCGGCCTAAAAACCTTCTTCTTATTATTGTCGATACCTTAAGGGCTGATAGGTTGAGCTGTTACGGAAGCCATGAAGTGCAGACTCCCTGGATTGATAAATTGGCCCAGCGAGGCACGCTTTTTACAAGAGCGTTTGCCCATACTCCCCTAACTCTTCCTTCCCATGCCAACATCTTGATCGGAACCACTCCATTGATTCATGGAGTTCATGAAAATACCAGTTTCGTAGTCAAGGAAGAATCGCTCACCTTGGCTGAATTTCTAAAAGGAAAAGGTTTTTCAACGGCGGCCTTTATCGGTGGGTTTCCTCTTGACTCCCGATTTGGTCTTGATCAGGGTTTCGATGTTTATGACGATGAGTTTGAGACTTCTTTATCTCAAAAATTTTCTTACGGAGAAAGGAAGGCAGAGCTTGTTGTTGACAGAGCATTAGCCTGGCTTAAGGGAAGAGAATCTCCTTGGTTTCTCTGGGTCCATGTGTTTGATCCTCACGAACCTTATGTTCCGCCCTCTCCATTCCAGACAAAATATCAGGATCAGCCATATGATGGGGAAGTAGCCTATGTCGATCAGGAACTCGGAAGGCTCATTGATGGGCTAGAGAAGAATGGCCTCTTCGAAGAAACTTTGGTCATTTTTACGTCGGACCATGGAGAATCACTGGGCGAACATGGTGAGATGACTCACGGTTTTTTAGCGTATAATTCTACGCTTTGGGTTCCTTTGATCATTGTTCAACCCGCTAGAAAACATGTCAGAATTGATGATTATGTTTGTCATACAGACATTTTTCCGACTGTGTGTGATATTTTCAAACTTCGGGCCCCTTCGCACTTGGATGGGATATCGCTTGTTAATAGTATGAAAGGACGTCGATTGCCACAAAGGACTATCTATATAGAATCTTTATATCCCTTCTATCAAAGGAATTGGGCACCCATTCAAGGATTCATTGCAGACGAAGAAAAATTTATCAAGTCCCCTCTCCCCGAACTATATGATTTGAAGAGCGATTTTTTAGAGCAAAAGAACCTTGCCAGCCAAAGCGTACTTGGTGAATACAATCAAAAACTTCAAAAAATTCTGTCATCTGGAGTTCCGTTGGGTAGCGAATCAAACCGCAGGACAGCGGACAAAGAAACATTGGAAAAACTGTCCAGTCTTGGTTACATTTCCGGCTATCAAACAGATACGAAACAGCATTTCGGACCCGAAGATAATGTGAAGGTCCTTCTTCCTTTCTACAATTCTGTCATCAAAGCTATTAACCTTCATTATGATGGGAAGAGCGAACAGGCCACAAGGATGATAAGGAAAGTCATCACTGAACGTCCGGATGTTGACATAGCCTATTCCAAACTAGCTGAGATTTACCAAGATCAGGGACGATTAGGGGATTCCATAGCCGTCCTCCAGCTAGGATTGGATAAGCTCCCATCAAGCTATGAAATTCTATCCTCCTTAGTAAATGCATTAATGGATGCCAGGCATTATCAGCAGGTGATCCAGCTTGTGAGTCAGTCTAACCATCGGATGAAGGACTATGATCCAGAGATTTGGAACTATGTCGGGATCGCTCATATGCACTTGGGAGAGCTTGACGAAGCTTTAGAATCTTTTGAGAAAGCACTTTCTATCGACCCTGAATACGCTTCCATTGATCTTAATTTTGGGAATACCTATCTTTTAATGTTCCTTCGTGACAACAAAGAAGAAACTTTGGCCAAATGCATCGATTACTTAGAAAAGGCGATTGCCAGCGATCCAGGCTCTGCAATGGCTCATAACAGCCTTGGTGCTGCTCTCAGAAAATCAGGTCGTTTGAAGGATGCCATAGAGGCCTGGGAGAAAGCTCTGGAACTAAATCCTAAGCTTAAAATGGCCATATACAATTTAGGGAAGGCCTATTATGATTTAGGAGATAAGTCTCAAGCTCTTGTTTTCCTGCAGAGATATCTTAGATCCTCAGGTTCACAAATAAGTCCCGATGAAAAAAAGGAACTCGAAAATCTGATTGCCGAATGCCGGAAATAATAACTTTGCGATTTATATCCGCAGTCTCCTTCAGGAGATGACAGATTTCGGAAATCTCCCGCGCAGAGCTATTTTTCCTTCTCGATCTCGTTCCAGTTGGGAGGTGTGATGCCTTGCAGGTGTTGGACGAAGAAGTCATACATCTTCCGTTCCCCGTAGGCTCCGCCCATTCCGTGGCCGCCTCCGGGGATGACCAAAAGGTCAAAGGTCTTGTCTGCTTTGATCAAAGCATCCACGACCTGCATGGTTGAGGAAGGGTCAACATTTGTGTCCAATTCGCCTACGATCAATAAAAGTTTTCCCTGGAGCCTGTAAGCATTGTCCACATTAGAAGAAGCCCCATATTCCGGGCCTAGGGGCCACCCCATCCACAGCTCGTTCCACCACATCTTATCCATCCTGTTGTCATGGCATCCGCAGGAAGAAACACCAGCTTTGTAAAATTCAGGATGGAAGAGAAGTCCCCCCAGAGCGTTCTGGCCGCCGGCAGAGCTGCCGTAGATCCCCACACGGCTGATGTCATAGGAAGGATATTTGGCGGCCGCAGCTTTGTGCCAGAGAATTCTGTCCGGGAACCCGGCATCACCGAGGTCTTTCCAGCAGACGTCATGAAAGGCTTTGGACCGGTTGCTGGTACCCATGCCGTCCATCTGGACAACAATGAATCCCATTTCTGCCAGGGGCTGCATGCGGTTGCAGGGACTGAATGTTTTGGGCACAAAAGATCCCTGGGGACCTGCATAGATGTATTCCACAACCGGGTATTTTTTATCGGGATTGAAATCCATGGGCCGGTTGATGATGCCCCAGATATCAGTCTTGTTGTCACGGCCTTTGGCAACGAAAACCTCGGGCGCTCTCCAGCCCGCGCTTATAAGTTCCCGGATGTCTGCCTTCTCGACCTGCATCAGCACTTTTTGATCCGAAGTGCGGCGGAGTTCCATGACAGGCGGAACATCCACACGTGACCAGGTATCAACATAATAAGCCGTGTCCGGGGAGAAGGAAACAGAATGGCTGAAATTGCCTCTGGTAAGGGGCGTAAGCCCCGAACCATCAAAGCCGATCCGAAAAGCGTGTGTAAAATAGGGGTCCTGCCCTTCATTCATTCCGCTCGCCTGGAAATAGATCTGGCGGGCCTCCTCATCGACTTTGTGCACTCTTCTTACGACCCATTCGCCTTTGGTGATTTGGTTTTTCACAGTGCCGGTTTCTCCGTCATAGAGATAGAGGTGATTCCATCCGTCCCTCTCTGACATCCAGATGACCTCTTTTCCGTCGTCAATGTCATGGCGGAAGTTTTTCCCTGAATAGTCAAAAAATGTTTTGGCCTCTTCACTGATAACAGCGCGTGCTTTTCCTGTGTTCCCGTCGATCTCTATGACCCTGTATACCTGATGGCCCCGCTGGTTGTACTCGAATGTGAACGCCCGGCTGTCTTCCCGCCAGACCGGATCCGAAATACCGTAGGGATTGGGAAAGAAAGCGTTGTTTATAGGGATCTGTTTTTTTCCGTCAACAAGAAAAATCACCGGCTGTTCCACATCAAGGGCATCGCCCGGCTTCGCGTATTCCATGGTGTGGTGTTTTGGCTGGAGCTGGCCGTCGGGGGAAGATTCGATGTAGTGTATGACACGGTGATAGCCGCGCCGGAGACGGTAAGCCGCGATTTTTTTGGAATCAGGAGACCAGGCAATGGAGCCGTAGGTATAATAGTTGCCTTCTGAGCCGTCAAAGCTCAGAGCGGATTCCTCTTTATTATCCTTTATACGGATATAAACATTGTAGTTTTTTATAAATGCTTCCATTGTGCCGTCTGGAGATACCTTGGCCTCTTCAGAAGCAGCCCGGGGGGCCGGGCCTCTCTCCCACATGGTAAAGTCCCTTGGACGCCAGCGGCGCTGGGCCGGCCCAGCTTTTTTGACCTCATAAGTAGTCAGGTCGCATGTGTATTTCCATTCCCCGATTTCAAATTCCAAAGACTTTTCCTCTTCTATGAAGGTAATGAACCGGAAGGGCAGTTTCAGGGGTTCGACCTCTTCCTCAAGAAGCTTGGACAAAGAAGCAGCCAGTTTTTTATGGTCAAAGGCCCGCTCTTTTTTAAGAGCTTCCGCGTCAACCAGATAGAAGGCGGATCCTCCCTTGACCGATTTCCGGTACCAGAAGCGGTTTGTTTTGTCAATCCAAAAAGGATGTTCAGGCATGTTCAGGACCAGACTCGAAAGCTTCTCCCGAAGTCCGAAAGCCCGTTCATAATCGGCCTGTGTCCCCTGGGCAGAAAGAAAACAGGGCCCAAACACAAAAAAAAGAATAAAAAAACAAACAGCACAAACACTCCGACGGTTCATTGTTCCTCCTCTTCTTATTTCATGAAAAAATACCTATTGAATACACCATATTTATTTTTATTAATCCGGATTTGTTATCATCGCACTATGACCTGCTGATTGCAAGATTTTGTCTAATGTTGAGATGGCCTTGCCTTTGACATTTCTCTATTATTAGGTTACATTAAAACCTGAAAATGATGATAAGCAGAAAAAGAAGAATTTTCAATCTGGCTTTTCTCTTTATTTTTCTTTATTTGACCCTTTTCATAAACTTTTTTCATACAGAAGAGGTCATCACTGATACGGATAACTGTCCTGCATGTCAGTTTCAGAACTCATCTGTTACCACGAGCCAGATCAATTTTTTCTTCCTGCCGCCTCCCCGGATCATGGGAAATCTGGAGGTGTTTTATTTAGTTGATTGTCATTCCGTTTTTTTTATCGAACCTTCCTCCCGTTCTCCCCCTGAAATTTAATTTCCTCACCTTAAAAGATATTTCTTATGCGATGTCTTCTGAGATATCTTTGTTCAATGGCTGAACTGAAAAACCATAAGAGAATTTCAAGAGGAGACAAACAATGAGAAAAAACTTAAAGATTCCTTTACTGATTATCCTCATATTGGCGTATTCGTTAGGGCTTACTGCCCAGGAAATAATATTAAATCCTTCCAGGGATCAATCCGGAGAAGCAGGCCTTTTGCGTTTATCCGGTCAAGTAGTGTCTTATGAAGGAGAGCCTGTTGGAAAGGCTGTTGTTCTTATTCCGGAAATCCAAAAAACAACGGAAACCGATAAAAACGGAGAATTCGAAATTTACGCTGTGCCTCCGGGAAGATACCATGTTGAAGTCTATGCCGAAGGCTATGTGGATTATCATTCGGATTTTTTTGATTTGAAACAAAGCATGACAGCCGCTATAAATCTGATTAAAAAGCTCTCAGAGGAAATAGTGGTCACTGCCACTCAAACACCAAAACTCTATGCCGAGGTTCCGGTTAAAACGGAAATCATTACAGCAAGAGAGATCGAACAAAAGGGGGCGTCCCAGCTCGCTGAGTCTCTTTCCCTGATCACAGGCCTTAGAGTTGAGAACAACTGTCAGAACTGCAACTTCACCCAGGTCCGCATCAATGGCATGGAAGGGAAGTACTCCCAAATCCTGATCGACAGTTCCCCTGTTTTCAGCTCCATGATAGGTGTTTACGGGCTTGAACAGATCCCCACGGAAATGCTCAACAGAATTGAAGTCGTCAAAGGGGGCGGCTCAGCCCTTTACGGGGGGAATGCTGTAGCTGGAGTTATCAACGTTTTGACCCAGGAACCAAAGGGAAACAGCACGACCATAAAACTGCACCAGCAGTCGAATAAAGGGGAACCTTATACAAATATGGGTTTTCGAAGCGGCCTTGTGACCAAAGACGGAAACACAAAGGCATTCCTTTTTGCCAATTATAAAGGGAGGCAGCCCGTGGATTTAAATGGAGACGGCTTTTCTGAAATCGGCCGTTTAAAGAGCACTAATTTTGGACTGAATCTTTACAATTCTTTTTCTGGTATAAGAGGGAAACTCAAGTTAGGCTTTTACAGAATAGCTGAGGACAGACGGGGCGGAGACCTTTTTGACCTCCCCCCTCATGAAGCCAATATAGCCGAATGGATCAATTCTGACCTTTTGGGTTTTTCTTCGGATTGGAATCATTATCTGAGCGATAAGCTGTATTACAGTGTTTCTTTCTCTCATGTTCATGCGCAAAGAGATACCTACTATGGAGCCGAAAAAGACCTGAATGCTTACGGGTCGACAGAAAATCCGGTTACGTATCTTAACACCCAGTTGAATTACCATATGGGCTCGCACCTTCTGTCCACTGGATTTCAATTCAAAGGTGAGATAATCAGGGATCAGGCTGTTGCCTACGGCAGGGAGATCGATGATAATTACAATGAGTTTGGTTTGTTTGCTCAGGATGATGTCAAGCTCAACAAAACCTTCTCCCTTCTTGCCGGATTGAGGTTAAGCAAGCATTCGCTGATCGATAAGCTGATATTTAATCCCAGGATGAGCGTTCTTATAAATTTTCTAAAAGACATGAGCTGGAGGACGACATTCTCATCAGGATACAGAGCGCCTCAGGTCTTTGATGAAGACCTTCACATCACCCAGGTAGGTGGAGAGGGAATGGTCATCGAGAATTCTCCGGAATTAAAGGAAGAGAAATCCTACAGCGTGAGCACGGGTTTTGACTACGGCAAAGAACTGGGAAGAAACCGGTTTCAATTCAGTGTTGAGGGTTTTTATACCTTGCTCACGGATGCTTTTGTGCTGGATGAAAAGGAATATGACCCCAGGGAAAAAGCCATGGTTTTTGAGAGAGTAAATGGCTCCAATGCAAAGGTTTACGGTATATCAGCTGACATCGGATACAGACTTGGCAGTTATTTGTTCCTGAAAGCAGGATTGACACTGCAGCGAAGCCGGCTTGACGAACCTGAACCGGATTTTGGTTCGAGGGGTCTTTTCAGGACTCCCGATTCCTACGGATATGCGAGCCTGGGCTATCAAAATTCAAGAATTGTTGATGTGAATCTGTCTCTGGAGTACACCGGAAAGATGAGGATTCCCCATTATGCCGGATATATAGAGGAAGACAGGCTGGAAACAGGCCAGACCTTCTGGGTGCTCAATGCAAAACTAAAAAAGCCGTTCCATTTCGGCCAGAAAAGCAAAATCAACGTTTTTCTGGGCATGTACAATCTTTTCGACTCTTTCCAGAAGGACCTGGACAAAGGAGTGTATAGAGATGCCGGCTATGTCTACGGACCGAGCCGCCCCAGGTCAGTTTATACGGGATTTGAATTTTCTTTTTAAAATAGAAGCAGAGATAACAAAGGGCCTGTTTACGGAAAAGGCCCCTTTACTGCCATTTGAAACAATGTGTCTTTTATGATAAAGATGGGAAAGAGTTTGTATCGAGCAGAGCCGGACACTCCTTTTTAAGAAATGGGATTTAAGAGAAGCGTTCTCATAGGTATGATAGCATTGGTCTGCCTTCCGGCTTATCACGGAAGTGCGAGAGGCGACCTGCAGAACAAAGTGTCAGCAAGAGAAATGTTTAACACCTATTTTACACAAAAAGGTTTTGTTACGGGAAAGATAGGGATTCCTGAACTGAAGACGGAAGTCGTACTCAAAGAAAACCGATTTTTTAGAAAAGAAGAAAACGTGGAAGACGTATGCGAAAGGATCACAGAGATAAGAGAAGAGTTCGGGCTGCCCAATCCTGACTCGGAATGTGTGCTGGGATACGGATGGTGCGGTTTTTTACATGCAGATTATGGCGAGGAAAAAGCGTATGGATACATAGTTCTGATAAAAAAGGGCCTGAATGATGTGAGCCGAGTGTATACCGTTGGCCATGAATGCGGTCATTTTCTCTGGTATATCAACCAGCAGGAGATGATCTATCAAAAATTCAAAGACCCGGATCTGGTGAGAGCTCAAATCTCTTCCAATTGTGATTTTGCTGTTCTGTGCGGATGGGCTGCCGTGGAAATCGCCGGGTATAATCTCAGCGACTGCATCATCATTGATGTCGAGAATCCGGAGAAACAGGAGAGAGCCGACTATTTAAAAAAACTGGTCAGGGAACATCTGCCCTCTCCCTCAACTCATTAAGGCGTTTGGCCTTTTTTGATTTCAAAAACAGCGATTCTGGCATTTTTATATCATTAAGTGCTATCCCATTGGATGCAAAATACGATACACAAGTCCCCAGATAAATATAATAGCAAAGAGGATAAAACCGGCTGTTATCACCCAGAAAAAGACAATGACAAAGCGGGTAGTTGTGTCCTTTTTGGTTTTTAATTTTTTTATATCATTCGGCAGTCGTGCGAATATCTCTTTACTCCAGAGTATTCCGATAATAATTATGGCGACAGCAATAAGATGGTTAAATGAAATAAACATTGTGTTGGATCCGGTTTGCCATGTCCGATGTATATCATACTCACTTCAAGAAGAAAAGCCAAAGCTGTTGCTCTCAGACTTTTTCATGATCAGGCCCTTAATGGTGCTGAGGAAAATTATTCATTTCAGGCTTTCTTGATCCTGTGACTCCTCCGCGCTGGGGAGAGGAAGTGAATAAAAATCTTCCAAACAGCCTGCACATTGTGGCTCCAGGGGTACATGGAGTCGGCGGTGAGTGTTTGAGGCGCATTGAAAGGCAGTTTCTGGAGTCAGGCTCTGTCGAGGGGCTTGATACATCATGCGTTGACGCTCTTGAGGCAGGAAAATTTAAAGTAGGCATGGATGAGAAAGGAAACCGATACTGTACGTAAACGAACACCAAATGTTTCAGAAATGCACATAAAGCCTTCCTCTGTTTCTCCTTCTCCTCTAAAGAATCCCATTTTCCTGTGATGGCATGTTTCTTGCATCTTTGTGCATGACATGAAATCTCCTTTATAACAGTCTCTGGAGGAGCCGATGCTTAAAAATTATCTCAAAGTTGCTTTGCGGAATGTTTTAAGGACAAAGATATTTTCTCTGATCAATATAACGGGTCTGGCCATCGGCATGGCAGGAACACTGATGATTTTGATGTATGTGGCCAATGAGCTGAGCTATGAAAATTTCCACAAGAAACACAAACAGATCTACCGAATATCTGTAGAATTTGGAGAAAAGGGAAAGGCCATGGACTTTGCCGGCGCAATGCCTGCGCTGGGCCCTGCTCTTGTTGAAGAAGCTCCTGATGTTCTCAATGCGGTCCGTTTTAACCGGGATGAAAACGCAGTACTGCAATACGGCCAGAAAAAATTCAATGAATCCAATGTGTTTTTTGCTGATCCGTCCGTGTTTGATGTGTTTACTTTTCCCTTGATAGAAGGGGACAGGAAGACAGCTTTACAGGATCCTTTTTCACTGGTTCTTACCGAAAGAGCTGCAAAGAAATATTTTGGGGAACTAAATCCATTAGGGCAGTCGATCATTTACAATGACGAATACCCGCTTAAAATTACCGGAGTTATGAAAGACATCCCGGCCAACACGCATCTTACCTGTGATTTTCTCATTTCATTCAACACCCTTGAATCTCTCGGCAAAATGTCTGAGCGTCCATGGATGGTTTTCGGTGATACATACACTTATCTTTTGGTAAAGAAGCAGGCCTCCCTTGAAAATATCCTGCAGGGAAGCTATGACCTGCTTCAAAGAAACACAAGCGAAGGTTTTGTGTCCATGATCCATTTTAACCTGCTGAATCTTTCAGACATTCATATGAAATCAAAATCCATAGTGGATCTGGCTCCAAGAGGAAATGAGACTTATGTGTATGTTTTTTCCTTTGTGGCGGTTCTTCTTCTTTTGATCGCCTGCTTTAATTTCATGAATCTCTCTACAGCCCGGTCTTTGAAAAGGGCCAAAGAAGTGAGTATGCGAAAAGTCATGGGGGCCA
>Ga0190330_1000166_pt1 | contig 17667 bp, 13 predicted proteins | sample 48720434_MG_FD_161654 | JGI IMG/M metagenome (GOLD analysis project Ga0190330, IMG submission 161654) | Hydrothermal vent sediment bacterial communities from Southern Trench, Guaymas Basin, Mexico - 4872-04-3-4_MG | ecosystem: Environmental > Aquatic > Marine > Hydrothermal vents > Sediment ...
ACCGGCCGGTCGCCCCTCTATGTGAGTTCCATTCGGGCATCGTGGGCATGTCGAGCCAGCAGGAAATGCGATCATCGCCGTCCGGCAAGATAGGCTTGAACGGCCAATAGCCCGGCAAAAGCGACGAAACCGGCGCCGGCGGCCAGGCCCGCGCGCATGAAACGGCGGCGTCCCATGCGGTCGAGTCACGCGCTGGCAAAAAAGGAAAAATAGTATGGCAGGCGAAAGGGACCTCGACAAGCTGCTGGCATCGTTGTCGCCCCGCTTGATGGACGATGATTTCGTTTTTTGCACCATCAAGGATGCAAAATATGGCGATTTTGCCGAATTGTCGCCGCTGGCGTCATTCAGGGAAGAGGAGGGGTTGACCTTATTGCTGACAAAGGAAAAGGCGGACAAGGCAGGCTTCAAATACGATTCCATATTCAAATGCATTACGCTCAAGGTCCACTCCAGCCTCGAGGCGGTGGGGTTGACCGCCGCGGTTTCGCGCCAATTGGCCGACAGGGGCATCAGCGCCAATGTCATTGCCGGCTACTGGCATGATCATGTTTTTGTGCCGGCTGAGCGAGCCGATGACGCATGGTCGGCGCTCAAAGATCTCTCCCGCCGGCATGCTGAAAGGTTCCGACAAATGGCCGACGGGCGCCTCGGCGATGGACAATGTTTTCCCCCGGGGCTATGACGAGGCAGTCGCTCGATCGCGGGCTTGCCACCGGCTCGCCGGTAATCGCTGCCCGGCAGGGACGCGGCCCGTTGGGCTGAAAGCGAACGAAATGGACGAGAGTCAAATGGAAACAGTTGATTGGCACCGGCTCGATCCCGGCGAGGCGCTGCGCAGGCTGGCGTCTTCTCCGGAAGGTCTCGCCGCCGAGGTTGCCCGCGAGCGCCTGGCGCACTACGGGCCCAACGCGCTGGTGGAAAAACGACGCAAACCGGTGTGGCGGATGCTGCTGGACCAGTTCAGGGACTTCATGATCCTGGTGCTCATCGCCGCCGCGGTAGTGGCCGGCCTGCTGGGCGAGCCGGCGGACACCATCGCCATCGTCGTGATCGTGCTTCTGAATGCCGTGCTCGGCTTTGTCCAGGAGTACCGCGCCGAGAAGGCCATGGCCGCGCTGAAACAGATGGCGGCGCCGTCGGCCACCGTCATCCGCGGCGGGCGCATCGCGTCCATCGCCGCGGTGGAACTGGTCCCCGGGGACGTGGTGGCGCTGGAGGCGGGCAACGTGGTGCCGGCCGACCTCCGGCTCACCGAGGCGGTGCAGCTGCGCGTCGAGGAAGCCGCCCTGACCGGCGAATCCGTGGCAGTGGAAAAGGACGTCGCCGCCCTGGGAGAGGCGGGCCTGGCGCTCGGGGACCGTCGCAACATGGCCTACAAGGGAACCCTGGTGGCCTACGGCCGGGGCCGGGGGGTGGTGACCGCCACCGGCATGGGCACCGAGCTGGGGAAGATCGCCACGTTGCTCCAGGATCAGGACGAGGGGCGCACCCCGCTGCAGAAGCGGTTGGCCGTTTTCGGCCAGAAGCTCGCCTGGGCCGTCTTGGCTGTCTGCGCCATCGTTTTCGTCACCGGCCTGCTGCGGGGAGAGCCGCCGCTGTTGATGCTGCTCACCGCCATTTCCCTGGCGGTGGCCGCCATTCCCGAGGCCCTGCCCGCCGTGATCACCATCTCCCTGGCCCTGGGCGCCCGGAAGCTGGTCAAGCAGCGGGCCCTGATTCGCAAGCTGCCGGCGGTGGAGACTCTGGGATCGGTCACCTACGTCTGCACGGACAAGACCGGCACCTTGACCCTGAACCGCATGGCGGTGGAGAAAGTCTATGCCGACGGTCGGCTGCTCACGCCCGACGAGCTGCCGGCCATGGGCCGCCGGCCGGCCGGCAGAGTTTCGGACCTGCTGCTCACCGGCCTGGCCCTATGCAACGATGCCCACCTGGACGCGGAGGGGGCCGTGGTCGGGGATCCCACCGAGGCGGCCCTCCTGGACCTGGCCCGGGGAAAGGGGCGCATGCGCACCGAGCTGGAGAAGGCCGCTCCCCGACTGGCTGAAATCCCCTTCGATTCCGAGCGCAAGCGCATGACCACCTTTCACCCGTGGCCGGACGGCCGGGTTGTCTCCTTTACCAAGGGGGCGGTGGAGAAACTCCTCGACCGCTGCCGGCGGGAGCAGACCGCCGAGGGGCCGGTGGCCATCGACCGGGACAGGATCCGGGAGACCGCCGAGCAGATCGCCGGCGAGGGCTTGCGAATCCTGGGGCTGGCCATGCGCCTCTGGGAGGCGGTCCCAGACGGGCCGAGGGCCGGGGCGGCGGAAGACGACCTGGTCTTCGTGGGCATGGTGGGCATGATGGATCCGCCCCGACCGGAGGCGGCCGAGGCGGTGGCCATGTGCCGCTCCGCCGGCATCCGGCCGGTGATGATCACCGGCGACCACCCGTTAACGGCCGAGGTGATCGCCCGGCGGGTGGGGATCATCGGGGAAAAGGACGGGGCCGTACTCACAGGCCGGGAATTGGCCCGGCTGGACCAGGAGGAATTCGAGGCCCGGGTGGAAAAGATCCGGGTTTACGCCCGGGTGGCCCCGGAGCAGAAGCTCAGGATCGTGGAGGCCCTGCAGGACAAGGGGCATTTCGTGGCCATGACCGGAGACGGGGTCAACGACGCCCCGGCGCTCAAGCGGGCCGACATCGGGGTGGCCATGGGGATCACCGGCACGGACGTGTCCAAGGAAGCCTCCCACATGATCTTGCTGGACGACAACTTCGCCACCATCGTCAAGGCAGTGCGCGAGGGCCGCAGGATCTTCGACAACATCCGCAAGTTCATCAAATACACCATGACGAGCAACTCCGGGGAGATCTTCACCATCTTCCTGGCGCCGTTTCTCGGCCTGCCCATTCCCCTGCTGCCGATTCACATCCTGTGGATCAACCTGGTCACCGACGGGGTGCCCGGTCTGGCCCTGGCCGTCGAGCCGGGGGAGGCCGACATTATGAGCCGGCCTCCCCGGCATCCCAAGGAAAGCATCTTCGCCCACGGCCTGGGCGAACACATCATCTGGGTGGGCCTGCTTATGGGGGCCGTGTCCATCCTCACCCAGGCCATTTTTGTCGACCGTCGCCCGGACCACTGGCAGACGATGGTCTTCACCGTCCTGTGCCTGAGCCAGATGGGGCACGTGCTGGCGGTGCGCTCCGAGCGGGATTCCTTTTTCAAACAGGGCGTCCTGACCAACAAGCCGCTGCTGGGCGCGGCGCTGCTGACCTTCGCCCTGCAGATGGCCACCATCTACGTCCCCTTCCTCAACCCGATTTTCAGGACCGCCCCGCTCACCGCCGGCGAGCTTCTGGTCACGTTGCTGCTCTCGAGCGTTGTCTTCGCGGCGGTGGAGATCGAAAAGGCCGTCAAACGGTGGTGGCGCCGGTCCGGTTGAAGCGGCGAAAAGAGTCGGACCGCCCTCGCCGCGGTGATTTTTCGCACCGGAAGAGGAGAAGCGACATGCTGCTGTCCGGGTCCTGTCCGTCGTGTCCGCGCAAGATCGCGCTGATCGGTTACCTGCTGCGCCAGCGTGGCATTACCGGCCGGCGAAGCGGGGCCGCAGCCGCTGGGCGATCTCCTCGGGAAAGGCCAGGCAGACCCCCTCGTGGTACAGGTGCTGCAGGGCGCCCACGTCCGGGGTGCCGATGGCCTGGTTGAAGTAGGTGCGCGGGGAGAAGACCAGGTGGAGGCGAAAGTCTTCGTCCTCTTGCGTGCCGCTGAAGACATTCATGTTGAAACTGAAAATGCCCATCTCGTCGTAGAGCGCCATGGCGTGGGTCAGCCCCCGGGCCAGGTCCGCCAGGTCCTGGCGGGTCAACTCCAGGGTGCGGCACACGCCGTCGACCACGGCCACCACGTCGCCGGCTACCCCCATGGGCGCGAAGGCACAGAGCCACTCGGTGCGCCCGATCCTGCCCAAGTAACGGCTGCCCTCGGCGCGCTCCGCGGCCACCAAGTCCTCCCAGTACACGGCGCCGTGCGCCTGGCGGTAGGCCCGGGCGGCGGCGATCTCCTCGCGCAGCAGCTGCGGCGCGGTGCTGCCGGCGAAGACCTGCAGGTGGGGGTGCACGATAGAGCTGCCCGACGGCGGCATGTAGTTCCAGTTGATCAGGTGATAGACCGATTCGGGGTGGCCCGCCTGCTCCAGGATGCGAAAGAAGGCCAGGCAGAGACCCAGGGCGCCGGCGATGGTGTCGGGGGTCAGGTCCGTCATGGGGATGTAGTGGGCCGCCCCCATCACGGCCACGGCGCTCAGGGCCTCGTAGGGCGCCAGGTTGGGAAACAGCACCCGGTCGGCGTCCACCAGGCGCCCCCCTGGCAGGATCTCTGGTGGAAAGCAGGGGGTGATCCGCATCACCCGCTCCGGGCAAAAAGGACAGACGGGGGCCGTCTGTTCCGCCAGGGCCTGCAGGTCGGGTTTCTGCCATTGCAGTTTCATGAAGTGGCAGATGCGGGAGCTGCGGCCGGTAAGGGGATCGAAGCGGATTTCGTTGGCCACGGTGTGCCGGCGCATCTCCTGGAGCGGGTTGAGCAGCACGGTTTCCTTGGGGATGATGGTGAATTTCACGGTGGATGCCTTTCGGACGAGACCGAGGGAAATCGGATGATTTTCTCATGGCTACCCGTCCGGCAGGCCGTTTGTCAAGGGGGCGGGCGCAGGGCCCCGGTGCTTGACAGCCGGCAAGGTGCAGGGGTAGCGTGAAATTGATTGGAGCGGTGGGCAAACGCGGCGACGGGCAGGGATGTCGTCCCATGGAGAAGAACGGCTTTCTTCCGATGTGGAGGTGGGCGCCATGTATCTCAAGCAAGGTGATCTTTTCCGGGGCGTCTCCATTTCGTTTTTGACCAAGGCCATGACCCTGGCCCAGCGGGGTTCGCGCCCGGAAGGCGCCGTCTTGTTCCGGCGGGGGGAGCCGGCTGCGCATTTTTTCGTTCTCATCAACGGATCGGTGGAACTGAGCGTCGGCGAAGCCGGCCAGTCGGTGCACGTCGGCCGGCGTACCGGCGAATCCTTTGGATGGGCCGCCCTGGTGGGGCGCGACTGCTACCCGGCCACCGCCCGGTGCCTGTCAAAAATCGACTTTCTCCGGATCCGGGTGGAAGATTTCAAATCGCTGTTGAATTTCCACCCGGAGGACTCCTTCGTTTTCTACCGGAACCTGTCCACCGCCTTGAGCGGGCGCTTGATGGAGAGCTATCTGGGCAAGGTACCCGCAGCCGAAAAGGACGAACCGCCGGGAGAGCTTGACGCGGCAGAGCGGGGATCGCTTGAAGCGGTACTGGGCGGCTGCGAATTTTTCGAGGGCCTCGGTCGTGGCGACCTTGAAAAGATCGTTCGCCTCTGCCGCGAGCGGCAATTTGCAGCCGGTGAAATTGTTTTCCGCCAGGGCGACCACGGAGAGCATCTCTACGTGATCGCCGAGGGACGGGTGGTACTGGAAAGAGCCATTGATCTTGGGGCCCGCAAAGGTCGGGTGACCATTGAAGCCCTCGAAAAAGGCAGGGTCCTGGGCAGCTGGTCCACCCTGCTGGCGCTGCCGCACCGGCTCATGTCCACTGCGGTTTGCCAGAAGCCGACCCGGCTGGTGGTGATGCCTGGCGCTGCCTTGCGCCGCCTCATGCTGGCCAACAAGGACCTCGGGTTCAACGTGATGGAAAAATTCTGTTTTCTGCTGCGGGACCGCATCCAGGCCGCTTACGGGGCCATGGAAAAGATCTGAAGCACTGACATGAACCCAGCCGAATCCGACACGGAAGCCCAACTGTTGAAGTCGCTGCCCGAGCACTTGGCGCCCTTTGGCACCGAGCGCAGCAACCTGATTCCCATCCTGCAGATGGTACAGAAACATTTTTCCTATCTGCCGGCGGCGGCCATGGAGATCGTCGCCCGGCACCTTGACATTCCCCTGGCCGAAGTCTACGGGGTGGCCACCTTCTACAACCAGTTCCGCTTCACCCCGCCGGGCCGCCACCCGATCAAGGTCTGCCTCGGCACGGCCTGCCACGTGAAGGGCGGCGATATCATCCTGGAGAACTTCGAACGCAAACTGGGCATCCGGGACGGTGAAACCACGGCGGACCGGGAGTTTTCCATCGAGCGGGTGGCCTGCGTCGGCTGCTGCGCCCTGGCACCGGTGGCCCTGGTGGGGGAAACGGTGCACGGCAACATGGCACCGAGCAAGATCGAGGGGCTGTTTACCCGCATCCAGGTGGAAAAGGAAATGGCGCAAAGAAAAAAGCGGGAAAATGAACCAGACGCCTGAAAACACGCCTGAGAGCCGTTTGGCCGCCATCCGCCGCCGGGCCGAGGACCAGCGGCGGGCGCGGATGGACACCGACGCGCCCAAAATCCATATCGGCCTGGCCACCTGCGGCATCGCCTCCGGCGCCCTGGATACCAAGCAGGCCTTCGAGCAGGCCTTGGCCGAGCAGGGCATCGAGGCGCTGATCCACACGGTGGGTTGCGCCGGGCACTGCTACGCGGAGCCGGTGGTGATCATCGACCACCCCCAGTCGGGATTTCCGCCTATCTTCTACCACCAGGTCACCGCCGGCAAGGCCAAGATGCTCGTCAAGCTGTTTCTTGCCGGCGGTGATCCCCGGCTGGAGCATGTCTACGGCGCTACGGTGGAAAACGACCTCATCCCCTCGGTGATGGAGTTTCCCCGTTTCAACCGGGAAAAGCGGGTGGTGATGGAAAAGTGCGGCCGGGTCGATCCGGAGGACATCGACGACTACCTGGCCGAGGGCGGCTACGGCGCCCTGGCGCGCGCCCTGGCCATGACACCGGAAGAGATTGTCGCCGCCATCGAGGCCTCCGGGCTCAGGGGGCGCGGCGGCGCGGGGTTTCCCACCGGGCGCAAGTGGCGCCTGGCCGCCGCGGCAACCGCCGAGGGCAAGGTGGTGATCTGCAACGCCGATGAAGGGGACCCGGGGGCCTACATGGACCGGACCCTGTTGGAGAGCAACCCCCACCAGATGCTCGAAGGCCTGGCGATCTGCGCCAGGGCTGTGGGTGCACGGCAGGCCGTCGTGTACGTGCGGGCCGAGTACCCGCTGGCGGTGCGCATCGTGACCCGGGCCATCGCCCAGGCCGAAGCCCTGGGGCTGCTGGGCCAGGGGATCCTGGGCACCGACATGAACCTGGATATCGAGGTTTTCCAAGGCTCCGGCGCCTTTGTCTGCGGCGAGGAAACCGCCCTGATCCGGTCCATCGAAGGCTACCGGGGCATGCCGGTCCACCGGCCGCCGTACCCGGCGCAAAAGGGGCTCCACGGGCGGCCCACCGTCATCAACAACGTCAAGACCCTTGCCTCGGTGCCCCCGATCATCGAGAAGGGCCCGGACTGGTACGCGGCCATCGGCACCGAAAAAAGCTCCGGGACGGCCATCTTTTCGGTGGTGGGGGACGTAGTCCATCCCGGACTGGTGGAGATTCCCATGGGGGTGACCCTGCGGGAGCTGATCTTCGACATCTGCGGCGGCGTGCCGGGGCGAAAAGGGTTCAAGGCCGTGCAGATCGGGGGCCCTTCGGGCGGCTGCCTGTCCGAGGCCTTTCTCGACACCCCCATCGACTTCGACTCCCTCACCGAGGCCGGCGCCATGATGGGCTCCGGCGGCATGGTGGTGATGAGCCAGGACAGCTGTCCGGTGGACGTGGCGCGCTTCTTTCTCGATTTCACCCAGAAGGAGTCGTGCGGCAAGTGCACTTTTTGCCGCATCGGCACCTGGCACCTGCTGGAAATCCTGGAGCGCATCACCGTCGGAGAGGGGCGCGAGGAGGACGTCGAGCTCTTGCAGCAGCTCGGCGAGGACATCAAGGACGGGTCCCTGTGCGGCCTGGGCAAAACGGCGCCCAACCCGGTGCTCACCTCCCTGAAGTACTTTGCCGACGAATACGCGGCTCACATCCGCGAGAAGCGCTGCCCCGGCATGATGTGCCGGGCGTTGACGGCCTACTACATCGACCTGGAGAAATGCGCCCGCGGCTGCGACGCCTGCGTGGGATGCTGCCCGACGGATGCGGTATTCACCACCAGCACCCGCAAGAAGGGGATCGATCAGGCCCTGTGTGTTAAGTGCGGCGAGTGCATGGTGGCCTGCCCGCCGGAATACGATGCCGTGCGCAAGGTGTCGCCGGCGAGCCTGGCGCCCATCATCGAGCGGCCGGTGAAACCCGTGGCCGAGGCCGAAGCCTCCGCCACGCCGGCAAAGGATGCCCCATGATGGTCGAGATCACGGTAGACGGCCGGGTGCTGACGGTCCAGGCGGGACAGTCGCTGCTGGAAGCTTGCCTGGCCAACGACATCTACGTCCCCAACCTCTGCCATCTGCCCGGGATGGCGGACCCGCCGGCGTCCTGCCGCCTGTGTTTCGTGGAAGTCGACGGCATGCCCCAACCGGTGACTTCCTGCACGGTGGCGGTCACCGGAGGGTTGGTGGCGCGCACCGACACTCCGGCCGTCCGGCGCCTGCAGCGCTCGGCCCTGCGCCTGCTGCTCAGCGTCCACGAGGTGGACTGCAAGAACTGCCCGGCCAACAAGCGCTGCGAGCTGCAGCGCCTGGCGCGGTTTCTCAAGGTCGGGCTCAAGCCTAAGGACCTGCCGGCCCCTCGCAAGACACCGGCCGTCGATGACACCCACCCGTGTTTCAGCTTCTATCCCAACCGCTGCGTGCTGTGCGGCAAGTGCGTCGAGGCCTGCCGCAGGGCGCCGGGGGAGACCGTGATGGCCTTTTCCCGCCGGGGTTTCGAGACCATCCTGTACTTCGACGTCAATGCGGCCGAGGCCGGGCGCTGTGAAAACTGCCAGGCCTGCGTCGAGATCTGCCCGGTGGGCGCCCTGGTGATGAAAGCCGACTGATTGGGCGACGGCGATGGGGTGCTGCTTGCGGCTGCCTCGGAACAAAAAGAATGACAATTCACGCTTGAGGCGGATGGGGCGTCCGGAGTTTGCGCGTGAATTCCGATGTCTCGCGGTGACCGGTAAAGTTGGAGGCAAGCCTCCGGGGAGCAAGGGAGCCATTCTTGGAAGTCGAGGTTGAAAAGCCGCCGTGAACAAAGACCGGTTCATCTGCCAGTGCATCAGCGACACCCTGGACGGCCTCAGGGACGGGTTGTCCCATTTCTCGGGCCCCAGCCGGGCGGCCCTGATCTACGCGGTCCGTCCCAAGGATCCCGTCCGCATTCATGACCCCCAGGGCCTGCTGCGGGGGCATGAGCCGTTTTTCAAGGAACGCTTTCTCGATTCCCGGCAGTGGCGCGAGCCGGTGCCGCAAGCAGCCGGACGCCAGAAATTCGGCCATGTGGCGCCGAAGAAAAACCTGCAGCTCACCGGGCTGATCTCCTTCGGTGGCAGGTCCGGTTCGGTCTACTACCAGATGTGGTTCACCGAACATCATCCGGACATGTGCTCCATCGGCCCCACCGAGCGCTGGCTGGAGCATGCCGCCTGGCGCCTTTCCCACGACATCGCCAACGAGCAGGAACTCTATACCGGGATTTCCGGGGCATTTCTGAGAGAGTATGCCACCCATGCGGTCCGGGACCATATCATCGACGAAATGAACGTGATCCTCGGCTGGGATACCGATCTTCGGGTCTATCCGATTCTGGATGCCATCCTCTGTATATCCCGCACTATCGAGGAGGGCTCCTGGGCTAGGGGACAGCTGCTGTTCGTGGAGCGGCGACTGATCCCGACGATGTCCTTCATTGCCAAGTTTCCCAAAAACGAACAGGTGGCGCTCTACAATTTCAAACATGTCCGCAAGCTGCTGCTGGCGGTGGAAAATTCCAGCCGCCAGCTGGTTTCCGACGGCCGGAGCATTATGGGCATCGCCGAGCGCCAGACACCGATATTTTCTCTAACGGCGGATTTTTGCGGGGGCCATGGATTCTTGCGATCCACCGGCGGAGAGATCTGCAGTTTTTCGGACGGCAACTTCAAGTCCACCACCCGCCGGGCCAACCTGGTCCAGGTGGAGGAGATCCTGCTGGAAGCCGATCTTGGCGCATCCAATGGGAACGCGTTGTTCAAAATCATCTCCGAACTGGTTCACAGCGCGGAACAATTGAAGCACGGATGCACCCTGGTGGTCGATTTCAACGACCCGCCGGTCCACATCTCCGGCCAGAAAATCGAATGTCCCCTGGATCTTGGCCAGCCCCACTTATTGGACCTGGCCAAATCCCTGGCCCGGGTGGACGGCGCCCTGCATATCAGCAAGGAAAACCGCCTGCTGGGGTTTGCCTGCCTGCTGGACGGTCGCACCGTGCCAGGAGAGGACCGGGCCAGGGGGGCGCGTTTCAATTCAGCCGTCCGCTTCACCGCAGCGCACAAGGGAATTTTCGTGGTGGTGGTCTCGGCGGACCGCCCGGTCTCGGTCATCCAGGACGGCGTCGAAATTTTGGCGCAATGCCAGTTGAATCACATGGCGACCGGTACAGTTTCCCCGCCGACGCTGGAGGACTGGATCAACGGGGCCTGATGCCGTCATTTCCCCCCGTTTTTGACAACGGCCCGAGCCCACGGAGTGCCATCAGCAGCGCCGGGCGGCTTCGGCCGAACTGACAACAGCGGAAGGACTCGAACATGAAAACCACTCCTGTCAAGAACATCATGGTGCCCATCTTTGATTATGCCACCGTCGCTGCAAACGCTACTCTCATGGAGGCCTTGGCCGCCCTGGAAAATGCCCACCGACGTTTCGGTGACCGCCCCTATCGGCATCAGTCGCTGGTGGTGGTGGATGAAAACCGGCACGCGGTGGGGCGGGTCAGCCAGGTGGACATCATGCGTGCCCTGGAGCCGGGCTACAAGGAGATCGGCGACCGGCCGTGGATGGCGCTCATGAGCTTGAGCAAACGAATGCTCAAGACGATCCGCGAGGAACTCCATCTTTGGGAGCAACCGTTGACGGTGATTTGTCAAACCCTGGAAAGCACGCACGTGGCCGACATCATGCAGGTGCCGACGGAGGGTGAATTCGTCGAGGAAACCGACACGATGCACATCGCCATGCACCGTATTGTCATGGGCCAACACCACAGCCTGCTTGTGACGCGCGGCAAGGAGATCGTGGGGATCCTTCGTTCCACCGATGTTTTCAATGCCTTTTACGACATGATCGAGGCTTGCGGTTACCCGAAAAAAACTTCCTGACCGGATTTTCGCAGGAGTCTGGGGGCCCTTGCCGGCGATGTCTTGTTTTCATCTATTTCGGACAGTAGTGAACCGATTCATAAAAACCAATACCGAGGTTTCTTGGAACAATTTGCCCGCCTGATCCAACTGGTCGGCCCGGAGGCCATGGCGCGGCTGGAAGCCGCCGAGGTGGCCGTCTTCGGCCTGGGGGCTGTGGGCTCTTTCGCCGTGGAAGCCCTGGCCCGGGCCGGCATTGGTACGCTGCGCCTGGTGGATTTCGACGTCCTTCAGCCCAGCAATCTCAACCGGCAATTGCTGGCCTTGCAATCCACCCTCGGCCGGCCCAAGATCGATGTGGCCCGCGGCAGGGTGGCCGACATCAATCCCGCCTGCCGGGTCGATGCCCGCAGCGGCTTCGTGGACGCCGACACGGCACCCGGCTTCCTCGAGCCGGCGCCGGATGCGATCATCGATGCCATCGACGGGGTCAACTCCAAGGTCAACCTGCTGGCCGCGGTTCACCGGCTCGGCCTCTTCACCGTGTCGAGCATGGGGGCCGCCCGCCGGCTGGACCCGGCCCGGGTGCGGGTGGCCGACCTGGCCGACACCGAGGGCTGCCCCCTGGCCCGGGTGGTGCGCAAGCGCCTGGGGCGCCGGGGAATCCGCGGCGGCATCCGCTGCGTCTTTTCCACCGAGCCACCCCTGCCCTCGCAAGTGCCGGCCCCGGCAGCCGTTGAAGAAACCACCCGCGGCCGCCCGCGTCCGCCCCTGGGGAGCATCTCCTACCTTCCGGCCATCTTCGGCCTTCACGCGGCGGCAGAGACGATCCGGTGGATTTTGCAGAAGAAATAAAAACAGCGGCGGCGCTTGGACGCCCAAGCGCCGCCGCTGTTTTTATCTTGGTCGGGGCGAGAGGATTTGAACCTCCGACTCCCTGCTCCCAAAGCAGGTGCGCTACCAGGCTGCGCCACGCCCCGAATACCGGTGGTTGAATCGAAATCTATTACCACGGCCGGCATTGGCCTGCAAGCCTTTCGCTCCCCGGCCGTCGTATCCAAGGCGCCGGCCGCGGGCTCAACCGGATTCAAGTCTTTGATTTTCCTTGCACGTTTGCGCCTTCCGGCGGCTGAAAGCACTTGACAGCCCCTGGGGATTCGTCTTATTGTTGGTCTGGTTTGTCTTGAAATGGAATAATTTTGAGTATTTGGACCGTTCTATCGGCGAGAGTGGCGGAACGGGTAGACGCACTGGACTTAGGATCCAGCTCTGGCGACAGAATGGGAGTTCGAGTCTCCCCTCTCGCACCATCATCGCATTTTTGAAAATGCCTGAAGGGGGATCTCCCCTCAGGCACTTACATTTTTTTGCGGCGGATGCACGGCGGCATCCTGGAAAGGAAAACCATGATTTTAAGTGTCGAAGATCTCAGCCCGGTCAAGAAAGTGTTGCACTTGGAAGTCCCCCGGGAGCAGGTGACAAGCGAGTTGGACAAGGCCTACAACGAACTGCGGCGCACCGCCCGCATCAAGGGGTTTCGCAACGGCAAGGCCCCCCGTAGCGTCCTGGAGCGCCTCTACAAGAAGGACGTCCATGCCGACGTGGCGGCCCGCCTGGCCCGGGACACCCTCATCGCGGCGCTCCAGGAAAGCGAGCTGCCCGTCATCGGCACCCCGCGGCTCGACCCGCCGGAGCTGGATCCCGGCGCCGCGTACCGCTTCGACGTCACCGTCGAGGTCAAGCCGGACATTCCCGATATCGACTTCAAGGGGCTTTCCTTGAAAAAGACGGTTTACGAAATCAGCGACGGCGAAATCGAGGCCCAGCTGGCCATGCTCCAGCGTAACCTGGCCAAGCTGAAGCCCGTCGAAGAAAACCGGCCCGTGGCCCAGGACGACTACGTGGTCATCGACTATGCCGGTTTTTTTGAAGGCAAACCTTACGACGAGACCGCCCCCACCACCGACTTTACCATCAAGATCGGCGAAGGCACGATCCACAAGGACTTCGATGCCCAGCTCGTCGGCGCCGAGCCCGGCAGCCAGGTCGAAATCAAGGTGGATTTCCCCGCCGATTACTTCAACGACAAGCTGGCCGGTAAGACCATCGCCTTCCAGGTTACCGTCAAGGAGATCCGGGTGGAGGAGCTGCCTCCCATCGACGACGCCATGGCCCAGAGGCTGGGGGAATACCAGACCTTGGAGCAACTCAAGAGCGTTATTCGCGACAACCTCGAGGCCGGCTATGCCCGGCGCAGCGAACAGGAACTGCACGAGGAGATTTTCAAGGAACTGGCTGAACGCTGCCGCTTCGAGGTCCCGGAAACCCTGGTGGAGGTGGAGCTGGAAAACATCATCAGCGACGCCGAGCGCAGCTTCAGCGCCCGCAACATGACGCTGGAGCAGGTGGGCCTGTCCAGGGAACAGCTGACCGTCAAGTACCGCTCCACGGCGACCGAGCAGGCCCGGCGGCACTTGATCCTGGACAAGATCATCCGCCAGGAAAACCTCACCTTGCCCGAGGAAGCCCTGGACGCCGGCCTGGAGCAGATGGCCAAGGCCTACGACCAGCCGGTGCAAATCATCAAGGACCTCTATCGCCAAAATCCCGAAGGCCTGGAGTCGTTTAAGCACAGCCTACTTGAAAAAGAGGCCATCAAGCTTATAATGGACAACAGCCAAATCGAGCCGGTGACGCCCTCGGCCGAAGCGACCGACGCCCCGGCCGGAAATGACGGCTGATCGGCGTGGAACAAAAATTTTGGAGACCTCACCGGGACAACCGCCCAGGCGGCGGTGGAGTCACCAGGCGCCCCTCGAGGCGCATTGAAAAACTCAAGGAGGTTGATTGTGCCTTTGATTCCGATGGTCATCGAGCAGAGCAGTCGCGGTGAGCGGGCCTACGACATCTATTCCCGGTTGTTGAAAGACCGGATCATTTTTCTTGGCTCCGCCATCAACGACGAAATAGCTAACCTGCTCATCGCCCAGTTGCTTTTTCTGGAGTCCGAGGACCCGGAAAAGGACATCAACTTCTACATCAACTCCCCCGGCGGGATCGTGACGGCCGGCCTGGCCATCTACGACACCATGCAGTACATCAAGCCGGACATCACCACGGTGTGTATCGGGCAGGCCGCCAGCATGGGCGCCCTGCTGCTGGCCGCCGGGGCCAGTGGCAAACGCTACGCCCTGCCCAACTCCCGTATCCTGATTCACCAGCCGCTGGGCGGATCCCAGGGGCAAGCGGCGGACATCGCCATTCAGGCTAAGGAGATTCTTCGCATCCGCGACACTCTCAACGAGATCCTGGCCCGCCACACCGGCAGGGAGCTGATCCAGATCGAAAAGGACACGGACCGGGATTTCTTCATGACCGGCGAAGAGGCCAAGGCTTACGGCATCGTAGACCACGTCATGGCGAGCCGGGAGGATCTGTTCCGGGACGACGCCACGGAGGCTTCCAAATGACCAAGAAAGGCGATGACCAGGACAATCTGTTCTGCTCTTTCTGCGGCAAGAACCAGAAGGACGTCAAGAAGCTGATCGCCGGCCCGGCCGTTTACATCTGCGACGAGTGCATCCAGCTGTGCAGCGAGATCATTGACGAGGAGAATGACCCGGGAGCCGACGGGCTGACCCAAACCCCGGTGCCCAAGGAAATCAAGCGGATGCTCGACGAGTACGTCATCGAGCAGGAATCGGCCAAGCGGGTGCTGGCCGTCGCGGTGTACAACCATTACAAAAGGTTGAACTCCAACGTTTCCACCCAGGACATCGAGATCCAGAAGAGCAACATCCTGCTCATCGGCCCCACCGGCTGCGGCAAGACCCTGCTGGCCCAGACCCTGGCACGCTTTCTCAATGTCCCGTTCACCATCGCCGACGCCACCAGCCTCACCGAGGCGGGCTACGTGGGCGAGGACGTGGAAAACATCATCTTGAGCCTGCTGCAAAACGCCGACTACGACGTGGAGCGGGCCAAGCGCGGCATCGTCTACATCGACGAGATCGACAAGATCGCCAGCAAGGGCGACAACCCGTCCATCACCCGGGACGTTTCGGGTGAAGGGGTCCAGCAGGCCCTGTTGAAGATCATCGAGGGGACTACCGCCAGCGTGCCGCCCAAGGGCGGTCGCAAGCATCCCCAGCAGGATTTCGTCAAGGTGGACACCTCCAACATCCTGTTCATCTGCGGCGGAACCTTCAACGGCCTGGAAAAGATCATCGAGCGGCGCACCGGCGAGAAGGTGATGGGCTTCGGCGCCAACATTCGCGGTCGCAAGGAAACCAGCACCGGCGACCTGCTGCGCCAGGTGGAACCGGAAGACCTCATCAAGTACGGCCTCATCCCGGAGTTCCTGGGCCGTCTGCCGATCATCTGCACCCTGCACGAGCTGAGCGAAGAGACGCTGATCCGCATCCTCAAGGAGCCCAAGAACGCCCTGGTCAAGCAGTTTCAAAAACTGTTGGAGATGGAGCACGTCAACCTGCGCTTTACCGACAGCGCTCTGGCGGCCATCGCCCGCGAGGCAGTCAACCGCAAGTCGGGCGCCCGCGGCCTGCGCGCTATCCTGGAGTCGTGCATGCTGGACATCATGTACGACCTGCCTTCCATCGACAACGTCAAGGAATGTGTCATCAGCGAGGACGTGGTCCTGCACAAGGAGGACCCGATCCTGCTTTACGAACCCGCCAAAAAGCAGGCCTGACCCAGGCCTTTGGATCCAGGTGAAGATGTGCCGATGATTACCGTACCCAAAATGTTTGGTCGCGCCGACAACGAGCCGCCGCGCATGGTACTGCCGCTGCTGCCGTTGCGCGACATCGTGGTGTTTCCGCAGATGGTGGCCCCGCTGTTCGTGGGGCGCAAGAAATCGGTCAGCGCGCTGGCCGAGGCGATGAAAAAAGACAAGCGCGTTTTCTTGGCCACCCAGAAGAAGGCCTCGGTGGACACCCCCGAGGAATCCGATATCAGCGAAATGGGCACCGTCGGCAAGGTGCTCCAACTGCTCAAGTTGCCCGACGGCACGGTCAAGGCTCTGGTGGAGGGTGAAACCCGGGGCAAAATCATCCAGTTCATCCGGCAGGAGGAATTTTTCAAGGTCGAGATCGAGGCTGTCGTTGAAACCCCGCTCAGCGAGACGGCCCAGCTGGCCCTGACCCGGGCCCTGCACGAAGCCTTCGAGGATTACGCCAAGATCAACAAGAACATCAGCAAGGACCTGGTGGCCAATATCCTCTCCATCACCGATCCGTCCAAGCTCTCGGACACCATGGCCGCCCACTTTTCCTTCCGTCTGCCCGACAAGCAGCGCTTGCTGGAGAGCGTGGTGCTCGAAGACCGCCTTTCTCTGCTGTTGAGCTTGATCCGCATGGAAATCGAAGTCTTCGAGATGGACAAGCGCATCAAGGAACGGGTCAAAGAGCAGATGGAAAAGACCCAGCGCAACTACTATCTCAACGAGCAGATGCGGGCCATCAAGAAGGAGATGGGCTCCGAGGATGACAGCCAGGAGGAGCTGCAGGAACTCGAGAAGGAGATCGAAAGCAAGCAGATGAGCGAAGAGGCCACCGAGAAGGTGCGCCGTGAATTTCGCAAGCTCAAGCTCATGGCCCCCATGAGCGCCGAGGCCACGGTGGTGCGCAACTACATCGAGTGGCTCATCGGTCTGCCCTGGTACGAGAAGTCGGAGGTTTGCAAGGATATCGGCGAGGCGGAAAAGATCCTCGACGAAGACCACTACGGGCTGGAAAAACCCAAGGAGCGCATCATCGAATACCTTGCGGTACAGGCCCTGATGGACAAGGTGCGCGGGCCGATCCTGTGTTTCGTGGGCCCGCCCGGGGTCGGCAAGACCTCCCTGGCGCGCTCCATCGCTCGCGCCACGGGGCGCAAGTTCGTGCGCATCTCCCTGGGCGGGGTGCGCGACGAGGCGGAAATCCGCGGCCACCGGCGCACCTATATTGGTGCCCTGCCGGGCAAGATCATCCAGTCGCTCAAGAAGGTCGGGGTCAACAACCCGGTGTTCTGCCTCGACGAGGTGGACAAGATGAGCATGGATTTTCGCGGCGACCCCTCGGCGGCCCTGCTGGAAGTCCTCGACCCGGAGCAGAACTACGCCTTCAACGACCATTATCTCGACGTGGACTACGATTTGTCGGACGTGATGTTCGTCACCACGGCCAACACCTTGCCCGATATTCCCCTGCCCCTGCAGGACCGCATGGAGATCATCCGCCTGGCCGGCTACACCGAGTACGAGAAGTACCACATCGCCAGGGACTTCCTCGTTCCCAAGCAGATCAAGGCCAACGGGCTGGAGGGCAAGGACGTCACCTTCTCCAGGAACGCCATCTACACCATCATCCGCCAGTACACCCGCGAGTCCGGGGTGCGCAACCTGGAGCGGGAGATCGCCTCCATCTGCCGCAAGATCGCACGGCGGGCCGTCAAGGACAATGAAGACAAGGCCTACCGGGTCAC
>Ga0190330_1000170_pt1 | contig 17480 bp, 13 predicted proteins | sample 48720434_MG_FD_161654 | JGI IMG/M metagenome (GOLD analysis project Ga0190330, IMG submission 161654) | Hydrothermal vent sediment bacterial communities from Southern Trench, Guaymas Basin, Mexico - 4872-04-3-4_MG | ecosystem: Environmental > Aquatic > Marine > Hydrothermal vents > Sediment ...
ATCGCTGCCCTGCGTTGCCATAGAAAGATGTCATACATGCGGCTATTGTCCTGTCTAAATCAGCGTCAGGCATCACTATGGCAAAGTTTTTAGCGCCACCCTGGGCGATCACGCGTTTACCAGTCGCTCCGCATCCCTTTACTACTACGTCTCGCGCTACCGGGGTGGACCCAACAAAGCATATTCCTTGGATGTCTTTGTGGTCTAACATTTCCTTTACAACAGTTCGACCACCGTGAACAACATTCCACACACCAGGCGGAATGCCAGCTTCTTCAGCTAACTCTGCGATTTTTGTCTGGCAGAATGGATCCTCGCTAGAAGGTTTGAGTACAACACAGTTTCCCGTGGCAACAGCATAGGGCGCAAACCAGAGTCCTATCATGAACGGAAAATTAAAGGGAGTAATAATCCCAAATGTCCCAAGGGGTTGACGGATCAGATACTCATCGATCCCCGATGCAATATCTTCCAGAAAATCTCCCTGCATCAAGGTAGGAATCCCTGTGGCAACCTCGACGTTCTCAATACCGCGTCTGGTCTCCCCCCTTGATTCGTCAATAGTTTTTCCATGCTCCATTGTCTGTATGCGGCTCAGTTCTTCAAAATTTTCCTCAAGCAAATTTTTCAACCTGAAGAGGCATCGAGCCCGGGCCACAGGCGGCGTTCTCCTCCATAAAGGAAAAGCCTCCTGAGCTGATTCCACAGCCTGGTTGAGCTCCTCTTTAGTCGAAATTGGGACCGTGCCGATAACTTTGCCCGTAGCAGGGTTAACGATGTCCTTGTACTCCCCTTTGGATGCTTTCCAATCACCGTCAATTAAGTTCTTGATTTCGACCGGTTCTCTAATGGGTTCTTCCAAAATTCTCATTGTTATCCATCCTTCTTTCAAAAAGTTCGTCTTTTACGAGGGTTTTTCGACTTGCTATCACCTTTCCATTTGATCTTCATGGTCTCTTTTCTGCTGCAATAGCACCAGCCTTCCTTTGAAAAGTGCTTACTCACAACCAGAAACACATACCTGTGTGCTACTCATTTTTTGAGCCGATCAAGATGTTTCGCTTTCCTAGTTCAGCAAAGAATATAGCTGGATCGATCACTGATTCAGGAGGCAAAACACCTCTATCTTTAATATCTCCCCTGGCGATCATTTGAGCACCAATGCTTAATGGGATGCCGATATTCTTGTAGTAGGCTGCTTTTCCACCCCATTCATCCATCGGCGGGTGTTCATTCCAATGGGTAATCTTGATCTCTTTTCCATTTTTCTTCCCGTACACTTCCACGACCAGGCCATATGCCCAGAGCGGAGTTTCTTTTGTCTCCGGCAGTTCCAAGAGCAGGTCATGCATTATATCCAAGGCTGTGGTTTCAACACCTTTTATCGTGATCGGATCCTCACTGTACAAACCTGCTTCCAGCATGACTTTGGCTAATCTCATAGCGTGAGGAGGGAAACATCCCCGAACGGAGACGTTTTTTGCGTTCAGGCTGCCTGGCATCGTCCAAGCTTCTTCATGCGGGATGTAGCATACTTCTTGTTCACCAATCGCCCCAAAGAAGTTTACCTTTTTGATACCTTCAAATGGCCCTGCGTGGACGTATTTGCCATCCTTGAAATACACCCGATCATCATTTTCTGGATGGAACTCATACAGAAAGGTAATCAGAAGGCCAGGAGCCGGCGCAGGACAGCGGAAGGCAGCAAAATAAATCTGGATATCGTCGATCTCATCCATTTGATCCGCAGCATTTCTAGCCATCACATTCGTGGTCCCGGGAGTGGCACCTACTCCCGGTATAAAAATCAGGTCCTTTTCTTTGGCAGTGGCATCATGGCCCCACTGATCTTCATGATCAGAGACATCCAACCCACTTACACCTGCCTCAACACATGCTTTGGTGACGATAAGATCATATTTCCAGGGGAGGCCATTGATAACAACATCAAATCCCGGGAATAGCTTCAGCATGGAACCATAATCATTGGCGTCGAAAAAAACTGCACTTAACCTCGGATCATTCAATTCCTTCACAAGGTCTTCCGCAGCGCCCAGGTTATAATCCGCTACCTTAATCTCCTGAAAATCCGAATACTTCACCAGATCCCGGGTGGTCTCATTGCAAACAGCCCCGGCACCTCCAAGAACTAACACTTTCACATCAAATCTCCTTTTTTTCTCGTGTAAAGGCGGTTCTAGGATTCGTCTTTGGCAGCGATGATGGCATCATTGAAGATATTCAATGTCTCGTTGACATCTTGTTCTGTCAGGGAATAGCACAGGAACCAGGGTTCACGGGCATCACCATCAGGCTGAACACCTCTCTCGATCAGATTAACTGCCAACTCCTCGTATAGATCTCCATCGCCATTGAAGTACTCCCGGAAATCGCGAGGTTCTTCCTCAACACCCAGGACAATCCCAAACATCGCGGGGACACCAATGATCTGATGGGGAATATCTACTTCTGTCAGAATATCGCGCAACCCCTGCATTAAGGCACTGCCGCGTTTGTTGATTGTCTCTATGACTGGTTCTTTTTCAAGGATCTCAAGGGTAGCGATTCCGGCTGCCGCACCGACCACATTGCCTGAATAGGTGCCCCCATGGGCCATCGCACCGGGTTGGATGGTCATCATGACTTCTTCTTTCCCAGCGATAGCAGCGATCGGAAAGCCGTTGCCCAGGGCTTTAGCATAGGTTACGAGGTCAGCCTGAATATTAAAATACTCCTGGGCGCCGCCATTAGCGATCCTGAAACCGGTCTTTACTTCATCAAAAACCATCACGATCCCATACTTGTCGCAAAGCTCTCTGATCTTTTCCAGGAAACCGGGCAGAGGCATAATGCTGGCCGAATTCCCTAGAATGGGTTCAACAAATATGGCAGCGATGTCACCCCATTTTGCATCAACTGTTTCCTCCAGTCTTTCAAAATCATTAAAAGGTAAATTGATCACATATTCGCTGATCCCTTTGGGGATTCCGGATGTGGCGGCAGAATTGATCGGATTTCGTTTAGAGCCCAATGAACGTGGTGCAGCAGACGCTGTGCTGAACATAAAATAATCCAGCATGCCGTGATATTGGCCTTCAAATTTGATGAATTTCTCCCGACCAGTATGAGCCCGGGCGATGCGCAAGGCGTGCATAGTGGCTTCTGTTCCGGAATTGGTCAAGCGAACTTTGTCCACGTTGCACATCTTTATAATGCGTTCACATAGTTCGATCTCATATGGCGTGGTCCAGGCAAAGACAGATCCGCCAGCGATTGCATCCTGAACTTTCTTAACAACGTCCTGGTAACCATGACCGAGGATAATCGGACCAAAGCCAAGGCGATAGTCAATATAGCGTTTATCATCAGCGTCATAAATATAAGCGCCTTCACCACGCGAAGCGATCAGGGTATCATCATCGCCCCAATAGCGGAAATTTGAATTCACTCCGTAAGGCATAACTTCCAGAGCTTCCTTGAATAACTTTTTGGTTTTTGGTCCTTGTATGCTCATCATAATCTCCTGCTAAATCTAATAAATCTTTGTATACCGCATCCCATTTAATGGGAGCAGGGAAGGTTCTGCCCCAGGCCCATTTCATTTGCTTTCCGATACACCTCTGGCAAAATGGCAGCATATTCTCCCCAAATCCCCAGCGCAATGTAAATTATGTTCTCTTCGGGTGATTCCCGGCCAGGCGATCTTTCTGCCACAATATCCGGCCATTCGGCAAAGACGTCCTCAAAATCAAATTTGCCCTGTTCTTTCAGATCCAGGATCTCAGGAATTCGGGGGCTAACATACTTCCAACAATCCACAACAACCTTATCCGCATCGGTGATCACATCATGGCTAACTTCCTGATAGGATCCCAACCGGGCGATAAACACTCCCGGTTTGATCCAGGATTTTTTGACCAGCTCCTGGCTGCCCGTTGTGACTGTAAAAATGATATCTGATTCTCTAACAACGGATTCCCTTTCGTCGATAGGCACTGCCTTGACAGAAAACCCCAGTGCGGGTTCCAACTCCTCAGCACATGATACTGCTGCGGCGGGGTTGATGTCCACATAATAAGCCTGCTTAAGAGAAAATCGCTCTGCCAGGGCCAATAAATGGAGACGGCCCAGCGTGCCGGCTCCAAATATAGTGACAACTTCAGAATCCGGCCGGGCCAGGTAAGTTGTTGTTACTGTAGTTGATGCAGCAGTCTTTAACCCCGTGATCCAACCGGCCTCCATAAAACAGGCCGGTAATCCAGTTTCAGCATCCATAAGGATCACCGTTGAGGACGTGGTTGGTCTATTGAACTTTTTAGGATTGATGGGGAAGTAGCTGAAGGTTTTTACAAAAGCCAGCGATTCACCCTCTAGATAACCAGAGAATGGCTTAATAAATCCATCTTCCCCTACATTCATATAATATTTATCTCCATTTACCTTACCCGCTGCGTCAGCAATAATCCCTTGTTCTGCCAGATTCACCGCTTCAGCGTAGGTAATTGTCTGCTGGACATCAGCTTCGGTCAAATACAGGATTTCTTTTGGGATAGGCATCAATGTCTCCTAAATATATATTCTCCTCTTGTTTTGAAATTATCTTCATATCGATCTTACATACGGACCTTTTGCAGGCCAACATGCAAACAGGCTACATAATGATCCTTCATAACTTCCACGAATTCTGGTTCTTCAATAGAACATTGCTCGGTTGCGATTGGACAGCGAGGATGGAATCGGCAGCCGTTTGGCGGATCCAAGGGGCTGGGTACTTCTCCCTTTAAGATGGTTCTTGCTCTTCTAAGGCGGGGTTTGGGTATGGGTATGGCCGACATCAAGGCCTTGGTATATGGATGAAGTGGCTTCAAATACAAATCATCACTGGAAGCAAGTTCAACGATTTTTCCCAGGTACATTACGGCTACCCTGTCTGAGATATGCTCAACCACAGAGAGATTATGGGCAATGAATAAATAAGTCAGCCCAAACTCATCCTGCAGATCCTGCAGCAAATTCAAAACCTGGGATTGAATCGAAACATCCAGGGCAGAAACCGGCTCATCACAGATAACGAATTTAGGTTTTAGGGTTATTGATCTCGCGATACCTATTCGCTGGCGTTGACCACCAGAAAATTCATGGGGGTAGCGGTGGTAATGATAATCTTCCAGGCCAACCTTATGGAGGATATCCAGTACCATTTCCGTTCTTTCTTTTGGTGTTCCGATCTGATGGATATTCAGCCCCGCCTTGATCGATTCGCCGATCGGCCGGCGAGGATTTAAGGACGCATAGGGATCCTGAAAGATGATCTGCATATCACGCCTGAGTTTTTTCATTTCCGATCTCTGAAGCTCGAAAACATTCTGCCCTTCAAATACGACCGTTCCGCTGGTGGGATCTAGCAAATGGAGTATGGTCCTGCCAATGGTGGATTTTCCACACCCGGATTCTCCCACCAAACCCAGGGTTTCACCTTTCCGAATAGAAAAACTCACCCCATCAACTGCCTGGACCCAGTTCACGATCCTTCGAAGTACACCTCCGCGGACTGGGAAATATTTCACCAGGTCTTTGACAACAACCAATTCCTCATTTTGATTTTCAATTTTGTCTTGCGTCATATGATTTGCTTTTGATCGACTTGCCTAATATATTGAATAAATCGATTACGGTTTTAAAGGCCCCTTGTGGTCTTCAAAATCTTGGTAAAGCCAGCATCTGACAGTATGATTCGGCAAAATTTCCTCCAAGCTGGGATTGATCTTTTCACAGATCGTTATTCCATGTTTTTTTTTGGCTTTGCAGCGGGGAGCGAAATTGCAGCCAGGCGGCAAATCAACCAGATTGGGGACATTTCCTTCTATGTCCGCCAAGCGTTTTTTGGTCTCTCCCAGGACGGGTATGGAGTTTATCAAACCTCTCGTATAAGGGTGAAGGGGTTTATCAAAGAGAGAAACAACATCAGCTTGTTCCATGATCTGGCCGGCGTACATCACAGCTACCCAATCAGCCATTTCCGCTATCACACCAAGATCATGCGTGATCAGGATCACAGCGGTCCCCATTTTTTTCCGCAGATCCCGAATCAGATCCAGGATCTGAGCCTGGATGGTGACATCCAGGGCGGTGGTTGGTTCATCTGCGATCAAGAGCTCGGGCTCCATGGCCAAAGCCATGGCAATCATCACCCTCTGGGCTTGACCGCCGGACATCTGATGGGGATAGGCGTAGGCTTTTTGTTCCGGATCTGGGATACCTACCGTTCGCAGAAGTTCAACGGATCTTTCCCAGTTTTCCTCTTCATTCAAATCTGCGTGGATTTCAAACACTTCAGCCACTTGGTCACCGACTGTAATCACCGGATTCAGACTGGTTTGGGGCTGCTGGAAAATCATCGAGATTCTGTTGCCGCGAATTTGTTGAATTTCTTCCAAAGGCAATTCCCGTAAATTGGTCGAACCAAATTTGATCTCACCCTCAACAATTATGCCGGGTTTTCTGATCAACTGCATAATCGACAAAACGGTTACGCTTTTTCCGCAGCCGGATTCACCCACCAAGCCAAGGATCTCTCCCTTTTTGACGCTGAAATCAACACCATCAACCGCCTTCACAACACCATCTTCGGTATAGAAATGGGTCTTCAATCCCTTAATTTCCAATAAGTATTTATCAGAATGTTCAGTCAATGAGTTTTCCTCCCAGACCGGGTTTAATGACAATACTTTTACTATTCATCAATTTGAGCCAGGATCTTGTAGGGATCCAAGGCATCCCGTAATCCATCTCCGATAAAGTTGATAGAAATGATGGCCAGGAAGATCATTAAGCCCGGGAAGATCGCCAACCAGGGATATTGGGAGAGATGTTCCTGGGCATTATCCAACAAATTTCCCCAGCTGGGTGTAGGCGGCATGATGCCAAAACCGAGGAAAGATAAGGTCGATTCTTCCATGATCGCGTAACCGATACCTAGCGTGGATTCAACGATGATCGGACCGAACCCATTGGGAAGGATCTCACTGATGATTATGCGTAAGTTTGACGCTCCCAGCGCTTTGGCAGCTTGGACATATTCCATTTCCCTGAAAGTTAGGAATACAGCCCGAACCAACCTGGCAACAGTCGGCCAGGACAAAACGCCCAATACCAGCGCAATTGTTAACGTGCTGTTGGTTTTAAGAATTGGTAAATCGATCTCGCGCAGAATCGCAGCTAACAGGATCATAAACATCAAAGCCGGAAGGGATAAGGTTGCATCGATGACTTTACTGAGGACACTATCTATCCAGCCGCCAAAATAGCCGGCCATGGCGCCAATTGGCACCCCGATGCTGAGCGTGATCCCCACAACCATAAACCCGACTGTTAAAGATACCCGCCCCCCATAAAGGACTCTTACCAAAACATCCCTGCCCAAGCCGTCTGTCCCAAACAGATGGGTCCAGGAAGGAGATTGGAACCTGTTTTTAATGTCTGAAATCTCAGGATCATAAGGAGACAAACCAGCCAACAAAACAGAAATGATCAGAATGGTCAGAATAACTGCCCCAACCATAGCTCCTGGGTGGCGGCGGAACCTCCTCCAGACCTGGGAAGCCATGGTATCAGGGGGTTTCATCGGGCTTATCTTTTCGTCAGTTTTTTTAGGCATAGAATATCAGAAATCCTCAATGGGTCTTAATCTTTTCAATCATAACGGACACGGGGGTCAAGATAAGCATAGATGATGTCTGCCATTAGATTGCTCAGAATGATCACAACGGATCCCAGAATTAGAACTCCCATTAACATTGGATAATCCCTGCTGGTGGCAGAGTTGTAATACAAGCGGCCCATGCCCGGCCAGGAAAAAATCCGTTCCACAACTATCGCGCCTGTGAACACATAGGGGAAATCTATCATAATCATGGTTATTAACGGTATGAGTGCATTTTTGAGAGCATGTCGGTAAAGGACTTTTCTTTCGCTCTGTCCCTTGGCCCGGGCTGTGCGAATATAGTCCTGATTGATCACCTCCAGCATACTGGAACGCAGAAAACGCGACCACCAGGCCACCCAGCCCACCACCCCCATGGAGACAGGCAGGATCAAATGATTTATTCGATCCACCAGGGAAAACTCTGCTCCAATGGTGAACATCCCTCCCCCCGGCAATAGAGCTTTTCCCGTGACGGGATTGTCCAGGGTCACATAAAATACCAGGATCAGTATCAGGCCCAGCCAGAATTCAGGCATAGCCTGACCCATAAAAGACAGAGTCGTAACAGTGATATCAAAAGCGGAATATTGTTTAACAGCAGAAATGATGCCAATTGGTATGGCCACGATGGCCACAACGATCAGGGTGATACCCATCAGGTAGATAGTATTGGGGAGCCGGTCCATGATCTGTTCCAGGACGGGTTCGCGATTCTGAAAGGAGAAGCCAAAATCTCCCCGTAAGACACCTTTCCGTGTTCCGTAACTATCCGTGATGCCATTGCCATCGGTGTCTATCGCCATCCAGTCGTTGCCGGCCAGCCAGACAATATATTGCACCGGCAGGGGTTTATCCAGGCCGAATTGCCGCTTAAGTGCCTCTACTCTTTCACCAGACAAACGTCTTGAACGGCTAAATTGGGCCAGGGGCCCACCAGGCGCGATGTTTATAAGCGCAAAAAGGATAATACTTACTAGTAACAACATTGGGATTGCCTGAAGCAAACGCCGAACGATATATTGTCCCATGTTCACACCTTTTTAGAATTGAATAGGAGAGGGGTTCAATACCCGAACCCCTCTCGCTAATTCAGTCTAGTCAAACATTTCTAATAACTTACTCGGTGACTGTCCAATCAGCGACGTTCCAGGTTAAAATGTCAAAAGCTGTGGGTCTCACCCCTTGCAGCCGCTCTGAAAGGCCAAACATCTCGAGTGTTGAGAAGAGCTCGATTGCCGGTAACTCCTCTTCCAGAATCCAGGCAATATCACAAAAGACTTCCATGCGATATTCTTCATCAACCGTATAGAGCTCATCTATCAACGCTGCAACTTCTTCAGCTTCCTCGCCTGTCCAATTGGCTAAGTTCCATTCGCTATCCTCGGCATAGTAATAGTAATCCCAAAGGTAGCTTGTTGGATCAATTCCCCCATAACCATTGTCCCACATGTCCATTTCGAAATTACCAGACAACTCAATTCCGCCATCCTCTGGTTGTGCCCATAAGACAGCGCCTTCAATGATCTGCAGATCTGTCTGCAGCCCGATGTCTGACCAGGCCTCGGCGATAAACTGTTGTGCAAATTCCAGGGTTTCACCGTATTCAGCATAGATAATGAATTCCATGGTCATTAAGTCGCCTTCTTCAGCATATAGGCAACCGTGGCATTCATTCACGCCGTCGCCATCGGTGTCTTCCCAGCCGGCTTCCTTTAACAACGCCTTCGCTCCTGCTGGGTCATATGCTGGTCGGGGGATTCCACAGCTATCTTCGAATGGAGGTCGGAAGAATTCAGACCAGACAGGTTTGCCAAATCCCAGGAAGATATCATTGATAATTGTATCTACGTCAATCGCCATCCGCAGAGCGTGGCGAACGCGCTTATCAGCCAGGAATGGGTGTGGAGTCTCTTCTTCGCCTCTCGCTTTTGTATTGGGGAATAATTTCATTACCCAACGTTCGGTTGGCGATACTGCATATTTTGTGTTATTGCCTTCTTCCTGGTAAGCAATCGCATTATTCTCAGCAGGCCAGTAGTGCACATCTGCGTCCCCTTCATCCATAATCGCTCTCTTCACAGATTCTTCGGGAACGATTCTGAAAATGACCTCGTCGATGTACGGTTTGCCCGCTTCGTAATAATTCTCATTGCGGACAAACGTCAGGTGATCATCCGGGATCCATTCTTTAAGGGTATAGGGGCCACTGCTCAAAGGTTGACGGTTGCAATCCCACTCATAATATCCTTGTTCGGCATCACAGAAATGCTCAGCATAGATGAAGAAATCTTCTCCACCGAAGTGAATCGGATATTCAGGATTTGGATAATAATAATTCACAACAATAGTGAAATCGTCTACCTTTTCCACGGTTTCTGTTGCATCTCCTGATGACGACCAAATTTCTGCGGCTTGCATTGCATCCCAGGTGAAGATGACATCATCGGCGGTAACCTGCTCGCCATCTTCCCAGTAGACATCCTGGCGAAGATGCCAGGTAACGGTCGTCTCCCAGGTCTCTTCATCCATGACCACGCCGCCGTTTTCGGCGGTGGGAATTTCAGTTGCTAATTCCGGGTAGTAGTTTCCTTGGTCATCTATTTCCGCCAAAGAAAGCATAACCATCTCACCAATTGCCTCTTCAAAGCCTGTACCAGCGCCGTAGCCATTGAATTCAGCTGGATTATCCGCAATCAGAATCGTGATGCTGGTTTTTGCAGCAGGTTCATCTGCGGGTTCGTCCGCAGGTTCATCCGCTGGCTCATCAATTGTGGGTTGATCGGGCAGCGTCTCCTGGGGTGGAGAACACCCGGCAACAAATGCGGCCACTATGAATAACGTGACCACTAAGGTAATTAATTTGTACCGTCCTAAAAGTGCCATCATTTCCTCCTTGAGTGTTGATTTGGTCAAACTTTCTCTGTACCCTAATAGTGCAGTCTGCTCAAATCATTAACGAGGGACTGATCAACCAATAAATACCTGAACATTCTTCGTTCAGCGCACCTTCAGCTAGACTTCCTGCAAATACCTGCCATAAACCCTCCTTCTCCTATTAATTCCCTTTGCTCAGATCGGTTCAAGGGAAATGTTATTATCCTCAACACCAGGTGGAAGCCAGGTGTCCAGATCTTTGATCTTGACCGGAAGCAAAAAAGACTGGGTCCGCCGTACACCAGGGATCTTGCCCAATTTTTCTGTCACAAAATTAAACAATTCCTCAATGCTCCGCACCCGGAGAGAGATGCTGACATCACATTCTCCAGTGGAGCAGGCTACATAACTAACCTGGGGGAAATTGGCGGCGATCTCAGCCACTTCGCGGACCTGTCCAGGCTCCACCTCAACAAATACATCTGCCATCACCCCGTAACCCACTTTCTCGGGGTTCACGACAGCCCTGACATTGATAATGCCGTGTTCGGTCAAGGCCCTGATACGATTGGTGACCGTCCGGGCAGAGACATCCCCCAGTAACCGGGCAATTTCAGCGCTGGGCATGCGACCATCATTGTTAAGCAAAGCTATGATCTGCCAATCAAACGCGTCAGGCTCATACATAGACACCCTCTCGTTTTTCATTGTCTCAATTAATGTCAATACCACGATTTAATTATCAGGATATCGCACAGTTGCCGAAATGTCAATACTTTTGTGATTTCTTTTTATTTTCGGCCATATTTCTCGGGTTTTCTTGTACATACAGAAATTACATGGTATGATTATTTCGTCATCTGCCGGGAAGCGTGTTGAACTGACAAGTCAGATGATTACCCAATCCAGAACGGGTTGGAAAAATCCCCTCTCCGGGAATAAACGGTGGCATCATGCTTAACTCAAGCTCGATATTATTACTCAGAAATGGGTCGATTTGCACTGTCCATCAGGATCAACCCTGGGCGGAAGCCATTGTGATCCAGGATGGCCTGATCAAGTACGTTGGCCCCAAAAAGGGAGCGGACCTATTTATCAACCCGGGCACGCAGATCATTGATCTAGAGGGAAAAATGGTCTTGCCTGGATTTGTAGACGCCCATTCCCATGCTTCTCAAGCCATGGACCTGATTGGCAATATCAGCCTCTACAGCGGAGAAAACCTTGTTGACTATCTCCAGTCCATAGCTGAATATATTGAGAAAAACCCGAATCGGAAATATTATCGGGGCAGCGGTTGGTCGGACACTTATTTTACAAGTCGTGGCCCGGATAAAAAAAGCCTTGATGATCTCCTCCCGGACCGGCCCATCGCCCTGATATCTTATGACGGCCATTCTATGTGGGTCAATTCTACGACTTTAGAACAAGCCGGGGTAAACTGGGAGACAAATGACCCGGACGGCGGAAGAATAGAACGGGACCCGGTTACTGGAGAACCTAGCGGCACGCTCCGGGAGACAGCATTTAAACTGATCGAGGACGTGATTCCAGAATACTCCCTGGAAGAACGCAAGAACGCTTTGATAGCCTATCAGAAAATGGCAGCTGAAGCCGGGATCACCCTCACCCATGATCCCATGCTCGATACCGAATCTGTAACCGCATACAACGAACTCGCCAGAGAAGGGAAATTGAAAATGCGGTTCAGAGGCTCGATCACACTTGAGGCAGATCAGGAACTCAAAAACCAGGTTGATCTTGTACTGGCAGAAAAAGCCAGGAATACCCACCCTTACTTCCAAATCCTTTCAGCCAAGATATTTGTGGACGGTGTCATTGAAGGCGGCACAGCATACTTGCTTGAACCCTATGCTCATCAACCGAATTTCCGGGGAGAGCCGATCTGGGATCCAGAATCATTAAATGAGGTATGCGCCTTGCTTGACAAAGAGAAGATCCAAATACACCTTCATGTCATTGGAGATGCCGCAGCACGCATCACTCTCGATGCAATTGAATATGCCAGGAATAAAAACGGGAAGTGGGATTCCCGGCATTCGATCACTCACATGCATCTGGTCGATCAAGCCGATATCCCCCGCTTCAAAGATCTGGATGTTATTGGACTTCCCCAGCCATTCTGGTTCAAAGTGGATGATTATTATGACGAACTAGCCCTGCCCTATCTGGGCCGGGAAAGGGCTGACAGGCAGTATCCTATGCAGAGCTTGATAGATGCAGGCGTTGTGATGGCATCCAGCAGCGATTTTCCAGTGACCATACCCTTCGACCCGCTGATCGCCATTCAGACCGGCGTGACCAGAAAATCAATTCAAGAAACAGAAAATCGTGTTTTAGGGCCTGAAGAAAAGTCCAGTCTTGAAGATCTGATTCGCAGCTTTACCTATAATGGTGCCTACGCGAATTTCCTCGAAACTGAAGTGGGATCCCTGGAAGTCGGTAAAAAAGCGGATTTAATCGTTTTGGATCAAAATCTTTTTGACATTCCTGAAGAAGAGATCGCACAGGCAGAAGTACTCCTTACTATGGTTGAAGGCAATATTGTTTATCAAGGAAGTGGATTCCCGGGAGAATTTCAATGAAGTACTTCTCACCTGTATACAAACCAGGAAAAAACATCCGACCTCCGGATTTGTACGAATATTCCCCAGATAACTTCTGGTTCAAGGCAGCTGGCCTTGCAGACCAAACCATTAACGAACCACTCCGCGGCAGGCACAAAGCCGATGTGATCATCCTGGGAGGAGGGTTCACAGGCCTGTCAGCAGCCTTTAACATCCGTGAAAGATACCCGGAAAAAAAGATCGTGCTCCTGGAAGGTGCCTGCTGCGGTTATGGTGCCAGCGGCAGGAATGGAGGTTTCTGCATCACTACCTCCCTGCTGGATTGGGAGCAGAAAGATCCAGAAAAAAGGAGGGAGGATCTCGAGGTATCATCCTTTGGTTTGAAACAAATCAAATCCTTTATAACTGATTATGGCGCCAGCATTGATTTTGATGAATCCGGCATGCTCGAAGTTGTACTGGATGAAAAAGAGATTGGTCTTTTGGAAGAATACCAGCTTGAATTACAGAAATTTGGCCTTGAATCCACCCTGTTGGGCAGGAAAGAACTGGAAAAGGTCATCAAATCCCCCCGTTTTATCTCCGGCATCAGACTTCCCTTTGGAGCAACTCTAAACCCTGCCAAACTGGCCCGGGAAATGAAAAGGATCGTTGAAGATCTGGGTGTTGAGATCCGGGAAAAAACTATCATAACCAGGATCACGCCAGGAAAACTCAATCAGGTGGAGACGGAACTCGGGGAAATCCAGGCACCTTTCATGGTGGTAGCATTAAACGCTTATGGGCATAAAATTGGCTTTTTCAAGAATCGCGTTTTTCCTATCAGTGTATTCCAGATCGCTACAGAACCCTTAAGTGACAAGGAATGGGATTCTGTTGGCTGGGAAGATAGGTTTGGATTATCCGATTTTCGCACCCTTTTCAGCTACAGCGTCAAAACCGCAGATGGACGCATTGTGATTGGTGGTTCTGATTTCACCTACTATGCTAATGATTCCCTGAGCACAGGAAATGACAAGTTAGTCATGGGAAAAATTGTCAGGGATTTGTTTTCGTTTTTCCCTCAATTAGAGGGGGTAAAAATAGTTCATGCCTGGGGAGGAGTGACCGCCTATACCCTGGGGAGGGGGGCTTCAGTTGGCACCCTGGGGGATGAAAATAACATTTTTTATGCTACCGGTTTTAATGAAGGCGTTCCTACCGCTCAAATCGCAGGGAGAATGATCGCAGATCTGATGGCCAAAGAATCCAATCTCTTTACCAATCATTTCATTATCAATCGCAGGATACCTTACGCGGGGCCAGGATTCCTGCGGGGCGCTTTCGCCAGGGCGGTGAAATGGTCAATTCATCATTTGAACTACTCCCCCCTGCATCAATAAGAATTACGCGCTCACTACACATACAAATCAAGGGCAAAAACATCAGCAATGAAGATCTCGATCAAGAATTTCTTTACCATTCCCGAATCGGAGTCAGTTCATCCTGATGTGAAGAAGAATTTTAAACGCAATTTCTTCGCCAATCTGATGGATGCCTGTTTCTGGTTTTTTGGTGACAGCTTCGCAGCTGCTTATACGATCATGCCCGTTTTTGTCAGCACGCTGACAGATTCGCCAATCCTGATTGGCTTGATCCCTGCCCTGGATGGAGCAGGCTGGTTTCTACCTCAATTATTCCTGGCCAGGACCCTGGAGGGAAGGAACCGCCGTATGCCAGTTGTCAGGTTTCTCGGAATCTTCGACCGGATTCCATTTTTATTCCTGGCGTTGGGGGCATTTCTCATCCCTCAGCTTGACAAGCCCGTCGCCCTGATCCTGATCCTGGTGATCTATGCCCTAAAGGCGTTCTCCAGCGGTTTGGTTGCCCTACCCTGGCAGGAATTGATTGCCACGGTCATACCTGTCTCCCACCGCGGACGCTACTGGGGCTACTCCCTGATTTTGGGGAAATTAATGGGTCTGGTAGGCGCCGCGATCACGGGAATCTTGCTGATTTCAATCACCTATCCCTATAATTACACCACCATGTTCTCGATCGGATTCTGCGCAGTTTCCATTTCCTATACTTTTCTAATTATGAACGTTGAGCCAGAAATTCCCCGTCGGAACTCAGAGGAAACGATTAATTTACTGATCCGGATCAAGGATGTTCTCGGCAAGGACAGGAATTTCCTGATCTATCTCATGAACAGGGGATTCATTTTTCTAGCCGGCATGGCTTTGGCTTTTCTCACGGTATATGGGATCAATACATATGATCTGCCAATCGCCCAATCCGCAACCTTTACTGCCATCATGTTGGTCTCAGAAATTATCGGATTCGGGATCTGGGGACACCTGGGAGACAGGAGCGGTTATAAACGGGTAATCGAGACCAGCAATTTTCTTTTGATCCTGGGCATTTCGAGCCTGTTATTAGTCAATTCTTTAGGATCCCTGTATCTGGTTTTTGCCTTAATGAGCTTTGCTCATTCGGGCGAGTCTATTGCTGACCAGAATTTCGCCATGGAGTTTGGAACAGAGGAAAACCGGCCCACTTACATTGGAATGTCCAAAACCCTCACCGGGCCATTCTTCTTATTAGCACCCATAATCGGCGGGAGCCTGATTCAGTTCCGGGGGTATAAAAGCATGTTTTTGGCAGCATTGATCATGGCTGTACTTTCTTTCGTTGTGATCAAATTCTTCGTAAAAGATCCCAGAAAGTCACTTCACACATTGGAAACCAGCTAATTCACATCTTCCCCCCATGGACATATCTTCGCTCAACACGATCAAGAAATCACCCCTGTTTAATATACTGATGTTTTCCGGTTTTTGGGCTTTGCAGCTCTTTGTTACAAAACTGGCTTTCAACAGCGGCGCCCAGGTCCTTTCCTTCCAATTGCTTTCAATAGGGGTTGCTTTGGCCCTGCTGGCTATCACGCTCCTGCCCAGATTTGGCGGAGATTTCAGATCTTTATATAGAGAGACTCCGGATTTATTTTGGAAATTATTCTTCGCTAATAGCATTCAATCAGGCCTTGGAACCTGTTTGAGCATAATCGGGATCTCATTAACCTCCATGATCAATGCTGGTTTTTTGGTTAAGTTGGCTACTGTAACCACAATTCTATTTGCCTGGCTGATCCTCAAGGAACGGCTGACTGCCACCAAGGTAATGATGGTAATTTCAATGTTATCGGGTGCTTATCTATTGACAACGAAAGGTCAAATACTCCTGCCCAGAGTCGGGGATCTCTATATTCTAGGAGCCTGTGTTTCTTGGTCCCTGGGCAATGTTCTTGTTCGGAAACATGTAAAATCACAACCTATTAAAATTGAGTTAGTGACCTTTCAGAAACCTCTGGCTGGTTTACCAGTTGTCCTTGTATTAGTCAGCTTGGCAGTTTGGTCTCCTGACATCTTTGGATCACTCAGCCAGACATTGTCCTGCTGCAAGCCTCCTCTGGCAGTTCTGCCCCATACCGTTGGGAATGGTTTTTTGTTGGCGATGACCTGGACCTATCTTAATAACACGCTTAAAATCTCAAGTGCCTCGTATATGACAATGATGTCGATGATCACTCCTGTGATTGTCAGCCTGCTGGCAATCATCTTTCTGGGTGAAACCTTAATTTGGATTCAGATCCTGGGAGCAGGATTAATCATCTTGTCAGGAGTGGTTACTCATTTTAGCAGCATTGCCAACGAATGATCTTGCTGGACAATGAAATATACGATTTCTGGAGTGTCCGATCTAAGAAATGTTCTACAAAATATAGTTTTCGTCTTCATTGAATCCTGAACAGATTTAAACGATCGGGGTGTTGTCTGATGAAACGAAATTTGAGTCGTGTACCGTGGAAATAAGCCTATCTAGTATTTCGGTGCCCGGTCATCTCCCCAGACTTCCTTTTACATGAAGGGCTGCGTGGTATTGAACTTAACAGCGCCGCCCTTCCAGATATCCCAGCGAGGATCCGCATATTTTTAAAACATCCATCTACGCGAGTGCTCAGCTCCGCTGCCACTTCGGCATGTTTGGGATCTTGGGCGTGGTTCATGCGTTCATCCGGATCATTCACCAGATCATAAAGTTCGTGCTGGAAATCCTATAAGGTATTTTCTATGCGTTTCATGAATAACTATCGGGGTGTTGGAATTGACCGGGTTTCCTCCTGTTCCATTAAAACCCCGTCGAAAAAATCTGTATTTTCATCCCGCAGGAAAGGAGCGAGGTTTGTTTTGCTTGCATCAGAGGATGTCCAAAAAATCGAGTGAAACATACCCCGAATGGTAAATATGGCTTAAATTATCTTTGTGAGGGAT
>Ga0190330_1000173_pt1 | contig 17450 bp, 18 predicted proteins | sample 48720434_MG_FD_161654 | JGI IMG/M metagenome (GOLD analysis project Ga0190330, IMG submission 161654) | Hydrothermal vent sediment bacterial communities from Southern Trench, Guaymas Basin, Mexico - 4872-04-3-4_MG | ecosystem: Environmental > Aquatic > Marine > Hydrothermal vents > Sediment ...
CAAGAACTATTCCAGAGAAAGGATAAAAATGAAAATATTAGTGATTAATACAGGAAGTTCCTCTATTAAATATCAGTTGTTTGATATGGATCAAAAAAAGGCAGTGGTAGCAGGACTGGCAGAGAAAATAGGGGAAGAGACAAGCATTCTAACGCATGAATTGTTGGATAGTAATGGGGAGGAAAAAGAAAAGGTTGAAAAGGAGAGAATCAACGATCACGAGCAGGGCATGGAGAGGATTGTCAACCTTCTTATTGACCCGGAATGGGGGGTCATTAGGGATAAATCTGAGATCGATGCCGTGGGGCATAGGGTCGTCCATGGAGGAGAAGCTTTTAAATCTTCCACGGTTATTACAAGTGAAGTGATTTCCGCCATAGAAGAAAACATTCCTCTGGCTCCCTTGCACAATCCTCCGAATCTCACAGGGATCAATGTGGCTCGTTCTTTATTTCCTGATGCTCCGCAGGTAGCTGTGTTTGATACTGCGTTCCATCAGTCTATACCGAAGAGAGCCTACCTTTATGCGGTTCCTTATGAACTGTATGAAAAGCATAGAGTCCGCAGATACGGATTTCATGGGACTTCACATGAATATGTGGCACAGGAAGGCGCTGCTTATCTGAACAGGCCGCTTCAGGACTTGAACCTTATCACCGTTCATTTAGGGAATGGAGCCAGCATGTCAGCGATTAAAAAGGGAAAGTGTGTGGATACCACCATGGGCTTGACTCCTCTGGAAGGGCTTGTGATGGGAACGCGCTCGGGTGATATTGACCCGGCCCTCCCTTTTTTCCTGTCCAAAAATTTAGGTCTATCCATTGATGAGATTGATGATCTTTTAAATAAGAAGAGCGGCTTGAAAGGACTTTGCGGAATCAATGATATGAGGGGAATAGAGAAAAGAGCCGCCGCAGGAGACCAGAGAGCGGCTGTGGCTTTGGATGTTTACACTCTTCGGATAAAGAAGTATATCGGTGCTTATTACGCTGAACTCGGAAACCTGGATGCTGTGATATTTACAGCCGGTATAGGTGAGAATTCTCCGAAGATACGCCGTATGAGCTGTGAAAATTTAGAAGATTTGGGTCTCAAGCTGGAACCGGAAAAAAATAAAGTAAAGTCCAGCCGGACAAGAGAAATCAGTTCTGAAGACTCAAGAGTGAAAATTCTGGTCGTGCCTACTAATGAAGAGAAGAAAATAGCTTTAGAGACCGAAAATGTGATTAAATCATAAACAGCTTTAAATATTTCAAATCATTTTCAGCATCAAACGTCAGCAGCAATCTCGATCGCTGCACTTATATCCAATCCGATGAGACTCTTGTAATGGCTGATATAGAGGAGCCAGCTATCATCAACCACATAGGGCTGACATTCAATGAAGCCCGGCCCAACTGGCTGGAGGAGCATGGATCAGCAAAGCAATCCGATATTGTGCTGCGGTACAGGAATTGACCTCTGAGAGTGCTGACAAGAGGCCGGTTTTTTATTATAAAAATCTTGCTTGAAGATTTTTTTTTGATTATCATTGTTATCTAAAACAAACAATCGTCCCATGAAAAGAGCGTGCCTTTTTTTACTTGTTTTGCTTTTCGTTTTTTTCAGTTGCGGAAAAAACAATAAGGCAAGCCTTTACACCATAGGGATATTTCAAGTAAACGATGCTCCTCATTTAAACACGGCAGTGGAAGGTTTTGTAAAATGCCTTCAAGACAATGGAATGGTCAATGGAGAAAATGTCACTCTTATACTGAAGAACGCAAAGGGAGATATTTCCGAAGTTCACAGTATTGCTGAGAATTTTGTAAAAGACGATGTTGACATGATCGCTGCTTTTTCAACAGCCTGCCTTCAGGCCGCCCTTAATGCGACGAGTGAGATCCATATCGTTTTTTCATCCGTTGCGAATCCTTATAGAGCTGGAGCCGGCTTTTCTCAAAAAGAACATCTCAGTCATGTGACCGGCGTCTCTTCCAGGAGCCCTATAAAGGAAGGACTTTATTTTTTAAAGAAGGTCCTGCCAGAATCTTCAAAAATAGGGACACTCTGGACTCCTTCGGAATTAAATTCTGAATATTATCTTGAGTTGACCCGGGAGAGCGCAGCCGAATTAGGTCTGGAAGTCGAGGCTGTAGCGATAGCCAATTCAAGCGAAGTCCTGCTCTCCTCACAGCTCCTGGTCAGCAGGGGAGTGGATGCGATTTATCAGATATCCGATAATACCATCAATGAGTCGTTTGAGGCTGTGGCTCAGGTTGCTCTTGATAACGAAGTGCCGTTGTTTGGAGGATTTCCGGTTTCCGCGGAACAGGGAGCCTGTGCGGCATTGGGGTGGGATTTTTTTGATATGGGATATAAATCCGGTGAAATGGCTTATGAGATAAAAAACGGAAAGAGCCCGGCTGATATTCCTTTTCAGTATATGAAAAAAACAAGCCTTTTCATCAATCTGGAAGCAGCATCAAGACAAAGAGTTCGGTTTTCAAAGGAAATCGTGGACAAAGCAGATAAAGTTTTCACTTCCATAGAGAAGGAAAGTACTGAGTGATCACCAGGCTTGACTCATAAACAATCGGGGATGGCTGTTTTCAAGGGAAGCTTTACGATTGGATGTTATTTTTGTATAATGAACGAAAGATGATGGAAAGAGCAAGGATACTCATTTCAGGACGTGTTCAGGGAGTTCTCTTCCGTGATTTTACACAGAGATGGGCCTCATCCTTGGGATTGACAGGATGGGTTAAAAATGTATTTGACGGGACAGTCGAGGTCCTTGCAGAGGGAGAAAAAGATAAAATCAATCAGATGATAGGGAAGCTCAGACAAGGGCCCCAAATGGCACGGGTGGATGATGTTGAGATTGAATGGCAGGAATATAAAGGAGAGTACAGTGATTTTCGTATCACATGGTAGGTTTTTATGGCGGACATACAGTCAAGTCCCAATGCAAAAGAGGAGAAGCCATGTTTAAACACGCAAAAAAAAATCACCCGAGTGTGGAGGTCTTTAAAGGTGTTGTTCGGACGACTCTTGCGTGTGGAAAAGATATTCTTATGGCTCGATTTGATTATAAGAAAGGCTCTCAAGTCCCCCCTCATAGGCACTCTTATGAACAGGTGACGGTCCTTATTAAAGGAAAGCAAAAAGTCATTATAGAAAACAAGGGAAAGAAAGAGGAGATTATACTGGAAGAAGGGGATTCCTATATGGTTCCTGCCTCTTTTGAACACCAGCAAATCAGTCTTGAGGATACGGTGACCATAGATTCTTGGAGTCTGGCCCCTTAGCTGCTTTTATTTTTTCTTTCTGGATTCGAGAAATTTATTCCGGCATTCATCTGAACAAAAGTAATATTCTTTTCCCTCGTATATTTCTTTTATGGCATCCTCTTTCGGAAGATACGTATTACAGATCTGGTCTTTGACCATGATGCCGGGCTTTAAGCTTGGTTTTTGGGGAGGCTTTTTTATGCGTTTCAATGACTGGTAGGTTTTGATGACGATGTATATCAAATAAGCAATCAGTGCATAAAAAATGACTTTGAATAATCCGGACATAATGGATATCAATGTAGATGATTTTGCCTTATATGTCAAATCAATCCTGGATTATTCCCAAGTCGAGATTGGTGCAATAAAATGAACACCGCCATTTTTTTATGAAGAGGTCAGGATAAGTCCTTGATTAATGGTTTTTTTGAAAGTAATATGGGCACTTGGAAAGATGTTAAAAGAGTCTATAAGCAACTTTGCCGTAAAGGAAATTAAGCCTCTGGCTGAAGAATGTGATAAGAAAGCAAACTGGTTCCTGGTTTTGTTATAATGGATATTTGAGAGAAAAATGAATATCGTCAAAGAAATATTAAAAGGCAGTCCTAAGGCCATGGCCAGGGCTATTTCCCTGATTGAGGATAGAGATAGTCGTGCGCAGGAAATTCTAAAGGGAATTTTTCCCTATTCCGGCAAATCAATCGTCATAGGGATAACCGGAGCCCCAGGTTCTGGCAAAAGCACCTTGGTGAATGAGATTGTAAATGTTTTAAAAGAAAAACAAAAAAAGATAGGCATCATTGCCGTTGATCCTACAAGCCCTTTTAGCGGGGGAGCTATCCTGGGTGACAGGATTCGCATGATGCGCCACAGTGCAGATAAAGATGTTTTCATAAGAAGCATGGCTACCAGAGGACACCTGGGGGGGCTTTCTAAAGCGTCGAGCGAGGCCATCACTGTCCTTGAGGCCGGAGGCAAGGATGTTATACTTGTGGAGACAGTGGGGGTCGGACAGGATGAAGTCGAGGTGGTTAAACTTGCGGATTTGATACTGGTGATACTGACACCCGGAGCCGGAGACGATATTCAAATTTTTAAAGCGGGAATCATGGAGATTGCTGATATATTTGTTCTTAATAAGGCAGACTCCCCTGAAACAGAGAGGACCGAACAGCATTTAAAAGCCATGCTGGATTTGGGGCTGAATAAGGAAGAAATTCCCCCTATAGTTAAGACCGTGGCCACTACAGGGGAAAACGTTGATTCTCTGGTCAAGCACATAGAGAACATCTCGTCGGGGCAGAAAGAGAAGATGAAAACAGCGAGAAAAAAAAGGCTGATTTTATGGATGTTGAAGGACATCATTAGCGAAAAGATCTATCAGTTGTTCGACTTCGGCATCAAAGAAGCTGAACTTGAGGATTATGTTGATCAGATTTTTAGAAGAGAAACAGATCCTTATACGATAGCTGATGATTTTATCCAAAAGTTAAAGGATTCATAAATGGCGGAAAAAATACATCATATAGGCATTGCGGTCAATGACATTCAAAAGAGCCTTAACAGGTGGGGGCAGTATTTGACATTTAAAAAGGGAGATATAGAAGAAATAAAAACGAGAGGCGTAAAAGCGGTGACGCTGGAATTTGATGAGGGGCCTTTGATTGAACTTCTTGAAGCGCTGGGAAGTGAAACCCCTATAAGAAAATTCATAGACAAGCACGGGGAAGGAATCCACCACATTTGTTTCAAAACGGATGACCTGGACCTTAAGGTCAGGGAACTCAAGAAAAAAGGAGTCCGCTTTGTTCAGGAAAACCCTGTCTCAGGAGCCGGTGGGAGCCGTATTATTTTTATGCATCCGGATAATCTCAATGGAGTGCTCATTGAGCTGAAGGAAGAAAAAGAGTAATCCAGGTCAATTACCAGGCTTTGTTTTTTTCAGTTTTATGGTTATTTTCAGTCCTGCAGGTGTGTTCGGGGAGGCCTTGATGTTTCCACCATGGTCTTCAAGTATTTTTTTAGCAATAGGAAGCCCTAATCCTGTGCCACCTTCCTTGGTTGAAAAATAGGGCTCAAAGATCGCATCCAGCATATTTTTTTTGATGCCCTGTCCGGTGTCGCTTATTTCAAGATGGATTTCATTGTTCTTGGAAGAAGCTTTGATCTCGATTACTCCCTTGCCTTTGATGGATTCAATGGCATTGGTAAGGATGTTTCTGAAAACTGTTTTTATTTTTGCTTTGTCTCCGAAGAAAAACAGGTCCTGTTTTTGGTATGTTTCTTTAAATGTGATTCTTTTCGATAAAATGTTTTTATAGGGTTCTATGGTCTCTTTTATTGTTTCTTTCAGATCTAAGATTTCCTTTTGCAGAGAGGCTTTTTTTGCTGTTTCTAAGAAATCCTGGGCTATTTTTCTCAGATTATCCACTTCTGTGACTATGTATGATGTTGATTCTTTCAGTACTTTTTCAAAATCCTCTTTATTGTCTTCATACACTGTCAGGAGGTGTTCGGCGGACAGCTGTATCGGAGTCAGCGGATTTTTTATTTCATGAGCCACTTTTCTGGCCATTTCAGCCCATGCTATTTTTTTACTGATGTCTGCAAGTTCCTGCTGGTGTTTTCTAAGACTTTTGACCATTGTATTGAAGCCGTTGATCAAATTTTTCATCTCGTCTTTCTTCTTGTAATCAATGGACACTTTAAGGTTTCCTAAACTGACTTCTCTGGTTCCTGAGAGGAGTCTTTTGATGGGATTGAGGATCATATCTCCTATTCCTTTGGCAACAACGAGGACAGCAGATATGAAGAAAAATGAAATAAACACAAGGAATTCGAACAGTTCATAAGAAAATGCTGATATTTCTTCCTGTTCAAGGGGAAATGGGAGAGAAATCAAAAAGAAAGAGTCCTGATATTCATAAGGAATAGTCAGAGTATGAAAAGAATATTCTCCAATTTTTTGGATCTGAGTGTAGAACGGATTGTTCTCGTATCGGGCCTTATAATATATATTGCCGTCAATAAGTTCAGGAAGGATACCGTAGTCAAAAAATTCTCTATGGCTTGAAGAAACCAGTTTCCCGTTTGCATAAAGGTTTACGTCATTTGATATGGTCGAGCTGATCCACATGACCATTTCATCCGGAGGAATGGTCACGCTCAGCTCTTCTTCCTGCTGAAAAAAAATAAAATCCTCCATGACACTGTTGGCGAATTTTGCCTGAACTTCTGCCTCTTCGGTTATCTTCTGTGTGAAAATCTGTGAAAAGAAATTCCTGGTCAAAAGAGAGAACAGAAGAAGAGGGAGAAGAGACACAGCGATAAATGATATATAGACTCGGTTAGAGAAAGACCAAAAAGGATTTTTAAGCTTTTTTTTGTGAGTGACAGAAAAATAGGCGAGGGCAGCGATTGACAAAAAGAGAAGATAGAAAAAAAATATAACCAAAAATTCGACTGAGTGGGTCACAAAAGATTTCTTAGGCGTGAAAAGTGAATAAATAGAGTCTCCCTTGACAAAATAGATGCTTTTGTATTTTTTCCCTTTATCTGAAAAAACAGCCCAAACAGGTTGATCTGAGGAGTGGATCTCATCCAGATATTCTGAGGGGATACCTTTAGATATATTATTCGGATTGAATACTAGTTTGCCTTGAGCGTTGAAAACAGCAAAACCCAGGTTGATATGTTTTAGAGAAGGAATGGATGTGGCTCTTGTGAGCTCGAAATAAGGATTTGCAGAATGAAGAAAAGGAAGCATCTCGTGTCCGACAGAGAGTGAAAGGATGGTCCTTCCTACAATCTGATCGTTTTCCATCCAGTCTTTATAGCCGGTAAGAAACCGCTTCTCCTCTCCTAAAAACAGAACACTCTGGTTTATGATGGTCCAGTTCTTGCTAAAAGGAAGGTTGACTCCATTTTGCAGATTCGGGACATTTAGGGAGAATCTGGATTTGATGTTTCCATTTGGGCTGAGCATCTCTAAACTTGAGTACCCGTTAAATTTTGAGATGAGAGTCCTTTCCCAGAGAGAGGCAGCCATTTCCGGAGGATTATAGTGATGGAAAAAAGACAGTATCTGGTTTTGATTTTCATTTATTTCCTGTATTGATTCTTGAATGAGGAATACGGCCCAGTCCTCCTGTGTTGTGACAGTGTATCTTAGAGAGTTTTCTAGAATAGCTTTCTTTTTATCTACGCTTATGAAATGAAGAGAGGAGTAGATAAAAAGAACTGATATCACAAAGAATGAAAACAGAAACTCTTTTCTTTTTTTGAGACCGGGAAAAAAAACCAGAGCAAAAAGGAGAAACAGGACAGCTGCCTGAAGGCCAAAGACAAGAGCGGGATTTTTCCCTTGATAGATAATAACATAAGCGCATATTGTGATAAGCAGTGCTGTAAAAGGGATAAGCTTGTTTGGAGAAAAGAAACAGGCCGTCTTCACAGCTATGTAGCTCAAGACAAAGAAACTGAAGATAAAGAGAATGATGCTTATATGGAGAAGAATAAAGCTGGGTTGTATAGAGAGACTCAACAGTGCCTGCTTTGTGTTGAAGGCCAGGCTGTAAATCAGTTGATGCAAAAGAAAGATAAGAAATACGGATAATACAGAGGATAAAAAGCTCAAGATAATGCTTAACGGAGTTGATATCTTCTGGTTCCGATTTTTGATGGATTTTTTGAACAAAGACAGCAGAAAGACAAGTATGGATGCAAGGAAAAGAGAGGTTAAAAATATATCTGCAGGTGATTTTGTGAGGTTATCCACGGAGATAAAACTCGCTGAGTCCGGGGAAAAAATCGTCAGGGATTGAACGGGTTCAAGATTGCTTACGGGAAGAAAAATCAGGCGGATAGCGATCATGATCATGATGACAGTAATTTTCTGGATCGGATTGAATTTTTTGGAAAGCCGGGAACGTCTTGTTATGTATATCAGAAGGAAAATTAGAGACAGAATTGAGAGAAGATAAAATCCCAGCCATATATTCTGTTTTTGGCTGGAGATGATTGAGGTCAGGGGAGGCGAACTGAGAGTAACCGTGGCCATTATTTGACCTTGTTCGTTTCTCAGGGGGAAAAATATGGTTTGTATCTCATTTTGGAGTCTCGGCTGTCCTATGTACTCATCATTGTATTTATTGAAGATTCTTTCAAAACCGGATATGTCATCCCTGAAATCCCAGTAATCGATTTTGCAGTCCGCCATTAAACGGTTTTTAAGAAAATGATGTTCCTGCAGATACTGGGCTTTAAACTGGGGTAAAAACGCCAGCAAATAATAAAAGACGACAGAATTCCCTTTATTGTCCTTATTAACAGAGACCACATATACGGATGCTTTGTTTTTTATTAAGAATGTTTGTTTTTCCTGAAAGGATTCATTTTTATCTGAAAAAAGAATTTGCTGGATGTTTATGACTTTACCATCCCATGTTTTAAGCTGTTTTGATGCATCATAATAAGCTATTCCCTCTTTGCTTTTGTTTATTTGAAATTTTTCAAAAAAAGTGAAGATTTTTTCTTCTTCGTCCGGCAGAGCTGTGCTCTCTAGGATATCATGTTTGCTGAGAACTTGATTGATAATGGAAGAAAATTCCGTTTTTATGGCATGAGATTTGTTTCGCAGCCGGTCAAAGCTTTTTTCATTATAGTCCGAAGAGATCAATATCGGATAAGCCAGCCATAGGAGGAAGAGAACAGCACAAAGGGCTGTTGATGTGAGAAAGCTGATAAGCAGAACTCTGTTTTTTTGTTTGTCTTTACTTTTGTTCAAATCCTTGCTGCTTTTATTTCTATGATTTTCCATTTTTCAGGCTTTTTTTTGCCGGTTTTTTCTGATTTTTTCAATAGGAAAAAGACATGATAAACATACTGGTTGTTGTTGTTTTTATCCTTAAAAGACCACCTTGATTTAAAAATAGTGTTGTCGTTCTGCAGCTCTCTTTCTTCTGACAGCGAATAGAATTCAAAGGTCGGATAGTTTGAAAAAATCTTCTGGAAAAGAAAATAAGCCTGCTGGTCAGTGAGTTGGTCGGAAAAAGAGATCGGTTCTGGAAAGGAGAGGTTGATATGGTTCCCCGAGGGGAAAAGAAGATAGAGCTGAGAGGCATTGTTTTGAAGGAAGGCTCTTTCAATTTTTTTAAAGACTGTGTTTGATTGAGGAGTCAAAAGAGAAAATATGAGGGTCAATATGATTGTTAACTGACTCATAAAAGTATATTAACATAATATGTTTTCTGTAGGAAGGCTCTCTTTACGTGTCTTGTTTTTTCGGGCATGTTCCCTTTCTTAACATCGGGGGGCAAAAAGGTTAGAATAATAACAGGCGGACCGAGTCATAAAGGTAAAGAAGATACCATGGCTGAAAAACTTTCTTTTGGTGTTAATAAGTCAAAGGAAAGAGCTCTGCGCAGAAGGATGAAAAGGCTGAAGATTTATGAAAAGGACCTGGTAGAGAATTTTATTCGTTCAAGCGGGAAAGGAGGGCAGCGGACGAATAAAGTGGCCACCTGTGTTTATTTAAAACACATTCCCACGGGGCTTGAAGTCAAGTGTCAAAAGGAAAGACAGCAGTCCATAAACAGATTTCTGGCGAGAAGGCTTATTGCTGATAAGATCGAATCCATGATTCTGGGAAAGAAGAGCAGGGAGCAGCAGAGGATTGAAAAGCTGCGGCGTCAAAAAAGAAAGCGGTCCAAGAGAGCTAAAGAAAAAATGCTGGAGGAAAAAAAGAAGCAGTCCGAAAAAAAGAAAATGCGCAGCTATAAGCCGGAACCTGAGGATTTTGAAAAATAGATAGTATGAGTCAATTCACTCAAATCAATTGATATATTTTTCAACAGCTGATTTCCAAACAAGGTAGCCTGCTCCTGTCAGATGCAGGCCGTCGTTTGTATAATCCGGATTGAGTTTTTGGTCTTTTGTCACAAAAAGGGAATATAAATCTACGTATGTGATGTCATTTGCGTTAGAGAAATTCTTTAAGGCCCTGTTTATTCTGATTATCTGTTCTGTTTTATTGACGTGATTTTCAAAAATTGTATAGTCCTTATTGACTGGAAGCAGACTTTGAAGATAGATTTCTGTATCCGGTGTTTTTTTATGGATGATTTTCACAATCTGTTCGATGTTGTACACCACTTCTCTTTCAATTTTTCCATCTGCAAGGTCATTTATCCCTATCATCAAAAAGATCTTTAATGGTTTTGATTCTACGACTTCGTTCAGTCTGTGAAGAACTCCGGATGTGAGATCCCCGCTGATTCCTCTGTTAATAACTCTTTTATCTTGAAACATCTCACCCCAGTTGCATCCGTCTGTTATACTGTCTCCTAAAAAAATGATCTCATTTTCTGAATTAGGAAGCATCTTAAATAAAGAAACACGTTGATGCCAGTAAGGGTAAAATATGTTTTCTTCTTCATATGGTTCCTGGCATGAAAGGCTTACGAAAACCATAAGGGCCGCAGCCAGTATAATTGATTGTTTTTGGTACCGCATACTCTCCTCCAAGGAAATGTTATTTGAATTCAGCTAAACGCTGGGCCTAGGCAGAGAGAGCTAACAAAACTCTTAACAGCACGTTCGCCGCCTTTTCCAGGTCTTCCCATTTGATTCCTTCCTGCGGTGAGTGGCTTATTCCATCTTCACATGGAATGAATATCATCCCGGTATCAGAAACAGAATTTAAGATCTGCGCATCATGTCCTGCCCCGCTGTTAAGAGTCATGTAGGAATAATCCAGTTCCTTGCAAAATTTTATCATAAGTTCTTTGAGACGGGCTGAGGTTTTGACCGGTTCAGTTTTATCAATGACTTTATAGTCAAAATAAAGTCCCCGTGAAAGAGATATGTCTTTCGCAAATCCCAGCACTCTTTTTTCTATCTCTTTAAGTGTCTGGCTGGATTGGCTTCTAAAGTCAAGAGAAAATTCGACCCTGTTTGGGATGATACTGAATGAGCCGGGATGGATATGAGCATTTCCTATTGTGAGCATACTTCCATAGTGTTCTTTGGCTACATATTGGGTTCCTTTAAGCGCAAAGTCAGCCAGGCCTAAAAACGCATCATGACGGAGTTCAAAAGGAGTAGTGCCCGCATGACCGGCTTGTCCCTGAAAAAGGCAGGTCCATAAGTTTTTCCCCGCAATATTTTCAACGACGCCTATGAATTTATCTTCTGTTTCAAGTAAAGGGCCCTGCTCAATGTGTATTTCTATAAAAGCTTCGATTTGAGGCCTTTGCTCACTTGCTTTCATGATTGAATCTATGCTGAACTCTGTGTTTTCCAGGATAGTTTTTAAGGGAGGGCCGAATTGAGTCTTTCCTTTTTCCAGAATTTCTCTCTCAATCAATCCGGTGAAGGCTCTTGAGCCTAAAAAATCTCCGGCCAGATTGCCTTCTTCATCAGTAAAGGAAACCATTGATAAGGGTTTGGTGTGATTTATTTTTTCTTCCTTAATTCTCTGAAGGCATTCAAGGGCTGAAAGCACACCAACCGTGCCGTCGAACATACCTCCGTTTATGACTGTGTCGATATGGGAGCCTGTCATGACTGTTTTGCCTTTTCCTTCTAAAGTACCGAAAATATTCCCGGCCCCGTCCTGGCTTGCACAAAGACCGGCGCAGGAAATTTTATCTTTGAGCCATTCCCGTGCTTCCAGGTCAGCCTTGCTGAATGAAGGGCGGCTTATCCCTCCGCTAGGGTCTTTCCCTATTTTGGAAAGTTCCATCAAGTTGTTTTTCAGGCGTTCAAGGTTTATTTTCACATCCATGGGATGACTCCTCTATTTATGTTGATTTTTATCATTCCAGAAGATGAAGCATATCCTTGACTGCTTTTTCAATGCCCACAATCGAGCTTCTTGCGATGATAGCAAATCCAATGCTGAATTCTTTGATCTCTTGGATTGCGGCTATGGGACGGATGTTCCAATAATCAAGACCGTGACCAGCATGCACTTCAAGACCCAGCTTATGTGCTGTTTTGGCTGCGTTTGCAATCTCCTTCTCCGCCTTGTTTCTTTCAGCACCCGCTTCAAGGTCAGCATACCTGCCGGTATTTATTTCAATCAAATCAACATTTAGTTCAGCGCATGTTTTAATCTGTTCCTCAGAAGGGTCAACAAAAATACTGACCTTGATTCGCTTCTGCTGGAGGCTGCGGATATGAGGGGCCATCCTTTCTTTGTTTTTGATGACATCCAGTCCGCCTTGAGTCGTGATCTCGTGCTCCTCTTCAGGCACCAGGGAGACAGTGTCAGGCATAATATCTAGAGCAATCTTTTTCATTTCTTCAGTGGCAGCCATTTCTATATTCAGCTTTGTCTTTATGCTCTGCCTTAAAAGGCGCAGGTCCCTCTCTCTGATATGCCTTCTGTCGCCTCGAATGTGACAGACAATACCCGAGGCGCCTGCCTGTTCAGCCAGAAGTGCGGCTAAAACAGGCTCTGGGACTTTACTTTTCCGTGCTTCTCTTAATGTTGCAAAATGGTCTATATTTACAGATAGTCTCATAAAAGGACTCCTTTAAGCTAATTCTTTGGAAATCGATTCCGCAATCATTTGGCCGAGCTTTTCTATTTGTTCCTTATTTTCTCCCTCTATCATCAATCTTGCTACAGGTTCTGTTCCCGAGTAACGGACATTGACCCGGCCTTTTTCCATAAGCTCATGCTCGGCTTTTTGTATAGCTTTCATGATCTCCGGACAGTTTCCAAAGTCTTCCTTTCTTGATATTTTAACATTTTTTTGAATCTGTGGGTATTCATAGAGTCCTGAGTGCAGATCAGATAAAGGGCGGTCTTTAAGGATCATTGCCTGGATGACTTTCAGACTGGTGAGTATACCGTCTCCGGTAGGGCAGTCGTTGAGGATTATGGTATGCCCTGATTGTTCTCCACCCAGATTGCTGTTTTGTTTGAGCATTTCCTCATAGACATATCTGTCGCCCACATCAGTCCGTATAAGCTGGAGCCCGATTTCCTTTAAGGTCTTTTCCAGACCCAGATTGCTCATGACCGTCCCTATTATCTTATTTGATTTCAGCAATCCCTTTTCCTTCATATGGTTGGATAGGATAAAAAGAGTGTGGTCCCCGTTTAAGACCTTTCCTTTCTCATCTACGAATATAGCCCGGTCCGAATCTCCGTCGAAAGCGACTCCCAGGTCTGCTTTTGCTTCCAGTACTTTGGTTGCGAGCGTGTTCGGGAATAATGAACCGCAGTTTGAATTAATATTTTTTCCGTCCGGTCGGTGATTTATGGGCAGGGTGTTGAAACCCAGGTTAGAGAATAAGTCAGGCGCTATGTTAGAACTCGCTCCATTGGCGCAGTCAACAGCGACTTTTATTCCCTGAGAAAGGCTTTTATAGGGAAACTTGCTTTTGAGAAATTTCATGTATTCTGTTTTCAGCTCTTTACTGGGCAAGGGCACTGAACTGTCTGGGATTATTTTCCCTCCCGGTTTTGTGATAAGGCTTTCCAGTTTCCGTTCAAAAGAATCTTTTATTTTTATTCCCTCTGAGGAAAATATCTTGATACCATTGTATTCATAAGGATTATGAGAAGCGGAAATGACAATGCCCGAAGAAAACGATCTTATTTTACTCAGCACAGCAATGGCGGAAGTGGGAATCACACCCGCACATACAGCTTTTCCTCTGGAGTCTCTTATTCCCTGGAAAAGGGCTTTTTGAATCCATTCTCCTGATGAACGGGTATCGCGTCCGATCAAAATATAGGGGGAAAGGTTCTCCTGTTTCAGCAGATCTGTAAGATTTTTTCCTATTTGATAGACTGTGGAGTAATCAAGAGGATATTTTCCTGCTACAGCCCTTATCCCGTCAGTACCGAAAAGTCTGTTCATTTGGGTTTTTATTCGGATTACTTTTATGTCTCCTTTTTCTGGATGAGCAGTTTCACAAGAGCTGTGGTATTTGAGCCTAAAATCGTCAGTTCCGGGGCAGGTGTGATCAGGTCCGCTTCAACCGCTGTGGTGTGCGTGAAACCAGATATATCTATGGGGTTGGTTCGGACAGCCTCATTTTTGTTGATTTTGCTTTCAGGGCCTTTAACAAGCACTTCAGAGGGTTCGACTTCGGTTTTTTTAAGAACATAGCCGGGCGGCAGTTCGCCGTAGATGTCAGGCTTTATGGACAGCATCATTTCTTTGCTGTTTTCGAATTTAAGATTGACCAGGCTGGGAGAGATTTCTTTAACCTCTGCCCCGTCAGGTATGCTCACCATGCTTCGGCTGAGTGTGTAATCCTGCTGGGCTGTAGAGGCTCTTTTTAGGTCCAGTACGGCATGGACATTAGCCGAGGAAATTTGATTGATAAGCCTCTCTGGTGCGCGTACAGTCACATGAACAGTCTGAATCGGTCTTTCGACAAGTTCTATATTTGATGGAATGTTGTGAAGTTCAAGCGGCACATTCAGACTCTTTTCAGAAAATCTCTTTTCTTCAGGGATTAAAAAGAACCATAAAATCAATGCAAGCAAAAAAGAGAAGATCTTAAGCCCGAGATTTTTTGTAAATATTTTTTTTATATTTGGTTTCATTTTTTTATATGAAATAATTTTGCATGCTTTCTTTGAGTTGGGCTTTATCAAGACCCCTTTCCAGTAATCCTTCAGCGGCCAGGGAAATGGTCCCCGTCTCTTCTGAGACCACAATGATGACAGCATCTGTTTCCTGGGCAAGACCGAGAGCAGCGAGATGACGGGTTCTGGTTTTGAACTGCTTGCCGAGCTTGTGTGTGGCAGGAAGGGGGAGAAGGCATCCGGCTGCCAGTATCTTATCTTCCCTTATGATCACAGCTCCGTCGTGGAGAGGGTTATGGGGGAAAAATATACTGACTATTAGGTCCTTTGAGAGCTGCGCGTTTATTTGCACCCCTCTTGAGGCATAGCTCTCCAGAGAGATCTCTTTTTCAAGAGCAATCAGAGCGCCTATTTTATTTTGAGCCAGGTAATCAACAGCCTGGAACAGGTCTTCGAATGTGAGGTTTTTTTCTTTTTTTATGATCGACCTTGAACCAATTGATGTGAGAAGCCTTCTTATTTCACCCTGAAAAAGGACAATGATAGCGATGATCAAATAAGAGATAAAACTTTTGATAAGCCTGTGTGAGACAAGGAGATTTCCCCATTGAGTGATAAGATACAGGATAATGACGATTCCCAGGCCGATGGCCATTTGATAAGCTCTGGTATCTTTTATGAGCCTGAAAAATGAATAGAGTATGAAGGTCAGAAGCAGGATATCCAGAAAGTCGGCAAGCGTAAATCCCTTAATAGCGGTTGCAACTTCTGATAAAACCTCAGCCAGCATGCAGCACTCTATCCTTTCCTCTTTCTTCTGAAAATTGGTTTGAAACTCCCTCCTTCATTATGGCCTCAGCCACAATCACTGCCTTTTTTAGCGAAGAGACGTCATGGACTCTCAGGATATGAGCTCCTTGAAGGATGCTGATCAAAGAGGAGGCAATGGTCCCTTCGATTCTCTTTTCAGGAGAAAGGTTCAGCAGGTCTCCTATGAAGGATTTTCTCGAAACACCGATTAATATGGGGAATCCCAGTTCGCTGAATGCGCTGAGGTTGCTTATGATCTTGAGATTATCCTTTAGTCTTTTCCCGAATCCTATGCCGGGATCAATAATGATTTTGTTCTTCTTTATGCCTGCGGTTAATGCATCTGTGATCCTTTGCTTCAGAAACGTTTTTATCTCTTGTATGACATTGTCATACTCCGGGCTTTCCTGCATATTCCTGGGTGTCCCTTTCATATGCATAATGATAACAGGGATGTCTTGTTTTGAGGCCAGTCCGAGTATTTTGGGGTCGAAGCGCATTGCGCTTATATCATTGAGAATGTCAGCTCCGGCATCCAGAGCAGATTTCAAGACTTCGGATTTTGTGGTATCCACGGAAATCAAGGCATCTGTTTTTTTTCTTATCTCAGAAATAACAGGTAAGATTCTTCTCTTCTCTTCCTCAGCGGTTACGGGATGGGATCCGGGTCTTGTGCTTTCTCCCCCGATGTCAAGGATGTCAGCACCGTCTTTGATGAGTTGAAGCCCTTTTTGGACAGCGCTTTTCTTATCCAGGTATATGCCTCCGTCTGAAAAAGAGTCAGGAGTGACATTAAGAATTCCCATAAGCCAGGTTCTCCGGCCAAGGGTGTAGTCCCTTCCTTTGATTCGAAGCGAATATTCTTTTCTCACTTTTAAATTTAGTTTGATGTTTCTCTTTTATTTTTTGCCGGCGTTTCTTTTTGTTTTTTCTTTTTTTGGGAAGATGCTTTTTTTGCTTTTTTTGGATCTTTTCCGTTTAAAAACGCTTCGATTTCTTTGGATGTCAGGACCTCTTTTTTTAGAAGGGCCTCTGCTATGTTTTTTAGGACATCTTTGTGGTTCCGCAGCAGGTCTATGGTTCTTTTTAAATTCCTTTCCACTATTTTTTTGACTTCCTCATCAATGAGTTGAGACGTTTTTTCACTATAGTTTCTGTCCGTAGACAGCTCTTTTCCGAGAAAGATCATATCGTCCTTTTCACCGAAGGTCAAAGGGCCTAGGGATGACATCCCATATTCACAAACCATTTTGCGGGCGATTTCAGTGGATTTCTCAAAGTCATTGGCCGCACCTGTGGTGCTTTTATTGAGAAACATATTCTCTGCCGCTCTTCCCGCCATCAATACCGAAAGTTGGGCTTCAAGATATTCCTGCGAACAGATGTATCTGTCGTCGAGGGGAAGCTGCTGCGTAAGCCCCAGCGCCATTCCTCTGGGGATGATAGTGACTTTGTGCAGGGGATCTGCTTCCGGAATGAGAAGCGCCACAAGAGCATGACCTGCTTCATGGTAAGCGGTCGTCTTTTTTTCTTCGTCGTTTATAATCATGCTCTTTCTTTCCACTCCCATAAGAACCTTATCTTTGGAGGCTTCGAGGTCTTTCATGGACACTTTTTCTTTGTTGTAGCGGGCGGCAAGGAGCGCTGCTTCATTGACCAGATTAGCGAGGTCAGCTCCTGAAAATCCAGGAGTTGATCGGGCAAGAACAGAAAGATTCACGTCATCGCTTAATGGAATATTTCTGACGTGGACTCTCAAGATGTCTTCTCTTCCTTTAACATCGGGCATGTTTACCACGATTCTCCGGTCAAAT
>Ga0190330_1000212_pt1 | contig 16004 bp, 17 predicted proteins | sample 48720434_MG_FD_161654 | JGI IMG/M metagenome (GOLD analysis project Ga0190330, IMG submission 161654) | Hydrothermal vent sediment bacterial communities from Southern Trench, Guaymas Basin, Mexico - 4872-04-3-4_MG | ecosystem: Environmental > Aquatic > Marine > Hydrothermal vents > Sediment ...
CTTACAAGTAATTCTAATTCTTCATCTTTACCAAAATACAAATCATACAATAATTTATCATCATCTGGGTCACTGGCGCTCCAGCTCAATACCGGAAAAATAGAAACACCTTTTTCGTTATTTCCGGGAGTTGGATTAGTTGGAACATTAGGAGGTTTATTTAATAACTTAGGAAGGAAAACAAATAACAAAATTAAAACTGTAATAGAAAATACTATTATTAAAGCTAGCTTTACTTTTTTCACATTATCACCTTTTACTATTTTTATTTATTTCTTTAATCATATTATAACATTTAAAATCTTAAATTCTTTCTAAGGAAAGGAAAATTCTTTGGAAGAAATTAAAAAATTATTATTTACAATATATGCCTCAGGAAACTTTTGGTTCTTTCATTTTTTGGATTTTTCATTATTTCTTCGGGAGAACCTTCTTCCGCTACAACCCCTTTATCTATGAAAATAATCCTATCCGCAACTTCCTTAGCAAATCCCATTTCATGAGTTACTACGATCATTGTCATACCAGATTTTGCTAAATCTTTCATTACTTCTAAAACTTCCCCAACAAGTTCAGGATCAAGGGCAGATGTAGGTTCATCAAAAAGCATCAATACAGGTTCCATCATTAAAGCCCTTGCTATAGCTACTCTTTGCTTTTGACCTCCAGAAAGATTATCTGGATAGGCGTTTATTTTTTCAATTAATCCGACCCTTTCCAAAATAACTTTGGCTTTTTGTACAGCTTCTTCTTTTGAAATTTTTTTCACCTTAGTTGGTGCAAGAATTAGATTTTCTAAAACTGACATGTGTGGAAAAAGATTAAAATGTTGAAATACCATTCCTATTTTCGTTCTTATTTCATTTAAATTAGATGTATGCTTATCTATTTTTTTACCTAAAAATATTATTTCCCCACTTTGATAATCTTCAAGGTGGTTTATACATCTTAAAAATGTACTTTTTCCACCTCCACTAGGCCCAATAATAACTATTGTTTCTCCCTGAAAAATTTCTAAATTTATTCCTTTTAGAACTTCTAAGCGTCCAAAACTCTTGTGCAAATTTTTCACTTCTAAAATTTTATTCATGCTACCGCCATCCTTTTTTCCACATATCTTACTATTCTAGATATTGTAAATGTCATAACAAAATAAATAAGAGCTATACCAAAATATATGGAAAAGGTTTGAAATGTCCTTGTTATAACAAATTGCCCTCTTCTCATCAATTCGGTAACTCCTATAACAGAAGCAAGTGAACTATCTTTTGTCAAAGTGATAAATTCATTACCCAGTGCCGGTAAAATGTTTTTAAAAGCTTGAGGTAATATAATATATCTCATAGCTTGCCAGTGAGTTAAACCCAATGATCTTGCAGCTTCATATTGACCCTTAGGAATGGATTGAATTCCCGCCCGAACAATTTCTGCAATGTAAGCACCACTATTTAACCCAAGCGCAACAATTGCTGCCGGATAAGCCTGAAGTTGAATTCCAAGCTGTGGAAGTCCAAAGTAAACTATAGAAATCTGAACCAAAAGCGGTGTTCCTCTTAAAAATTCAACATAAACTGTAGAAGGAATATTTATAACTTTTATTTTTGATAACCTACCCATACCAATAAATGTTCCCAAAACAAGTCCGATTAAAACTGAAAAAAACGTTAATTTTAACGTGTCCCAAGCTCCTAATAATAGAAAAGGAAGGTTTGTGATAACAACTGATATTGCCTCCATATATTACATCTCCTTTCTATAAAAAAACAGGCAGCAAAGCTGCCTGTATTTATTTAGTTTCTTCAAACCATTTTTCAACCAAAAGATCGTACGGACTCTTAAACATATTGGATAAAACGGAATTTACAAAATCAAGTAACTCCTTATTTCCCTTTTTCACACCTATACCATATTTTTCACCAGTATCAATTACAGCTGAAATAATAAATTTTGGAAAAGTCTTTACATAAGCATTTGCTACAGCTTCGTCTAAAACAACAGCATCTACACGCTTATTCTCTAATTCTAAAAACGCATCGGTAAATTTTTGAAATCTTGTAACTTTTATTTCTTTTATATCCGATACTACTAAATCACCTGTTGTACCAAGCTGTACAGCTACTTTTTTCCCCTTTAAATCATCTAATTTTACTGGCTTAAAATCCTCATCTCCTTTTACAACAATTGCCTGATTGGCATTAAAATATGGTATTGAAAAATCAATAACTTTTGCTCTTTTCTCAGTTATCGTCATACCTGCAACAATTAAATCAATTTTGTCTGACATCAATGCCGGAATTAATGAATCAAAAGGTAAATTTTGAATTTCTAATTTAACGCCAAGCTCATCTGCTATCCTCTGGGCAATATCAATGTCAAAACCAACTATTTCATTGTTCTCGCTCACATATTCGAACGGAGGAAATGTAGGTTCAGTTCCTATAATTAGCTTTCCTCTTGCTTTAATCTCGGCAAGTGTGCCGGAAAAAATTGTACCAATTATTAAAATTACAACAAATAAAGCAACCCATTTTTTCATGTTTACCCCTCCCTTGAAAAGATAAAATATAACTTATGGAATTTTCGAACATTTTGATTCTATCATATTAAATATAAAAAATTAAAGAGCCGTAAAAACGGCTCTTTAAGAATTAATTATTGATTTTTATTCAACAGTAACGCTTTTTGCAAGATTTCGAGGTTTATCGGGATCATATCCCCTCATATCGGCAATAAGATAAGCAAACATTTGAATTACAGGAGACATAATCAACGGATACATATCATCTGGGGCTTTTGGAACATAGATTAAATCATCTACAATTTTTAATAAATCCTTATTTCCTTCATTTGTTACAGCAACGATTCTTGCTCTCCTTGCTTTAGATTCTTCAATGTTACTTTTTATCTTCTCATATAAATAACCCTGAGGCGCTATTGCAAATACTGGAAATGTTGGATCAAGTAATGCTATAGGACCGTGTTTTAATTCTCCAGCAGGATACGCTGTAGCATTTATGTAGCTTATTTCTTTTAATTTCAATGCACCTTCAAGTGCAGTTGGATAATTTATCCCTCTTCCAACATACATAAAATGATTATAATTTTTATAGTATGACGCAAAATCTTCTATATTTAAATTTTGCAGCACTTCTCTAAAAAATCCTGGAGAACTTTTTAAAAACTCAAAATCCCTATTTAATTCATTATTCCAAATTCCTTTTATTCTCAAAATATTCATCCCAAGAAGGTATAAAACAACCAATTGGTTTACATAGGTTTTTGTTGCTGCAACTCCAATTTCAGGACCTGCATTCATATAAACTGTGATATCACTTTCTCTAGTAATTGTTGAACCTACAACGTTAGAGATTGCTACAACTTTTGCTCCTTTTTTCTTTACAATTCTTACAGATTCCAAAGTATCAGCAGTTTCTCCTGATTGAGATATTGCAATAACTAAAGTTCTATCATCAATATTTATATTTCTGTATCTAAACTCTGAAGCAACGTCTACTTCTATATCTATATCTGCATATTTTTCAACAAAATACTTAAAAACAAGTGCTGCATGATAACTTGTACCACAAGCTACCAATTTTATTTTTTCAATATTTTCCAAATCAATTTCTTTAAGTTCGTTTAGTGAAGGACCTTCTTTTGTAATTCTTCCAACCAATGCACTTTCGATTGCTTCAGGTTCTTCAAAAATTTCTTTAATCATAAAATGTTTGTACCCAGATTTTTCAGCTGCTGCTTCATCCCATTCAATATGGTATACTTTTCTAATTAAAATGTTCCCATTTGAATCGGTAATTTTATACTCTCCGTCTTTTAAAACGGCTATATCTCCCTCTTCCAAAAACACAACATCTTTAGTATATTTAATAATAGGAGTAACATCAGAAGCTAATATGAGTCTATCTTTTGCTTTACCCAAAACAAGAGGACTTCCTTTTCTTGCAGCAACAAGTAAATCTGGAAAATCAGCATGCATTACCGCTATAGCATATGCACCTTTTAATTCATTAACTGCTTTTAAAACTGCTTTATATAAATCACCTTCAAAATATTCTTCAATTAGGTGTGCAATAACCTCAGTGTCGGTATCAGATTTAAATTTATGCCCATTTTCCTTCAAAAACTCTTTTAATTCTACATAATTTTCTATTATTCCGTTATGAACTATTGCAATTTTTCCAGTACAATCAGTATGTGGGTGTGCATTTATATCATTTGGTGCTCCATGAGTAGCCCACCTTGTATGAGCTATTCCTACATATGAATTTACAGGTTTTATTTTTTCTTTTAAATTTTTAATCCTTCCTAGGGTTTTTGTTATATGTATTGTCCCATCTTGTACATATGCAATACCTGCTGAATCATAACCACGATATTCCAATTTTTGGAGATCATCAACAAGTTCATCTATTTTAAACTCTGTCCCCACTATCCCTACTATTCCACACATTTTCAATTGACCTCCTTATTTTTTCAGGAAGTTCTTCATCTACACCCTTTTTTGCTACTTTCAAGGCATTGTAAATTGCTATTCTATCAGAATTGCCATGTGCTTTAACTACAACACCTTTAACTCCAATAAAGAACGTTCCACCATACTTTCTTGGATCCACTTTCTCTTTAAGCTTTTTAAATACTGGTTTCATTAAAAGAGCTCCTAAAATACTCAATACGTTTTTCTTTGCTTCTTCTTTTAAAAGGTCAGTAATAAGTCTAGCAACTCCTTCCATCGTTTTCATAGCAACATTTCCCGCAAAACCATCTGCTACTACAACATCTGCTTTTCCAGTATTTAAATCATTACCTTCAACATTTCCAATAAATTTATCTTTAAAAACTTCTTTCAATTTTTCAAAAGCTTCTTTTTCTCTATCGGTTCCTTTATTATCTTCCGTTCCTACATTCAAAAGTCCAATCTTTGGATTATTTTTACCTAGCAATTTTGCGTATTCCACGGCCATTATTGCAAATTGAAGTAAATTAGATGGTTTAACATCTATATTTGCGCCTGCATCAGCAAGTACACAAAAATCATTCGATGAAGGGATTGGAACTGCAAGAGTTGGTCTATCAATACCTTTTATCCTCCCAACAACAAATGTTGCACAAGCAAGTAAAGCACCTGTATTTCCTGCACTTACAATCCCATCAGCAACTCCATCTTTAACTAATTTGCAACTCAAGTACATTGTACTTTTTTTTCTTCTAACTGCTTCGGTTGGTTTAATATCCATAGGTAAGTAATCATCAGTTATAATTTTTTCACAGTTTTCCGGTAAATTAACTTCTTCAAAATTTTCCTCTAAACCTACCAAGTACAATTTAACATCTGGATTTTCTTTGGCAAAAGAAAGAGCGCCAGCTAAAATTTCGGCCGGCGCCTTATCTCCACCCATTATATCAATAGCTATTTTCTTCATCATTGTTCTGCTACTTCAAACACCTGTTTTTTACCATAATATCCACAATTCAAGCATACTCTATGGGGAAGTTTTGGAGCACCACAATTTGGACAAACGGATACTGGAACTGAGAATGCTTTATAAATTTTCGCTCTTTTGTGATGAGTTCTACTTCTTGATCTTTTCTGCTTTGGAACAGCCATATAATATCCCTCCTTTTATCTTTTAACTATTACCATTAAGTTTTTTCTTCAAAGCTAGTAGCTTACCAAATTTAGAATCTAAAAGTTCCTTTTCATATTTTTCTTTTTCAGCACAACTGTGATTGGGATTTTTATTTAAATTTTCTCCACAAAACGGACATAAGCCTTTACAATCTTCTTTACAATAAAAAACATCGGGAGCACTTACTACTAGTGCTTCCACTATTCTTTCTTCTAGATCTATTTCTTCACCTTTGTAGTATATCACATTTTTAAGATTATCTATTTCAGAATCTTTAAAATTTGGTTCACTTTTTAAGTCGTAAATTCCTTCTATTGTTCCATTTAATTCGAGTATGGACATTTCAAGGCATCTATCGCATGGTCTTTCTACTTTTCCTTTAACCAATCCTCCAACTATTATTGTTCCATCATTGTATACTATTGAAATTTTAACATAAAATTTTTGATCTATAACCTTATACGTTCCCGTGTGAAAATCCATATATTCTTTTTCATAAAATCCTTCTATTTTCATTTTTTTATTTGTTATTATATCCTTAATTTTAATTTTCCAATTCATTATTACACCTTCTATCACTTAAATCAATTTTTGTGGTAATATATTGTAAGGGGGAAAAATATGAAAAAATTAATTTTTCTTTTTATTTTGATCCCAAGCCTTCTTTTAGCACTTCTTAATGATCCCATAAACTTTCTTACCGAATCAAAATTCGGTATGCAAATTCAATTTTATACCAACGGAGGAAAAATTTCCATATATTACCCAATTATTTACAAAATTGTTTCATTCGATACATTTACTGAAACAATGCGATTTCCAGATATAGTAAAAGGTCTCGCATATATTGAATCTGGTTTTAATATTCATGCACTGTCATATGTTGGAGCAATGGGAATTGCCCAGTTTAAACCTGATGCCGCCAAAGACTTTGGAGTTGTAAACGCCTGGAATCCTTATCAAGCCCTACTAGGTGCCGATAGAATGTTAAGGTTCTATTATGAAAAATACGGTGACATTACAACTGCTCTTGCCATTTACAATGTTGGGGAAAATAATTTTAAAAATAACAAAGAAATGAAAAGTGCCGGTTTAAAATATGCGGAAAAAGTAATGGAATCATCTAAAAAGATAAGCAAAGATACAATGCTTCTGGATAGAAGTGTATATTACTTTCAAGGTGGATTGTTTTTCGAGCCAGATAGCACGAATATTGTTTTAGAAATTGGTACAATCTTTGATGTATTTGGACAGTTTTATTTTGACATTTCTCCTAAACTAACAACTAATATATCCACTGAAACCAGCTTTAAGTTCAATCTTTCCGGAAAAACTTATATTAAAATGGATCATTTCAATTCAATTGTATTTGGATACAATTTAGAGTATAATAATGAAGGTATATACAAAGGACCTATTGTTGGATATTCATATTTTGAACCTATTGGATATTCTCTTGAACTTTATTACGATTTTTCTCAACCACTTGATATCAAAAATTTCACGTTCAAAGCAGGATATGGACTTAAGGACTGGAGAATAGGGCTTGGCTTTGATTCTGATTTTAAAAACTTTTTTATTGAAGTAAAATTTTAAATTTATGGGAGGATTTTTTGTGTTTCAAGATGAAAACGTATACTGTGTCATGGATACAGAAACTACAGGTTTGAATCCTTTCTTTGGAGATAGAATTGTTGAAGTTGCAATTGTTCCGGTATATAAAAATAAAATTGTTGAAAAATGGATTTACCATTCTTTAGTAAATCCCAATGTAAAAATCCCAGCTCTTACGCAAAAAATTCATGGGATATCTAATTCAGAAATTGAAGACGCCCCTTGTATTGAAAATGTTATTTCAACAATTAGGGCATATGCGAAAAATACTATTTTCGTAATGCATAACGCAAATTTTGATCTTTCCTTTATTGATTTTGCAACAAAGGAAATAGGTAAATTCCCAATTGATTTTAGATACATTGACACTCTGGAAATGTGTCAGGTAATTTATGGTAAAAAAAGATCATTGGAAAGTCTCATTTCCGAATTCAAACTCGGCACTAAAGTTCCTCACAGAGCTCTCCAAGATGCTCTACTTACTGCTAAAGTATTTATCAAACTTACTGAAATTATTGGAAGTTCAAATTTACCCGAATTCGTTAAAAAATGGGGGGGTTGAAATGGTAAAAAACTTTATTCTTGACACCAATGTTTTAATACATGATCCCAAGTCAATATATGCCTTTCAGGATAATAATGTAATTATTCCATTACCAGTTCTAGAAGAACTTGACAATTTAAAAAAGCATTCGGGTGGTTTGGGAAAATTTGCAAGAGAAGTTATTAGAGAACTAGATAATCTTCGAAATAAAGGAAAGCTCTCAGAAGGAATAAAGTTGGAAAACGGTGGTACTTTGAAGGTTATGACTCTTGAAAGAAATGTTCCGGAAAAAATTGATTTTCTTTTTGAAAAATACGTTGATAATTGGATTTTAGTTTATACTCTCCACATAATAAAAACTTCCAAAATCCCCACCTTTCTCGTTTCAAAAGATATCAACTTAAGAGTAAAAGCAGATGCCCTAGGAATACCTTCTCAGGACTATTTAACAGATAGATCTGAACTTGCCACATTGAATCCCGGTTATTTTGAAACAAACAGCATAGAGCATATCGACAAAAAATCTTTATTTCCAAATGTATATTTAATAGACAAAAACAATAGATTTTACAGATTTGATGGTGAAAATATTATTGAAATTAGAAAAAAAATTGAAGCTTGGAATGTTAAACCAAGAAATCAAGAACAATTTTTCGCAATGGATGCCCTTTTAAATGATAACATTAATCTAGTTTCTCTAATCGGAATAGCAGGAACAGGTAAAACCTTCATTTCTTTAGCCTGTGCACTAGAAAAAACTGTAAACGAACAAAAATACGAAAAAATTATTGTTGCAAAACCCTTAGTACCACTTGGTGGAAAAGATATAGGATATCTACCTGGAAGTTTTGAAGAAAAAATGAGACCTTGGATGTCTCCAATATATGATAACCTCGAATACTTATTTAAACTTTCCAATATAAACATGAAAGAATTTATGAGAAAAGATATTATTGAAATAGAGGCTTTAACCTACATACGTGGTAGATCTATTCCAAATCAATTTATAATAATAGACGAAGCACAAAACCTAACACCACATGAGATTAAAACTATTCTTACAAGAGCTGGAGAAAACACAAAAATCGTACTACTTGGTGACCCATATCAAATTGATACTCCATATTTGGACAAAGACAGTAACGGTTTGGTATATGCTGCATCAAAATTTTTAAACAGCACGCTTTCAGCACATGTTGTTCTTACAAAAGGAGAAAGATCACCACTTGCAACTGAAGCAGCAAAATTGTTATAAAATGGAGGGATTATATGTATAAAAGAGTATTATTAAAGCTTAGTGGAGAAGCATTAAGTGGCGAAGGCGAAAAAGGATTTAATTTAAAAAATATTTCATACCTTGTACAAGAACTAAACGAAATCTTAGAGTATGGAACAAATATTGGTATTGTCATTGGTGCTGGAAATCTTTTTAGAGGTCGAGAAATGCAAGAGCTTTCACCTACAATCGCAGATCAAATTGGTATGCTTGGTACAGTAATTAATGCACTTTACTTAAAGGATATTTTTGAAAAAAGCAAAATAAGAACGGTTGTTGTGTCACAAGTTTCTAATCTCCCTTCCATTCGCCCTATTCATTACGATGATATAAATTTATATTTTGATGCAGGATATCTTGTGATTTTTGCTGGTGGGACAAGTAACCCCTTCTTTACCACAGATACAGCTGCAGCATTGCGAGCCGTTGAAATGAAAGCTGAAATCTTAATTAAAGGCACAAAAGTATCTGGCGTATATGATAAAGATCCAAAAATACATTCTGATGCCAAAAAATTTGAAAAAATCACATTTGATGAAGCAATTGAAAAAAGATTAAAAATAATGGATACCGAAGCCTTTTCAATATGTAAACGTTATAATATGAAAATAATGGTTTTGGATTTCTTTAAAAAAGGAAATCTTTTAAAGGCAATCAGAGGGGAAAACGTAGGAACTCTGGTGATTCCAGGTGAGTAACGTTTGGTATCCTGGACATATTAGCAAAGCCAAAAGAAAAATTAAAGGCTACATTAAAGCAGTTGATTCGATTCTGATTGTTCTTGATGCCCGTGCACCACTTGCCACTACTGCTTTTGAATTAGAGATTTTCAAAGGCAAGAATATTTTATTTGTTTTAAATAAATCCGACATTGCAAATAAAGAAATAACTGATAAATGGATTCAAACAATTGGACGCACTTCACCAGTAATATCATTTAACAAAAATGAATCTATAAATAAAATCAAAAATTTTTTGTTGAAAAATTCAAAAACAAAATTAAATGAAACACGTCTATTGATAGCAGGTGTTCCAAACGTTGGTAAATCTTCGTTAATAAATAAAATATCCGGAAGAAAAAGTGCTAAAACCGGTGCAAATCCCGGAATAACAAGAGGCCTTCAATGGATAAACTTGGGTAAAATAAAACTTTTAGATACTCCTGGAATTCTTTTCGCAAAGCTTTTTAACAAAGACATTGCAGCAAAATTATTACTAGTTGGTTCAATTCCTATTGAAACAATTAACAACTATGAAATTATCACCAGAGCTTTTGAAATATTTAGAACCGAAGCGGATATAGAAGAGGATTTTGAAACATACGTTGAAAACTTTGGAAAATCAAGAGGATTTTTACTTAAAGGTGGAATATGTGATTTTGAAAGATCAAAAAATACATTATTCAAATTAATTTCAGAAGGAAAATTAGGAAAATATTCATATGACAAAGATTTTTCTAAATGGATATTAAATTAAAATGAAATGGGGGAATGAGGCATGATTGTAATTACAAGTGTTCTAAAAGACGAAATTACTGGTGCTTTTCGTGAAATACTTCCTATATTGGAAAATGGAGAAATTTTAAAAAGACCTTTTACAAGAGGATTATTGGGGACAAACGAAGTTATCCTTTCATATGGTTTTATTGGAAAAGTCGAAGCAGCTATGTTCGCACAAGCACTTATAGATAAATTTCATCCCAAATATTTCATTCATTGTGGTTCAGCTGGAGCATTAAATCCAGAAAGAAAGATCGGTGAAATTGTTTGTGGTACTGAATATATTGAACATGATATACATACAAGAAATAAGGAATTTATAAAGATTAAAGCTTCAAAAACTTTAATTGAAAGAATTTATGATGTATACAACAATATAGTACTTGGTCCTATTGCCAGTGGGGATTTATTTGTGGAATCGGAAAAAGATAAAAAAACAATTTTCGAAAAAACTCACGCTGAAGTTGTTGATATGGATAGTGCTGCAATTGCAAAGGTATGTTATGAAAACGATGTAGAATTCTGTGCTATTAAAATCATAATTGATACAAGTCAAGAAAATACACGGCTAGAATATCAAAATAATATCAAAAAATTATCACCATTTCCATCAGCTATAGTTGCAGAAATGCTTGAAAAACATCTTTTGTAAAATATATAAATTATTAAATAAAAAACGGGTGATTCTTTATCACCCGTTTTAGTTTATAATGATACCTTTATTTCTCAGAGGGAGGTGGACTTCAACCCTTTCTATGGTTTAATTATATCATAATCATGTAACTAATATGTTAATCAAATATTACAAAAATACAAAGCGCTCAATCTTCACAATTGAATTAATAATAAAATTTAAGAGGTTTAAATATTTAAAATAAATGATATAATGTATTTTAGAGTTTGTAATAGGAGGTATTATATGAAAAAAAACGTTGCTGTAATTTTTGGTTCAAAATCAGTTGAGCATGAAATTTCAATTATAACCGCCAATCAAATTTTAAATGCAATTGATAGGAACAAATACAACGTAATTCCAATTTATATCAGTAAAAACGGAATATGGTATACTGGTTCAATACTGGAAAATCTGGAGAATTTTAAAGACGTTCAATCTGTTCTAAAAAAAGCCAAAAAAATTAGGTTTTTAGAGAAAAAGAATTCACAGCTATTGATAAAAAGCAACCTTAAAACATACGAAATTGACATTTGTCTATTAGCAACTCACGGAACATATGGAGAAGATGGGAGCCTTCAAGGTTTTTGTGAGATGATGGATATCCCATATACAGGTGCTGGTGTTTTATCTTCTGCTGTTTCTAATGATAAAGTTATCACAAAACAATTACTTAAAGAAAATAATATCCCGGTAGTTGATTTTAATTTCATTACAAAACACGAATGGGATTCTTCATACGAAAAATTCATTGAATCCTGTGAAAATCAGTTTGGATATCCTATGTTTATTAAACCTTCTAAACTTGGATCGAGCATTGCTATTACAAAGGTGAACTCTAAAGACGAATTTATCAACGCTGTTGAACTTGCATTTTCATTTGATAATAAAATTTTAGTTGAAAAATCCATCGAAAACGCGCGAGAGTTTAATTGTGCTGTAATGGGGTATAAAAATATATTAGTGTCTGAAATTGAAGAAATAATTAAAAAAAGTCAGTTTTTTGATTACACTGAAAAATATATTAACAATGGGAAAAAATTTTCAAATCATAAAATTCCAGCGAATGTAGATGAAATTACAAAGCAAGAAATAATAAAACTTGCTAAAAAAACATTCAAAGCTCTTGATTGCTATGGAAATATTAGAATAGATTTTTTATTCAACGATAAGATATATGTAAACGAGGTTAACACAATACCAGGAGCACTTGCTTTCTATCTCTGGGAAGCAACAGGAATTACATTTACTCATTTAATCGATAACCTAATAAATATTGCAGAAGAAGTATACAAAGATAAAAAAAATAAAACTTACTCTATTGATGTAAATATTCTATCACTCAAGGTGGAAAAATGAAAATAAAAATCAATGGCTTAACTATTAATCTTGAAACTCACGGAAAAGGTAAAATAGTAATATTTCTTCATGGTTGGGGAGGAAATTTACACTCTCTGTTCCCTGTTGCAAGACAATTAAATTACAAAACAGTTTTAATTGATCTTCCAGGATTTGGTCAAAGTGATTTACCAAACTCTCCAATTAGTAGTTTTGAATATGCTTCCATTATTCAAAAACTAATAGAAAGCCGTGGTATTAATAAGGCAGTCTTAATTGGTCATTCTTTTGGAGGAAAAATTGCTGCTATAATTGCCAGCAAAAATCCTGAATGGCTGAAAGGTTTAGTTTTAATTTCATCTCCCGGGGTTAAATTGAAAAAATCATTATTTGTTCAGTTGAAAAAATACACATACAAAGCACTCAAAAAAATAATTTCCATCTTTCCAAATAATGAAAAAATACTAGAAAAGCTTAGAAATCTATTTGGTTCTGAAGATTTTAAAAATTCTAAAGGAATTATGAGAGAAACACTTAAGATAGTGGTTAATGAAGATATTTCAAATATTTTGAGGGAAATTGAATCCAAAACACTTCTTATTTGGGGAAAGAAGGATAGAGATGTTCCACTAAAAGTCGGGATAAAATTTAACGAACTAATCAAAAATTCAAAACTTATTGTATATGAAAATGCTGCGCATTTTCCTTATCTTGAAAATTTTGACACCTTTTTGAATGATTTAAATAATTTTTTAAGCGAGGTTTTTAAACATGAGTAGGATTATTTTTCTTAGTATAGTTGCTGCAAGTTTTGTGGTTCGTTCATTTTATTCTCTTCATATGTTGCAACTTGAGGAGTACTCTGAAAAAAAATTCTTGAAGTGGATTTTTTCACATCTTGACAGGTATTTTTCAAATATTTTCTTTTTGATTTCCATTGTCTTTTATTTTTTAAATCCTATATATGCTATACCCTTTGGTTTGTTTTCTTTGTACCTAGATATAAGGAAATTTATTTTAAGAAAAAAGAAAAAACCACTTGTTTATACCAAAAGACTTAAAAGACTATTAATATCTTCTTATGTGATCTTTATAATTTTTTTAACTGAAGTATTCATATATAACACTGTTTTTCTTGACATTGCTACTTTCTCTCTTGTTCTTTTCAATTCCCTTTATTTCTGGCTTATCAATGGTTTACTAATACCTTTGGAAAAATTGATAAATAATTACTATTACAAAGATGCGGTTAGAAAATATAAAAGTCTTAAACCATTAACAATATCAGTAACAGGAAGCTATGGGAAAACAAGTACCAAATACTATATTTATCATTTGATATCTGAGCATTTTAACACACTAATGACCCCAGAAAGCTATAACACAACAATGGGAATAACACGAAGTATAAGAGAAAAATTAGATAAATCACATGATGTTTTTGTGGTAGAATTAGCTGAAAATGACTCATATGGTTTTGATAAACTTTTAAATCTTGTTCAACCTGAAGTTTCAGTTCTTACTTCAATCGGCATTCAACATTTCGAAGAATTTAATGAGATGGATAAAATTATTGAAAACTTCAAAAACTATCTTGAAGACGAAAGATCTGGAAAATTATTAATTGTTAATTTTGATGATGAAAATATCAAAAATGTAATCAAAGAAATTAAAAACAAAGAAGTCGTAACATGCGGAATTGAAAATGAAGAGGCAGATTACATTGCAAAAAATATAAATATGAACTTAGAAGGAACTAAATTTACTTTATTCACGCCTAATAAAATATCATTTGAAATCGAAACAAATGTTTTTGGAATTGAAAATATTAGAAATCTTTTAATTGCAATTGTAACGGCTTTTGAAATTAAAGTACCTGTGGAAGAAGTGCTAGAAAGAGTTAAAAATATACAAAAACCCAAACATCGACTTGAGATTATTAGAAATGATTCAATTACAGTTATTGATGATACCTTTAATTCAAATCCAAAAGGTTTTAAAATGGCTCTTGAATATCTTGATTTATTCAACGGAAGGAGAAAAATCGTAGTTACTCCTGGTTTTGTGGAACTCGGAGAAAAAGAAGAAGAAGAACATTACAAAATTGGAAAATTACTTTCAAAACATGTTGATTTTATCTTTTTAGTTGGGAAAGACAGGACCAAAGCCATCAAGAAAGGATTGTTGGACGGGGGATTTCCAAAAGAAAAAATATTTGTAGTTGAATCTTTAGATGTTGTATCCGAAATATTTAAAAAATTTTTAAAACCTGGAGATGTCGTATTATTTGAAAATGATTTGCCAGATATTTATATTTAACTTCTCATTTATATGATAGGGGGGATTTAATGACCAGTGTTAACGTTGAAACTTTAATTACTATTCTTTTTCTAGTTTTTTTTGTATATTCAATCCTTAAAAAAATATTCGTAAAAAAAACAAACGCTAAGAAAATTATTTTTACAACGATATCTATAATTATTAGCTTTATATTTTTCTTCATCTTTTTTTCGATTTTTTTATTTAACTCATTTATATTCGAATTTTTCCCACCAATTATGGGACTTGAGATTTTAATTAAAATATTTATTTTAATTATCTTTACTTTAGCTATCGTAAGTATTAATTTTGCTATCTTAAAAAATATTTTTTCTAAAACTCAAAATACCGTTGAAAATGAACTAAAAAAATCAAATCTGGAATCAAAAACAATTGAAGCATTTAAAAAATTGGAGGCTTCTCCAAGCATGTCTTATTCGAAAATCAATGAACTTTTATATGAAAAGGTCAAAAAAATTAACGCTGATCCTAAATTATCATTAATTGAAAAAGAGAAAAAGATCAAAGAATTAGATGAAGCATTTGATGTTATCTCTGATTATTACAAAAGCAAAAATTAAATTTTTTGTTATTCTTCAATTTTAGGTTCAAACATTTCAATTGGTGAAATAAATACAAAAATCAAAGAAGCTAGCAACGTTAAAAGTGAAATTGAAAGAAATATAATATGGGATGGAACACGATCAAGTAAAAATCCATATAATACAGAACCTCCTGGAATCATGAGTTGAAAAAGCACTTCAAGTGATGCAAAAACACGTGATCTTATATCCGTTGGTGTCATTAATTGCAAATTAGTAGAAACTGGAACATTAACAAAGGTATTGAAAAATCCAATTATAAAATAAATTATCCCGGTAATAATGAAGAATTGCCAAATACCAAACAAAGACAAAACATTCGGAAATATTAGTATGCCAAAAAATATAAGCATTGCTGTTTGTGAAAACATCCCAATTATTATTAAAACCTTTTTCCTCATTTTTGATAGCATAACAGCTATCAAAAGGTTACTAATTAACATTCCAACTGTAAAAAAGGTTTGAATAAATCCATATTGTTGAGCACTAAATTT
>Ga0190330_1000237_pt1 | contig 15151 bp, 9 predicted proteins | sample 48720434_MG_FD_161654 | JGI IMG/M metagenome (GOLD analysis project Ga0190330, IMG submission 161654) | Hydrothermal vent sediment bacterial communities from Southern Trench, Guaymas Basin, Mexico - 4872-04-3-4_MG | ecosystem: Environmental > Aquatic > Marine > Hydrothermal vents > Sediment ...
TCCTTCCACGATGACCCTGATGCTCAAAGAATTCGCCAAGCCTTACCCATTATATCCGCAGCAAACAGGCCGCCGCTGCGCGGCTTAATGGCATGTAAAAATTAAAATCAATAGAAACCATCAAAATAAGCTCCGCAGAAGCGATCTGTTTGTAGAACAGAAGCACAAAAGGAAGAGGAGCTCCGTAAGAGCGTACTGTTAACAGGATAATAGAAAAATACCCGATAACCTTTCAACACACACCCCTGACGGGGTCGAATGTATTTGAAATGGAGATTCACTGTTCACTGTTCACTGTTCACAACTCACTTTCCAATCCTCTTTTCTTTTTCTTCGTCCACAGCCACACCAGCCGGCGCCTCAACTGAAAGTTGTTGAACAGCGCCAGGGCCAGGAACACCAGGGCCGGCCACATACCCAGGGCCGACCAGGCGGCAAAGACGGAAAAACCGAACACGCCGGCTTCCAGCAACAGGCGCAGGCGCCCACCGATGGGAACAGGAGACGGCCCGCCCCGGGACGGATCGTCGGGCACATTAAACACCCCCCATGCAATGGCCATAACCAGCGGGATACCCAGGGCAAAAAAGAACCTCATCCCGCCCGTATCCAGCCGGTACCCCCAGATCCCACCGAACAACAGCCCGGCCAGCTCCAGAAAACCTCTCAGCCACAAGGCGCCTGTTATTCTCTCCATATCATTTCTCTCCTTTTCTGATCCCCAGATTATCGAGCACCACCACTCCTTCCCCGCTGCGATCGAAAACCAGACTGATCCGCGCCAGCCCGCCGGGATCGAACTGCGGATTGGCCTCTGTAAACCGTGCTATGGGAATACCATACGCCTGGAAAACAATTTCCGAGGAAGGTTGTTCGGTCAGTAACTGCCATTTCATAATTTTTGCTTCAGGCTTCGGCTGCAGCGGCATGTAAGCCCCCAGCGCCACGGATGCCCGGTTCCCCAGCCGGTCGGTCAGTTCCAGTGTAAGGTCAGGCGGAGGCCTGCTTTCCTTCTTCTCTTCCTCCTTTTCCCTGTCATCCTCCTGCGCTTCTTTATTTTCCTGTAGTTCCCCTTCCATTCCTTCCGGCCCGTTTTCCGCAGAATCCTTTTCCAGCCACGAGCGTTCCGGACGACTATCTTCACCGGCATCGGCCAGGGAAAATACCAGCATGTCGGATCGCCGGCAGGAGTAACTGTCCACGTCAATATGGTACGCTGCCACAGCGGAACCGGAGGCTTCCGGGTTCCAGCCCAGGTAAACGCCCCGGGTATCGTGCGGGCCCCATTTCAGAGGCACCAGTTTTTCCTTCCACACCGTGAGGTTTTCCCCGCTTATATGCCCCTGCCCGGACGAAACGGTAGACAGGTCCAGGTCTTCCTCGAAATCACAGATAAACGAAATGCGGCTGTCCTCGAACTGGTTCAGGTAAACCGTTTCCGGCAGCCAGTGGCGGCCGGTGCGGTAATCCATAAACAGGGGAAGATACTCGTGCCGCCCGTTCAGGGTCAGTTCCAGGAAAGCCGATATGAATACCCGGGCGATCTTTTCCTGGTCCCCGGCCGGCATGATGTTTTTTCTGTTGAAAAGAAAAATATTCGGATACCCTACATCGTTCCTGCCCCAGGCAGTATTGAACTGCCCGTGGTTGGCCCCGTACACATACAGGCCTGCTTTCATGTGGTAAAGACTGTCGGTGAACCGGACCCGCTGGAACTGTCTGGCCCCGTGAAATGACTGCATATCCATATCGTGCGACCCCTGAAGGGTAAAATAATCGGTGTTTTCAATCACCGTCCCGATCCCGGCCGGTTTGTATTGTCCGTCCACCGGAGCTATGGGTATCACCGAGCGGATATGGAAGTTGAAATCGAACTTCACCAGGGCATCGTCGGGATAATAAGGCAGGCGGTTGAAGCAGGCGGCAATGGACACCGCCTCCCCTCCCCTGCTGTGACCGATGAGGGATATCCTGTCCATATCCACCTTCCCTGCAAAGGGATTATTCTCTTCCCCGTTCCATTCTTCCCAGCATTCAAGGTGCTTGAGCAGCAGCCAGGCCCGGGCGTCGTTTTCTTCCTTCAGGCTGTTGAATACATCAGACCAGGTACCATTCAGGAAATTCTCGTCCACCGAGGCCAGTATGAATCCCCGGCTGGCCATCAGCTCGCCCAGGTATTCGTAGCCCGGATCGGAATAATCCCGGTCGAGGTGGTTACCGTGCACCACCAGTACCAGGGGGAAAGGTCCGGGTCCATCAGGGTACCATACCCTGGCATTCAGAGGCAGGGCCGACAGATCGAAACCCCAGAATTTTTCACGGGCCCACCCGTGGAATTTTTTCCAGTTGTCCACAAAGGGACTGCCGTCCACCACCGGGGTGGTAAGTGCAGCCTCCCTGCCGTACCCGGGCCGGTGACGGTCGGTACCGCTTCCGTAGGTCAGGTACTTCACCTCACAGTTCCCCGGTGAAGAGGGGTCGTCCGCCTGTATTAACGGCGGAAGCTTTTCTGCCTGCATGGCGGCAATTTCCGGAATTTCCATCGCCTTCCCCGGCCAAAAAAACCAGAATCCCCCGTACAGGATACCTGCCGACCCAAACACCAAGCTGATGATCAGGATAATACGCCTGGGCCGCGGCAGTTTTTCCCATCCTCTTCCGGCCAGCACCCACAGAGAACCCGCCAGCAGCGAAGATGCCAGGATGATCCAGATCATGAAAACCAGTTTCCCTTTCAGGGGGACCATAAAATAGTGCAGAATGAAAAATATACCTGCCACCAGTACTTTACGGTACCACCCGGGCAGGCAGTTGATGAGGCCCATCAGCAGAAATACCCCCAGGGCCATCAACGCCGGCATACCAAGGTGGTATACCATCCGCAGGAGCAGGACGGGAATGCCCAGCACACCCAGGTAGGGCAGTACCCCGGCAAGGGTCAGGATCACGGCCACCACCAGGATCCCTGTGGCGGCGCCCTTCCAGGCCAGAGGGGAAGGACGGAACCAGGAAAACAGGTTTTTCAGGAACGACCTGAAGTTCATCCATTGTGATTGAACAGACATTTACGCAACAATGAAGGTTTTAACATAAAACCGGACAGACAATAAATTTACAGCAGATTTTAATAACCTGAAAAACAACCGGTATGTTCCTTGTCAGGTTTCCGTTTTTTCCGTACGAACTTCTGCAAAGGAGTTCATTTCCGGCGGCTGCAGAGAAAAAAAATACCGGGGAACCGCCCGGTATTTATTCTATCTCTTTCTCTTCGGAGGCTGTTTCACCCCACGCTGTTTGGCCATCTCCTCCAGCCGCGCCTGGAATTTCGATTTCTTCGGTGGTTTTTTCCTGTTCTGCTCGATCTTTTTCAGCAGGGCTTCGTCGTCTACCACATATTTCTTGGTAATCCAGTTCTGGAGGAAGGTGATGACATTGGCCAGGAAGTAATAATATGTCAGCGCTGCCGAGAAATTGTTCAGGATGAACATGAACATCACCGGCATAATGTACATCATGGTCTTCATCCCCGGCATCTGGCTCGATGATGACGATGTCTGGTCGTTCAGCTTCATGGAAAGGATGGTCGAAGCCGTCATCAGCAGGGTGAACAGGCTCACATGGTCGCCGTACAGCGGGATGTTAAACGGCAGGTCCAGAATGGAGTCGTAGGTAGACAGGTCATCGGCCCACAGGAAAGATTTCTGCCTCAGCTCGATGGAGGTGGGGAAGAACCGGAACATGGCAAACAGGATAGGGAACTGCAGCAGCATGGGCAGGCAGCCTCCCAGGGGACTCACCCCGGCTTTCTTGTAGAGTTCCATCGTGGCCTGCTGCTTCTTCATGGCATCTTCCTTCTTCGGGTAGCGGCCGCTGATCTCGTCAATATAGGGTTTCAGCACCCGCATCTTGGCCTGTGAGAGGTATGACTTGTACGTAAGCGGGAACAGCACCACCTTGATAATGATGGTAAGCAACAGGATGATGATCCCGTAGTTGGAAATGAATTTGTTCAGGAAATTAAATATAGGAATGATCACCCACAGGTTGATCCAGCGGATGATCCATCCTCCGAGGGTCACCAATTCCTCCAGCTGGAGGTCGAATTTCTTCAGGGTGTTGTAGTGGTTGGGACCGAAATAAAACTTCAAAGGAATGCTGCTGGTTTCCCCGCTTTCGTAAGGAATGCTGATCTCGGCCCGGAAGTTTTTAAGATAGGACCCTGCTTCCAGGGGAACCGACCGGAGGGTGGCGCTGGTAAAGAACTGGTCGGCAATAAGCACGGAAGAGAAGAACTGCTGGGTAAAGGCGATCCACCGCACCCGGTTGCGGATCACTTCTTCGGATTCGCTTTTCGACCGGGCCGATAGTCCGTCGGTTTCATCCTGGTAATATTTATAATTAATGGTAGTGTAATTGTTCTCGTTGCCCCTTCCTTTCTCCTGCTGGGGAACGAATATCTCCCAATTCAGGTCGAGGTATGTGGTGCGGTCGGATATCACGCGGTCCATATTTTCCATGAACACCTCGAAATCCATGAGGTAGGATTCGGGTTTCACGGTGTACCGGTATTCCAGGTAGCTTTCCTCTCCTGCCGGCAGGCGCATGACCAGGGTTTGCTCCCGGCCGGTGGCATCGAGATAGTCTGCACTGTCCTGCGGAACAAAGTACAGGTCGTTGGTAGAGATGGTGCGGTTGGCTGCGAAGAAATTCAGTCCGAAATATGTGCTGTCGCCGTTGAACAGGATCAGGGGACGTTCGTCCCAGGTTTTGAATTCCTTCAGTTCCACGGAATACACTCTTCCGCCCCGGGTAGAAAAGGTTATTTTCATCAGGTCGTTCTCCACCACCACAAACCGGTTTTCTCCGCGGGCTGCTCTGGCAAATCCCCCGTATCGCCCCTCCAGGTCGGTGATTTCTTCCGGCTCTGCTGCCACGGGTTGGGAGGTTTTTGTTTCGGCCGGCGCCCCGGCGATCAGGCTGTCGGTACGGAGAGTGTCACGGCCCGGCCGGGTCAGGCTAAACAGACTGTCGATATGCCGGACGCGGCTGAAGGCATGTTCGTCGTTGCGGCGGTATTGAAGCGACCGGCGGTAATGCACCATGGCTTCCTCAAAATTTTCCGCACGGAACAGGGAATCGGCCGTAACGATCTCCTTCTCGTATGCCTTTTTGGTCTGTAATGAATTGTAATAGCTGAACCCTATGAATATCAGGGCGATCATTAACAATCCGTATAAGGTATTTCTGTCCATAACCCGGTTTTCAAAAAATCATGCGCAAAATAACCTCATTTTCCTCCCAATTCCAAATCCAGAGCCGCTTTAACAAAATGAACGAAAAGGGGATGCGGATTTTCAACCGTACTGCGGTACTCGGGGTGGAACTGCACCCCTACGAACCAGGGATGGCCGTTCAGTTCCATAATCTCCACCAGATCGTTATCGGGGTTGATCCCCACGGCTTTCATACCGGCCCTGTCAAACCCTTCCATGTATTTGTTGTTGAACTCGTACCGGTGCCGGTGGCGCTCACTGATCTCTTTCATGCCGTAGGCTTTATACACCAGCGATTTCCCTTTCACCACGCAGGGATAGGATCCCAGACGCATGGTCCCCCCCTTTTCGGTCACGCCCTTCTGTTCCTCCATGAGGTCGATAACGGGATGCCGTGTCTTGCGGGTCATTTCCGTTGAATGAGCATCTTTGTAACCCAGCACATTCCGGGCAAACTCGATCACCGCGCACTGCATGCCCAGGCAGATACCGAAGAAGGGTATCTTGTGTTCGCGGGCATACTGCACGGCCAGGATCTTCCCCTCGATGCCCCGGTGACCGAATCCCGGAGCCACCAGGATTCCCCGGTAGGATTTGAGCAGGGAACATACATTCCCTTCGTTAATATCTTCCGAGTGGATCCGGTCGAGCTGCACCTCGCATTCGTTCACGGCGCCGGCATGCACCACCGATTCCATAATGGACATATAGGAATCTTTCAACTCGACGTATTTGCCCACGAGGGCGACCTTCACGCAGTGTTTCGGATGGTTCAGGCGGTTGACAAAGGCTTCCCAGCGGTCGAGTTGCGGTTCCTGGTTCACCCGCAGGCGGAGCTTCCTGAGTACGGTGACATCCAGCTTCTCGCGGCGCATGAGGAGCGGCACTTCATAAATGGTGGAAACGTCGATCGACTCGATCACCGAATCGATGTTCACGTTGCAGAACAGGGCCACTTTCTGGCGGATATCCTCGCTCAGGGTCTTTTCCGTGCGCAGCACCAGCACATCGGGCTGGATCCCGTTCTCGAGCAGGGCTTTCACCGAATGCTGGGTGGGTTTGGTTTTCAACTCGCCCGACGCGGCCAGGAAAGGCACCAGGGTAAGATGGATCACCAGGGTATTCGACACACCCAGTTCCCATTTGAGCTGACGTACGGCTTCAATGTAAGGCAGCGATTCGATGTCGCCTACCGTTCCGCCTATCTCGGTAATCACCACATCGAATTTGTGTTTCTGGCCCAGGAGTTTGATACGCCGTTTGATTTCATCGGTGATATGGGGAATGACCTGTACCGTTTTTCCCAGGTAATCGCCGCGGCGCTCCTTATTGATCACCGACTGGTAGATACGTCCGGTGGTCACGTTGTTGGCCTGTGAAGTAGGCACGTTCAGGAACCTTTCGTAATGGCCCAGGTCGAGGTCGGTTTCGGCTCCGTCTTCGGTGACATAACACTCGCCGTGCTCGTACGGATTAAGGGTGCCCGGGTCCACATTGATGTAAGGGTCAAGCTTCTGGATGGTGACCCGGTAGCCGCGGGCCTGGAGCAGTTTGGCCAGGCTGGATGAAATAATACCTTTCCCCAGAGAGGAGGTCACTCCTCCTGTAACAAAAATGAACTTGGTTGGCGACAATGGTTTAAAATTTGATGTTGGTAAATGGCATGTTTCCTATAATTCGTCGTTGTCATACCGGTCGATCAGCCTGACTTTTTCTTCCAGGATCCTGATCTCATCGCGGGCGTTCTCGATTTTGTTCTGCACATCACGGATCATGACATCGGCATTCTCAGAACGGGCAAAAAACCCGATATTGTTTTCCCACAGTACAATATCGTTTTCCAGTTGTTTGATCCTGTTGATGAACTTATCCCGGTCCTGTTGCATTTTGTAATCGCCCCGGCCCGAATCCTTTATATTTTCCAGCCGGTTCCGGTATTTAAGTATGTTTTTCTTGCTGTCGTCCACCTGAAGGCGGTCGAACAGTTTATTGATGGCACGGCGGAAACGGTTCTGCACGTCATCCTTTTTCGATGCGGGAACAAAACCGATGGAATTCCAGCGTTCCTGAAATTCCTTTGCCTGTTCCATTCCGGCTCTGACGTCATCTCCGGGCTCGTAGCTCTCTATCTCTTCCAGAAGCTTCAGCTTCTCTTCCAGGTTCCGGGCGAAATCCTGTTCCTTTCCGGCAAAATGTTTCGATTTATTCCGGAAGAAACGGTCGCAGGCCTCCCTGAACCTTTTCCATACCGCATCGGCCTGTTTACGGGGTACCGGACCTATCTCCTTCCACTTTTTCTGCAGTTCGATCAGCACTTCGGTGGTGTTCTTCCAGTCGGTGCTATCCTGCAGAGCTTCGGCCTGCTCACACAGTTCGGTTTTCAGCTGCAGGTTCTTTTTCTGTTCTTCTTTGTAGGCAGAGTAAAATGCCCTCTTGGCTTTGAAGAATTTGTCGCAGGCTTCGCGGAACCTTTTGTATATTTTTGCATTGTGTTTTTTGGGGGCGAACCCGATGGTTTTCCAGGTTTTCTGTATCCCGATCACCGTATGGGAAGCATTCTCCCATTCCCGGGGCGTTTTGTATTCCTTTTCCAGGATGGCTTCCACCTGTTTGCAGAGTTCCTCCTTGGCTTCCAGGTTCTTTTTCTGTTCTTCCTTGAGCTTCACAAAATGATCCTGGTGTCTTTTGTTGATCTGTGTTGTGGCCGCCTTGAACCGCTCCCATATCTCTTCCCGGTTTTCGCCGGGAACCGGTCCGATCTCCCGCCACTGGTCGTGTAAGGCCTGCAGTTCCCTGAAAGCCTTCACCACATTGGGCTCGTCCAGCAGTGTTTCAGCCTGTTCACACAGCCCGAGCTTGGCTTCCAGGTTCTTTTTCAGGTCCAGATCGCGCAGTTCCTTGTTGATCTTGATATAATCGTAAAACCTTTCCACCTGGTAGTGGTAGTTCTCCCACATGTTCTTCACATGCTGCTGCGGCACCGGACCGATCTCTCTCCAGCGGGCCTGAAGCTCCCGGAAATCCTGGAAGGTTTTGTTGATGGATTCCTCGCTGTTGATCAGCGCTTCGATCTCGCCGATCACCTCATATTTCTTTTTCAGGTTTTCCTGCTTTTGCACTTCCATCTGTTTGTTCATTTCAGCGCGCAGGCTCCTGAAACGTTTGTACAGGTTCTTGAGTTCCTCTTCCCTGGGATCGGGGGCGGGAGCGAAATCTTCCTCGGGATTCCCATCTTCAATGAATTTCTTGCGCAGGCGCTCCACCTCTGCCCGGTGCTTTTTGTAGAAATTCACTTTGATGCTTTCCACATCATCCAGGATCTCCTGTACAGGCTTGGTTTCCAGCAATATCTTCAGCACATCGATCAGTTCGTCCTTGGTATGGTGTGAATAATCCACCGGCTCCACCGTAATGCCTTCGTAATCCTCTTTTTTTTCTTTCTTCTCCTCTTCTTTCTTCTCCTCTTCTTTCTTCTCTTCTTCCCCGGCTCCTTCTTCACTTTCTCCCTGTTTTTCCTCTTTTTCGTATTCTTTTTCCTGCTCCTTCTCCCCTGCCGCCTTTTCAGCGGGTTTCTTTTCTTCTGCCTCTTCCTTTTCTTCCTCAACAACTTGCGGCTGTTCCTCAGGTTGTTCATCTGCCGGTTCTTCCGGCTTGTCGCCGGGTTCCTCTTCCGGGGTAGCGGAAGGTTCTGCCGGAGCAATTCCTTCAGCCGGTTCTCCGGGGAATTTCATTTCCGTATCTTCCGTTTCAGGAAGAGAAGAACCGGCTGTGGGAGAAGTTTCTCCGGAAACGTCAGGTTCCTTCGTTTTCCCCTCCTGTTCCGCAGGAGCGTCGTTCTGTTTCATTTCATCACCGGCAGCTCCTTCCGGAGCTCCGTTTTGTTCATTCTGAACAAGCGACTTAGGGTCATTCGTTTTCATGGGTTTCCCGCATTTTTTCCACAACCAGGTAATATAAACCCTAAAGCAAGAGCATACAACAGGTCGAGCTACGAAAATATACAATTCACCAATAATACTCAAATCTGCCGGATAAAAATGCCGCATCGGCAGGAAGTTGTTTTTTTCGTGGACAGGAACCAGGGTTCAGAAATAATTGGCGGGGAAGCGGTAAGTTGATGAGTCGGTGAGTCGGGAAATCCGGTGAGACTCATGCGAAAATGGGAGCATATTTTCCGTCATGAATTCTTTGGTCTTTGTGGCGAATCAGGATGTAACGGAAAAAGATTCGCATGTAAAAACAGCCCCTGAAATGGTACCGGAACCACGGAAACCCTTCCAATACCAAACTATGTTAAAATCTGCCTCTGTTGGAGTCATCCTGACGAATCCTCATTTTCATCCGGAATGCCTCTGAGGGAACCGGGGAGTCGGAATGTCCGGAAATCGGAAAGACAGGGAACAGGCATACTCACTCCCCTCCTTCATTGAAACTCTTTCACTATATTCGCAAAGAAAATCATTCCGCATGAACGAAAAAGAGGCCCTGGAACGGATCACCCAGCTGCGCAGGGAACTGGACGAACACAATTACCTGTATTACGTAAAAAACGAGCCGGTTATTTCCGATTACCAGTACGACCAGCTCATGAAAGAACTGGAAGAACTGGAGAAGAAATTCCCCCGGTATGCCGATCCCGACTCGCCCACCCGCCGGGTAGGCGATGACAGGACCCGGGAATTCAGTCAGGTAAAGCACAACTACCCCATGCTTTCACTGGCCAATACCTACAGCCGGGAAGAGGTAACGGCTTTTGACAGGCGTGTGCGAAAAAGTCTTTCCGGCAAAGTAGAATATGTATGCGAACTGAAATACGACGGTACAGCCATTGGTCTGCGCTATGAAAACGGCCGGCTGGTACTGGCCGTTACCCGGGGCGACGGGGAACAGGGCGACGATGTAACCGCCAATGTACGGACTATCCGAAGCATCCCGCTGAAACTGAAAGGAAAAGGATATCCGGAAAAGTTTGAGATCAGGGGGGAGATCTACATGCCCCGTGACGGATTCAACCGGCTGAACCAGGAAAGGCTGGAAGCAGGAGAACAACCTTTCGCCAACCCCCGCAATGCCGCCGCCGGCACCCTCAAGCTACAGAACTCCTCGCTGGTGGCCCGCCGGCCGCTCGATTGTTTTCTCTATTATCTGCTGGGTGAAAACCTGCCCTGCAATACCCATTTTGAAAATCTGGAAGCAGCACGGGAATGGGGTTTCAGAATCCCTCCCCACATACGTCTGTGTTCCGGGACCGATGAAATATTTTCCTTTATTGACGTGTGGGAAGAAAAACGCCATGAACTTCCCTACGATACCGACGGGGTAGTGGTCAAGATCAATTCCCTGGCGCAGCAAAAATCCCTGGGTTTTACCGCAAAAAACCCGCGCTGGGCCATCGCTTATAAATACCAGGCCGAGCAGGCCGTTACCCGCCTGGTGTCGGTCGATTTTCAGGTAGGGCGCACGGGGGCGATCACGCCGGTAGCCAACCTGGAACCCGTCCGTCTGGGAGGCACCACGGTCAAAAGGGCCAGTCTGCACAATGCCGACCAGATCGAACTGCTCGACGTCAGGCTGGGCGATATGGTAATGGTGGAAAAAGGGGGCGAGATCATTCCCAAGATTACGGGGGTGGATCCCAGCCAGCGCACCCCTGACAGCCAGCCCTTAACTTTCCCGACCCATTGTCCGGAATGCGGAACAAAACTGGTCAGGCCCGAAGGGGAGGCCCGGTATTACTGTCCGTATGAAGCAGGATGTCCGCCGCAGATCACGGGAAAGATCATTCATTTCATCAGCCGGCGGGCCATGGATATCGAGAGCCTGGGAGAGGAAACCGTGGAACTGCTTTACCGGAACAAACTGATTTCCAATGCTGCCGACCTGTACAAGCTGAAAAAGGAACAACTGGTCCCTCTGGAAAGACTGGGAGAAAAATCGGCTGCCAATATTCTGGAAAATATCGAACGTTCGAAAAACACCCCTTTCGAGCGCAGCCTGTATGCCCTGGGAATACGTTACGTGGGTGAAACCGTGGCGAAAAAGCTGGCACGCCATTTCGGAGATATTGACAGGCTGGCCGGTGCAACCCGGGAAGAACTGATGGAAATCGGGGAAATCGGGGAACGGATTGCGGGGAGCATTGCAGATTTCTTCAACCAGCCCGCCAACAGGGAACTGATCAGCCGGCTGAAGGAAGCCGGCGTTAACTTCTGCATCCGTGAAGAAGAAAGGGCGGGAAGGTCGAATGTGCTGGAAGGAAAAACCTTTGTCATTACAGGCACTTTCAGGAACCATTCGCGGGAAGAGATCAAAGAATTGATAGAGCAGCACGGAGGAAAAAATGCCGGTTCGGTAAGCGGGAATACCGATTTCCTGGTAGCCGGCGAAAATATGGGTCCCGCCAAGCGGGAAAAGGCAGAAAAGCTGGGGGTGAAAATTATCAGCGAAGAGGAACTCATGGATATGATCGGCAAACAATGAACCGGAAAAAAGAAGAATATTCAGCCGCGGAGACCCCGCTGATTTTTCGTATAATTGCATTGTGAAAATGTTCGCCGGATTGAAAAACGAAATCGCTCACTGGACCCTTCGGAAAAACCTTCGCCACCTCAGAAGAACCAGAAAGGTCCATAACCTGGATACGGCCGGTTCGGCAGGTATTCTGTTCGACGCGACCAACACAAAACATTTCGATTCGGTTCAGGCATTTTACAAAGACCTGGGTAAGCACCTGAGTGAGATCAGGGTGCTGGGTTATTTCCGCGGAAAAGAGCTGCCCGACCCGTATCTTTTCAAAAAGAATTTTACTTTTTTCCAGAAAAAAGACCTCAACTGGTACAGGAAACCCGTCAAACCCGAAGTGGAGACCTTTATCAAACGTCCCTTTGACATTCTGATCGACCTCAGCATGTCGGACGATTACCTGTTCCAGTATATTGTGGCCATGTCGGCAGCCCAGCTGAAAGTAGGCCATTACCCGAAGGGCAGGAATTACTACGATCTGATGATCCAGGTGGAAAAGAACCCCAGCATCGATTACCTTATCGAGCAGGTGATGCATTACCTGGGCACGATCAACAAACCGCATTTTACCGTTTTTTAACAAAAAAAAGTATTCTTATGGCAGTCAGTCAGTTTACCGGTACCGGAGTGGCTATTGTCACTCCTTTCAGAAATGACGAAAGCGTTGATTTTCCTTCACTGGAAAAATTGATCGGCCACCTTCTTGCTGGCGGGGTAAATTACCTGGTGGTGATGGGAACCACCGGCGAATCGGTTACCCTGAACCGGGATGAACGGCATGCCTTACTGGAATTCGTGAAAGAGACAGCGGGAGGAAAAATCCCCGTAGTGGTGGGAATAGGCGGCAACAACACACAGGCTGTGGTAAGCAAGATCAGGGACACCGACCTGAACGGCGTGGCGGGCATCCTTTCCGTAGCGCCTTATTACAACAAGCCCGGACAAAAGGGTTTGTACCAGCATTTCAAAACCATTGCCTCCGCTTCACCGGTTCCCGTGATACTTTACAATGTGCCGGGGCGCACCTGTTCGAACCTTGCCGCCGACACGGTGGTTCAACTGGCCACCGACATAAAGAATATCGTTGCCGTGAAGGAGGCTTCGGGGAATTTTTCCCAGATCATGGAGATCATACGGAAAGCGCCCCCCGGTTTTCAGGTCATATCTGGTGATGACGGCATTACCCTGCCCATCATCGCCCTGGGAGGTGCCGGGGTGATTTCCGTACTGGCCAATGTTTTACCGGCCGAATGGTCGGAGATGGTCAAACTGGCTCTTCAGGGGAACCTGAAAAAGGCCCGGGAGATCCATTACAGGCTGCTGCCCCTGATCGGTCTGCTGTTTGCCGAAGGAAACCCGGCCGGAATCAAGGCAGCGCTGTCCAGCCGGGGGATCATTTCAAACCACCTGAGGCTGCCGTTGACACCTGTCAGCCGGTCTCTTTACCAGGCTATTGCCAGGGAGCTGGAAACAAAATAATTTATCCCCGTTCAAAATACACCAGTTTATTTATATATAACCTCTTTTTTATATGGATCCGAAAAAAATACTGCCCGAAGCACTTCAAAATCACCGGCGGGTTCTCACCAATCTTTCCCGCAGAGATATCATAGATAAGGTTATTAAAAACCGGGAAGCCCTGGTATCGGCAGGCGGAGCCCTGGCCACATGGACCCCTCCGGAATCGACCGGACGGAGTCCGAAAGACACCGTCATAGTAAAAAGGCCGGAAAGCGAAGATCATATCGACTGGACATCGCCCAACAATATCCCCATCACGGAAGAAACCTTCGATATGATCTTTAACGAAGCTCTTGAAAAATTGGCCGGAGTGGAAGAAGTATATGAAACCGACCGGGTGATCGGAGCCGATGCCACCTATGCACTTCCCGTTAAGCTGGTTACAAACCATGCTCTGACCAGCCTGTTTGCCGACAATATGTTCAGGCCGGTACCGGAAGACATAGGACGCAGTGTGTTTTCAGGAAAGGACTTCTTCCTACTCTCCCTGCCCTATCATAAGCTGGACGCGGAAAAATACAGGGGTCGGCTCCGCACCCTGCCCGATGGCAGGGTATCCGATCTGGTGGTGGCCATGGATATGGACCGGCGGGTGGGAGTGATTGTGGGTTCGGCCTACCTGGGAAGCGTGAAGAAAATGATGTTCACCGTGATGAACTATTACCTGCCGCAGGAAGGCATCCTTCCCCTGCATTGCAGCGCCAACGAAGGCAGTGACGGAAAAACCGCCCTGCTGCTCGGGCTTTCGGGTACCGGCAAAACCACCCTCTCGGCCGATCCTTCCCGGTCCCTGCTGGGCGACGACGAGCACGGCTGGTCGGAAACCGGCATTGCCAATTTCGAAAACGGGTGTTACGCCAAAATGATCGACATCGATCCGGAGAAGGAACCCGATATTTACGATGCCGTGATGCATCCCGATGATGTATACCGTCATGGCGCCATTGTGGAAAACGCCATGATCTATCCCAATGGCCGGTTCGATTTCCACGACGACCGGCTCACTCCAAACTCCAGGGCTTCCTATCCTCTTACCTACCTGAAAAACATCAAGGAATCATCGGTTGCCGGTCATCCGTCCACCATCCTGTTCCTCACCGCCGACGCTTACGGGGTGCTGCCTCCCGTTTCGCGGCTGGACAAGGATCAGGCCATGTTGTGGTTCCTGATGGGATACACCAGCAAGCTGGCAGGCACCGAAACGGGGGTTACCGAGCCCCAGGCCACTTTTTCCCGTTTCTTCGGGCAACCTTTCATGCCGGCAAAACCTGCCGTATATGCGGCCATGCTGGGTGAGAAAATGGAGAAACACAACACCCGGGTTTACCTCATCAACACCGGATGGAGCGGAGGAGCTTACGGAACAGGCAAAAGGATCGATATTACCCTGACGCGCAAAATGGTGAATTCCGCTCTGAACGGGGAGCTGGAAAGGGTGGGATACATCACCGACGAACGCTTCCATGTGGATATTCCGCGCACCTGTCCGGGTGTGCCGGCAGAAATGCTGGTACCTGAAAATACCTGGTCGGACAAACAGGCGTATGCCGTCACGGCTAACAAGCTGGCCCGGCAGTTCAGCGATCATTTCGACAGGGCATACGGAAACCAGGACATCAGCGAAAGCATTGTCCGCCAGTGTCCGGGTAAATAACCGGCCTGCCGGAAACCCGGATCACGGATTTCTTCCTTTACAGGTATGGATCCCCCGAGGGGGAATATATTTGCCTTGAAAAGGATTTTTGCAGTAATTTGTACTTCTTGATTTCTATGTAGAAACAGTTATGGACTGGATGTGGTATGTTTTGATACTGACCGGGGCCTATCTTCTGGGA
>Ga0190330_1000254_pt1 | contig 14806 bp, 12 predicted proteins | sample 48720434_MG_FD_161654 | JGI IMG/M metagenome (GOLD analysis project Ga0190330, IMG submission 161654) | Hydrothermal vent sediment bacterial communities from Southern Trench, Guaymas Basin, Mexico - 4872-04-3-4_MG | ecosystem: Environmental > Aquatic > Marine > Hydrothermal vents > Sediment ...
GCCTGTGCTAAAGAAGCGATTTCTCTCATTGAGGCAGTGCCGCATGGCTAACGTTGCCGCCCTGTCCGGGCTTACGGTCGCTTGGCGCCGAGTTTTTCGGGCCGCCGGACAAGACTGCCCGGCGGACGCCGGCGGCAGGGGCTTCGAACAATGCATTCTGCTCCGTATTCAGCCACCTGAAACTATCCGGGGGACGCCGGCGCTACGGTCTTCGAGTCAATATTTTGCTCTGCTTCACCTATTTGAAATTACCGAGGCCGACCAGGGCAAGCCTTCAGGAGGCCGGCAGATACCCCTCGGCCAGGGTGGTATAGGCGGCGACCTGTTGGTCGATCCAGGCATCGTCGCGGTCCAGCTCGGCGGCCATGATGCGTGCGGTTTCAGGTGCCATCTCGATGCTGGCCCGGGCGTCGAGCAACAAGGCCCGGGTGCGGCGACTCAACACATCCTCCACGGTGCGGGCCATCTCTTCGCGTACAGCCCAGACCACCTCCGCCCGGGTGTAGGGCAGGTCCGGGTGCAGCGGTTTGGCCAGCCCGGGTTCGGCCCGCATCATTTTTTTCAGATACACCGCATCGGACCCGTAAACATGCAATGGATCGCGCTTGTCAACATTCTTGAGCCAAGCGTGAATTCGCAGGTTGCGCGTGACGCATTCGTGATCCGGCAAGCCGGCCACCATCAACGCCTGGTTGATGGTGGCCTCGGCCATCTTGCGGTAGGTAGTCCACTTGCCGCCGGTAATGGTCACCAAGCCGGATTCCGAGACCACCAGGTAGTGATCCCGGGAGATGGCGGCGGTGGACTTGGTGTGGCCCGGGTCCACCAGCGGCCGCAGCCCGGCAAAGACGCTCTTGACGTCGGCGCGGGTCGGATCCTTGCGCAGGTACCGGGCCGCATGCTCGATGATGAAATCGATCTCCGATTCGAGGGCGCGGGGCTCCAGGCTCACCTCGTCCACCGGGGTGTCGGTGGTGCCCACCACCACCCGGCCGTGCCACGGAACGGCGAACAGGACCCGGCCGTCGGCGGTCTGGGGCACCATCACGGCGCTATCGCCGGGCAGGAAACTCTTGTCCAAAATCAGGTGCACCCCCTGGCTGGGGGTGATGAGACGCCGCGCCCCGGGGTTGTCGCGCATCAGCAGGTCGTCGGCGAAGACCCCGGTGGCGTTGACCACGGCCCGAGCGTTGAGCTCGCAAGGCCGGCCGGATTCCTCGTCCACCGCCACCACCCCCTGGATCAGGCTGCCGGACTTGAGGAAATCGGTAACCCGCATGTAGTTGAGCACCACCCCGCCGTGATCCACCACCGTCTGGGCCAAGTTGACGGCCAGGCGGGCATCGTCGAATTGGCCGTCGTAGTAGATAACCCCCCCGCGCAGCCCTTCTGACTCCAGGGTCGGGATCCGCTCCAGGGTCTCCTCGCGCGAAAGCCACTTGGACGGCCCGAGGCCCAATTTTCCCGCCAGCAGGTCGTAGACTTTCATCCCGGCCCCGTAAAACGGGCCGTCCCACCACTCGTAGTTGGGGACGATGAAGGACTGGTGGCTGACGAGATGGGGGGCGTTGTGCAGCATCAGGCCCCGCTCGTGAAGGGCCTCGATCACCAGCGACACGTTGCCCTGGCGCAGGTAGCGCACCCCGCCGTGGACCAGCTTGGTGCTGCGGCTGGAGGTGCCCTTGGAAAAGTCGTGCTGCTCCAGCAGGAGGGTCTTGTAGCCCCGGCTGGCCGAATCCACCGCGACCCCCAGGCCGGTAGCCCCGCCGCCCACCACGATGATGTCCCAGTAGCCCTCGTGGGCCTCCAGGGCCCGAATCATTTCGTTGCGATCCACATTGGTCTCCTTGCTTTTTCCACGTGTTGCCCAGGCGACCCATTGGCCCTATTCCCGGCTGCAGCTTCCTTCGCGTTCGGAACAATGCGGGAAAAAAGGCCCGCAGCCCGCGCTCAAACCCCCGCCGCCTTGAAGGCGTTGTCCACCATGGCCCTGGCCTCTTCCTGCAGGCGGGACAGGTGTTCCTCCCCCACGAAACTTTCCGCATAGATCTTGTAGATATCTTCCGTGCCGGAAGGCCGAGCGGCGAACCAACCGTTGGCCGTGGCCACCTTGAGCCCGCCGATGGGGGCCCCGTTGCCCGCGGCCCGGGTCTGGACGGCGACGATGGGATCTCCGGCCAGCGTTGTTGCGGTGATGGACCCGGCCGACAAGCCGGCGAACACCGCCCGCTGGGCCGCGCTGGCCGGCGCGTCGATGCGCCGGTACACCGACCGGCCAAAGCGCGATTCGATCTGAGCGTAAAGATCGAAGGGGTCCTTGCCGGTGCGGGCCATGATCTCGGCGGCCAGCAGGTCCATGATGATCCCGTCCTTGTCCGTGGTCCAAACGGTGCCGTCGCGGCGCAGGAAGGCGGCCCCGGCGCTTTCCTCCCCGCCAAAGCCGAGTTTTCCGTTCAGCAGTCCGTCCACGAACCACTTGAATCCCACCGGCACCTCCACCAGGGGCCGGTTCAGGTCGGCGGCGATGCGGTCGATGATAGCGCTGGAGACCAGGGTCTTGCCGACCCCGGCCGACGCCGGCCAGTTGGGTCGGTGTTGAAACAGGTACCAGACGGCCACGGCGAGAAAGTGGTTGGGATTGAGCAGGCCGCCGGCCCGGGTGACAATGCCGTGGCGGTCGGCGTCGGTGTCGTTGCCGAAGGCGACATCGAAGCGGTCTTTCAGGTCGATAAGGCCGCGCATGGCGCAGGGCGAAGAGCAGTCCATGCGGATCTTGCCGTCCCTGTCCAGGGGCATGAAGCCGAAGGTGGGATCCACCAGGGGGTTGACCACCTCGATGGACAGGCCGTAACGCTCGGCGATGGGCTCCCAGTAGGCCACCGCTGCCCCGCCCAGGGGGTCGGCACCCAGTTTCAACCCGGCTGCGGCGACCGCCTCCAGGTCCACCACGGCCGCCAGGTCGGCCGTGTAGGCGCCGATATAATCGTAGCGGCGGGTGGTATCGGCCGCCAGGGCCCGTTCAAGGGACCAGCGGGCAATGCGCCCGGCACCTTCGGCCAGCAGGGCGTTGGCCCGCTCGGCGATGGCCGCGGTGATTTTGGTTCCCGCCGGACCGCCATGGGGGGGGTTGTACTTGAAGCCGCCGTCCTCGGGCGGATTGTGCGACGGCGTGATGACGATGCCGTCGGCCAGGCCGCTGCGCCGGCCGCGGTTGTAGCTCAGGATGGCATGGGATACCGCGGGGGTGGGCGTGTAGCCCATGTCGGCGGGAATCATCACCGTCACCGATTCGGCCGCCAGCACCTCCAGGGCCGTGGCAAAGGCCGGCTCGGAGAGGGCATGGGTATCCATCCCGATAAACAGCGGCCCGTCCACGCCGGCGGCCCGGCGCTGTTCACAGATGGCCCGGGTGATGGCCAGGATGTGATACTCGTTGAAGCTGCCCTTGAGCGACGATCCCCGGTGGCCCGAGGTACCGAAGACCACCCCCTGGGACGGATCCTCCGGATCGGGGCGCCGGGTGTAGTAGGCGGTCACCAGGCGGGGAATGTTGGCCCGCAGGGCGGGCGGCGCCGGCTGCCCTGCGTTTGGATGGATTGCCATGGTCGCCTCCTCTGCCGTTTTGGGGGGATGGGTCAAAATTCGCGGGCGTAATTATACATGGCGCCGCCCGGTTTGGCATAAAGAAAATTGCGTGCTCCGCTAGCTTTTGCTTCGAATTTCGTGCTTCGTGGTTCGGTTTTTTCTGCTCTCAGCCCCTCGGCAGTTGCAATTCGCCGGGCCGGTGACAGGCGACGAGGTGGCCGCCGGAATCGTCGGCCGGAGCCTTCAGCAACGGTTCTTCCACCCGGCAGCGCTCGACGGCGATGGGGCAGCGGGGATGAAAACGGCACCCCGAGGGCGGGTTTAGCGGTGAGGGGACATCACCGCCAAGCAGGGGATGAATCTTGCGCCGGGCCGGGTCAGCCTCGGGAATGGCGGCAATAAGCGCCACGGTGTACGGGTGCAGGGGATTTCGGTACAGCGTTTCAGCCGAGGCATGTTCCATGATTTTGCCCAGGTACATCACGGCGATGCGGTCCGAGACATGCTTGACCACCGCCAGGTCGTGGGCGATGAAAAGGTAGGCCAGCCCCATGTCCTGCTGCAATCCCAGCAGAAGGTTGACGATCTGGCTTTGGATGGACACGTCCAGGGCGGATACCGGCTCGTCGCAGATGATGAGCCGCGGGTTGAGGGCGATGGCCCGGGCAATGCCGATGCGCTGGCGCTGGCCCCCGGAAAACTCGTGGGGGAAGCGATCCACGGCGCCGGGGTCCATCCCCACCCGCTCCATGAGGGCCTGAACCCGCGCCATCCGGTCCGCCGGCGTACCGATGCGATGGATCTCGAAGGGCTCGCGCAGGATTTCCCCTACCGTGTGCCGGGGGTTGAGGGACTCGAAAGGATCCTGGAAGATCATTTGCAGGTCCCGGCGGATCTTCTTGAGATCTCCGGCGCCTGCCCCGGCGATGTCATGGCCGTCGAAGCGCACCCGGCCGGCCGTAGGCTTGTACAGGCCGACAATGCAGCGGCCCACCGTGGTCTTGCCGCACCCGCTTTCTCCCACCAGCCCGAGGGTCTGACCCGCCTCCAGGGTCAGGCGGATCCCGTCCACGGCGTGCACGGTGGCCACCTGCCGCCGCAGCACCCCGCCGCGCACGGGAAAGTGCATGGTCAAGTCTTCGATTTGCAGAAGTGGCGCGTTCATTTAATCTTCACTAATTCATCAAAAAAGGGACCCAAAAGACATAAAGGGCCAAAACCCGGTGCCTGAAATAGCGCTTCTTCGTTTTTTTGCCCTTTGGGTCGCCTGGACCCTTTGGCCTTTTTCAACCCCCGGCGGCCGCGTTCGATCTCTTTGCCGCAGCCGCGCCCGGGTCATCCGTTCACTCAAGCCGCCCTCCTGGACGAACTGCGCTTCCAACCGGGCGATCTGCCGGTCGAGGAGGTAGTTGGTCACCTTGATCAACCCCACGATCACGTTGGCAACGATAGCCGGGTCGGGGTGCTCGATGCCCTTGCGAAAGGTCTCATAATCCGCATCGGGCCGACGGTTCAACTCCCGCAGGCGCTGGGTATAAGGATGTTCCCGCGGCCACTCCGCGATCCCGCGGGACCGCATGAAATCACGGTAATCCTCCAGGAGCTCTTCCAGGCTGGCCCGCGCCACATTGGTCAGCTTGATTTCGGTTTTCTTCGAGGTGCCCGACGCCAGGCTCCCTTCGATGATGTTCTGCTTTCCGGATCTGGCCGCCTGGACCATCTGGTCCACGGTACGGTCTCGCCGGTCGAAAAAACGAGCACAAAAGCGCACCGTGGCATCGTAGACCACCGTCGCTTTCCGGTAGGAAAGCAGATTCTTGTACCCACCGTGAGGCGGAATGAATCCCCCGCTCGATGGTATCCCTCCGCTAAAGGGAAAGGACCCAAGGGACAAAAGCCCTGTGCGCAAAATAGCGCTTCTTCATCTCTTTTTGTCCTTTGGGTCCCTTGGGTCCTTTCAGCTGTACAAATAGCACGCCACCGCGTGCCCGTCGGCCACCTCGGTGAGGGGGGGCGGCGCCCGGTGGCAGCGCTCCATCGCCTGGGGGCAGCGGTTGGCGAAGCGGCAGCCGGGGGGCATGGTTCCCAGGGCCGGCACGGTCCCCTCGATGGTGGCCAGGGGCGACTTGGGGGTCCGGTCCAGGCGGGGAACGGCCGCCATCAACCCCCGGGTGTAGGGGTGCCTTGGGCTGCGAAAAAGCGCTTCCACCGCCGCGCTTTCCACGATGCGGCCGGCGTACATCACCGCCACGCGGTGGCACAGCTCGGCGATCACTCCCAGGTCGTGGGTGATGAAAAGAATCGCTGTTCCGGTTTCGGCCTGGAGGTCGCGCATGAGGCTCAGGATCTGGGCCTGGATGGTCACGTCCAGAGCGGTGGTGGGCTCGTCGGCGATGAGGATATCCGGCCGCGCCGCAAGGGCCATGGCGATCATCACCCGCTGGCGCATGCCGCCGGAAATCTGGTGCGGATACGCCTTGACCCGGGCCGCAGGTTCCGGGATGCGCACCTTTTCCAGCATCGTCACCACCTCGCGGGCCACGGTCCGTTCGTCCAGCTCGGGCCGGTGCAGGTGCACCGCCTCGGCCACCTGGCGGCCAATGCGATGCACCGGGTTCAGGGCCGTCATCGGCTCCTGGAAGATCATGGCGATGCGCCGACCCCGCAGTCCGGGCAAATCCGCCGCCGGCAAGCGCACGATGTCGGTCTCTTGCAACAGGATCCGGCCGGCCTCGATGCGGCCGGCCGGCTGGGGCAGCAGGCGCATGATGGACAGGGCCGTGACGCTCTTGCCGCAACCGCTCTCGCCCACCAGGCCCAGGGTTTCCCCGCGATGCAGGCGAAAAGAGACGTCCTCCACCGCCGTCAACCGGTCCGTCTCGGTGGCAAAGCTCACCGACAGTTGCTCCACTCGCAGGATGGTGTCGTTCATCGGCAAACCGGCCTCAGCGCAGCGAAGGCATCTTGTAGGTCTCGTCGATCCGTGTCACGGGAGCGAAGCGGCGCTCCGCCTTCATCGCCGCCTCGGTTTCGGCCCGTCTCTCGGCGTCGTACCAGAACAGCCCGCCGGTGGCGCTGCTGAACGGATCGAAGAGGTTGGTCGTGTGCCGGGTGCCGGCCGGCTCCGGCAGGCGCCACCAGCGCCAGTAGGCCTGGCGCACGTAAGGGACCATGAAGGTGGGGACAAAAGCGCCGATCTCGTGGATTTTCTCCTGGATCTGGCGACTGAGGGAGGCCCGCTCTTCGGCGTCGAGGGAATTGCGGTAAGCGTCGATGAGCCGGTCCATCTCAGGATCGTCGGTGTTGGTGATGTTGTTGGTCTGGGGCTTGTGGGCGTTGACCGAGTGAAAGTGCTCCCAGTACTGGGGCCGCATGGAGGTGCTCCAGCCCATCCAGGCCACGTCGTGCTTTTTTTCCAGCACCTTCTTGTAGGCCGCGGCGGCGTCCAGGCGCCGCAATTCCAGCTCTAACCCGGCCTTGCGGGCCTCTTCCTTGAGCACCACCAGCCTGGCCGTATGCGCTTCGAGGCTGTAGGTCACTTCCACGGCGAAGCGCTGGTCGCCGCGGGTCCAGATGCCGTCGGCGCCCCGCTGCCACCCGGCCTCGCTCATCAGCGCCTCGACCTTTTCCAGGTCGAAGCGCCGGGCCCGAATGTCGGGGTTCGAATAGGCCCCGTAGCCCATGAAGCCGTGCTCCAGGCGATAGTAGTCCCCCCGCAGGACCTGGTCGATGACTTTTTCAATGTTCATCGCATGAGCGAAAGCATAGCGTACCCGCCGGTCGGCAAAGATCTCCCGGTCCAGGTTGAGCCACAGCCCCTGGGCCGACTGCTGGGTGTCGTTGAAAAACCAGATCCGCTCCACGTAGCCCTTCTCGATCACGCCGGTCTTGGACTTGACATGCCAGTACGCCGGCAGGTTCAGGGCGAAAGTGTCCAGGCGCCGCTTCTTGAAATACTCCCACATGAGGTTGAAGTCGCGCACCACGGTGAAGACCACCGTGTCGACGTTGAAACGGTGACGAAAGTAGCGCCGGTCCTCGGCCCACCAGTTCTGCTTGCGTTTAAAACGCACCCGGCGTCCCTTTTCGAAGTCGCTGATCTGGTAGGCGCCGGTGTTGGGAACGATTTCCCAATTGTACTTCATGACGAAATCTTCGTCTAGTTTTCCGTAAAAATGCTCCGGGGTGGGGGCGATGGCGACGCGCAGGTGCAGGTCGGGCACCGGCCGGGCCGCCACCACCGCCAGGGTGTGGTCGTCGTAGATGATCACGCGCTCGATCTCGCGGCTGTAATAGTCGTTGTACCAGGGGGCCACGATGTGCGCCGAGCGCATGAAATCGAGGGTGTAGGCGAAATCGTCCGCGGTGACCGGGTGCCCGTCCGACCAGCGCGCCCGCTTGTCGAGCTTGAAGTACATGGTGCGTCCGTCCGGGTCGAAGGCCCAGTGGGTCGCCAGCTCGGGGATGATCTTTTCCGTGTTGGGATGAATCCCCACCAGGCTGAGCTGGTTGTCGAGGATGGCGCTGCGGAAGCTGGAGTTGGAGTCGGGCCCCACGGTGCGAAAGGTCAAGGGAAAACTCAGCAGGGCCTCGTGGAAGGTGCCGCCGCGCACCGCCTCGGGGGAAGCGAAGACCGGATCGGTGTCGTTGGTCTGCCACACGATCCCCTCGGGCAGCGGCTCCCGCGGCCGGCGCACCGTCGCTTTCACCACCGCCGCGTCGGCTTCGGCTTGCCGACCTGTGCCGGGAGCCTCCTCTTTGCCACAGCCGGCCGCCAGCAGGAGCAGGATAAGCAGGCAGAACAAACAGATGGTCTTGAATTCAGGATGCTTCGTGTCTGTCGAATCGATCGGCATTGCTGACCCGTTCGTCATTCATAGATGGTGTACAGCTTGGGATCCAGCGCCTCGCGCACCGCCTCCCCGATGAAGGTCACCGCCACCAGGGTCACCACCATGGCCCCCACCACCGACGCCACGATCCACCAGGCGCTCATGTAGGTCCATCCCTGGGCGAGCAACTCGCCCCAGCTCGGGGTGGGCGGCGGCAGGCCGAAGCCGAGGTAGTCGAGAGACGTCAGGGCCACGATCCCCGAGGAGACTGAAAACGGCGCGTAGGTCACGATTACCGCCACCGTGTTGGGCAGGATGTGGCGCAGGATGATTCGGCCGTGGGAGGCGCCCAGCACCCGGGCGGCGAGCACGTAGTCGCGCTCGCGTTCCTTGTAGGTCACGGTGCGCATGGTCCAAGTGATGCCGATCCAGCCGAAAATCGCCATGATCAGCACCAGGATCCAGAAGTTGGGCACCACGATGGAGCTGATGATGATGATCACGTAAAGAAACGGCACGTTGGACCAGACCTCGATCAAACGCTGGAAAAACAGGTCGAAGCGGCCGCCGAAATAGCCCATGGCAGAGCCCAGCGACACCCCGATGGCGTAGTTGACCGCCAGCAGTCCCAGGGAGAAGAAGATGGCGATGCGAAACCCGTAGACCAGTCGCGCCAGCACGTCCCGGCCCACGGTGTCGGTGCCCAGGAAGTGCCGCTGACGCCAGTCGGGGGCAAAGGGCGGGAAGGCATCGTCGTGCAGGTCGGTGCTGTAAGGGCCGTAAGGCACCGGCGGCAGCAGCACCCAGTTGCCGTCGCCGGCGGCGGCAAAACGGCGCTTCAATTCCCGGTAGTCGGTCTCGTAGGCATAGTCCAGCCCAAAGGTCGTCCCCGGCAGGGGGGCGCCGTAGGTGGGAAAGTACCACTCCCCCTGGTAGCGCACCACCAGGGCCCGGTCGTTGACCCACAGCTCCGCGGCCAGCGCCGCCGCCACCATCAGGGCAAAGACCACCAGGGACCACCAGCCGCGCCGGATGGACCGGAAACGGCGGATCTTGCGCAGGGTCAGCGGATTGAGCTGGAAACGGGGCATAGCGGGGTTCGGGGTTCAGGGTTCAAGGTTTCGGTATTCAGGTTTCAGCTGAAAGATCAATATGTTACTTTCGGTTCCGGACTCGTATGTGACTAGCGTGCATGGCTGTCATTCCGAATACAGTGAGGCATCTTGGCGCCTCCAGGAGATCCCTCGTCGCGTTGCTCCGGATGACAGCGGGGTGGAAGCTGCCGTCACCTTCTTCACCAAACCGGTCACGACTTTGGCCGGCGGCGGCGCTGACACCTGAAACCAGACACCTGAAACCTCCAGTCGCCTTTCCTGATAACCGATAACCGATAACCGATAACTGGTAACTGGTAACAGTTTATCTTCGTCACCTTCGTTTTCTTCTGTAAAAATTATGGTCTCCAGTCTCAAGCTACTCGAACCGCACCCGCGGATCCACCACGGCGACGCAAAGGTCCGACAGGATGTTGCCGACGAGAAACAACAGCGACGAGACCACCAGGATCCCCAGCACCACCGGGTAATCGCGCTCCACCACGCTCTCGTAGCCCAGCAGCCCCATGCCGTTGATGTTGAACACCTTTTCGATGAGAAAGGACCCGGACACGATCACCGATACGTTGTTGCCGAAACTGGTGGCGATGGGAATCAGGCTGTTGCGCAAGGCATGGCGGAACACCGCCCGGCGAAACGGCAGCCCCTTGGCCACGGCGGTGCGCACGTAGTCGGCGGCCAGGTTGTCCATCAGGGTGTTTTTCATCAGCATCGTCATCACGGCAAAAGAGCCGGCCACGTAGGCGGTCAGCGGCAGCACCGTGTGCCAAAGGATGTCCACGATCTGCTCGCCGAGGGTCAGGTCGGGAAAATTGTCGCTGGTGAGTCCGCCGAGGGGGAAGACCTCCCACACCGAGGCCAGGAGGGTGAGCAGCAGAACCCCGATGACCCAACCGGGCACGGCGTAGCCCACAAAGACCACCACCGAGGTGGTGTTGTCGAAGCCGCTCTTGTGGCGCAACGCCTTGGCGATCCCCAGGGGAATGCACACGCCGTAGACCACCACCAGGGTCAGGATCCCGAAGTAGAGGGAGATGGGAATGCGCTCGGCGATCATCCGCCACACCGGGTCGTAGTAGCGGGTCGAGGTGCCCAGGTCTCCGCGCAGTACCTTGACCAGCCATTGGCCGTAGCTGACCAGCACCGGCTTGTCGAAGCCGTAGTAGGCCTTGAGCCGGGCGATCTGGTCGTCGGACAGCGGCTGGCGCTGCTCCGCCGCCCCAGAGGCCATCCCCAGGCTGCTTTGCATCTGGCGGGCCTGGACGATGATGCGCTCGATGGGGCCGCCGGGGACCATGCGGGTGATGACGAAGACCACCACCGTGATGCCCAGGAAAGTGGGGATGATCAGCAGCAGCCGACGGATGAAATAGGCCGTCATGGCGACTTCCTCGCAAGAAAACCGCGCAGGGCACGCGGTGTCATGGGCGCACGAACGCCTTCAACTTAGCTTAGCCGGAATGCCATTTCAAGCGCCCCCGTCAACCTCCTGCCATGGCGCCATCCCGTTGAATTTTTCGGAAACCCTCAGCCTTCCGCCATGGCCCCGGATCAAATCCGGGGTGGCGATCTGCTGAAGGATGCCGGAAGCTTACGAATCTAGAGCCTGGAATCTGAAATTTGGAACGCGCCGCCAGGCGCCTGGAATCCACGCAGCGGCAACGCTCCCAACGATCCAAGCGCTCCAAACGATGGGCAGCGTCGGCCGCCTTGACAAAGTCGACAGCGATCGCCATCATGCCGCCGGCACGCCAACCAAGAAAGGAAACTTCGCCGATGGCCCAACCCGACACCGCCATGACGCCCATTGAAGAGATCTCCGCCCGCACCACCGCCCTGCAGGCCCAACTTTGCCGCCTGGACCTCGACGGCGCGCTGCTGGCCCAGAACACGGACCTGTTCTATTTCAGCGGCACTCTCCAGCAGTCCCACCTCTACGTACCGGCCCAGGGCGAACCGGTGCTCATGGTGCGCAAGCACCTGCCCCGGGCCCAGGCCGAGTCGCCCCTTGAACGGATCGTCGCCCTGGGCAGCCCCAGGGAGATCCCCGCTCTCCTCCAGCGCTTCGGCCTCCCCTTGCCCAGGCGCCTGGGCCTGGAGCTGGACGTGCTGCCGGCCCAGCGCTACATAGGGCTTTGCCGCTTGCTGCCGGATGCTGAAATGATCGATATCAGCGACGCCGTGCGCCAGGTGCGGGCCGTCAAGTCGCCTTACGAGATCGAAAAAATCAAGGAGGCGGCCCGCCGCGCCGACGCGGTGCAGGCGGCGGTGCCCGGCCTGATCGAAGCGGGCATCAGCGAGGTGGCCCTGGCCGGGCGCATCGAGGCAGAGGCCCGCCGTCTCGGCCACCAGGGCGTGGTGCGGATGCGCCTGTGGGGCGCCGAGCTGTTCTACGGGCACCTGATGAGCGGGGCCAACGCCGCCGCCCCCAGCTTCCTGGCCTCGCCCACCGGCGGCCGCGGCCTTGGGCCGGCCGTGGCCCAGGGCCCCAGCCTGGCGCCGGTGGCCGCCGGGGTGCCGATTTTGGTGGACTACGTCTTCGCCTACGACGGCTACCTCGCCGACCAGACCCGCATCTACGTCATCGGCAAGCTGCCCGACACCCTGCGTCGGGCCCACGAAGCGATGATGACCCTCCAGGATGAGCTGGCCGGGCGCATACGCCCCGGGGCGGTGGCCGGCGACCTCTACCAATGGAGCCTGGAACGGGCCGCGAACCTCGGCTACAGCGAGCACTTCATGGGCACGACGGCCGACCGTATCCGTTTCGTCGGTCACGGTATCGGCCTGGAGCTGGACGAGTATCCGTTCCTGGCCCAAGGCCAGTCCATGGAACTGGTGGAAGGAATGATCGTGGCCCTGGAGCCCAAGCTGATCTTTCCGGAAATGGGCGTAGTGGGAATCGAAAACACCTGGCTGGTGACAGCGGACGGCGGACGGCGGCTGACCCAGCTGCCCGACGGGGTGGTGTCGGTGTAGCCAACGGCCGGAAACGGGCAGTAATCAGCTGGCAGCGGAGGGCATCGTGGGAAAAAACGGGAGTGAAGGGGCAATCTCCCCCCCCCACTCCCGCAAGTTGGTCTGGCGAAAGGGTGATAATCAGCGCTTGGAGAACTGGAACCGGGCGCGGGCGCCGCGCTGGCCGTACTTCTTGCGCTCCTTCTCGCGCGGGTCTCGCTTGACGAAGCCGGCCTTTTTCAACGGCAGGCGAAACTCGGGGTTTACTTCCATCAGGGCGCGGGTGATGCCGTGGCGGATGGCGCCGGCCTGACCGGTGATGCCACCGCCGCGCACGCTGATACGCACATCGTAGTCGCCCTGGGTATTGGTGATGCGAAACGGCTCCAGCAGCAGGATGCGGGCCGATTCCACCGGGAAATAGGCTTCGAGCGGTTTTTCGTTGACAATGATCTGGCCGCTGCCCGGCGCCAGCCAGGTGCGTGCGACGGCATTTTTTCTCTTTCCGGTGGCGTAAACGCTGTTTTGAAGATCCATGGTCTTTCTGCTCGGCAAAAAGCGGCTTGCGCCGGTTAATTCAACGACAAGGCTTCGGGCTCCTGGGCCTGGTGGGGATGGGCGCCGCCGCTGTAAACCTTGAGCTTCTTGAACAGCTTGCGCCCCAGGCGGTTCTTGGGCAGCATGCCCCGTACGGCGAAACGCACCAAGTCCTCGGGCCGCTTGGCCTTGAGCTTCTCGGCGGTGATGCGCTTGAGGCCGCCCATGTAACCGCTGTGACGGTAATAAGCCTTGTCTTTCCACTTGTTTCCGGTCATCACCACCTTGTCGGCGTTGATGACGATGATGCTGTCGCCCATGTCGGCATGGGGAGTGAACAAGGGGGAGTGCTTGCCCCGCAACCGGGCCGCCACCTGAGAGGCCAGCCGTCCGAGGACAAGGCCCTCGGCGTTCACGACATACCACTTGTTCGGGTTATCCCCTGCCTTGGCGCTGTAAGTGTACTTTTTCACGGTTCGACGCTCCTGATGCAATACTTCTGTGGTTCGGCAACGAATCAAGAGTTATTAAACGATGGGTGGCGGTTTGTCAAGGCAAAAACATGACCAAATTTGACAAGATCGCCTTCCGTCTTCTATAGATTCGGCTCTCCGCCGGGTTCCAGCGGATCAAGGCCACTGCCAAAACGAAAGTGCGGCCATGGACAGCGTAGAAATCGAAGTCAAGTTCTGGGTGCCTCGCCCCGAGGCCCTGGTCGAGCGGATCCTGGCCCTGGGCGCCGACGCCGGCGACCGGGTCTTCGAGTGCAACTGGATCTTCGACGATCCCGGCGGCAAGCTGACGGCTCGCGGCGAGCTGTTGCGCCTTCGCCAGGACACCGCCTGGAGGCTCACCTACAAGCTGCCGTGCCGGGAAGACGGCCAGTTCAAGGTTCGCCGGGAGATGGAGACAACCCTGGCCGACGGTGAGGTGTTGGCCGCGGTGTTTCGCGCCTTGGGCCTGGAATCGGTGCGCTGCTACGAAAAGTGGCGCCAGAGCTTTGACCTGGACGGTGCCCACCTGTGCCTGGACACCCTGCCTTTCGGTACTTTCCTCGAAATCGAAGGATCCGGGGAAAGGATCCAACGGGTGGCCGCCGACCTGGGCCTGCCCTGGCCCCGGCGCATCCTGGGCACCTACCTGGACCTTTTTCACATCGTCGCCGACGAGATGCGCCTAGCCTTTCACGATATCACCTTCGCCAATTTCGAGGGCCTGTCGATTGACCTTGCCGCCTGGCGCCACCTTTTCGAGGCCGGCGATACACCCGCTCCTGCCGTGGAATCGCCCACTCATCGTCCCCCCGGATTGGGATAACCAAATCGATCCGGAATTGGTCCTGGATTGCATCCCTCGATGAACTGTCGTTTCAGATGGCTGAAAAATGGCAGAATACTTTACGCGAAGACCGTAGCTTTTCCTGCCCCCCGGAAGAGGTGGTGGGGGAAGGCGGCCGCTTGGAGGTGCCGTCTTCTGTTGCCCTTCAGCGGGTTGAAACCTTCGGAGGGGGTGGCTGAATACGGAGCAGAATGCATTACTCGAAGGCCCTGCCGCCGGTGTCCGCCGGGCAGTCTTGTCCGGCGGCCCCCGGAAAGGATGGTGGGGAGTAGCGGCTGCCTGGAGGTGTCGTCTTCTGTTGCCCTTCAGCAGGTTGAAACCGTTGCATGGGTGGCCAGGGGATTGAGTTTTGACGCCGGCGAGCTGTTTGAGGCGCTTAGGGCGCGTTGGCCGCAACCGGACCGGGCTGGCGCCAGGGGGTGACCATGGCGCTTTTGCTTT
>Ga0190330_1000258_pt1 | contig 14710 bp, 12 predicted proteins | sample 48720434_MG_FD_161654 | JGI IMG/M metagenome (GOLD analysis project Ga0190330, IMG submission 161654) | Hydrothermal vent sediment bacterial communities from Southern Trench, Guaymas Basin, Mexico - 4872-04-3-4_MG | ecosystem: Environmental > Aquatic > Marine > Hydrothermal vents > Sediment ...
AGGTACTGTTGCGACCATAAAATTCACTACAACTACCCCGCATGCGACAACGGTTTCGCGTAGATATACAATTGGGGGTAATTGTATATCTACGTGACAACGGTTTCGCGTAGATATATAATTGGGGGTAATTGTATATCTACGTGACAACGGTTTCGCGTAGATATATAATTGGGGGTACTTGTATATCTACGTGAGACCGTCCTCACTTACGCAACAATTATGGCTTAGTGCCGGCGCGGCAATGGGGTATCATATATAGCTCGCCACATGCCACCCCCCAAGCGCGGCATTGGCGCGCGGTAATGGGTATCATATATAGCTCGCCACGTACCACCCAGGCGCGGCATTGGCGCGCGGTAATGGGTATCATATTAGACCGTAGAAGCTAGTGGGCTTATATACAACAACTATGACTCGGCACGGACCTAGATATGGAGAGCCGGGCATTGAACAACAGGTATGGGACCTTGCTGAGATAATACATGGTAAGGATAAGCAACTGGTTCGTCGCGACCCCATGGGAAAGATCATCCGCAGAGAGTCATACGGGAAAGAGGTAGAGACTGGAGGATGGACAATAGACCATATCATACCCAAACGTCGGGGAGGCTCAGATTATCTTAACAACCTTCAGGCCTATAACATCCCAGGTAGTCACATGAATGGCAGCTCATGCGTTAAGCCCTCTCGGTATAACCCACATTGGGCTCTACCCCCCGCGGCTCTCCACTATTAGACCTCCATACACTCTAAGCAACGGCCACGATGCGCACGGGTAATACTATGGTACGTCTTACTGACGCCGAACGCCTCGAGGTGTGGTTACGCCGCGGTCGCGATCTGCTATATGTAATCCAAGCAGAGGTGGTAACGGTTAGATACAAACCCTCTTCCAATTGGCCTAGGCGCGGATGTCAGTATTATGTAGACCACACAGGACCCTACACTGACCGGTCCATAATTCCACTCCCTTCAGGTATGCCTGTGACACACGCGCTCGCGGCGATCTCCATGGAACCCGTGTACTTTGATCGCTATATGCAGAGCCAAGGTTGATAACCTAGACCCGCTAGCTTGTACACAAGCTAACCATTTTTGGGACCTGACCAAAAAGATGTGGGACCGACCACCTCGCGCCGGGCCTGCCCTGGAGTGCGCCTGGCCTGCCCTGGAGTGCCCCTGGCTCCCAGGGCGCGCGCCAGTCTATGTCCCGAGGGGCAAAGCGTGGGTTTTGTGAAAGGTGGCAAATGTTATACAATCACGCTAGGACATTTGCCACTTTTCACACTTGCCTCTGGGACCGGCCCTGGGCCCCGGGGCGCCGATCGGACTAGTTTTCGCGATTCTATGGCCGCGTTTTTAGTCTATTTAATTGTTGTCATCGGGTGTCCTGCCCTGGACCGTCCCTGGCTCCCAGGGCGCGCGCCAGTCTATGTCCCGAGGGGCAAAGCGTGGGTTTTGTGAAAGGTGGCAAATGTTATACAATCACGCTAGGACATTTGCCACTTTTCACACTTGCCTCTGGGACCGGCCCTGGGCCCCGGGGCGCCGATCGGACTAGTTTTCGCGATTCTATGGCCGCGTTTGTTGTTTTGGGCCCAACCCTACGTTAATTGTTGTCGTCGCCACACTCGTCAAGGAAGTCAAGTTAGAGATTCTCCTCGCTTGGGCATATAGCTATAATGGACGACAACCCATATGGACTCGACGTGCCTGAGGAGTTTGACTTCTCCTCCCTATCACAGCCCGCCCTCCCACCACCACTCGACGTGTGCCCCAACTGTATTTGCCAGATGGACGTTCGCGGATTCGAGTATATCTGCCCCTCATGCGGCCATGTCTCGGAAGAGATCTACTATGAAGAGAATACGACATGGGCCCTACCCCCCCTCAGGGTTGTGGGTTCGAATAGCGCCTACTACCAACGGGATCTCGATCGTAGCTCCGTACCAGATACGGCTGAGGCGCGGCGCGCTCGTATGAGGTGTGAGCTTCGGGCGTATAACGAGGCACATCGCGAGCGGGGATATAATATGTTTCCCACCAACGTCCTCGAGGCCGCGATAGATATCTACAGCCAAGTTCCCGGCGTACACCGCTGTAAGAGAAAGCGGGCGCTCTTAGCCGCAGCACTGACCCGCGCTGGGGTCAACTACAACTTCAACCGCGAGGCCCGTGAGATTCTCGACTTCGTACAACTAATGGGTAGGGGGGTCTCACCTGGGAAGACTGTCCTTCGCACCGTCTTAGCCGACCAGCCCCTAACCGCTCTTATCACATCCCATGCAGCAACGGCTTGTATCAGGTTTGGGTTGAAAGAGGGATCGGCGACGCAGAAGGCCGTAGAGGCGGTCGTAGCTATCATGGTGCGGAAAAATATTGGCACTGCTCACCTTCTCCGCACCAAGACAATCGCAGCAACGTATGAAGTGTTCTGTCGCGCGTATGTGAACCCACCCCTCCACGTCTTTGTGCGGGTATGTAAGCTTAGCCGGGGGTCCGTCGTTGTCGTTGCGAAGGTGTTATCTGCATACCACTCGCACTTTCAAGCAACGTACGCGCTACACGGTCTCTGCTCGACTAAAGAGATTCCGCATAAAAGGCCGGGCGTCTTGCCGGTCGCCCTCGGGTAGGGTAAGCTCCAGTATAATCTCGTTGATCAGAGATCGGCAGCATCGGTGCGCGGCACGGGCATTGGCCCGGTTTGCGGCTACCGAGAATGCTCGGTTGATGAACAACAGAGCTGCGATCAGAAACTCACCAGCCGCCACCACACGATCGTCGATGGTGGTCGTGAGGTGCTCGGATCCGGATATCATAGCGATACACCCGGCGATGTAAATGGTGACGTTCTCGATCCACCACGCCCTACGCTCTCTTTTGGCGTGTTTCTTTTCTTTGGTTTTAAGTTCCACCAGTAGTTTTTCCGCGAGGGCCTGGAACCCATCGGACCAGCTGGATCCGTCGATACTTTCCATTTACAATACACTAGCCATTACTTCAAAAGGCCGACTTGGTTTTACTAAGATCTTTGTATCGATTGCTGGATATCTAACCGATAGGGACACCGCGGACCCAGACCGCGAAGGCCAGGGAGTATTGGACGGAAGGTGCACCAACAACGTCTCGCCATATGCGGCAGAGATTGGTAGGGTAACCACACCCCCCTCCCTGAACTCGAGGTTCTGAGAGACTGCTCCGAGCGTAGGGTTTATCTGGAATGGGCCGTGACTGCCGCCCGCGAGAATTGTGGTGACTGGTAGGCCGCCCGTCCACAGCGCGCTGGCGTTGGATCCAAAAGCGAATGTAACACTACCAGCCGTCGGGTTGTGGATGTAGTATCCAGAACTCCGCTTTTCCCAGATGGGTAGTGGGTTGAGTGTAAGCGGGTATGCCGCAGCGATTCCCGAGTTGGCGAGAGAGACAACCTGAGCTCCACTCGCGGGGAGTGTGGAGTCGAATGTTATAGTCTGTGGGCCCCCACCCTCGGCGGCCACATCGATGGTCCACGTATTGGTGGAGATTATTGGGGAGATGGAGGCGGCAAGCACTGGGTATCCGATTGTGAGCAACGTCGCGTCCTCCACGACCGTATCTAAGAACCCCACATCAGATCGGAATGTTATAGTAATCAGTACCATTCTGTTGAACTTATAAGGCCTTGTATCTATACATCTAACATGGCACTGATATCAAAGGTTGGATCAGGGGATATCACCCTTGACACTATCGCCAACGTTGATGGATTTGACAACGCCCTGGCCGGGACCCCGTATGCGCTTCTACGAGCGCGTGTGGGCACGGCATACAAACCCATCTCGGCCACTGCCGCCATCGCGCTCGACCCGGACGGTGGCCTAGGTCTAAACCCCAGCGACCAGCTCCAGATAAAGGTAGACAACACGTCTGGCGACCCAGGGCTGGACCTCTCGTCTGATGGCGTTGAGGTTGTTGGTCGGGTAAAAACCGCGGGCGATGCTATGACGGGAGACCTAGTGATGCACGCCCCTATATCGATGAATAATAATTTCGTCGGTGGAGTACGCGATCCCGCAGCTCCTCAAGACGCGGCCACAAAGGCCTACGTGGATTCCAGTAGTGGGGGTACCACCATTCTAACCTTCGACTATGAAGAAATTCGGTTTGATGGGGCCATGGGACTACCATCCAGCGACATCAACGGCAACTGGACTTTGGGTGGTGATGTGTCGAGACTCCCCGAGTCCATACTTGATCAATCCGTCATACGACTAACCGATAACGCCCCCGCCTTTGTATCTAGCGCCAGGAAATCTCTGACTGTGCAGAATTGGCAAGATTTGTTCGACTATGGAGGCAGCCTTAGGTGGAAGGGTCGATGTAGCGCAAGTGCTGGAACTAATGGGGGGGCGTTCTGGGTGGGGTGTGATGTCCCAGACTCCCCCGTGGTTGGAGAAACAGAGTCTCGGCGCTATATAGTTTTCTTTGCAAACCCTCTCGCCGCCGGCATCCTGAATATTAAAAATGCGGGCGCCACCAGCATAGCCACCGGTATTAGTGCCACGGATCAGTATACCGTAATTGAGGTGCAGATCCCTCCGGGTTTGGGAACGGCGTCGCTCTATATTAATGGAATACTGTCTTCACTACCAATTCCATATGCATCTTCGTCCGTTGAAACCACAGAAGTTATTGTGTCATCCGGATCAGTGGGTGGGACTCTCCGGACGTCCTACGTGGCCGATTTCGGGATTATTATTTATAAGGACTCCCCACTGAGAACGATCGTCACTCCAAACATAGGAACGCGTGTTATAGTCCCATGGGGGCCTCGAACATACATAATAAAGGCTGCCGAGATCGTCACTACAGTTCCCGTTGGAATTACCTTTGAGCTATGGGCCAATAATGTCGGGGGCACTATAGAATTCACGCAGGAGAACCTTCTAAACCCCCGGATGTCCTTTGATGGCAGGATCTCCAAAATATATAACATATCCAGCCCAATGGTCCTTCACGCGGTGCAAACATCACGAGACACCCCCAGGATCACATTCTCACACGACGTCGGATCTTACTTCCACGCCTTGAGCCACCCAACGGAAGGCGGGAGTAGATATACCTCCTCCTCTGTAACCATGGAACACACTGGGGTGCTCACGGTGGACGCCACCGAGTGGAGCATGGGTGCGAGCGGAACTGGAACCGCTATGGAACATTCGGGTTATATCTCACAGACTCCAACCCGAATTATCTCAGGCGCCCTCTCAGTCGCCTCTAGCAATACCGGCGCCATGGTTGAGGAAGTTTCTGTAAGTATAATCATCGACGGTGTAACTACGCCATACTTTATCCTAAAGTTGCTGGACGAATACTCGGGCGTAACCACCTTCCCAGCCCCCATTTACGTGCCGCCGGGTGGGGTGGTGGCGATCACCACACGAACCAACCTTACCTCCAGCATCGTCACCGGGCACGTTACCCTACAGATGATTTCTCTCGTGTAACCCAAGCCCTCGCGACCAATATCGTTATATAACAGCTATGTTAGATACATGGAACATCACATATACGAATCATGTCAGGTGAAGTAAGACATAGCGCAATCTCTGCCAACGGGCCAGTTTCGACTGGGATCGTGGCCGGGTCCGAACGTGAGGGGACCACCCAAGCCGATACCATCGGCGCCAGGCTGACTCCGTCCATGACGAGATCCTTTGTGTTGAATGAGCTTAACTTTGACAACGCACTGGTTCCCGGATCGGTATTCCTCAACATGCGGTGTAAGGCCAAGACGAGCGCTGGAGCAGACGTCGGAACCAACGACCCCATCGCTCTCATCGAAGAATGTTCCAGTCTCGCATTCAGGAGCCTCGAGCTCAAGCTGAATACGGTGACCGTCTCGCGTATGGAGCGCGCAGACGTCGTGCGTAACGTCGTCGATCGGGTTGTCACTAGTGCGCTGCTCTCGGTGGCAGGTTACCGCCAGCTCAATTCGGATAATGAAATTACCCGTACTGTGAATAACCCCCCTACCGCCGACATCTTCAAACATGACATGATCGTTGGTGGGAAGTCCTTCCTGCTCACTCGACCCCTAGACGATCTCCCGTTCTTTGCAGAGGGAGATGCCTACCTTCCAGGGTGGAACACGGTTAACCTCAAGGTGACTACAACTTCCGACCCACAGAACCTGTTCCGAACGGATAATACGATCGCCGACGCTCCATATCTGTACGTGGAAGAGATGTTCATCACATACACGACCGTGATGATGGAGCCCGAGGAAGCGTCCAAGCTATTGGCGGCAGCAAACGCCGGCCAGGCATCGTTCGGCACGCTCGAGTGGGGCGAACAGGCACTAACTCCACAAATTCCAGCCGGGGCCACCAGCTGGAAGAGCTCCGTGGCCGCGGTGTTTGATGTGGTTCCCAACATGGTGCTCTTAGCCATGTTTCCCACAGAAACGTTCAATCCCCCGGCGGATAGCTTCAAGACCGCCCTGCACCCCATGGTCCGCAGCTGGGCCAACATTTCGGAGGTTGGGTTCAAGTCCGGGGCAACCCCCATACAGACTTACGCCCGAACCAATGGGGTTGGAGGAAAGATGGAGATACTAAACGGGCTCACGAAAATGATCGACCAGAACGCGGGGATTAGTGGTAGTTCGTCGGGGATTCGGGCCAAGACGGTGGTAGAGCCCCACGTGTTTATGGAAGAACCCGGAACGGCCCTAATCCCGCTGGTTTACAAGAACTGGGGAAGTAGAGAAGATGTTCGATCGAGGAGTCTCTCCCTCAACGCGTATACCGCCATGAACGATCTCCCCGGCGGTGCGCCCCTCGAGGTAACACCTCACATGATATCCGTGACTCGAGTCCGATGGAACCTGGCCCCACAGGCATTGGCTACCCATAAAACCCCAGGGCTTCGTATTGAATAAACGCGAGCTATACAAAATACATCATGTATATCGACTGGCCCGTGCGGATGATAGTCATTGGGGGTTCTTCCACCGGTAAGACCTCTCTACTCCGAACAGCGATCCTCCGAGGTGAGTTTGGGCGCCGACCCGAACTTAACATTATTGTTATGTCTCCCTCGGAACAAAGTCTCCAGCAAGTCATCTGGACAGACCTCGAGTCACGTGGGTTTAGCATTCAACGAATCGCGTGTGATATGCGATCCAAGGTGCGAGAACAGCCGCTATTCCAGGCCCGCGCGCCCTCTGAAGACAAGCGGCGCCGGCTCGTGATTATAGACGACGCGGATCAAGTGGGTTCTATGCACGTGCCCATATCAACTCCCCTCGGGCGCACATCCCAGAATGGAAAGCAGTTCATAACCGAGCTGTTTGGTACGGAGAGTCACCACACCGATACTGGTTGTATCGTCGTATCTCACAAGCTCAACATAGGAGTGCCAGCCATTCGCAACAGCGCCAACCACGTGGTACTCACCGCCCTATCTCCCGACGAGCTGAAACGAGTTGTAAAGAACTATGCGCTCAGCCCCATCGAAATATCCACGATCCGGAGGGCACATGAGAACCCCGCGCAGATTGCAGAGTGTGCGCCCACCGGCCGATTTTGTATCCCGAGTGGGGAGTGCCGCAATTATAATCACGTAGTACTGCTAACCTCGCCAATGGTAGACTCTCGAGGAGTTCCACTGCCGCGGATTTGGAGGTTTGGTGATAAGGCCTCATCTCCCGTTGGTATTGAACAAGTGAAACCTCCTACATAAAATGGCCGCTACATCAGCTATTATCGGTGGAATTACTGCGGGGGTTAGTGCCCTAGTCTCTGTAATTTCCTCCGCTCTCAATGCGGCTGCGCGCGCCGAAAAGGTGCGACAGGTACGCGTGCAACAGGCTGGTCTAGAACGGGCCGCGCGGCTGACATCGGCAGCACACCCCCCATACTACTATAAGACATTGAAAGCACGCGCTGATGCCTTTAAGGTCATACCTGAGGCTTATACGGTCCATGGAATAAAAGCCGCGATGAATAGTGGGGTCATCCCCACTGGCTATGCGCTATCCCAACTGGAGGAGATCGGGTTCAAGTATGAGGTCGCTAACTACAGGCGCGCGGCGGATAAAACAGCAAAGGAGGCGATCAACTCATTCGCGTCCTTTATGGAGACACTAATCGGTGTACTAACCGACGCTATAACCGGCGACGATAGCGACCTCCGCAATACAGCGCGCGCCGCCCGGGTTACGAAGGACATGATTGATAAGTTCACCAAGTTCGTAGCTACCACCCGCGCCGGAGAACACTCCGAATCAACATTCAATGCAACCATCCGAATCCTCCAGGGCCTACTTACTCGCCTCGGTATAGAACAGGATCGGCAAGATGCTCTGGGCCAGCTGCAAGCTAAGATCGGGGCCGCTGAGGAAAAGGAACTTGGTGTTGTGCAGGCGCTCGCGGCTCGCTTTGTCACCCAGGGGTTCTAGTGTTGAACATTGGGAACGTATAAGTTATACAATGTCTGATCCATCTACCACACCAACAGGCGAGGTGACAGATGTGAGGGAGGCACTCCCCGAGGCGCCAGTGGCGCTTGTAGCGCCCACGGACCTCTGGGGCGAGCGAATGGTCGCAGGTTTGGATAGGATGAACGAGCAGCATAATGCGCTACTGAAACTACTATCCGAACAACATGAGAAGGTGATGTCTTCACATACCGCGGGCGCCCCAAAACTAATGGCGCGAATTGGGGAGAGTGTCGACCAGCTCGAAGCCACGATCAAGAAAACGGACGCCAAACTACCTAGCCAGGTTCTTGAGTATAACGTATTGAACCCATATAACTACGTAAGAAAATGACAACCCTAACACCTCAAGACATCAGCACCGCTGGCGGCTTTGGGGGAAAGATTGCCTCCCTCATCCAATCCGGATTCACCCTCGGTCAGTCCATTGAGAATCTAATTAATGCTTCTGGTGACCCTACAACCTCCCGCGACTCCCTGAAGGCGAGCAGAGATAGGCGGCTGACCTTGGGATTGGTGGATATCGGGAGCACGAGGGATGGGAAAAACCCCCTAGGAACTGACGGAGATTTGCCCGTCCCTGGGTTGGCTAAGTTTTTGTATCTTCCTGGTAATCACAAGAACAACCACAAGCTGGCTAAGGATATAACAGACGGGAAGTTCACCAACTACCTTCTAGATAGTGTGCCCCTGAAATATCCACAACTCGTCCAAGCAAGACAAGAGCACTATGGTAACAACCCGGTGATGCTAATTCGCAAAGAGCTTGTCAGGCGCGGCGATATCCCAGCATACTATTCCGCAGAGAATATCAGGAATATAATCAACCCGTCCATCGGGATTGGAAAGCCTAAGCTCCCTGTGGGGTGGAACGCTATCGTTGCTGTCCGACAGGGATTCGCCAATGAAATCAGAGTGGCTATGGGGCGCCTACACACCTCCGACCTTGCTACCCGCGGCGCTGATCTCCAAGACCGTAAGATCCTGGCACTGAGAGTGAAGAACGCAGCGCTCCTCGCCCATGAGTCCGGGCGGGTCGAAGACGCCGTCCGGCGGATTGAGGGGAATCTTCCAGTTGGGATAGGGCGCCCACCCTAGTTAGACACATGTGACCATAGCTAATACAGCAAGATGATTGATGTACGCAAATTCATAGCTGCAGTTCCCCCAACCGCAACGGCCGAAGAGGGGGCCCAATACCTCGAGGACAACCCCGAGCTGGTGGCACGTATCGCCAATCGCCACGCCACAACCCAGAGCCGTGGCCGCCTCCTAATGAAAGAGCAGCGGTACCCGCTCCACCTAATCGCTACCCTCCTACCCACAACTTCCCCAGGGGCGGCTACTTGGAGGGGTTTCACCAAACCAGTTCGGGATGCTGTGGAAAAAGCGGTTGGTGATGTGGACGAGAAGTGGTCTATCCCCATGGCAAGCGCTGCCGCAGATGTGATTGTCGCTCACTACGCTAATCCATCAACGGCGGCCAAGACCCTCGCCCACCTCCGCGCCATTCTACGCAATAAAGAGCATGGCGATGATGTGATATATGCCACCATCCGCCCTAAAGTATCCGCCGCACACAACAAGCGAGTGGTAGGGCAACGGTTGAAACTAAAGGCCAAGTCGGTCACACCCATTACTGGTGAAGACATTGAGCCAAAGGACGAGTCGGTCACACCCATTACTGGTGAAGACATTGAGCCAAAGGACGAGTCGGTCACACCCATTACTGGTGAAGACGTTGAGCCAAAGGCCAAGTCGGTCACACCCGCTACTGGTGAAGACATTGAGCCAATGGACGAGGAACCAAAAATTTAGTCCCATTTAAAAAAAAGCTTTTTTCCCAATCATGTGGAGCTTTTTTGTAGTACTACAAAATACCAAATTAGACAAATGCAACCCAAAGACATATACACTCAAAATGCAGTCCGTACGCAACTATATGTTGAGTGTTCTCCCAACCGCCCCTCTCCAAGAGACTGTGGACTATATGACCACCGACGCAGCACCAGTACTTGCTAGTGCCTCGACCCGTTCACGGGCCCGCGCTCTATTAGCAGCAGCCCATTACTCGCAGGAGAGCATAGAAGTAGTCATACCTCTGCTCAAAACTGGCCGCCCCGCAAAGATTGGTGCACTCGCCAGGCCCGCACAGCAGGCCGTGGATGAGGTGCGCAATGGCAACGCCTGGGACACCATAACCGCAGGAGCAGCAGCAGATGCGATTGTCGCCCTCTACCCAAAGCCCACAACCGCGGCCTGCGCCCTCACCAACCTCCGCAAGAACCTGCGCGCCGACGGGTGCGCCGATGAAGTGGTCCAGGCAACTTTCAGACCCGACACCACCCGGGCCCACAACCAAGAATGTGAGAAGTCTAACAACCGCCGGATTGTCGATGGCTTGGACATTCCCGAGCCATTTCGGGACGTCGAGTCCTTAGCTGGCCGCGTAGACGCCTACGAGGGGAGCGCCCCTACAGGACAAACCGCCGCCGACTTCCTCGTCGTATTCTCGGCCCGGCCCGGCGAGGCCGAGTCCATCCACGTCGGACCGAACGGTGGGATTTGTGGGGTGCTGAAGAAGCGTGGGGTTGAGGAAGAGTTTCCCATCGTATCCGCGATCTCCAAGGAGAAGGCGCACGCCTTCCTCCATCAATGGCGAACCACTCCAGAGAAGGAGCGTCGGGGCGCGATGAACGACCTAACCGGCCTTGTACACGAGTGGGGCATCCAACGTCGGGACCTCAGAGCAATTGGGGCCCACTTAGCAGTTGGGGCCCACGCTCCAGCAAACGCCGGCCAAGCAGATAAACTACGGATCGCCGCGCTCCGCCATGCCACGCCAAAAACCCGCGCCGTAGATCACTACACCCGAGTGAATACCGTCGATCCTATGGACCACTACCTCGACACACTACTTCTACCCACGGTCGAGGGTGAGGATGTCCCAGTTGCCCCGGTTGCCCCGGTTGCCCCGGTTGCCCCGGTTACCCCGGTTACCCCGGTTACTCCGGCTGTCCCGGTTACCCCGGTTACCCTGGTTGCCCCGGTTGCCCCGGTTGCCCCGGTTACTCCGGTTACTCCGGATACTCCGGCCAAGCAGTACTTCGGCCCGTTCAATAAACAAGCACCGGCCATGGAAGCCGCACCGTTTGTTGTAATGGTAGATCGCAAAGAGTTCTACTCGTTCCCAACCATAACAAGCCGAGCGGACTTCCTAGAAGCTAACCTCCACCGCGAGATCATCGAGAAGATCGATTGCTCCAAGCCGTACCGCGCAGTCATAGACTTCGACGGTCCCCCATGTATGGATATAACAGATGTTGCGGAGGTGGTCTCAGCATTCACGCGGGCCGCCACCGCACTGGGCATACCCACACCCAAACCAACCGCGGCGTGTGGTTTCCGCAAGGACAAGTCGAGTGCCCATCTACTTGCGGTGGGGTGGCAGACAGAAAATGGGCGCGCGTTTGCAAAGCTAGTACAAGAACAAGCACCAGAGCGGCTGCGTAAATATATAGATGTCAAGGCATCCGGCGCAGCAACCACCTTCGGGTTACGACTACCCAAGTGCCCAAAGCTCGGCGTAGACGATGCCCGGCTCCAATGCAAGGGCTCCATCGCGGACTGGTGTCTACAAGGAGTGGTCGAAGGCAACGTATACGGGCCGCCTCGCGAGCAAGAGGTGGAGAGGGTGATGGTGGCACCATGCGCAGCGCTCGAGATATTCAAAGCGCGGATCGCGAAGAAGTTTCCACAGTTCGCTCCGGATATCGGTAACCGATATACTAGAATATCGAGATCGTTATGCATCAGCTGTGATCGAGTGCACGAGACTGACGGCGCATATATTCGCGGAGGCCCTTCGGCATTATGGTTCAACTGCCGGCGTGCGGTGATGGGCGCCCCAGCGCTTGATATGATAGCGCTGGGTAGAGGGCCCCCAGACCTCCACGAGATAATACTTCATCCAGATGTGGTGGCCAACCAACGATATAACAGCGACGCCTTCCACCCCCAAGTGGTAAGCGCCGACGACCTATATCTACGAGCTGCGTGGAAGACGGGCAAGACTGTAATGTTGGGCGAGGTGGTCCGCAGCTCTAAGCGGGTCTTGATCCTAACATGTCGGAAGACACTGTCCACCTCGCTATGTATAGAGTTCAACGCCACCGACTATAGAAAGATCAAAGGGGTATTCGATGATACGGCCATAGCGCGCCGCCCGGTTAGCGCCTGGCAGGTGGAGAGCTTACACCGGATTCCCAGCGACGTCGCCCCATTCGACTTAATCGTTGTAGACGAACCGGCAGCACTAATTGCCCACATATTCCAACCGAGGTCCAGCCGCGCCGCGCATATAGGACTCTCTAAGGCTGGGGTATTTATCCAGACCGCGAAGCGCATCATCGTAGCAGATAACGATCTCACGGGTGCACATGTAGAGGCGTTCAAGTCCATTCGCCAGGGAATGACATCACGGGTACTCGTAAATGATTACAAGAGCTGGGAAGGATTGGAAGTCACCACTTGGAATGGGTGGGCAGCGCCGACTGAGGTTCGGAGCCGACTGTTCGAGTTCCTGGACGGTCAGAAGCGTAGACGCGATGCGCATCAGGACTGGCGCGGGGCCGTGGTTCCATGCCACTCCATCAAGGTAGCCGACGGACTTGCTCTAGAGGCTAGAGCCAAATATGGGGAAGGTGCGGTGAAGCTGTACACCTCTGAGACCGACGACGAGGCAAAGGAACGAGACTTCAAGGATCCCGCGGCGGCGTGGGGCAACGTAGCGGTCGTTATCTATACCAGCACGGTATCGGTGGGAGTAAGCGCGGTTACGCCTCACATCACAGAAGCATTCGCCTTCTTCTCCAGCAACAACGCGGCAGCCCAACAGTCAGCGCAAATGATATTCCGGTGCCGATGCTTGCAGCGGGTATCGATATCATTCCATGGGCAAGCTATCTATGGCTTACCGCAGACGCCCACCGCTCTATACACGTGGGCCACACTCGCGAAGAACCGATCATCTATACCAGATGAATTCAGGGGAGACCACGTCCCCACAATCAAAGAGAATACCCAGGAAGATCCTACGGCGCTCTCTAAGGCAATCAACGACACATTCGAGGGGCGATTGTGGGTTTGCAACCAGATGGACCGATATCGATCGGCTGCCGCGTTCCTACACAACCTACATCGTAGACTAGAGGCTGCCGGATGTGTAGTAACAACTATAGATGCCGGGGGGACAGTGGATGTTGCCGCGGCAAGCATGGGGATAGGCGTACCAGAGCTTAGGGAAAGTCGAGATGCGGCGGCGCTCAACATAGACCAGGCCGCGTTCAACCAGGCGCTGGTGGCGGCAAAGGAATACCTCACCACACGGGACGAGTATGAAGGCGAAGAATCCCTGGAGGTGGACCGCCCACTAACCGCGGAGGAACACCAAGGCCGCCGAGCACTCTTCGCAGTGAATACCTATAGCAGCAGGGGCGGCCTGGACCTACGTGAAATTGAGGAACTAACCGACGTCGCGCGGGCGGCCTGGTTACAATATCACGGGACCCCCAAACGGCAAGAGGCATACACGAACCTTACCCGGGTGATTAGGGGAAATCCCAAGTTCATGCCCTGCCGAGACACGGCCATCGTGGGCGAGGCTGAGATACAAACACTGGTGCGACAGGTGTTTGCGGTGGTAGGTCTAGACCCAAACATTGGGGCAAACCAATGGTTCGCTGCAGATATTGTGCGGAATCCGTCGCCAACTCTACGGGACGTACTGGACGACATCAACAAACATGGACTACGAGTGTTTGGAGATACACACATGGTAAGGCGCCGGCGGGGCCTGGCTAAGGGACTAACCCCAGCAAAAGTAATAGGAACGCTGGGGGTAGCGTTCTCGTATGTGGGGGCATCACTGGTACCTGAACATGATAGTCGGCGGATCGCAACCAGGTACCGGCTCCAATGGCAATGGAGGACGGCGGCGGGGGGAGATCCCCCACCAAGTCCCATGCCGAGTCACCCACTACCATTAGAAGAGAACCGCGGCAGAGTCCCGCGGGCGCAGGGCCCGCCGACATACGAAGAGATGCCGGGGTTGGTTGACTTCCTTGACGAGTGTGGCGACGACAACAATTAACGTAGGGTTGGGCCCAAAACAACAAACGCGGCCATAGAATCGCGAAAACTAGTCCGATCGGCGCCCCGGGGCCC
>Ga0190330_1000291_pt1 | contig 13991 bp, 17 predicted proteins | sample 48720434_MG_FD_161654 | JGI IMG/M metagenome (GOLD analysis project Ga0190330, IMG submission 161654) | Hydrothermal vent sediment bacterial communities from Southern Trench, Guaymas Basin, Mexico - 4872-04-3-4_MG | ecosystem: Environmental > Aquatic > Marine > Hydrothermal vents > Sediment ...
CCCACTATTTACTTAATCCCCCTTACAGGGATTTTAATGAAATATTAAACATAATAATAATACCGTCTGCCTTCCAGCTTTCGTTTTACCCTGCCCTGCCTGTGCAGGGTTTTCAGCATATTCTGTACAGTAATCTGTGAAAAACCCGTGCGCTGCGCAAGGGCGTAAGAAGTCAATGGAAACGGATAATTGTTGTGGATGATCCGATATAATTGTTCGAATCTTCTCCTTCTGTTGGGAGTAGAATATCTTCCCATAACCAATTTCAGAACTCGCAAATATTTAAAGGTTTCGGTCGGATTTGGGTTTTTCATGGGGATGTCAGAGTGTGGTAGGGCGCAAGGGTTGCGCCCTTTTGGTTCACTCTTTTGCCTTAACTACTGTCGAAGCGTCAAGAACCTCAAGAGTATAGTTTCTTGCGAAACCTTCACCCGTAGGCGTTATCTTGAACGCTTTTGTTGTGTAGTCTGCGTCGCACAAGTGTGGTTTAAGCAGAGATATAAGTCGCTTGCTAGTAATTGACGCAATCTTTGGGTTGTCTTTCAAATCCTCGCCATCTTGATTCACAACATTCAGCACGAGTGCGGGGACTTTCTTTACTTCGTTTGTCTGCGGGTCCTTTACTTCATTTTCCTTATCTATCTTTGCTTCTGAAAAAACCAATGTTATTGGCTTTCCACTCTCAAATTTGATGAATTCACCTTCGAATACACCAAAGTCGTCTTCTTTTAACACGTTTACCACCTTCTTTTTGTTTCTTTGTTTTTCTTCGCTTTTCGTTTCTTTATTTTGTGTTTCGAAACCATTCATGTTTTTTATATTTTCTCTAATTACATCTTCGCTGACACTATAATGCTTCGCAAGGAATTCAATCGGTACATTTGGGTTGGTTGCTCCGACGGTTTTAAGCATATTTTTGATTTCCATGTAGGAGTTCTCAAAGTTTGGTAGATTCATTTTTTAGCGCCCCTCGTCTTTTTCTCAAATAATGGATCTATGCCCATTTCATGTTTTTCTTCCTTTTTGTATATGCTTTTTTGTATGTACTTTTGAAGTATTCCACCACGCTTCGCAATCATAACCAACAACACAAAAAACACAAAAAAAAGAAACAGAAAAAAATAATCATTTTCGTTTTCAATTTTTTCTACAAAAACAGCAGGCGGTTCAGTTGGTTCACACCACCCAGATTCATTTGGTAATTCGCTGGGTGGCGTTTTGTTCGTTGGTTCTTCAATGTCCTTTGGGATGTGCGTGTCATTTGTGTCTTTTGTGTCCTTTTTGAGTTTGTGAATGATTATAGTGCAAGGATGATAATGAGATGAACTCCGATGTTTTTCTGAAAAAGATAGCAAGCTCAAAGAATAATTGATTGTATCCGGGGCAACAGAAATCGCAGGTTGTAATAGAAAATCTACACTATGTTCCCCTGTATTGACAAATATATCGCAACTTTCCAAAAAGTTATTCTCATGTATCAACTCTGTACAGTTGGTGAGCCGAACCCCGTCAAAATCAAGATAATGCAAAGGATAATCTTCCATGTTTTCAGAAAAATTATTGCCTGCAACCATTTCAAGAACCAAAACAGATTGTGCAGGAGATGAATATTCAATTGTGTATGTTGCTGTTGATAATGTTCCGCCAGTTATATTCTGTAGCAAGGCATCAGCTAACACAAAGCTTGTTGGCTCTGCATAGGTCATTGGTGCTAAAAGAACCAAAAACGCCAAAATTAAAAGTTTATTTGTTGTCATACATTTCTCCACCATACATTTCTCCACGCTTGAAAAATAAAAAAAGGAAGCCGAAGCTTCCTGAAATTTCAATTTTATACGGCCTGTGGGATGATGTTTGTTGTTACATTATATTCACCCGGCACTGAAGCTACATCGAATGTATTTACGATGTTGAACTCAAGTTCCATGTCAGGATACAATATCAAGTTTCCATCCGCATTGTATTGTATGAGTTCTGTTTCATAGTAGAAATCAGCCATTTGTGACCAATCAAGACTACCATCACTATTTATTGCGCCTGTTGGAACATACCATATTTTTGCACCATTGCACATTTTGTATCCATCAGACTCACAGTAGTCATACAGACCTACGCCATCTCTGTTTTTATCTGTATCGTATGGTAAGTTTCCTACAACATCGTCAATAAGTATGGCTTTTGCAGGGTTATTAAACCTGTCTTCGTGGTCTGCATAGTAGATAAGAGTATACCCATCTATTGCATTGTTGGTGACTACTGCATCAAACTCTTCACCAACAATTGTATATTCGACTTCAATCCTGTCTTCCATGTCTGTTATTGGATTCCAGTTTTCATCCTTCTGCGATAGGTATATAATACCTGTATATTTGGTATCCATTTCATCAGCACTCTCGCCTGTTCTTGTAGTCGTAACCACAACACCCGCAGAGACATCAGCTTGGTTTTTCAATGTGTGTTCGCCATCCGTATATGTGTTCCCTGCGATTGCATCAAAACTGTATGTTATGGGTGCTGTGCCACCATCAACAAGCACAGATTGTTCTACATTTGCTGTGCCTGTTATTGTGCCATAAGAGTTCAGCAAGACTGCAACCCCTAGGCTTCCAAGAAGGACAATCGCAATTGCAAATGTGGGGATTGCCTTCCCAAAGATTTTTGTTGTTTTCATATTTACACCTCGTTTTTTTTTGAATTTCTCAAATACTTTTTTTTGAGAAAAACATATAAACCTATTTGATTTTTTTCTTAGCAAAATACCACAATATCAATGCAAACCAAAGTTGAATTACCATTAAATCATACAATTCAATTTTACCAAAACACCACAACATCAATGCAAACTCAGCCAGGAACCCGAACGCTACGCCCAAGATGTTCTTTTTTTCGTAAAAGTAATCTGTTATTATTTCAATCAACCTCTACAAAATGAACCTCTTTATCACAGCACCAGCAAATCCGATGGCGCAGTTCTGTGTCTGAGTAAGACTCAGCTTCTTCTAGAGTTATAGTTTGGACTCTTGTTGCGAGTTTGCGTAAGGCATTTATCGACGCCTGCACACCACAGTTAGGACATTTGTACATCATAGCGCTTTCCACCATCCCGGCCTTACTTCATAGATAAGACCGCTTGCTTTGAGTTTGTCAATGCTCTCTATTTCAATGCCTGCATTTATGAGGTCTCCCAGGCACACACCATCACCTTTGTCAAGTTCATTTATTTTGTCTATTTTCTCTGATTTAGTAAGGGTAGCAAGGATAGTAGGGGGTTTTACCCTTAAGGGGCTTGGTGGCCCTTCTACCCGACTGGGAATTTCCTTACTATCCTTACTACCCTTACTAATTCTATAATTCTTAAGATTAGAACTTTTATTATCAAAAGAGGTATTATTATCAAGAATATCACTAACAGTATCAGCTGTTTTTAACGATTTCCCCCCCATATTTTCCTCTATTTTTCCCTCTGTTTGTCCCTTTAAAGTGATACCTACCCAGCAATTTTTTTGAACCCCATTAATGGATTTTCTCTCCTCATATGCCCCACAATCAACCATTAATGTATGCTTTATCCATTTATCACTAACAATTTTTATTCTGTTTTTCCGGCAATAGTTTGAGTATGCTTTTTGGAATTCTTTTTTTTGTATAATACTATCATAATTTTCTTCAACACAATCCATGATAAATGCTTTTAGGCTGTTGGCTTTTCGTTGCCACATCTCTTTTATTTGGTTTCCTGTTTGCGAATCTGAAAAATCTTTGTTTTTTAGTAATCTTTCAAGACCTTCAAGCGCCCAATTCAACAACCCTGACATTTCTTCAGGCGTACTTATTTTATCGATAATTTCCGGGTCTATCTCTTTGCACATTTTTTGTTCTTCATACGGGAGTGTTTTAATTTCTTTTTTTGTCTTGAATACGTATGGGAATTCAAAGTAAACCCAGCGCTCCCAGAAACCCAAAGAATTATCATATACGCGCGGCAACTCATTTGCTGAAAAAATCATTTTTGCATAATTCACGAAATTTATTGTGCTTTTAAATTTTCGCGGTGCTGAAATCAAATCACGGCCAGTTAATGCCTTGAACCAACCTGATTTAGTAATTGATTCACTACCTAAATCTCCGCAGATGTTGGCTAACTTGTTCAATAAGTCTCCTCTGGCGAATATGTCGTTTTCAATATCTGTAATCGTCCTGTTAGTGCAATTCTCTTGACCAAGAAACCGTTTTATTAATTCAATTGTTTTTCCTTTGCCATTTCTACCACTGCCAGAAAGCATAAACGCGGTTTCTATTTTGTATTCTTTCAGTAACAGAAAGCCGAAAAGCTCCTGCATTACGATTACGTCCTCTTTATTCTTCAAGACGTCAAGGAAAAAAGTGATTATCCGGGGGCATTCTTTTGTGGGATCGTATCGTGTTGGAAGTTTATTGAAAAATATTTTTTGTTCAGTAAATTGTGTCAGCTCTTTCGTAAAAATATTAAGTATTCCGTTTTCAACAGCTATTTCCTCTACAGTGTTAATGTTGAAAAATTCTTCTGCATCTATGTATGTGTCTGCTTCTATTTTTGAAATCACATTATTGAAGATGCTGGTATTAAATGCGTCAAGGAGATATCGCCTGCATATTTCTTTTATCCGACACAAGCCTTGAGGCACATAAATTCCTTCAACATATATAAATATTTCTGTTTTTTCATCGTTTCTTATCGTATATATTGTATTTTCTTCTTCGATTATTTCCACCAGTAATTCGGTGGCTTCATTTTTCTCACGTTTGATAAGATGTAGGAATATTATTTTTTGTCTTTCTTCAAAATTTAGTTCACTTACTTTTTTTTCTATTGCCTCTGTGTCTGTGTCTTTTTCTGTCATGATAATCAATCCACATCTTCTAATCTCTTGCGATATAGAGCCAGCATATCTATGCCTTTTTGCCCTTGTTCTCTTTCATAAGCGTTTATGCCTTTGTTTTTGAGCTGGCAGAAATAATCAGCTACGGACCAGAACATGTGCTTGTTGTCTGTGGTTTGATTGAACTTCTGGTCTTTGAGTTTGTGTGTGATCACTGTTTTTCTGTGAAAATATTCCTCTGTCCTTTGCAGTATGTCTTTTGGCTGTTCTATTGTGTTTATTTTTCTTTTATTTTCTGCAAAGAACTTGTGCGTTACGAGGTTCATTATCACAGCCTCAGTTCATCTGGAATTCTTTATTATATACAGCCATAAAATGACCGTGTTTGCCTTTCATTAGTGCAACCGTGACTACTTTACATTCTTTTAGACCAAGAAGGGCAATCCATCCTTCAGGGATGGACACTGTTTTTGTAAACCCACCACCAGCATTGGTTATTGTTCTTTCTTTTTCATCTACTAGTTCGGATGCCATCACATATCAACCTCCTTTTAGTTATTTTTTTACACATTTTATTACATACTATTCTTTTTTAAATCTATCTTTTTTCTGTATCTTCGGTCTGGTGGCAAAACAAAACATTTATATAATTTGATAAATTAGTTATATAATTAGTAAGAATGACCGGTGGTGGAGTTACGAAAAAAGCAATGGGCATAGTCGCATTTTCAATAATGGTGGGCTTTACGATTTTGTTATACATCATTATCCCTCACGAACTTGCTACTGTCGAAAAGCCAGTTACGTATTGCAATATTTCGTATATTTCCTCAAGGCAGTGCAGTGTGTGTGATTTGCAGATTGCGGAGATACAGTCTGCAAACACCACCTGCAAAATCCCGATAATAAATGAAAGCAACAAATATTATGGGTTATTAAAATCCGGCAAGCAGCCGCCGTTTTGGTTAATGGATGACGGCGAAAAGCGTGATGACTTGTTCACACGAGAACAAATAGAGCAAATGGTTAATTAAGATGTCATTAAATTTCCTATCCGGATTCGCGAAAGCTATTTCAAGATTAATTGCGTTTGTGGTGTGGTTTTTCCCATGGTTATGGAGAGTAATCAAGGCGTCACGACTCGGTGCAGTCATTGTCGGCTTGATTGATATAATTAAGAGTATCGGTGTGACGCGAGTACTTGCGTATGCTTTTATACTTGGCTTTGTGTTTAAGGCGGGTTTAAACTATGTGCGTGATGGTAATTTTACTGTGTTTATGGTTTCAACAACGCGGGTTTTTGTGGCAGCAGAAGAACAGGCAATACAGTACACGAACCAGCTCCTGAACGAACCGCAGACAATGTGGTCTGCACTATACCTCTATCTTTTAATATTTGGTTCGTTTTTGGTGTTTTATTATATGTATCTTTTCGTGACCTGGGTTTTTCGATTCCTTATGTCAGACTCATCAAAGAAAGGTGTCGGTCCGATGTTGATTGCCATTACAATAATATTCCTGGCTGAAGCAATGTTCCTTGGCATGACTGCCATGGCGTCAGAAGGCAATGGATGGGATTCCCTAACTGTTGAAAACACAATGCCATTTCGTGGGTTCAGGTATTTTGTATCGAACATACCCAACCTGCCCGGTCTTGGGTCTGCCATTGACACCAGCCACGCCCAAAACACAACAATTGAGGAGTTGACAAACATCAGCAATGTTGAGAAACCACGCGGAGCGTTATCCACTTTGTTATGTGTTGTATCTCCATTTTGCTGAGTTAGTGTTGGGAAATGGTCAAATTGGGCTTAAAATCAAAAAATAAAGAAATAAAAAATAGTGATAAAAATGACTGAAAACACATTGGTAAAAACAGCGGCGTATATTTACGTGTCGAAAAACAACAGTATGATAAAAGCGAATATTCCGTGTTCTGTACTGGATTTGATTAAGCCATTTCCATCAAACACTTACTTCACGATTTATTTAAGGCCTATACATTCTAAGGCCTTAGAGAATCTTCCAATGTATTCGAGGCCGGCAAAAGAGGTCTATTTTGCTGAGCTTGGAAATAAGGAAAAAGAAACAAAATCGAGTTCAAAGCAAAACAAGACATACAAGGGGTTGCTTCGTTTTATAGAGAAAAATCCGTTTGTAACCGAGCAGCAGATTACACAGGGACTTGATTTGAAAGAATCGTTTGTGTTGGCTTCTTTATCTCTTGCACTTTCATTGAAACAGGTTTTTGTTCGTTCATGCGAATTGCATGGAACTTTAACAAATTTCTATTATGCGAAAAACATGAAAGAATTTTTAGAAAAGAATAGGTGATTAATATGCGTAAACCGACAAAAGATGACAAAATTAGATACGATAAAGCGTTTCGAGATGGACCACAGCTTCGTAGTATAGGTATGGGTTGTTCATTAGCGACTATCTGGGTATTAGGATATTTGTATGGTTTCGCTCAAACAGACACGTCGATATGTTTCGTAGTTATTAGTGGTGTTTTTCTATCCTTGGCTTTATTCCTTCGTCAAAATGAGATATACGATGCAATGAAACTCGCTGAAGATGGTGAATTGTTGGAGGATTACTCTATTATGCGAAAAACATGAAAGAATTTTTAGAAAAGAATAGGTGATTAATATGCGTAAACCGACAAAAGATGACAGAGATAGATACAAGAAAGCGTTTCGAGATATGCCACAGAATCGCATTATATTTGTGGTTTCTTCATTATTGGCTATATGGTTATCAGGATTTTCTTCTGGTTTCACTCATACTCAAATGAGCACATCGTTGTGTTTCTTAGCTTTTGGTGGTGTTTTTCTGTGTTTGAATGAATTACTTCATCAAAATGATATATTCACTGCGATGAAACTCGCCGAAGACGGTGAATTGTTGGAGGATGATTAGATGTTCCCTGAAACAGTTTCGTTTTCGTTTTTGCTGCTGACTCACGCCTGCTGGATAATCGGTCTGTTGGTGTATCAGAACTATCAGCTTAGGAACGGAACATATAAAAATAAAAAATAAAAATATATTGTAATTTCAAACCTGAAACAGGCACAAGAGAAAAATCCGTAATATCGACTCGTAATCCTCCCTTCCCCAACACATTATAGATATTGTGTCCCCTTCGAGTTGATATTATGGTCTTGTGTCCAAACAACGTGCTTAACCTGAAATAACTGTAGACTTGTTTGGTACTGCAGGAGATTTGGAAAAATAAAAAAGTGTGATTGAATGAATAAAAAAATAGTTTTGTTGTTGTTAGTATCGCTTGTTATTTTAGGGATGCCCCAAGCAGAAGCATTCGATGTAACCTATATGCCCTCAACAACAGAAGCCATGCCAAATAGCACATTCTCATTCGGTGAGTTCAATGTTTCTGGAGAAAATGTCCGAAACAACGAGTTAGCTGTTTTTGTCACCGGGCCTTTTAGCATAGATTATATCGAGCAGAAAAACGATACAAATGCGATAATTATTTTCAGCGCAACCATTCCGGAACATACAGATGAAAATGTATATTCTGGTAGTATAACGCTAAATTATGGCAACGAGTCAGCTACACAACAATATAACATATCTGTTGGTGAGCAGATATTCTGGCAAATAGACACAACAAACATCACTATTACTGTAAATCCTGGCGAAACAAGAGACGTGAACTTTAATATCACTAATAACGGAAACAAGCAGGTAACTTTAACACCTGTTGTTTCAGAGGGTTGCGTGAACTTCACGTATTATCAGGAAAACAAGATAATATATCCTGGGCTTAAAAACAGGTATCTTATGACTTTTGACATTCCATATAATTGGCGTACTGTTACTGATTATTGTACGATAACTTTTCTAAATACTGCAAATGAGACAGATAAGTTGGTAACAAATGTTACCGTGAACGTTGTTGATAATATTAATCCGGTCGTGAACAAGACCTTGTTCCCACAAACAATGGCCTTAAAGCCCGCAACTTTTGAGATATTCGCATCTGATAATTCTGGGTATGTTTCTGCAATAGCGGAAGTGTTTTATTTGAATCACAGTGTGTGGTATGTCAATGGAACAATGTTTGAGCGATATGATAACATATCTTGCGGAAAATATGAGTTCGTAGCAAAGACACGTGAGCATCTGCTACGCCAGTTTGAGGATACTGAAAGACTTGGGACATACTATGTGCATTACAATGTGTCTGATATCAATAACAATACAGTACAGGGCATAGGAAGTTTTGATGTTCTGCAATTAGATGCAGTTCACTATAACAGGACGCTTGATATAGGATATGTTCAGACAGGTTATGAGATTGAAGTAGACTTATTGTCTATGGATTTTGACATTCCGGTTGATGTGTCTGTTCGTGACATTCGGATGCTTGATATGGCGAACATTAGTGATGTTTCTATTGAAAATCAGGAAGTATACCTTATAGGTATTAAGGACGCGTCAAACAACAAGAAATATTTTAAGCCCGAACAGGAAACAATCACTGTTTCAGGCACAGGCAAGACGTATCTTATTTTTTCATCAAACAAGGTTGGCAGGATTGTGGGTACTATACAATTGCAGACCGTTGCTCAGCATGTTCCGATGAGTAATATCACTTTTTCCATACAGACAATAGATTTTGCTCCTCCATATGAGAAATATGAGCATCAGCTATTGCCTGAAGTCCATACAAAATGCAATTTTGAGAACAGCGGTAATTTGCAGACATCAAAAGAAACATGCGTTACCACAATTGGATATCCTTATTTTTTGTCAGCGGAGAACATCCCGGTCATAAAGAATTTAAAAGAGATTGAGGCCGAACAGGCGTTATGGCAAGAAATCGTAACCACAAAAGAAAGCGAGAATAACTCATTGCGGAACCTGAACATTGGGCTTTTTATATTGCTATTTGTTATGGTTGTGTTCTTTTTGGCGCGTGATAGAGTTAAGGAGACATTATTTTTGTTTGATTAAGGAGGAATAACTATGGATGAAAAAACAACAGTTTTTTTTAGTTTTATTGATGGAGAACTAGGGATATTTAAAAAACCAATAAAGAACCCACATTCTAAGAAGATAATACCCGTTTATAGACCGCCATTTGATTTTAAATACGGCGGTAAATGTACTAAATTAAGACATGGGGCGTTAGAAGTAGACCCAAAAATAAACGTAGTACAATTGTCTGGTCGTCCACGAATATATCCTGGTCAAGCTCAGAATTATTATTTTATTATACCAACAAGAGATATGAAGGATGTTGTTTACGAAGATACACTATGGTATCAACTTATGACTGATTCAGACGATTTACTGAATAAAACATTAAAGGATAATGATAAATGGAAGGCTATGTGTTCTAATCTTGAGAAAAAGAACAGGGAATTAATAGAACAGCTTAATAGTAGTACTCATTCACATCAACGTCAAAGTGGAATTGTATGCCCCAACTGCAATAACCGTTTTTCCATAGATGAGATTCGCTCAACAGGCGGTCTGTGCCCCGAATGCAAGGTTCCGATAATCGGATTCCAGAGGAGTTGATAATATCAGTCGCAAGGCAAAACACAGGAAACGCAAAAGACAGAAACATATACAAGTTGTCAGCATAGCTCAGATAGAGAATGATAGTTATGCGGCGTGGTACAACAAATTTGTGTTTGACAAAAAATACTTAAAAAAAATGCAGGAAAGAACATACGGATAAGGTGAATGTTATGGATTATGACGATGATTATGAAATGAGCGCTGAAACACGGTCGAAGAATACTGAAAGTTTCCGCGACATGGTAAATGTGAACGACTTAGATGACCGAACGCGAGATTCATTTTCAGATGTCCGCGACATTGTCCGCGGAAGTGTAGATATACGCAAGTTTCCGAAATACAGGACAGCTGTTTCGGCTAAGTTACAATTGTTTGATAAGCTACTGACACAGATGGCAAGCGAAAGAAATGCTCTTGTTGAGCAATTAAATAAAATTCAGAACGACAAGGATTTCAAGACTATTTTGGAAACTTATGGAACTGTGTCCAAACAGGACTGGGAAACAGCATTAAGTTTAGTGTCACTTGACACACAAAAGATTATCCCATATTATGTTGTCATGCTCATGTTGGCTTACGATGGGTTCAAGGAGTCGAGTTCACTAGTAAATACTGAAAAGACTGTGGAAGAAAGCAACTATATCATAAAACAAATAGAAACGATGATAAACAGCAACGCCGAACAGAACAAAACAAGAAATGCGGAAACAAAAGCAATTATAGAATGCGTGATAAATGATGCGAAAAACCGGAACGATAGACTTCTCGAAGAATACGAATCAAAACTGAATAAGCACACAGAACAGATAGTAGAACTGAAAGGAATGATAAATGCTTTGAGAAGTATGCAAAACATAACAGAAAAGCCAAAAGATATATTTAAATCGCTTGACGATGAGCGTCCAGAACAAAAACCTCCGAAAACTCAAGAAGCCCCAAAATCTGTTGTTGTTCCTGAAACAGGAACCACAGAAACAAAAACCATAGAACCCAGTACTGCCGCGCAGCACGAATCTGTAAAAACCAGTAGGATAGAAGCCATACAGAAGTTCATGTCGGAGTGGTACGAGTCTAAAGGGAATCTCCGTGGGTTAAAGAATGCAGTATCCGCACAGTTTTCTCCTAATAAAGATGAGCGATTCTTGATTAAGAATTATATAGAAGCTTTAAATGTCCGTAAAGCAGAAGAGATGGTACGTAGATAGTATGTCCGTGATTATAAAAAAAGAGATGTTTGTTCCGCAGACCAGTGAAAGTGAGTGGTGTATTGTGTATAATGGCGCGCCACTACCATGCAAGGTTTCTGTAATTCCTGGCAAGGATCGGGAACTTCGTATGTTTCTTTTCAGAAATTACGGTTCGGGAAATTATTATGTCTATCGGCTGGGTGGCAATCCGCAGTATCAGCAGTATTTCAGAGGCACAGTTGGACGGGTGTCGCGTAAGACTTCAAAAGCAGCATACGGGGGTGGCGAAATGTGGTAGTGCTCGACACGACAATGATATACACTATCGTAGCCATGCAGATAGTAGCGGGTTTTTTGGGGATTTATTTTGGAAACTCGTGGTATAAGAATATAAAAGGCGTGGTTTTAGGGTATGGCATCTCACAGATATTGTTTCTTTTACTAGTGGCTTTTTATATTTCATCAGTGTGATTTTATGGATGTTTGGAAAATAGTTACTATCGCAGTAATAGTCATCATGGTTATCTTTTTAGGATATCAAGCATATACTAATAATTTTATAAGTCCTGAGTTAGTCATTATCGTGCTGTTGCTGCTTGTTATATTGTTTGTTGGCTATAAGTCAATGGCTGTCATCGAACATACGACAGAGAAGAAAGATAGTCATATAACACCAGAACAGGCACGGCACGAGATAATGAAATTCCTGAAGCGCGACAAAGACAATGAGATGCAGATAGATTACGAGCAGCTTAATAAATATCATGAAAGCAGTCTGACTGTTAATGAGAACGGGAGGATTGTTACTTATTTTGGTATAATTGCGCGGTTGAAGCCTGTCGGTAACCAATACAATGGGGATGATATCAAGATAATATGGAACCTGAACAAGAACGAGATAAAGGAATTTGGCTCTCTGAAATCAACCGATGACCATAGAAATCCATTTGCGAATTTTAAGTCATACGTAATCGCTGGTGGTTATCAGCATGGTATCAATGACTGGCGGCGTGATATGTTGGGGCGTGGCGGAAATGTTATTGTTGGCGCTCCTGACACTCTGTTCTCAGACCCGAAGAACGCGGATGCAGCAAAAGATGGCGAGGAATCATGAATAATTATGGCTTTACAGACATGCTCAAGACATGCCCGAAAGAGTATTCAGATGCTTTTCTGCCACCACCAATCACACCATTCGAATACGACCCAAAGAAATTCATAATCGGCAAGAATATAAATGGCGAACATGCCGTGCTTAATGCGAAAGACGCATTTCGGGCATGTATAATCGCAAGGACAGGAACCGGGAAAACATTTCTAATACGGCGCGGTCTTGACCAGGCATATCGCGCAAAATGGAAAATCGCCATACTCCCGGATGCCAAGAACGAATACCGGTCATCAATGAAACCGGTTCAATCCAAGTTCAGAAACAAACTTCCTGATGGCGATTTTCCTCGCGGTCTTAAAATGAAGATTTTTAGGCCCTTGTTTTTTAATAAGGTAGATAACGGAAAAATACCGAAAGACAACGAACGCGTTTCATTAGAGCTGAAAGACCTGACAACTGAAGAATTCCAGAAACTATGTAATTTCGATACACTATCTGACAAGCAACGAGTAGACTTTGACTCGCTTATACGTTTGATGAGTGAAAATGACGTCAATGATGTCGAGCAGATAAAAGCAATATGCACAGAGAATAATTTTACAAAACTGTGGCAGCGATTGGAATTTTTGGAAACCTGCGGTCTGTTTGACTCACGGTTTCGTGTTAATCCTGTCGATGTGCTGAATGAAGGCAATGTTCTTGTGCTAAATTATGAGAAATTCGGCCAGTTGGATTTGCGTAATAATTCTATGGACCAGATATTTCTCGCAGTATGGCTCCGTTGGATTACGGATGCGAAGAAAGCAGGAAAACTAGATGACTTATTGATTATCAATGACGAAACCGCACGATGGGTTCCAAATAATGGTAATCCTGTGTGCAAAAAGATAATCCTTGAGTCTGTTGATGTCGACAGGGCAGGTGGTATCTCTTGGTGGTTTGGTATCCAACGGACTGATTCTGTTCCAAAAAGCCTGTTGCAGCAATGCAAATATAAGTTTCTGCCATACAATGTGAAACGCGAACTGTTCATCTCGACAATGCAGGAAGAGATGATAATCACGGATATGGTCAGAAACAAGAAAAAAGCGATGAGATTATACGATAAATTACAGAAGAAATTCCGTTGGCTTATGATTGACGGTGATGGTGTCAAAGAAAACAAGCTTGTGTTTATGGATGTCTATCCGCCAACATCCGCGCATATGGAGACTAAAAGCGCATTTTGATGCTTTCAGTCATTACTTTGCTAATCTCTTGCCTATTTCCTGTTAAATC
>Ga0190330_1000294_pt1 | contig 13926 bp, 29 predicted proteins | sample 48720434_MG_FD_161654 | JGI IMG/M metagenome (GOLD analysis project Ga0190330, IMG submission 161654) | Hydrothermal vent sediment bacterial communities from Southern Trench, Guaymas Basin, Mexico - 4872-04-3-4_MG | ecosystem: Environmental > Aquatic > Marine > Hydrothermal vents > Sediment ...
CAAGTTTCTGGATATCTTATTACTACTTTTTTAATATCAACAGGATAATGTGGATAATGATACCCCGTTACCCAGATGCCTGTTCTGGGTTTTCTTTTGAATTTTAGTTTCATTGGTTATCACCTAACACATCTTTAAAAGCAAGTTTGAAAAGCCATTCGTTATACTTCATCATAGTTGTTTCTGGAATGTCTGAAAAACCTTCGCTGTTTTCATTAATGTTTTTTATAAATTCATTTAATTTTTTACATCTGCATATTGGTTGCTCATTCCATAATTCCCAAGGATTATAAAAATATTTCAGATAAAACTCGCACGCTGATTTCACGTCCCCAAACCAGAAACCTGAACTCTCATCAAAATCAACAAATCGACTACTTCCTGAAGCAATCCCAATCCTCTTTCCGTTTAAAGGTTCTGGTTTCATTTTTTATCACCATTACTCTTAATCCTATTAGTGTTTCTTTCTATCTCTTTCATTATCATCTTACAGGTCTCATACAAATAATCAATATCACCTTCAAACAAAACCTTTAACTCATTAGGCACATATTCTACCAAAAGCCTATATCTATTTTCATCCCAATCAAAAACCCAATAACCGAGTTCCTCTTTTTCTTTAATATCCATCTCAAAAGCAATCATTTAATCCACCCCCTAACAGTTTTAGTATATAAAACATCTCTAAAAGCAAGTTTAAACAGCCATAAATTATAATCCATTAATTTATCTCTAATAGTTGCTTGTGTTTCGGTTATGCCATATACATCTTCAATCCGTTTAATTTCTTTCAACACATCATCCGCTGATTCATAATCAATCTCTATTTTTGCGAGTTCTGGATGCTCATCCATTAGTAAATCTGGTCTTGAAATATATTTCCGATAAAAATTACACGCTAATTTAATCCTCTCTTTTGTTTTGTGCAAAGTTAAATCAATAGCTCTATCAATATCGCCAGTCTTAATAACCAAATCCTTTTTTACCCATCTCTTTATCCCGCTTAATTTTAGTGGTTTTGGTTTCATTGATTATCACCTTTTTCTAAAACATCTTTAAAAGCAAGTTTGAAAAGCCATTCTTTATATTTAATAGCTCGATTACCTTTTAAAATCACAAAAGTATGGTCCCAATCATATCTACAATCATAGTCAATCAAATTCTTTTGCTCTTTTTCAAATAAATCAGGTCTGTCTTTATATCTCAAATAAAACTCGCACGCTGATTTCACGTCCCCAAACCAGAAACCTGAACTCTCATCAAAATCAACAAATCGACTACTTCCTGAAGCAATCCCAATCCTCTTTCCGTTTAAAGGTTCTGGTTTAATTTCCGTTTTTATCACCTTTATTGCTTCCAAACAAATGGGGCTTGTTTTCTTTAATATCATCATAAAGTGCTTGTGCTGATTCAACAATAATCTCTTTCATTCGTTCCCAATTTATTGCTGTTCCATTATCGATATCAAAATCTATAAATCCGCCATAACCGCTCCAAAAGGTGAAATGTTCGCCAAAACCATAATAGTGGATACTCCATTGTGGGTCTTCTCCTCTTTTTCTTACAAACTCAAAAAAAGTAATCGCTTCTGGAAAAGTCTCAGGTCTTTTTATCTCCTTCCACTTAACACTTGTATATTTTACCCATTCTTTAACGATTTTTTCAAAATTGTTTTTCCATCTACCCGTTTTTATCACCTTCGAAGTGCTAATAAACACATAATAGCAAACACTCCCACATAAATCCCTTGAATAACTTGATCTGCCATGTCTGCTACTGTCATTGTTATTCCTGCTATGATTACAATGCATAATTTTACTATATCGGTTATATGTATTTCCTTTTTATTCATTTGTTTTGTTTTTTGCATATGTATCGCCTCATTTCTCATTAATTGGGACTACTTGATACCAATAATCCCAAAAACCATCATCCACACTCACCATAACACTACCATCAATTATACAAACATATTCATCATTACCAAGATATTTACAGTAATGCGTTAGGTCTCTTAAATCTTCTTGAAAATCATCAGTTCCCATTTTTTCATTCGTTATAAAATAAGTGTATCCTTCTTTCAAGTCTTCTTTTTTCACAGGACGTAGCATACACTTAACAAAATCTTTTGGATATGCTGGCAATACATACCAAACACCTCTATTTGAATTATAAGCCAAAGTTTGTTTTCCTTTATTAAACACAATTCCTAAATTATCTCCACCACCACCACAATGATTCTCTATTTTTATATTGTCTGGAACCAAAATCTCGTTATCTTCTTCCTTACTTGCTTTTGCTAACGCTTCATAACTTTCTTCAGATATCTTTATCTTTTTTCCATTTTCTAAAGTTATATATGGCATTTTTTATCACCCTTTAAAATATTTAACCAGTAATACAATTAAAAAAACAATACAAAAACCAATCACCATTTTTAAAATCCAGCCAAGCCAATCAGTTAGCCATTTCATGCTATTAAATCCACCTCCTCGACATCAACTTTTTCGTTTTCTTTTTGCTGGTTTTCTTTATTTTTATTTTTCCTTGCGATTCGATAATCTTTCCCCGCGTAATAAAGCACACAGAAAATCTGTTTCTTTTCGCCATCTACCTGTAATCGCAGCACGTAATTCCCACTCCAGCAAAAAACGCCTTCAGCAAGTTTCTGCTTATCAATCTCAAAATTAAACGATTCAAGCCGATTTAATTTTATATCCGACATGTTTTTTCACCTCATTTATCTTTTCTTATTTTTTGAATAAGTTTTTCAAGCGCGCCATATTCCCTCTCAAGCCATTTCTTATCATTTTTATACGCCGCAAGTTCTTCAGGCGTATAAAATATAACGTCATGGCATTCATCACAAAACTTGTTTTCTTCCCGCATCCTGCCATATTCTACTGATGAATAAAATTTCTTCCCGCAGCCGAGACATTCATATTCATACATTTTTATCACCTTCATCATTCAAGATTACCTACAAACTCATATTCCCCACACAGATATAGCTCTATATTGTTTAATAACTTCTTTTCTGCTTCCAGCCTGTTAATACTTTTTTCTAATTCACGTTGTTGTTTGTATAATACCTCTAATTGTTCCTGAACAATTTTTTCTCATTTCTCAACCTCTTCAACTGATTTAAAACTTATTTCTAATTGTTCAGGCATTATTCCACCTCATTACCAAATAATAACGCATAATATTCGTCGATTGTTTTCAATTTATTATGCGATTCACGTAGAATTTCCAAAAACTCCCTCTGCGTCTTGCAATCCCTGATCTTATTAAGGATCAGGATCATCTTCTGAATGTATTCCAAATCCTGATTTTTAGTTATACTCATTTTTTTTTCACCTCGTTTTTTAATTTTTATTATTTTTTTAATTTTTAATCTTTATAAATCTTTCGCGCGCGGATGTCCAGTGAGTCCAGTGGAAGATATTGTGGTGTTAAAGTTTTGGATCCAAAAAAATAACGCAATATATTGTGGTATCCTTTATTTAAGAAATAGGAAAGATTCTGCTATTTGAAAAATAAACAAGAAAAATAAAAAAAGATTCGCTGCTTGGTGTATATGTATATATATTATTTTTGTCATACAAAATAAATAATACACGCTTATATCCCTGTCGTTTCATTTTTTATTTTTTTATTTTTTTCAAACTCAACTCGTCGATAAACATTTGCGAAATACAAAAAATACTGTCACCACTTCTCAAAGAACACGAAAATACATATTTTTTATTTTTGTGATTATTTCGCTTATTTTTTTATTTTTTTCAAAAAGTTTATAAATGATTTATGACATTATAAAAGATGGTGATACCAATGGATTACGGAACCATGAAAAAAAAATTGCTGGCAAAAATGCATGAGTTAGATTTAAACCGCATAAATCCATCGCTCGCGATGGCGATCCTCGAAACCAGCTCGCCTGCTGTTGCCAAAGCAGTGCTGGAATACCTGACAGCCATCGGAGTGTTCGTAAAAGATGGTAAAGAATACGTGTTTAAAGAACCAGAAATCGAATCCGATGATGAAAATGGAGATTAATTTTTCTTATTTAATTTCTTTTAGATCGAGTCCAGAATTAAAAAAGAAAATCGATGATATCGCAAGATATCATCATTGCGATTCTTCAACAGCGATAAGAATCGCGCTTATTAATTATTCTAACTTGCTGAAAGTTTATGAGAAAAAGCCGCTTCTTAAAAAGGAAATTAAAAAACAATTAATGCGAATCCTTTAATCATTCTTTAACAATTCAAGATCTTCTGATTCGAACCAGCCATAATACCCATCGGAAAATAACACTTTACAATCGCCCATGTAATTTTTCGCAATAATTATCCCGATTTGCCCTGCTTTTCCATAAGGATCGTATTCTATCTTTTTTTTAACCCGCACCCAGCAGTTTATTTCCATGGTTTCACCCTTATGTTTTCATGATTTTATTAATTATTTTTGCGATTTTTTGCATTCGATTTGCGCTGCGGTGGATGTAATATACCGCTGATCCGTAAGCCCTGCTTAATTTTGCGCCTTTATAAATATCAATATCTAAAATGTCGGCGCCATATTCTGACAACAAAGTCAGGATGTTATGCCTAAAAGTGTAAAACGAAAAAGGTTCAAGTTCTCCTGTTTCATCATTAACCCTGCCGATTCGTGCTTCATAATTTGCTTTTCTGAATTTATGCCTTATGTTTCTAACCTTTGCGAAAGATGGAAATAAATACGCTTTCGGAAAAACTTGTTTTTCTACATACGCCATGAATTCTTTCATATATGGATTTCTTGCTGGCAGTAAAACGAATCTGGTGACACCGCGTTTTGCTGTATGGATTCTTAATCTGATATAGTGGCCATGCCGCATGACGTCTTGTTTTAGGATTTTCTTTGCTTCGATACCACGCAAGCCTGTTAAATACGCGGTTAAAAGCAGAAATTTATGCTCGTCATCCCTTGCTCTTTTTAGATAATCTACAAATTCTGAAAAATAAATTGGTTCATAATCCCCTGTTCGCAATCCTTTCAAGAATCTTGTTTTATACAGCGCCATATTTCCAGCCAGCCGCCATTGAAACCAGCAAAACATGCTGAAATACGCGCATATTAAGCCCTTTCAGCAGCAATTTGTTTAAAGCGCCCATAAATACGCTTGTAACTGCAAAAATCGCAAATGCGCGCCAATTTGTTAAAATAAAAGTTATTGCAAGCCATGCTGGCATATCAAATCCAAGCAGCAGTTTATATATTAACGCAAACCCTGATGCTACAAATAAATATAATAAAATCTTAAAAAATCCAACATTAAGGATTGAAAACGCAACCACTATCGCGCCAAACATGTAATAATTCCACTTGTCCTCAATAGGTTTATCTCTAATCTCATTTATGAAATTGATAAAGACTACAATTCCTGCCATCAATAAAATCGTGGTTTGAATTGCTTCCATCTTATTCGCTCAATTTTTTGATTTCGCTTTTTGTTTGCTTCCACTTTGAAAGTGCGACATTCTGAACAAATATTTTGTTTATTGTTTCAACATATTCTGTAATGGTTGCTGGATCAATAAACATCTTTTTGAATGCTTGTTCATAACTCGATTTAAGCCTTTGCTTCAAATCTTCCTCAATGTCAGAAACTTCTAATGCTTGCAGACGCATATACGTCTTAAACATCAATGATCTTGTCACGTTTGCGTAATTTTTTAACGCGTTATAATCCTGTTGTGGAATCTTTTCTTTTATATCTTTTTGATTTGCATCGCCATATTCATGCTCTACATGAATCACTAAATTCAAATATCCGCTGGCATAATCGAACAACAATTCGATATCATTCAAAAACGCCAAAACATACGATGTGTTTGATTGTTGTGCTTCATCTTTCGGAATCATGTTTTACCCCCCGCAATATTTTATGCGATAATAAAAAGATATGAAATTTAAAAAAAGCAATCCTATAATCGCTAACAGATACAACCACTTTTTTATTTTTTCCCACTTTTTCATTGCACAATAGCCGATGGCGCTGCGCTTTTAATTGGCGCAGTAAGCGATCCAATTAATCCTGCGCCGCCACCTTTCAAAAATAACATCAAAACGATTGCAAGCGCACCAATTATTAAAATCCAAAACCACCAATTAGATAAAAATGCAAATGCAGGTTTCGGTTTGCTCATTTCTACAACATATCTGGCAAAATCACGCATGATGCTGGTTAATTCTTCGGTTTTTCTTTTCAAATAGATTACCGAATGCGTGACGGTGCTATTAAGTTCCATCTTCGAAAGCGCTTCTTTTGAAAGGAAAGTTTCAAGATTTTGATTATAGATCAACACTGGAAAACTCGAAAATGCAAACAGGTTTTCATGCACTTTTGTATTTGGCAGTTTAATAATAGTTTCATCTTCGGTTTTTTCAAGTTTTGCATCCGCTGGCGGTTTAATGTAAGAGACTGATTTTCTATCAAACACAGTCGATCCTTTTTTTGATATAACAAATGGCGGATTAACTTTTGCCAGAAAAGGTTTTATTACGCCAGTGCTGTCGATAGTCAAAACCAGTAACCCTTTGCCTTCCACCATCTGAAAGATTGGATGCCTGTATAACAACGAGAAAATAAAATACCCCAGAACAATTCCTATAAGCGCTGCGATGCTGGAAAATAACAAACTCCAACCTGAAAGCAAAAACATCGAATATAAAATCACTGGTAGGATTCCTGCAAGAAATATGCCAGCGATTTTCTTTATCCTCATTACATTTAATGCCATATTAATCACCCATTATGAATTGCACAATGCCTTTTAATGCATGGTTTTTCATATTCTTTTATGACTTTCCACCATTCACTTTTTTTATAAAATTTAAACATTGGATTATGTTCGCTGATTCTTCTTATAGTATGTCCTAACCTTTTATTCCCATTTGCATCAGTATAATACCTTTTGACTTCGACCCATTTGCAGTTTTTTGCCATGCGATCACCCGAATAACTTCTTCTTTTCAGGCGCGGAAACAGCCACGTTTCCGCCCGATTGATTATATTCATATTCGTATTTTGCTTTTGTAAATGATTCGAAAGCAAACGCTTTCACACCCAATGTTGAACGCATTAGATATAAATATATATCAACGCTGAATTTAATGTTATGCAGAACCATGCGCCTGATTTCAGAAATTTGTGTTTGTAATTCTTTGTTTCCGCTTTTTGCAATCTGTATTTCAAGATCAAAGATAAATTCACCAAGTTTTACGAAATCCCGAATCCAAGTAAAAAACTTACCAAGCAGATATCTATCATACTCCGACAGGTTCGTTAATTTTAACTCATCAGCGGTTAATAAGTATAGCAATTCAAGAAGTTCATCTCTTGTTAAATCTTTTTTAATTAATTCTTGAATCCTCGCGCTCACATCCTTTCCCAGAAGTTTATCAGAAAAGGATGCGCTCGGATTCGTTGTTTTGTTTAATGAATCAAGAACGCTGTTCATTTTATAGATTGTATTTCTGCCTTATAGCCTTTTCCCTTTTTTTCGATTTCCAAAACATCGTCATGTCAAAAACAAAGATTATCAAACCGATTATCATTGTGGCAAAAGACATGGCGCCCAGCAATATTGCCGCAAATCCGTTCGTTAATGCTAACCTTTGAACCAACTGCTCACGTGGCAGAACCTCGACTTCCGCAACCAACTTTTTTGAAACCAAACTTTCATCGATTTTTCCCATTTTTATCGACCTCCTTCTTTATTATGAAGGAAAGTGCAGCAATTAACGAAGAAAAGCCTTCCTTTTCTTTATATTCTTTCAACTTTTCGTAAATAGAAATCGGAATCATTACAGTCTTGTATTTCATACTCTTTATTTATGGCATAACATATATATAAATTTTGCGTAAAAACCGCAATATTTATATATAACCATACTCACAAATAACCTATAATGACAGGAAAAAAGAAACCTGTGTTTTATGATATAACTGTGGATGACGATTTCTACAACTTGGAAATCGAAGTTAAATTCGATAAAAAGCTTTTTAATACCGCGATCTTAAAAGCATTCACGCGGTTCGGTATAAAAGCCAAACCTGATGAAGATAGATTCTATTTCTCTGATAACGAAAAAATTATCGCTACGCTTACATCTTATATTAACAAAATCCTTAAAGATATCGAAAAAGATGTTGAAAAGGTTCGATTTTTAACCCGCAAAATATTAAAAGTTGGTGTTAATCCTGTTCAAGCCAGAATGAGAATATATGTTTCTGGTGCATGCGTCCCAAAATGAATCAGCAAATATTTTATGCCTCAATCGTTGAACACGGCGGAAAGCATAACCTTCTACTGCGAAAGTTTATCTCTGATCCATCTGATGTCGAACATATTGCAAAACAGATTCTGGAATCAGGTGTGTATGAATTTCATGGCGTGTTGATTTTCAGAAACCCAATCGTCGCAATCCAGAAAATGATTGAATTAGAAATGCTGCCGAAAGATTTCTTAAATAAGAAGTTAGATTTCAAATATATAAAAGAATAAAAAGAAAAATCTTTTTCTGTGTTTATAGCACTCCTCCGCCAGCACCGCCAATTACGCCAACTCTGCCGATACTCAAAACTAAACCAAGCACGACTGTAATAATTACTGCCAGAACGATAATAGGCAGATAGTTGCCTGTAGTTTTGTATGCTTCGAATCCATTCTGGATAGCGGTTATTACATGGTTCTTTATTGTGGTGTTACTAATGCTGTTTATATCGCTTTCGACGTTCTGATATACTTGCGCTGACATTACTGAAGTAAAGATCAAGATTAACACTGCAATTCCGACTCCCATTATCAGAGTCAAAATAGCACCAACGCTTGCCCCGACTTGTCCTTTCTTTCTAAACCTCATCTTTATCACCTCCTTATAGCACTCCTCCGCCAGCACCGCCAATTACGCCAACTCTACCAACGCTCAAGATTAATCCAAGAACGATGGTTATGATTACTGCCAAAACCAAAATCGGCATATAGTTACCTGTAGTCTCGTATGCTTGGAAACCGCTTTCAATGGCATTCAATACATAACCTTTTGTGGTGGAGTCATTGATTGCGTTTATATCGCTTTCGACGTTCTGATATACTTGCGCTGACATTACTGAAGTAAAGATCAACACTAAAATCGCTATACCGACTCCCATTATCAGAGTCAAAATAGCACCAACGCTTGCCCCGACTTGTCCTTTCTTTCTAAACCTCATCTTTATATCACCTCACAAAGTTTTTTATCTTAATAGTTTTTTATTTTTAAATAATTTTTTAAGTGACACTTAATGTGTCACATCCGCACTTTTCTGACGATTCCGCCTGATCCTGTAAAGAAATCCTTTAATTTTAGCAGCGCTTCAATTATCGAAAGAAACCCGTTCATAATGAGTGAGATGCTTGATAACCGCAGAATTACGCTTGAAGTGATTACTTGGTTTGGTGGCAGATTTACAACGTAAGTAATATTCTGATTCGGATTATTTGTTGGTTGCGTGATAACTTCTGGCACTTGCAAAGATAATAACATCGTCATTATTATTAAATGCGCGATAAAAGAAAAAACCAATGAAATAATAACATACCGCCAACTAAACCTTTTTCCAACTTCCAAAATGTTCCAGACTTTCGTGCCAAAAATACCTAACTGCATGCAAAAAAATACAAATATCATTAATTCGTTTATCGTCATGTTATACCACCTGTGTTCTTCGGTTTGAGATTATGAGCGAAAGCACCATGGCCACAAAAGCAATTAAGGTTAAATAAATATAATAAGTAGCGTCTTCATGTAGAGATGAGAATATTAATAAACCTGTTGCTGAAAAAACAAATAAGAATATAAGCCCAAGCCTTAATTCTTTTGCTGCCATAATTAATGACGACAAACTTAAAATTATAATAAAATAAGTTTGTGTCGAAACTCCGAGATTTGCAATTAAATCTGCAAACATCAAACTATTGCACCTCGCGATCTGACGTTTGTTAAAAACGCCAGTAAATTAACGAAGTATATCACACTAATTAATGAATACACAAAAAGTTTCAAATACGACGCGATAAAAACATCTATTGTAAAAAATGAAAATATTACATTAACCACCAATGTCACCATCGATGGAATCGCAAACAGGAAATTCATAATTAAATCAACGATAACATTTCCTGAATAAAACACCAGTGCCGCCATATCTACCAGCGGAATATTCATCTGACTTTCTAATGAATCGGATATTTGCCCACTAACGTTCTGGATATCCGAACTTATTCCCTGAAAATCGTTCATATAATTTCCATAATTAGAATCTAATCCAACAACTGCGTGGCTTAATAAAGTTATGCCTAACGAATAAAATAATTGTATTGTTAAAATAAGCATAAGTTCGTTGAACATATTCTTTGCCATTATTTCACCACGCCCACATATTCATTTTTCCAAACTAAAAATATAAACACTAAAACTAAAACGAAAACGCTTTGCATAAGGAAAACGCCAGCGGTGGATGGCGCCAGTGATAAAATTATAAGCGCGAATCCTGCGCCGAATATCCCGAACCATCCCAACGCATAAGCGGTTGCCACCATTGAAATCGTAAATATCAAAGTTATTATTCCGATGGTTATGGCGACACTCGGTAGCAGCAAACCAACTTTTCCATCAGTGGTTATATACCTTTCATAAACATCAGTGGTGCCATCGCTTAAATATTTTGTTACTTTAAATTTAAGGATGTTCGATGAAAGGTTTAAAGTGCTGTAATCAAAATAAATCGTGAATTCTGTCGGATTAATGGTTTCTGTATGTGTTAAATAATCCTCACCTGAATCAAGATCATAAATCTCGATTTTTGTTTTTATCACGCCATCTTCAGTGGTTAAAAAATAAATCTTTAAACTTTCATTTGTAAATTTCTGCACGTCAAGCGTATCTGTCGCCAGTGAAATTGAAAATTCTTCAGTAGCACTTTCTAACAAATCCAAAGCAATCTGCGTAGCCGTGCCGCCATCAATTGATCCAAGCAGGATTAAATTGTTATCTGTGTCATAAGTGTAAAGATAATAAACATCTTTTTGCGTATAAATTTTATCTGAATATGCGTCCTGATAAGCGAATTCAGTTTTTCCTGCCAATACATAACACTGCGCGAAATTGTTTTTAACCGCCACTTTTTTCTGCAAAGATGAATATATTAAAATCTCATAAAACTGCTGGAATTCTGAAACGCATAATCTCGCATCAGTCGGAATCAAAGACGGATAAAAATCTATATACATTAAATCGTTCAGCAGGTTAGAATATACCTTTTCCAGCCTTAAAAAGTCATCTTCATCCGAAACATAATAAATCTGCGTGCGGTTTTCGGTTAAGAAATCAAAAGTTTCCGCTTCATCAGGATTAAGAATCCTTAAAGTATCCATTGACGAAAGGTTTGTGAATGCTTCACCAGTTTCTTCATCAATAAGAGTGATATTCTTAACATAAACATAAGCAGATTCTTCATGTTCAGTTGTATGCTGCACGTAATCCGCGCAAACCGCTATAAATGTATTAATGCCATCCGTCCAATTAAATGTGTTTTGTTCCCATGTGTTGTTAGTTATATCATAAGAATCATTTATTCCATTGTTTGCGGTGATATTACATGCTATAACACCGCTTATTGAATCGTTTGCGTAAATCGAATAAGTATCATTAAAATCGGTGCGGAAACCACTGGTCAAATTCCATGCGATATCCACTTCTGGATCGTTTAAATCTGAAATATACGAATACGTTTTCGTATAATTATGCCCGCCGATTAAGGTTAAATTAACATTTATTGCCCCTTCTTCGCTTGCTTTAATGCTTTTTGAAAAAATATGCCATAAATCATCGCAGGTTAATGCTACCGATTGTGAAGTGTTTTCAGAAAGCGTGATCTTAAAACTCGCGGAATTGCAGCGATATCTTATGTTATATTCAGGCGTATCTGCATAATCATTGCCGCCAACGTCGAAAACATTCGAAACGTTCCATGTAAAATGGTTTGCATCGTGCCATGAAATGTTGCTGGCATTTTCGCTTATAGCGCTGTAATTATCTTTTGAATACACATAAATGATAAAATCGTCATCCAAATAACCAAATCCTAAATTAAACGTGTTATTTATGCTTTGATTTGTTACGATAAAAGTATCAGCATCAACCGAATAAACAGAATAAAGATAATCAATAATAGTATCATTATCTATATCGGTGGCGCCACTGGCAGAAACCGAAATGTCAATCGTTTCATTAACATCCTCTGGCGAAACTGATATCGATGTCGGTGGATTCGGTGGTGTATTTAAAACAGAAAAGAATTCTGAATCTTCGCCTTGATAAGTCGTATTAAACAATTCTTGTTCATAAACTTTGCAAGTAAAATTTATCGTGGAATGCGCTTTTGAAACAGGAATTGTGTAATTTGTTGAATCTTCAAAATCAGTTATTACCGCGAAACAGGTTCCTGAACCATAATCCACCGAATCGTTCGCAATTAAAGAACCATCCGCATAATATTCGAACCATCCTACGAAACATGTATCTTCATTCGTAAAAGTGCAGTTTAAAGTTATTGTTTCATTAACATAACCGCTACTTTTTGATAAGATTAGATTAGTATTGTTACTTTCATCACCTGGTTCTTCATCAGTAAATTTAATACTTTCAGTCGTTGAAGTCACATCCAAATCATTGATAGGAATAGCAATCTGATAATCTGTTAATTCACTGGCTTCGTTGTTTGTGATGTTTATTTCGTAATATGTTCCCATATCAGTTACCGAAACTGTTGGTTCGGTGGCGGTGTATTTTCTAACCCTAACCCAATCCACTTTTATATAATCAACATCCCCTTTTACTCCTAACCTAAAACCCATATTGTCTAAGGGTACATTTGAAGTTATTGTTTGAGAAACTGCACCATAATCTAATTTGTGAATTGTTTGTGTATTAGTCCAAATTCCTGTATAAACCCGCCAATTTGTTACCGATAAACCTACATCGTAGGCTGTATATGGACCCTCCCGAGCATTAAAAAAACTTGTTGGAGTAGTATAACTTGGGTCTCCAATAAAAAGTTGGTCAAGCCCTGAACCAATATAAGAATTGTCAGGTGCTAAATCTGACATACCAGTTAGCCAATATTCTTCTTCTGTTCCAACTCTAAAAAATATATCAAAAACCAATGGATAAGAATAAACAGTATCTGATTGTAATTCGTAATACTTAGAAGAACTCGTTGAATCAATAGTTATAATGCTATTTGAAATTGAGTGTGTTCCGTAACCACTATTGTAAATATTCCATTTGCTTAAATCTAATGATTCAAAATCATCAAAGAAATCAAACACAGCATCGCCGTTCGGACTAAATCCACTTTCTTTGATAGCATAAATAGTTTTTGTGTTTGAAGCAGGTAGCGAATCTATTTTAACCCAGACATAGTTCTGCGGATTGCCTGATTCGTCGTGTTCTATCCAGTATGGAAAATTTATTGCATAACCGATTCCCAAACTAAAAAATAAACTAATAAATACGAAGATTAATGCTGCTGTTTTTTTAAGCATGAATTATCACCTGTTAAATCGTATCGGTTTCGATGATTGTTCTTGAAAATAGGTATATAACTAACCCCAGCACTAATATGATAAACAGCCAACTATATTGGAAAAAGAAAGATAATATTTGCTGCGATTGCGGAATTGAATTATAAGCATTATCGATGGCGGTTTGTGCTTCGGCAGGATATTGCGAAGTATCAATACTGGAAAGGATATCGCCTGCGGCGGAATAAAATGAATCATTAACTTCCATAAGCATCGGAATCGATATTGCAAACAGGAATAATAAGAAAAA